>Ga0316197_10000133_pt1 | contig 54619 bp, 54 predicted proteins | sample OudBiesiAoxic_MG_FD_204939 | JGI IMG/M metagenome (GOLD analysis project Ga0316197, IMG submission 204939) | Coastal sediment microbial communities from Oude Bieten Haven, Netherlands - site A oxic | ecosystem: Environmental > Aquatic > Marine > Coastal > Sediment | place: Netherlands... | reverse complement strand
TTTAAGTTCAATAGGCGCTTCAATCTTGAAAAGATGCTTGATCAGCTTATTTACTCAAGTATTCAAACTGCACCGATGCCAGAGCGATTGCTTAAGCTAGCTGAGTCTCGGTGGTAATCAGGAATATGTATAACCTTGATAAGTAAGGTTTAAAGCGGTTAATTTAGCCACATATTGTTCTGCTTTTTCTACATGATTGTTTTTTGAGTAGAGTGAAATAATACCTAATAAGTTGTTTCTAATTAAGTTTTTCAGATCACTTTCTTCTGATGATTTTAAGCTTATTATGTAGTGCTGCTCGGCAGAGGATACTTTACCTGTATCACCTTGTAATTGCTCTGCCCACTTCGCATATGCATTGGCTAGGTTATAGTGGGCGACAATAGTCTCTTGTATGCTGTTACTCTCTTTTGCGATGGATAGTACTTCAGAATAGTGTTTGATTGCTGATGGATAATCTTGTTGTAAGTAGTATAAAATACCTAATTGACTATTCAAATCAGCCCACAGCTCAATATTTTTTGTATGGATTAGTACGGAGTTTGCTTCTTTTGCTAGTTCTAATGCGGAAACGTCCCTTCCTTTTGCATTTTCTAGTGCACTAAATTGGAGTAATATAAAACCTTGCTTTTCGGTGTCTTTTAATTCAATAGCTAATTGTTGAGCTTTCTGGTACCACTTTTCTGCAATATTAAATTGACTTGCCATCTCATAAGGTCAAGCAACTTTTAAAGATAAAAAATAATACGCTTCTCTTTCTTGATCATTAAGCGGAGTTGGAAGTTTTGATGCTTCTATTAGCTTAATGCTATTGTCATATTGGTATTGCAAATTATAACTTGCGAGTAATAGAGTTAAATACTTTAATTTTTCTAGATTTGTGTAGGTAGTGATATCTTGTTGAAGTAAGGCTTCTTGAACACTTTGAGGTTTTTTATATAACTCAGTATCCCAGAGTTTGAGTTGGTCTAATGTTTGGTTTGATAAGCAGTATGAAGACCAAAAAAGACAACTGAAGATTAAAATACTTTTTTTCATTATAATTTTAAATAAGAAATATATTTGACCACTATACTGTTTAGTTGGCGTTATTGATAGTTTTTGCTATCGTAGATAAGAGAGTGTACAGCGAACTTATCACTGGCAGTTAGTGGGTATTTAGCCGCTATATTATTTCATATGCGTAATAGTCATTTTCTCTTTTTGCTCTAGTAAATATGAAATAAATGCTTATAATTGCGCCTCTAAAATTCGGAAGGAATACCGGATCTTTTTTCTACCAATATCATTAATTAGATGATTAATAGAGTTGGTATTAATATGGCTGTTCCGTTATATGTTTAAATTACTTGTTTCAATGCCGCCAGCAATGGCTCTTATTATCGCCATTATTTCTGAAGTAATAGCGACCTCTTATATACCAAAAACAGAGCAGTTTACGAAATTAACACCAAGCCTTATTGTTGGTGTGGGTTATGCTATCGCGTTCTTTTTACTTTCAATAACAGTAAAAACGATGCCAGTGGGAATTGTGTATGCGATATGGAGTGGGGCAGGAATTGTCTTGGTTGCGGGTATCGGATATTTTGCTTATGGGCAAAAACTGGATTTACCAGCTGTAGCAGGAATCGCACTTATTCTTTCAGGTGTACTAGTGGTTAATTTGTTTTCTAATACCGCAGGTCACTAACGGCTAATTATATTGAAAAGGCTGCAATGGAGTGATTCCATTGCAGCCTTTTTCTTTTATAGGACTTGTAGCACTAAAATTTTGGATTTACGTTGAAAATTGTATAACTTTTGTTTCGTCATTGGTAAGTGCGAAACATTAACTTCAATGAAACCTTGCTCTCTAAACCAATGAAGACTACGAGTGGTAAGAACAAACAGTTGTGATAATTTGAACTGTTTGGCTTTAACTCGTAAGCGGTTAAGTAAAATTACACCACGATCACCATCCCGATAATCTGGATGAACCGCCACACAACCCATCTCTGCCATTCCGTCTTCAGGAAAAGGATATAGAGCAGCGCAGGCAATCACTAATCCATCTTTTTCTATAATCGTAAATTGGGCAATCTCTTGTTCTAATTGTTCACGAGAGCGACGAACTAAAATGCCTTCTTCTTCGAGTGGTCGAATTAAATCCATAATGCCACCGATATCATCGATTTCAGCATCACGAACTTGCTCTGAGCTTGCCATAACGACTTGAGTTCCAATGCCATCAAAAGAAAATAATTCTTGAATTAGTGCACCATCCTCTTTGTAGCTGATTAAATGACTACGAGGTACACCGGCTTTACACGCAGTGATCGACCCTTTTAAGAATCGAATCGTTCCGGTTGAGTTACCATCATCTAGATCTATATTGTCTTCTAATCGCTTAAGAATAGTCTCAGCTTCGCTAGGAAATAGCTCTGCTAAAATTTGTTTGTGCTCATTTAGCACTCCTTGCTCTGAACAAAAACCAATTAATTTATCTGCATTTAAACGAATCGCCAATTGAGTCGCTACCTCTTCTGAGAGTAAATTAAAACACTCCCCAGTGACAGAGCTGGCAACAGGACCAAGCAGAACAATGGATTGCTGGTCAAGCATACGATTAATGCCATTAGTATCAATCCGGCGAACTCGCCCGCTATGACAATAATCAACGCCATCATCAACACCAAGCGGTTGGGCAATAATGAAATTACCGCTAATGACATTAATTTGTGCGCCAGCCATTGGGGTATTATTTAAACTCATAGAGAGGCGAGCTGTAATATCGAGTTGTAATTGACCTGCAATTTGTTTAACTAATTCAAGAGTTTGCTCATCTGTAACTCTTACCCCTTTATGAAAAGGCGCGTCATGTGAGGTTGATTTTAATTGGGCTCGCATTTGAGGTCGAGTCCCATAGACAATAACGATGCGTAACCCTAGCGAATTTAAAAGGGCAATGTCGTTGACAATATTGGCAAAATTTGGGTCTGCAATGGCTTCACCACCGAGCATGATCACCACAGTTTTATCTCGGTGAGCATTGACATAAGGTGCTGATTGACGAAAACCTTTTACTAAAGCAGTACTACGAAACTTCACGCTATTCATCCATGAGTAGTTATTTATTCACATATACTGACTAAATACTCTTCTTACTACAAGTGTTTCGATAAAAGTCACACAAGTTTTTCTTAATTTTTTTTGTAATTGCGGATATGCTTATGCCTCTTTCTATTTTTATTAGGTTACGTGATGAGCCAGGCTCAAGAAAAAGAATTAAAAAGAAGAAAAGTTAGACTACTTTTACTCATCGGCTTCGTTGCTGTTGGAATAGTCGCAGCCATTATTGCTGCACTGTTTCGTAATGGTATGTTTGCGCAAATGCCACCATCACAGCTATATGGTAATTGGGTTGAATTAGGTGTCCCAACCTATGCTCAAGATAGCTTTACGATTAATGCAAATGGTATTTATACTCATGGGCGCTTAATTAACACTCAATACGAGTTTGATGGCAGTGTATTAACTTATAAACATGGTGATGTAGAGTATGTTTATCAGGTCGAAGATGAAAGTGGCTCACAACTCCTTCGTATAAAACCTACTCATTATAAATCCAGTTTTCGTAAACAATAATCTTTTAGGTTCGAGATAAGGCATAATAAGTTGATATCTCGAACATCATTTATCCTCTTCTCAATATTTTTGATTTAACTGTGTCAAATTTTGTTAAATTTTGATTTTTCTTACACTTATTGCGATTCGAAGAATTGCTCTCCCTCCATTTCTTTGTCATTCTTGCCGTATTATTTTTCAATAAGGTTTTATCGTGCTTCGTAAATTTTCTTTTGTATGGGCTCTCCTTGCTTTGGCTGGTTGTGCTGAGCGTCCAACAGATCGCGCTCAACAGTATCTTGATGGTGATTTCAACAGTAACTTAAATGAAGTAAGTGAAATTAAATCAGATAAACCTTCTGATTTTAGTGCATTTAAAAAACAGAGTGCAGAAGTGATTACTCGCTCTGAATCAATGGCATTACGTTATGAAGAACTGTACGTTCAATTACAAAAATGGATTGATGAAAGTTCAAACCCAGCAGAGCTTTCTGCTTACGGTATTCAATTTGCTCAAATGGGTGGCGGTGATAAACAGGGGAATGTAATGTTTACTGGCTACTTTTCTCCTGTGATTGAAATGCGTCACACGCCAAATGAAACATTTAAATATCCTGTTTATGATAAGCCTGATTGTGGTTCAAATTGCCCAACACGAGCTGAGATAAATGCCGGTGCTTTATCTGGTTTAGGTCTAGAACTTGGTTATTCAGATAACATGATTGACCCATTTATTATGGAAGTTCAGGGTAGTGGTTTTATTCATTTTGGTGATGATGACAAACTTCAATATTTTGCCTACGGTGGTAAAAATAATCATCCTTATGTGAGTATTGGTAGAATTCTGATTGAACGTGGTGAAGTTGAGCGTAAAGATATGTCACTTAAAGCGATTAAAGAATGGGTGCTTCAAAATGATGATGAAACTGTTCGGGAGTTGTTAGAGACAAATCCATCTTATGTATTCTTCTCTCCAAGAGAAGCGCATCATGTATTAGGGAGTGCGGGTATTCCACTTCTTGCTGGTGGTGCAGTTGCAGCTGATCGTACTTTATTGCCTATGGGAACCCCAATACTTGCGGAGGTACCACAGTTAGATAAAGAGGGGAAATGGACGGGTAAGCACGTGCTTAAAGTCTTATTGTCGTTAGATACAGGTGGCGCAGTAAAAGAAAATCATTTAGACCAGTATTACGGTATGGGGTCTGAGGCGGGTATTGCTGCTGGCCACTTTAAGCATTTTGGCCGTGTATGGAAACTAGGTTTAAAAGATTCTGAAACTGAAAATCCATGGGAAATGCCGAAGAAGAAATAATATTGATAAGTTCTGAATTTCTTAAAGCTTGATCTTCTAAAAAAGAGTGCGTATAAATCGTGCTCTTTTTTGTTTTTGAATAAGGTAAACCCATGCGCGAATTAACCACTCCTGCTTCTGACAGTTATGACCAACGTTTTGGTGGCACTCGCCGTTTGTATGGTAATAGTGAAGTAGAAATTATGCGTGCTGCGCATGTGTGTGTGGTCGGTATTGGTGGTGTTGGTTCGTGGGCGGTTGAAGCTTTAGTTCGTACTGGTTTGGGTGAAATTACCCTAATTGATATGGATGATGTGTGTGTCACTAATATTAACCGTCAGATCCATGCCATGACGGGAACAATCGGCCAAAGTAAAATTGAAGTAATGGCTGATCGCATTAAATTAATTAACCCTGAGTGTAAGATTAATTTGATTGATGACTTCATTACACCTGAAAACCAAGCTGAATACATTTCTAAAGAGTTTGATTACGTACTTGATGCTATCGATAGCATGAAACCAAAAGCGGCGTTACTGGCTTATTGTAAGAGTAATAAGATTAAAGTTATTACGACTGGTGGTGCGGGTGGTCAAACTGATCCTACTCAAATTGCGATTACGGATTTATCTAAAACGATCCAAGATCCTTTAGCGAAAAAATTGCGTGATACGTTACGCCATCATCATAATTTTACTAAGAATACAAAACGTAAATTTGGTATTGATTGTGTGTACTCAACAGAGCATTTGAAATACCCACAAGCGGATGGTTCTGTATGTGCTACTAAAGCGACAGCAGAGGGCCCGAAACGTATGGATTGTGCGACGGGTTTTGGTGCTGCTACGGTGGTGACTGCGACATTTGGTTTTGTTGCGGTATCGAGAATTGTAGAGAAGTTGATTGAGAAACACTCTTCTAGAGACTAGAGACTATAAGTGCGTGTATGACTATTGTGGAAAGTATTGTTATCAATACCAGCTTTTTTGCTCTTATAGTCTCTAGTTAGCGAAGCGTATAGTTTCTAACTACTTACTAGCAACCCCTCTGAATCCTTCAAGCGAAGCGGCCTTAAACCTGCTCTATTAGAGTATTAATGGTTTCAATGATCGCTTTAAGTCCATTACCACGTGATGGGCTTAAATGTTCAATTAGCCCTAATTGAGCAAAATATCCATCCATATCAAACATGCTAATCTCTTGTGCGGTTTTATTATTAACAGCAGCCATTACTAACGCGATAAGTCCGCGGACAATTCTTGCATCAGAATCAGCACAGAAAAAATAAACCCCATCAACTATTTCATGTTGTAGCCAGACTTTACTTTCACAACCAGAAATAGTCACGTTCTCTTGTTGAAGCTCTTCTGGCATTTTAGGCAGTTTTTTACCTAATTGAATCACATTGCGGTAACGATCTTCCCAACCTTTTGCTTCACTCATTAAATCGAGAACAGTGGTGTGAGTAATGTCAAAACCAAAAGGTGACGATGGGAATGTAGACATAAATAAAATACCTTAAATTTGAGCTTATAGCATATCTGCGGCTTTATTTAGCGCGTCGATAAAACGTTGAACATCTTGCTTCGTATTATACAAGGCAAATGAAACGCGTACAGTACCCGTTAGGCCTAATGCATCTAACATAGGGTGAGCGCAATGATTACCAGAACGAACGGCAATGCCTTGTTGATCAAGTAGAGTCGCTATATCTTGGTGGTGGACGCCATCAATAACAAAAGAAAATAGACTCGCATTATCTTGTAAACCGATGAATCGTAAATCTTCAATACCTTTGATGCCATCAATAGCCATCTGGCGAAGTTCATCAATATGAGCATTAAGATCATCATGGGCGAATTGCTTAATCCAGTTAATCGCTGTAGCAAAAGCAATCGCACCTGCAACGTTTGGTGTACCTGCTTCAAATTTCCCTGGAAGTTCTGCAAAGGTGGTTTTCTCAAAGGAGACTTTCTCAACCATTTTACCGCCACCATGCCACACTGGCATAGATTCTAATAAATGCTGTTTGCCATATAGAGCGCCAATACCTGCAGGAGCAAATAATTTATGACCAGAGAATACATAAAAATCAGCATCCATTGCTTGAACATCAATCTCATGATGAACAATGCCTTGGGCTCCATCTATAACCACAATAGCACCAACCTGATGTGCTGCCGTAATGATGTCATCTATTGGATTTAATGTGCCAGTTACGTTGGTAACTTGAGCAACAGCAACAATCTTAGTGCGTTTGGTTACCAATGACTCAAATGCATCCATATCTAGTGTGCAGTCGTTTTTCATTGGAATTTTAATGACGTTAGCGCCAGTCTGCTCTGCAACAATTTGCCAAGGCACAATATTCGCGTGATGTTCTAATTCACTTACTAAGATCTCATCACCTGCTTGCAGTGTGCTTCGAGCGTAAGTTTGAGCAATTAAATTAATCGCTTCGGTAGCACCACGAGTCCAAATGATTTCTTTACTGCTGTCAGCATTGATGAAGTGTTGAACGGTTTCACGAGCTTGCTCAAATTGCAGTGTTGCTGAGGCGGTTAAGCTATGACTGCCACGATGTACATTAGCATTACTTTTTTGGTAGTAATCTTGTATGGCATTTAATACAACTAATGGTTTTTGAGTGGTGGCTGCGCTATCGAAATAGGCGATAGGTTGGCCATTAACATCTTGGGTTAATGCCGGAAATTGAGAACGAACAGCGTCAACAGTAAATGCAGTCATAGTGGTTTTCTTTAATAAGGGTAAGCAGACAGGGAGAATGATGCGGATTTCTGTCTCGTAAGTCAAAATTACAGACAAAAAAAAGCACCGTATTAAACGATGCTAATAATTTTTCTAACCAAAAGGTCAAAAATACAGGAAATAATAGGTATTGTTTACAAATAGTTTGAAACCAATACTTGGGCTCTAACAGTCGAGCCAATATGCAAACACAACATTGTAATTTAGAGATAGGGGGTAAATACTCAGGGAGGAATATATGTCTTTTCTCTAAACTACGGGCTAATACTAGGTTTTATCTGGTAGTTCGGCAATGGACAATTTATAATACTTGGCATTAAAAAAACTAATGGTTCAAAATGTGAGTTCTTATGTCTCGAAGATTACCACCTTTAAATTCTCTACGTGTGTTTGAAGCGGCAGCTAGACACTTAAGTTTTACTCGTGCCGCAGAGGAGTTGTTTGTTACTCAAGCAGCAGTTAGCCACCAAATCAAAGCGTTAGAAGAATTTCTTGGCTTGAAGTTATTCCGTCGCCGTAATCGTTCTTTACTTCTTACGGAAGAGGGGCAAAGTTATTTTCTCGATATAAAAGAGATTTTCTCTTCTTTGTCAGAAGCAACAGATAAAGTATTGGAAAGAAGTGCAAAGGGTGCATTAACCATTAGTTTACCACCAAGTTTTGCGATTCAATGGCTTGTTCCACGTTTGTCTGATTTTAATAATCAAGAACCAGATATAGATGTTCGTATTAAAGCGGTTGATATGGATGAAGGCTCGTTAACTGAAGATGTCGATGTAGCCATCTATTATGGTCGTGGTAATTGGCCTGGTTTACGAGTTGATTTGTTATACCAAGAGCAGTTATTGCCATTATGCTCACCGCAAGTTCTGTTAAATGAAAAGCCGTTAGCAACGATTGATGATCTACGTTTCCATACGTTATTGCATGACACGTCACGTAAAGACTGGAAGCAATTTGTAAAACAGTTTGATTTACAAGGTATGAATGTTAACCAAGGGCCAATTTTTAGCCATTCAACAATGGTGTTACAAGCTGCGGCGCATGGACAAGGTATTGCTCTAGGTAATAATGTTCTTGCTCAACCTGAATTAGATGCGGGTCGATTAGTTGCGCCTTTTGAAGAGTTGTTAATAAGTAAAAACGCGTTTTATCTAGTATGCAGTGAGAAGCAGGCTGATACAGGTCGAATAGCGACATTTAGAGAGTGGATTTTAAGCAAAGCACGTAGTGAGCAAGAGATTGTTGATGATGAATAGTCGTTTATGCTTACTTATTGCTAGTCTTAGTGGTGCGATAACTGTTGGTCTAGGCGCTTTTGGTGCCCATGCTCTAAAGTCGGTTTTATCTCCATATCTACTTGATGTGTATGAGACTGCAGTGCAATATCAAATGTGGCATACGCTTGCTCTTTTTGGATGCGGAATTTTGTTGAGAAATTCATTTTCAAAAGGGGTATCATACGCCGCCTTGCTATTTACCATTGGAATGTTATTTTTCAGTGGTAGTTTATATGCATTAGTGTTCACAGGAATAAAATGGTTTGGGCCAATTACTCCATTAGGTGGACTCTGTTTTATTATCGGTTGGCTAACGCTGGCTGTTTCAACTTATCGTTTGACTGAGGTTTCAAAGTGAAACAAGTAATGTTCTATTGTCGCTCTGGTTTTGAGAAAGAGTGTGCAGGTGAGATCCAAGATAAAGCCACTCAACTTGAAGTGTTTGGTTTTCCTCGCCTAAAAAATAATACAGGCTATGTGCTATTTGAATGCTACCAGGAAGGCGATGCAGATAAATTGATCCGTGAGATTAAATTTAATGAGCTGATTTTTGCTCGTCAAATGTTTGCGGTAGCAACTGAATTAAGTGATTTACCTTCTGAAGATCGTATCTCACCAATTCTGAATGCATTAGTTGATGTTGAAAATGTCCCTTGTTGTGGTGATATTCGTATTGAAACACCAGATACGAATGAAGCAAAAGAATTATTAAAATTCTGCCGTAAATTTACAGTACCAATGCGTATCGCATTACGTGGTAAAGAGATGCTAACACCAAGAGATTCGGACCGAATCCCTGTTATGCATATTTGCTTTATTGCACCGGGTCACTGTTATGTAGGTTATTCTTACACTAACAATAACTCAACGTTCTTTATGGGGATCCCGCGTCTAAAATTCCCTTCAGATTCACCAAGCCGTTCTACATTGAAATTGGAAGAAGCATTTCATGTATTCATTCCGAGAGATGAGTGGGATGACCGTTTGGCTTCTGGTATGTGGGCTGTTGACTTAGGTGCTTGTCCAGGTGGTTGGACTTACCAATTAGTTAAGCGTTCTATGTTTGTTCATGCGATTGATAATGGCATGATGGCACAAAGCTTAATGGATACAGGTCAAGTTAAGCACCACATGGTTGATGGCTTTAAGTTTGAACCACAACGAAAGAACGTAACGTGGATCGTGTGTGACATGATTGAAAAGCCTGCACGAGTTGCACACCTTATGGGTGAATGGTTAATTAAAGGTTGGGCTAAAGAAGCTCTATTTAACCTTAAATTACCGATGAAAGGCCGTTACGATGAAGTACTTCAAGATATTGAAAACTTAAAAGAGTTTTTGAAGAAGAATAACTTCCAATACAAGCTTCAAGCGAAGCACTTGTATCATGACCGTGAAGAAATTACGGTTCATATCCAAGCGATTTCTAATATTTCTCCTCACTAATATTGGTGTAATACCAATTATTGAGAGATAAAAATAAACGCCCGCAGGTCATTCGAACTGCGGGCGCTTTTATTTAAGATAAACTAAGTACATAGAAGCTAATATGCTTTTCCTCAAAAGAAGAATGGCTATATTTGGTGCTGATGGTTCAGCGATGACAAACAGCTTTTTTGCTCCAAAGCACATTAGCTTCTATATATTGTGAGATTTATAATTCTAGTTCCTAGTCCCTAAATCAGGCTTTACATAGCGAATATCTTGCAAATTAAACCCAAGTTCAATATCCGTTCTTAATCCTGCAACCTTACGGCACAAAATAGCGGTGTCATAATGCTCATCAAACTTCTTGCGATATTTTTTCGGTAACTCTTCAGATTCGTTTGCTGCCTCAATTGTGGGGAATTGAGTTAATATTTCTAATGCCGCTTTAGGACCAACTCCTGGAATACCCGTTATTTTACTTGAGCTTATTCCGGCCAATCCCCAATAATCAGCTAATTGTTCAGGCTTTAGGCCAAACTCTTTTTCAATAAAAGGAGCATCTAACCAACGATGCTGAAAGTAATCTCGAATACGTAGCGTAGGGGAAAGTAGCTGGCAATAACCTTTATCTGTCGAGATTATAGTGACCTGTTCATTATGGGAAGCGACTTTATTAGCGAGAGTTGCGACTAAATCATCGGCTTCATCACCATCAGATAACAATGAATCAATGCCGAGTTTCCACCATGCATCTTGAATATCATCCATGCCTTTTTGTAGTGCTTCAGGCATTGGTTTTCTGTCTTCTTTGTATTTTGGTAATACTTCAGCTCGCCAGCCTCTATCTTGTAAGTGGTGGTCAAATACAGCAATGATATGAGTGGGTTCGGTTTCTTTTAAAATACGATTAATTGTACGGCTTGTTGTGGTGATTACCGCCTGAATGTCATCTTGGTTTGGTTGAGCTGAGTGAACGCGACGAATAAGATTTAATGCGTCAATAATAACCAGATGAATTGCCATAACGTATTCATTCCTATGTAGAAAAAAGAAAAAGTCTATGCGTTTAACATAGACTTTATATTGTACGTTACAGAAGGGGAGATATTCCAGCCTTAATCTACAACGATTTCATAGCAAGGTTCGTATTTAGAGCCAGGTAGCTTCATTCTTCCTTGTTTAACAAAGTCTTTAAGTAAGCGATCCATTTTCTTCATTAAATCAGGATCACCATGTAGCTTAAATGCACCATGCTTTTCAATTTCAGCAATACCTTCCGCTTTTACATTACCAGAGACAATACCAGAGAACGCTTGACGTAAATTAGCAGTAAGGGCTTCTGTTGGTTGTTCAAGGTGTAAATTTAGAGCTGACATTGCTTCATGATTTGGTTCGAAGGGAAGTTGGAACTCGGGCTCAATTTTTAAAGCCCAGTTAAAACTATAAGAGTCATCAGTTGCTTTACGATACTCTTTTACTTTTTTAATGCCATGATTGATAAGAATGGCTGCTTTTTCTGCATCCCCAACCACAATCTCATAATATTGAGTCGCCTCTTCTCCTAAGGTTTCTCGAATAAAGGTGTCAATAGATAGGAAATATGCCTCACTCTCTTTTGGTCCTGTAAGAACAATCGGCATTGGTTGTTGACGGTTAGCTGGGTTCATCATGATACCTAAGATATATAATAATTCTTCAGCTGTACCTGGGCCACCAGGAAAGATCACAATACCATGAGCCATACGTACAAATGCTTCTAATCTTTTTTCAATATCAGGCATTATGATCAATTCATTGACGATAGGGTTTGGTGGCTCAGCGGCGATAATAGAAGGCTCTGTTAGTCCAACAAAACGACTTTGAGAGTAACGTTGTTTAGCATGACCAATAGCCGCTCCCTTCATTGGGCCTTCCATTGCTCCAGGACCACAGCCAGTACAAATATTCAATTCACGCAAGCCAAGCTCATGACCCACTTCTCGCGTGTATTGGTATTCTGTTGAATTGATTGAATGTCCACCCCAACAAACGACAAGGTTAGGCTCTATTCCGGTATGTAAAGCTTTAGCATTACGTAAAATACTAAAAACAAGATTGGTTAGGTGAGTTGCTTTAGTTAGGTTGAGGCGTTCATGATCTGCAATTTGCATATTCACATAAACCATGTCTCGCAATACTGAGAATAAATGTTCTTGAATACCTTTTATAATCGTACCATCAACAAAAGCATGCTCTGGTGGGTTACTTAGTTCAAGTTTTATCCCACGATCACGGCGAGTAACAGAAATATCAAAAGATTGATATTTATCGAGAAGTTCTTTTGAAGAGTCAGTGTGACTACCAGAGTTAAGTACCGCTAACGAACAGTTACGATACATTCGATATAAATCACTAGAAGCAGTCTTCTTTAATTGGTCTACTTCAAGTTGTGATAGCAAATCCATGCTACCTGCAGGACTAATATGAGTAATCATATAGCGCCTCCCTAGCTGTTTTTATTATTGTTTAGGTATTAAACTTACACAGCAATGGGAGGATTAGCTAGAAGAAGAGTAAAAAAGTGAGAAGGTTATAGGTGCTATTATTCTCTTTATATATGAAAAACTTATTTAGCTTGAGTATTATTCATAAATAAATTGTTCTTTTCCTTTTGCTCTTTGGCGATAGAGTAATTGAGTAGAACGCTCTATTACTTTTTCAGGAACATCACTGCTTGCAAATTCAGTACTACATACGGATACTGTAATTTGCACATGGTTATTTTTGAACTTAAAAGGTAATTTTGAGATAGCAGCTTGAATCGCCTTGAGTTTCTCTTCTATTTCGCTTTTTTCTGTTTCAGTAAATATAATAAGAAACTCTTCGCCACTAAAACGTGCAACAAAGTCGATATCAGATACTTTATTTTCAATAGTTCTAGCAATAATACTAAGTGCTTTATCACCAGCAAGATGACCAAATTGTTCATTAATACGTTTGAATTGATCAATATCGATTAGCGTTAAAACAAGAGAATGTTGATGGCGAACCCATCGTTTATATTCTAAATCCAAACGTTCATACATTGCCGCGCGATTATAAACTTTAGTCAAAGGGTCTTTGTATATACGTTCTTGTTGATCACTCAATCGACGGCGATACTCTAAGGTTTCTTGGTAAAGTTGATTCAATTTAGTCGTTGCGTATTTATGACGTTCAATTAATGCAGCTTCACGTTCTTGCATTGCGCTTTGGCGTTCAGATAAATCATGCATTTCACTCAATATCAATGCCATTCGTGTTGCATAGTTTTGCTCATTGTTTTGATTTTTTAATAACCCTTCAGCTTGTGTGATAAGCAAAGAATGTTCTTCATTAAGTAATGAGTTTTGCTCAACATTAGATTGCCCTTGAGCTTGATTTTGTTCACTTGCTTTTATTATTTGAGCGACCTGTGAGTTCATATCACCGATAAAACTTTGCGAGGCTTTACGTTCACTATTTGTCCCTTCTAATACAAGTTGTAATGTCTGAAGAGCTAAATCAATCAACGAAACAGCATCAACGCCAATCAAGAGCTTATTGCGAATATCTAGCAATGAATTACCTGAGTAGTTATCAAAATCTAACTCTGAGATAAAGTGTTGTAATTCATTACTCAACTGCTCTTGTGTATCAAGATCGATGATTTCATTGGTGTTTATTTCTGTTGATAGTTTTCCAACTGAAATAAACTTTATAGCGCGCTCATAAAGTTCAATAAGACGAACAATTCGTTGAATATGCTTACTACCATCTTGTGAGGGGTGCTGTAATAGGTTGCGAAGATCTCGTTTCAATCCTGCAGGTAGGCCAACAACACGTTGAAGTGTTTCACCACAATAAGAGATATGCTCATCCATGATTGAATGTTCTTTCTCAACATTTATTTGATATCGGTTAATTAATCGCTCAAATGTTGCTATTCGTACAGTAAGTTCAGAAGTGTTTTCTACTTGTTCGATACTAGTAGCAAGATCTACAATCTCTTTATCAAGTTCACTATCATGATGTTTACACGCAGCACAAAAGCGTAAAATAATGCGTTTTAGAAGCAATATTTCACGACGCGATTTTAATGTAGTATCACGGTGTGATAGACGTGTGTGATCAAGCTGTTGCTTTAACTGGCTTAATTCTGAGGCAACAATGGATACTTCAATCATAATAATTCAGGGTATAACTCACATGTTTAAATAAAAGTGTCAAAATATTGATATGGTCAATATAATGATAGTAACAAATTTATAATTAGTAGACTAAAATAAAGTGTGGCATTTGTTTGTTTGTTAATCACTTACTAATTATTAGTATTATTTTTGTGATGTGTTATCCAAATGTCTCTCATTTATCTGAGCTAATAACTTTGATTAATCCTTGATTAATGGCTTGCTCGCATGCCAAACGAATATTATTGCTAGCGAAACTTGCGGCTGGCGCATTATCAATAGCTCTATAGTGAACCCATTGACTACCAGAACTCTCTTTACTTATTGTAGAGGCTGTATTGGTCGCCATGAGTAATATATCAATTAATTCTCTATCATTGATAGCGGTGTAAGCTCGAGGTAAGAACGGATATTCCACAATGCCAATATTAACCGTTCTCTCAAGTATGATTGTTGATTCAAATGCGTTTATCCATGATTGGATTGTTTCTGCGGTTTCTTGAGCGCTGCATGTTGAATCTGATTTGTGTTCAATATATAGAAAACTCGCATCAGAGAAGTGATAAATTCGACTAGGTAGTGTAACAACTGTGGATAAATAATCACCAAATTCTTTTTCTATTGATAAGCCTTCTTGATAACCATGTGTAAAGTACAGCTCTTGAAGCATAGGAATATGGAACAGAGTGAAGCGAAGGCGATCACTTAATGGTTCGTTGATTAACTCACCTAAATGCCACTGTTCAATATTAGAGCTACTTTGCTGTAATGATGATGGTAGTCTTTCTGTCAGTAAGCGTAAATTACGTAACCCGCTACGTGGATGAGTGTAATATTTGTTTAATAACAGGTGTAAACGTTTTTTTAAAAAACGATTTACTTGCTGTTTTCTAAATGCATAAATTGAAATTAACGTCAGTAATACGACTAAAAAACCTGCTATTTTTTGAATTTTCCGAGTTTGTAGATGGTTCTCTTTAAGCTGCGCTTCTAGGCCTTGATAGTGCAAAGACTGCTCAATGATGCTTTTCTGTTGCCTAAATACTTCCTCGTTAATTTCATTTTGAATCGCTTGAACTGATGAATTTACTGTTTCGTATTCACGTTGTGCTTTCAATGAAAGTTCAAATAATCCCATTGTTTCATAGGTTTCAGATAAGAGTTTTTGAGATTGTAATTTTAACGACTTATTCTTATCTGCTTGACTGAACTTTATTGCGTATTTTATTTTTTTAATTGCCTGTTCTGGATTATTTTGAACTAGATTGAGCTTTGCTTCTAAGAGAGCTGCACTTGCTTTATATTTTGGCAACTTTACGTATTCATTTAAGTTATTAGCTTGTTTAAGGTAATGTTCACTAAGCGCATAGTTATAAAGTAAAAAATAGGTGTTTGCGATATCTAAGCGAAGAGAGATCAATTTGTTAGCATTGTTTTTTTCTTTCTCTTGATCGAGAGCATTAAAATACTGTACAAGGGCTAGATTAAAGCGGCCTTGTTTTAGGTGTATTTGAGCAATTAAAATCAGTACGTTTGAAAGTTGCTCATTATTATTATATCGGCCATAAAACTCGGCAGATTGCGATGCGTGCTCAAGTGCCTTATCAAGAACTTGTCGTTGGAAAAATAACTCACCTAAAAGAAAGTTTGTTCGTGCAAGTTGGCCACTTTTGTCGGCTTCAATAGATTGCCAATAAGCGTTAAGTAACTCAGTAAGAGCTTGATCAAATTGTTTATTTTTTAAGAAATGATGACCATAAGAAATATGGTAAAAAATCATGCTGCTTGGATCATTTAATGAGCCACCATGAGACATAGCTTGTTTGTAGTATTTTTGAGCTTTACTATTATTATTCAACTGCGATTCAATTTCGGCATGAATTAATGCTAACCCAAAATATAATTTTTGGTGAATAGCTATTTTTTTATTGTATTCAGTTAGTTCTTGCTGGATATCATCTAGAATAACCTTTGCTTCAGAAGCATCTTTAGTCAACTCCCACCAAAGATTAGCATAGATGAGTTTTGATTCTAAGTATCCTGATTTTAAATTAAAGTCTTTAGCCAGTGTTATGGCTTGTTTGATCGCTTCTATTGATTCTCTATTTCGATCAAGTCGTTTATTTGCAAGAGCCATAATTTGAAAGGCTTCGACTGTACTTATAGGAGTTCGCACAGTACGTTCTGAATCATTGTTGATTTGAATTCGATTTGGGTCTTGTTCTGGAGAAATCTGTCGTTGTTCTAAGTATTGCTCAGCAATCGCTCGAGATTGTTCGGGGGTGGTATCTAATAATTGGTAAGCGTCATTTAAAATAGGCGCAGAGAAAAATTTTGCCCATGAAGAGCTTGGGAAAAAAAGTAAAATAAGAAGAAGGCACTGACGCAAAGACATGTAAATGATCCACAAAAAAACAACCATTACATACTAGCGATGTGGCGATATTTGTCTACTAAGAATACGAACCAAAGTAGACAAAATGTATCATTTTAGAGGCTTTTCACGTGTAAATTATTATTGTCGAGCTAAACGTAGATTATGCTCAGGCTCAGCTAAATGCGAACTACGGAACGGATTGATGTCTAAACCACCACGGCGCGTATAACGGGCAAATACGGTTAACGAACTTGGCTTACAGAATTTCATAATATCAGTATAGATACGTTCTACACATTGCTCATGAAATTCATTATGTTGACGGAATGAGATTAAGTAACGAAGTAGCTTTTCACGATCAATTTTATTTCCTACATAGCTAATCTCAACACTGCCCCAATCTGGTTGGTTGGTAATTAAGCAGTTAGATTTTAATAAATGGCTGTGTAAGATTTCTTCAACTAATTCTTCAGATGTGCTTGATTGTAAGTAGTTAGCATCAAATTCATAATTATCAATAACGATATCTTGATTATCAATACACTCACCAGTCATATCAACAATAGGTTGTTGTGAGTAAGTTTGAACGGGGTGGATCTCAACTTTTACATCACCACCTGCACAGGCACTTAAATCTTTAATTAAGGTGCGAGTAACTTCATCCCATGATGTAAATTTAGTTTGGTTAAAGCTGTTCAAATATAATTTAAATGACTTTGATTCAACAAGATTAGGGCTGGTTGCAGGTAGAGTGACATCGCCAACGGCTACTTGAGGTAAACCGTTTTGGTTTAACCAAGATAGTTCATAAAGCGTCCATACATCACAACCAACAAATGGCAGTTCATCACTTAAATCCAGATCGTCTCGGTTTAGACTACGAGGGACGGCTTGCAGTAATTCAGGCTCATAGCTGTGTTTATATTCGGTTTTTTGGCCAAGAGTCAGAGATTTTAGCTCATCAGCGTTGGTGTATTTAGTCATATTGAAAATGCCAAAAGTAGATTAGAATAAGAATAACGGAGTAAACAGGCGTTATTCATTTAATGTCACCTAGTTTACTTGAATTTTTGCCTTATTAGGAGAATCGAATGCCACTTTCGGTAGAGCAAGCGCTTGCTAACTTTAGTCAACGTTATGTCGAAGCATGGAAAACAAAACATAATAGCCTTCCGATAAATGATGAATTAGTGGGATTAGCTTCTCCTTGTATTGATGAAACACGTGATTTAGAGATCTCATGGCAGCCTATTGCTCGTGAAGAGAGCATTCGATTAGTTAATATCGAAAAAGGCATTGAATTAGATCTTCATGATGATTTTCATGCCTTTTATGGTGCTCAATTTAGCGCAGATATGACCGCTAAATTTGAGGATATGAATATCGAATTACTTCAGATTTGGAGTGATGAAGACTTAGAAAACTTACAAGGTAATATGCTTGGTCATCTTGTGATGCAACGTAGATTAAAGTTAGTACCCACATTATTTATTGCCGTGACTGATGATGAGATGGAAGTTATTTCTATTTGTAATCAGTCAGGCGAAGTGATTTTAGATACGGTTGGAACAAAGAAACGAAAAGTATTGGCTGAGAATATGGCTGAGTTTTTAGAAAAACTTGAACCTGTTGTTGAGTAAGTTTGGCTTTAAATAGATAGATAAATGCCATGATTTAATAGATTCCGATAAATGTATTTGTCGGAATTTTTATTTTAAAGATGTTAGGAAAGAAGCGGTAATGTTTGTAACTGAATTAGATTTTGAAGTGTATTGTGATACCTCAATGGCAGCAGTAGAAAAAGCCATCAACTATTGTTTAGATTGCCTACGCTATAACGGACAAGTGATTGGACGTGAGTTACCAGTCTTAATGAAGGGCACTAACTTTGTTGCTCGTGTTATTTGCCCAGAAGAAGACTCGCTTCATCCTGATAACCACAGCCCACAAGTCAATCTAGCATTCAAACAATTAAGTGATTTTGGATTACTGCAACCAAAAGTAAAAGTCGTCGGTCAAGATATGAACTCTGATCCAAGTGATGAGAGCGAAAAAGTAAGTTGGCAAATTCTGTACACGACTCATTTACATACCTGTTCGCCTATCCGTCATGGTGAAACTTTTCAACCAATTCCTCTGTATCGTTTGCCTGCGGTTGCCAATGGTGATCAAAAGCAATTCATCAAATGGCAGGAAGATTGGAGTGCATGTGATCAACTACAAATGAATGGCTCAGTGGTTGAACATCCTGCATTGCATGAAGTTAGCTCAAGTGAGAGTCGCTTATTTAAACGCGGTTGGGACTTATGTCGTCGTATGGCGGTCGTCAGTGGAATTCCTACTTACCTATATATTTATCGTGTTGGTGGCGAAAGCAAAGAAAAAGAACTTGCTCGTAAATGTCCAGTATGTGACGGTGAGTGGGCGCTAGAAGAGCCAATTCATGAAGTGTTTGATTTTAAGTGTGATGAATGCCGATTGGTTAGTAATCTGTCTTGGGATTTTAAAGACTGATACAGAGACATATAAAGATTGATAAAAATGGGAGCTCGTTATGAGCTCCCATTTTTTATCTTTAAACTTCTATTTTTTAACTATTTATTTTTTAAATTTAGCAAGAATACGATCTAGCTGATTGGCAAACTCACGTCGGTCAGTTTGCGATAGGGCTGCAGGGCCACCAGTTTGAATTCCACTGGCGCGCATTGTTTCCATAAAATCACGGATATTCAGTCGAGCTTTAATGGTCGCTTCAGTATAAAGTTCACCACGAGGGTTCAACACTTGAACTTTCTTTTCGATTAACTCTGCTGCCAGAGGGATATCACCACTGATCACCAAGTCACCAGCTTCTGAGCGTCTTACGATTTCATCATCTGCTACATCAAAGCCAGATTCAACCTGTATTGATTTAATATTGAAAGCGGTTGGTACCGGAATATAGTGGTTTGCAACAAAAGTTAGTTGGATCCCTGTACGTGTAGCCGCGCGACAAAGTACTTCTTTGACGACTTTTGGACATGCATCAGCATCTACCCAAATTTGCATTATTTGTTCTCCAGAGCAGTTAAACGTTGCGATAACTCTTGTACTTGAAGTTCAAGTTGAGCAATACGTTCATCTGCTGTTAATGGGGTCTCTTTTACTTCAATTTTCGGAATGTTTGAAGTCGACTTAAAGGATTTAACCGCAGTAATAATGGCTGGCATTGGTACTTGAGTTGTTAATCGTGAGCGAACAAGAGCCGTTGTTGGTTTTTTTCCTTCATCGGTCAAGTCTTGCAATATTTTTTGCAGTTCATCCGTTACGTTTTTCATTATGACGTCCTATGTTTCATATGAACTCATGATAACTAAAGATCAACACTTCTACTATAAGAATAAATATGTGATCTAGATCTCTCTATTTAAGGAAGCTTATTGAAAGGGTAGTGGATGAATAGGAATTACTATGTGCGAGATCTCTTACATAAAAGGTGAGAAATATCGTTTCGTTGATCGTAAATAAGCCCTTAAATTACACTAAGTTTTTGTTTTTAAATTAAGTTTATTTTATTTTAATATGCTGTAATGAGTACTTAATAAAAAAAATGCTACTAGAGCATTGTTCAAAAAAGTCAAAAGCGTAATCTTATTGGTGTCGGAAGGATGCTGACACGGAACAGGAATTCACCAAGGATTTGGTACGCTTCAGGATGAGGCACTCGATTACTTAGGATGAGTAATCGGCATGGAAAGCAAAATTGGACATTGAATGGATTCAATAGTAACTAGGATGGTTACTACTAAGGAAAGACAATGGACACCTCTAGGATAGAGGAAGGATTAAACATCAGGATGATGTAAAGGACACCGCTTAAGGATTAAGTGAAGAGAGTTAGCGATGGATTGTTAACGGATCAGGATTCGATCATGGACACCGCTAGGATAGCGATGAAAGGAATACGCTGACGGATTTCAGCATACTATCAAGGATTTGATGCACGGAGCACCATAAGTAGCCGGATCGCTGCGAGTAGAGTTATGACCCCATTAGGCAAAAGCCTAATGGGGTTTTTCTTTTTTAGCTAAAAATGCATCTTAATACTCTTCAGCCATGCGATACGGTGGCAAATTAAACTTTGCAGCTTTAAAGCCTACCATGATCAATTTGCCCGTATAGTGATCATCACCAACAGAAGAAAATTCAAATTCATACGTAGTGTACAAACGTTTCTTGCCACTTGGTAAGCGAAAGCCATAAGATCCTCTTGCGACACTTAATAGCTGCAATTCCATTTTTTTACAATAATGTTGAATCGCTTGGTGTGCGTATTCTGATTGCCTTCTTTGTTGCCAAAAAAGAAAACAGAAAAAGGTTAAGCCAAGTATCGCAAAAAGATTATCCATATAATTAGCTCTTAGTAGTTTGCTGTAAAGTTAATAACGCATCTGCAAGTTTTGGATCCGCTTCACCATGAAGGATTTGTAGCATACACATACGTAATTTAGGTTGCATGACCAAATCGGAAAACAGTTGATTGAACAGTTGTTGATCACCTGTTTGAGCTAAACGAAGTAAAAATAAATTGGCCGTCGCAACATCTTCTAATCCAGTCCAGCAACGACCAGCAATTGCCACCAATACTTCAGGGTGACTTAGACGTTCACTCGATAAAATATGAGTTAATGCTTGAGTTAGGATTTTTGTATCTGCGCCAGAAAGTGCACGAATATGTGCAGATAATAGAAATAGATCGGTACTATCATCGTTACAAAGGTCACTAATAATGTCTTGCTGCTTTAGGGCTAATTTCTCTGGCAGATCAATGTGCTCTAAGCAGCCAAGAGTGGCATATAAAACCGTAGTTGGTAAATATGACAATGCTTTACGTAATGCAACGCCATTATTTTCTTTATCAAGATTTGCACAGACATCTGCTAAACCCTGCACTCCAACAAACTGCCAATTATCCCATCCATTATTGCCAGAAAGGTAAGTTTGAGCGTGTTCGTAATATTGGCTCATTGGCTGTTTCAGTGTGGTACGTAATACACTGTGAAACATAGCCATTTTGTCGTCTTTAGGCTTAAACGTGTATGGATTACTTGAAAGCTTTTGTTGCTGCTCTTCGTTTAAATCGCCACTTAATGACACACCAATTGCTTCAACCACATACTTAATAAAGTTACCGATATCACCTTGTTGTAATAAACCGCGTTCATCTAAAGGAAGTTTTAAAAACCAAATCCAAGGTTGTTTACTTTTATTCCAATAAGCTATCGCTAAATGAGCATGACGTTGAAGAGGATAAGGATAAGGTTGCTGAGCCGCTTCTATGGATTCAAATTGTTTATTTGAAATAGGTTGTACACGACGACCTAAATCATAAATTGTGTATTCACAGTCTGATTGTTGTATCAGTTGGCTAAGCGTATAAATCTGGTCCATGATATGTCTTATTCTATGGTTAATGTCGTGATTATACCCAAGCCTTGATAAGATGGTATCCTTTGTCATTAAAAGTATCAGAGAGTGCGAGTTCAATCGGTTATGACAGCATCGTTAGTATTATCAGAGTTACTAGAGCAGTTAGCTCAACAATTGGAATATCATGGACACTGGCAAATTACAGCCCCATCGATAGCTGATTTATCAAGTACAGAACCTTTTTCAATCGACACCTTATCTGCTACTGAATGGCTACAGTGGATTTTCATTCCTAAAATGAATCAGTTAATTTCTCATGGTCAACCGACGCCAAAAGGATTTTCGATTGCGCCTTATATTGAAGAAGCATTAAAAGATGTTGATGGTTACATTGAAATTGTTCGTTTATGTCACGCCATTGATGCATTAGGTAAATAAAGTGAATACAGAAGAAAACGCAGTGACTCACGATGAGTTATTAGAAGAGAAGGTTGAGCCAATTGAGCTTGAGATTGTTTATCGTGACGAGCACTTAATTGCGATAAATAAACCTGCGGGAATGCTAGTACACCGCTCATGGCTTGATAAACATGAAACTGTGTTTGCTATGCAGACATTGCGAGATCAAATTGGTCAGCATGTTTTTCCATTGCACCGTTTAGATAGACCTACATCAGGTATATTGTTTTTTGCATTATCAAGTGAGGTTGCCGCTCAAGTTTCACCGCTATTTGCGAGTCGAGAAATTAAGAAAACTTACCATGCGATAGTGCGTGGTTGGATAGAAGAAGCGGATACATTGGATTATCCTCTTAAAAAAGAGCTGGATAAAATTGCCGATAAAAAAGCATCAAAAGAAGTTGAAGCAAAAGAAGCGATAACGGAATACAAACCATTAGCTAAGGTAGAGCTGCCTTATTCAACAGGTAAGTTTCCAACCAGTCGTTATTGTCTAATGGAGCTTAAACCTCATACGGGCAGAAAGCATCAGCTTCGTCGCCATATGGCACATTTACGTCATCCAATCGTAGGGGACACGAGTCATGGTGACGGTAAGCACAATCGATTATTTAAAGAAAATTTAGATAGTCATCGTTTGTTATTGCATGCATCAGAGCTGAGTTTTACTCATCCAATTACTGATGAAAACATAGTAATAAAAGCAAGTGTTGATGAAACGTGGCAGAGATTAATGGCAGAGTTTGGTTGGGATATTGAGTTGTAGAATTACGTTCAAAAAAAGACAACAAAAAAGGGAAGTGAGATAAACTCACTTCCCTTTTTTTAATAAATATTTTTAATTCAAACCTTTATAATCAATTAAGATTATTTAGTCATTGCTTCGCTACCGTTTTCACGGATTTTCTTAAGCATAGACTTAACGATACGTGGGCTACCAGCTACTAGGCCGCCAGTTTTCATGTAGTCAGTGTTACCAGAGAAGTCAGTACAGATAACGCCTGATTCACGAGCGATTAGGTCTGCTGCTGCCATTTCCCAAGGCTTAAGGCCAAGAGCGAAGAAACCATCGATGCGAGCTGCAGCTAGGTAACATAAATCTAGAGAAGGACAACCAGAACTACGAATATCTGAACATTCAATAAACATTGCGCCCAGCACTTTTGAGTAGCTTTCTGCGTGTTGTTTTTGACGGTATGGAAGACCAGTCGCAAGAATTGTTTCGTTCATGTCTTTTAATTCTTGAACACGAACACGTTGGTTGTTGCGTTGAGCACCAGAACCACGTTGAGCTGTGAATAATTCATTACGGATTGGATCGTATACACAAGCAACTTCTGTACGGCCTTTAATGCGAACCGCAATAGAGATAGAGAAGTGTGGGATACCTTTAACGAAGTTAGTCGTGCCATCTAATGGGTCAATGATCCATTGAACGTCAGCGTCTTTGCCTTCGATTAGGCCAGACTCTTCAGAAATGATGCTGTGATCAGGGTAAGATTTCTTGATCATGTCAACAAGCATGTATTGAGCATCGTTTTCGATGTTCGTAATAAACTCGTTATTGCCTTTTTTTGTTGTTTCAATTTTGTCAGTTTGCTCAAAAGATTTAGCAACAAAGTCACCGGCTTTACGCGCAGTACGTATAGCAATATTTAGCATTGGATGCATAGTTATATCCCAAAAGATGTTAAAGAACAGAAATCGCGGCGAGTATACACAAAGTAGTTATCAAAAGGAAGCGTTTATTTTTTGTTCAGTTGATGGGTTTATTATAAAAAAAGCGATTGTGGGTTAAAATCTCTGGCATATAAAGAAGAAAGGGAAATTGCTTTATGATAGTATCCGGCGGCTCTTTTCATCATATGGAAAAATAACATGCTAGATAGAATTCGTATTGTCCTTGTTGGTACTAGCCATTCAGGAAACATTGGGTCAGCGGCTCGTGCAATGAAAGTAATGGGCTTAACTAATATGGTATTAGTTGCGCCAGAGTGTGAAGTTGATGGTCAAGCCATCGCATTAGCTGCAGGTGCAAGTGATATTGCGAATCGAGCGCGTATTGTTAATACCTTAGATGAAGCAATTTCTGACTGTGGTCTAGTTATAGGTTCAAGTGCACGTTCAAGAACACTTGAATGGCCAATGCTTGAGCCTCGTGAAGCTGGTGTAAAAGCAATAGAAGAAGCTCCTTCACACCCAATAGCCTTTATTTTTGGTAGAGAAAGAGTGGGCCTAACCAATGAAGAATTACAGAAATGTCATTTTCATGTGTGTATTCCTGCTAACCCTGAATACAGCTCTCTAAATCTAGCAATGGCTGTGCAAACAATCAGTTATGAAGCTCGTGTGGCGTGGTTAGATAGCATTGCCTATAAAGGAGAGTCTAAGGAAGATGAATATCCTTTAAATTACGAATTAGAATTATTTTATGAGCACCTTGAAAAAGTCATGACAGACACAGACTTTATTAATAAAGCCCATCCTGGGCAAGTTATGAATAAGATGCGTCGTATGTTTAATCGTGCTCGTCCGGAAACACAAGAATTACGTACACTTCGTGGTATTTTAACTGCGGTAGAAAGAAGTATAAAAGAATAATTATCATCAAGATTAATACTTGACTAAAATAGTAGGATAAATACTTGACCAAATTAGTCAGGTATGGGAAACTTCATTCCATACGAATAGTGTGGATATGAGGTAACTTATGAAATTAACTTCGAAAGGAAGGTATGCTGTAACAGCAATGCTCGATGTTGCACTGCATGCTCAAGAAGGCCCAGTGCCACTTGCCGATATCTCGGAGAGGCAAGGGATTTCATTATCTTATCTTGAACAATTATTCTCTAGATTACGTAAAGCCGGTTTAGTTGCTAGCGTTCGAGGTCCAGGTGGTGGTTATCGCTTAGGATTAAAACCTGATGAAATTGCGGTTGGAATGGTTATTTCAGCGGTTGATGAATCGGTTGATGCAACTAAATGTCATGGTAAAGAAGGCTGCCAAGGTGGAACGCGTTGCTTAACGCATACCTTGTGGCGTGATTTAAGCTCACGTATTAGTAGCTTCTTAGATGGTATTACTCTTGGTGAGCTCATGGTTGATAATGAAGTTCAGCAAGTATCAGATAGACAAAATACCGATGTAGCCTTAAATAATGGGTTAGCAACGGGTTCTAAAATAATAAATTCTGTGGGTGTTAATGTCCGCCTTTGACGGTCAAACGTCTGTATTCTCGGAGATGAAAATGAAACTGCCAATTTACTTTGATTATTCGGCGACTTGTCCTGTTGATGAGCGTGTAGCGAATAAAATGGTTCAACATATGACAATGGACGGATGCTTTGGTAACCCTGCGTCACGTTCACACCGCTACGGCTGGCAGGCTGAAGAAGCAGTAGATACTGCTCGTGATAATATTGCCGCTTTATTAAATGCCGACCCACGTGAGATCGTATTTACATCAGGCGCTACAGAATCAGATAACCTTGCAATTAAAGGTGCTGCACATTTCTATCATAAGAAAGGTAAGCACGTTATTACTTGTAAAACTGAGCATAAAGCAGTTCTGGATCCATGCCGTCAACTTGAGCGCGAAGGTTACGAAGTAACGTACCTAGAGCCTGAATCAAATGGTTTAGTTGACCTAGCTAAATTAGAAGCAGCAATGCGTGAAGATACCGTGCTTGTTTCTATTATGCATGTGAACAATGAAATTGGTGTGATTCAAGACATCACAGCAATTGGTGAGCTTTGTCGTTCTCGTAAAATTATTTTCCATGTTGATGCAGCACAATCAGCAGGTAAAATACCTCTTGATGTACAGGAAATGAAAGTGGATTTAATCTCTCTTTCTGCTCATAAAATGTACGGACCTAAAGGTATTGGCGCATTGTACGTTCGTCGTAAACCACGTATTCGTTTAGAAGCACAAATGCACGGTGGTGGTCATGAGCGTGGTTTCCGTTCTGGTACATTAGCAACTCATCAAATCGTTGGTATGGGTGAAGCGTGTCGTATCGCAAAAGAAGAGATGCAAAAAGATTATGATCATTGTTTAGCAATGCGTGATCGTCTTCTTGATGGCGTTAAAGATATGGAAGCTGTACACATTAATGGTGATTTAGACCAGCGTGTACCGCATAACTTGAACATTAGCTTTGAGTTTGTTGAAGGCGAATCATTGCTAATGGCACTGAAAGACCTTGCCGTTTCTTCTGGTTCAGCATGTACTTCAGCAAGTCTTGAACCATCGTATGTATTGCGTGCGTTAGGTCTGAATGATGAGTTAGCACATAGTTCAATTCGTTTCTCATTTGGTCGTTATACGACAGAAGAAGAGATTGATCATGCAATCACACAAATTAGCCAAGCAGTAAATAAACTGCGTGATATGTCTCCATTATGGGATATGTATAAAGAAGGCATCGACTTAAACACGGTTGAGTGGGCACACCACTAACACGGACGTTCCAGAATTTAGAGGTATTTATCATGGCTTATAGCGAAAAAGTAATCGATCACTACGAAAATCCACGTAATGTTGGCTCATTTGAAAAAGATGATCCATCAGTAGGTAGCGGCATGGTTGGCGCACCAGCATGTGGTGACGTAATGAAACTGCAAATCAAAGTATCTCCAGAAGGTATTATTGAAGACGCAAAATTTAAAACATACGGTTGCGGTTCTGCAATCGCATCAAGCTCACTAGTTACTGAGTGGGTTAAAGGTAAAACACTAGACGAAGCAGCAGCGCTTAAAAATGCTGAAATCGCCGAAGAGCTAGAATTACCACCAGTGAAAGTTCACTGTTCAATCTTGGCGGAAGATGCGATTAAAGCAGCGGTATCTGATTACCGTAATAAACACTAAGATTAAGTAACGTTATAAAGCGTCTTGTTATAGGCGCTTTATTGTCTAATATAGGTCGTTATTGACTAACGACGCCCATGACCACAAACAAATATAGTAAAGGTTGTAGTATGGCCATTTCAGTAACTGAAGCAGCAGCAAGCCGTGTTCAAACATTTCTTGAAAACCGAGGAAAAGGCATTGGTCTACGTTTAGGCGTAAGAACCTCTGGTTGCTCTGGTATGGCGTATATTCTTGAATTTGTTGATGAACTAAACGAAGAAGACCAAGTGTTTGAAGAGTTTGGGGTTAAGATTATCATCGATCCAAAAAGCTTAGCTTACATGGATGGAACTGAGTTAGATTTTGCCAAAGAAGGTCTAAATGAAGGTTTCCAATTCAACAATCCAAACGTAAAAAGTGAATGTGGGTGTGGTGAAAGCTTCAACGTATAGAGCATAACGTTAACTATGAATCATTTTGAATTATTTGGGCTACCAAACCAGTTTGACCTGGATGGTGGCCTTCTTTCTGCTCAATTCCGTGAATTGCAGAAACGATTCCATCCCGATAACTTCGCGACTTCGTCAGAGCGTGACCGCTTACTTTCCGTTCAAAAAGCGGCGCAAATTAACGACGCTTATCAAACGCTTAAAAATCCACTCTCCCGTGCAGAATACCTACTTTCAGAACAAGGTCATGACATTCGTGGTGAACAAACGACGATGCAAGATCCAATGTTTTTAATGCAACAAATGGAACTGCGAGAAGATCTAGAAGACATCTCGTTAAGTTCAGATCCTGAAAGTGCACTATTTGATTTTTCTGAAAATGTTTCCGCAATGCGTAAATCACAATTGGCTGAATTGAAACAGCAATTAGACGCGGATGCATGGCAAGAAGCGGCACAAAGCGTACGTAAACTAAAGTTTATTGATAAGCTTAATCAAGAAGTCGAAAAGTTAGAAGATAAATTATTAAATTAATCTTTGTTAGATTAATTAAGTGAAGGATATTACCCATGGCATTTCTACAAATTTCTGAGCCTGGACAAAGTGCTGCACCACATCAACATAAACTAGCAGTCGGCATCGATTTAGGCACAACTAACTCATTGGTCGCTTCGGTTCGAAGTGGTGAAGCAAATACATTACCTGATACAAAAGGTAACGTAATTCTTCCATCCGTGGTGCAATATCAAAACGATAAAATTTGTGTGGGTGCCAACGCTTACCAATCAGCCGCTTCTGATCCTCAAAATACAATAATTTCTGTAAAACGCTTAATGGGACGCTCATTAAAAGACATTCAAGCACGCTACCCAGAGTTACCTTACCAGTTTAAAGAGAGTGATAACGGGTTACCTGTTATTAGCACTCCTCAAGGTGATGTGAATCCAGTTCAAGTATCAGCTGAGATCCTTAAATCATTATCTAATCGTGCTCAAGCAACGTTAGGTGGTGATCTTGAAGGCGTTGTAATTACAGTACCTGCTTATTTTGATGATGCTCAACGAGCAGGGACAAAAGATGCAGCGACACTTGCTGGCTTAAATGTTTTACGTTTGTTGAATGAACCAACAGCAGCAGCGATTGCTTATGGCTTAGATTCAGGTCAGGAAGGCGTTATTGCAGTTTATGATCTTGGTGGTGGTACGTTTGATATTTCAATTTTACGTTTATCAAAAGGCGTATTTGAAGTATTAGCAACGGGTGGAGATTCTGCACTTGGTGGCGATGACTTTGACCATGCAATTACCACTTGGATTAAAGAACAAGCAGGTATTATTGCGGAGTTATCTAAACAAGATCAGCGTGAATTATTAACATTAGCAACAGAAACTAAAGTTGCTTTATCAGATAGCGACTCTGTTGATATCACGTTCAAAGCGTGGTCTGGTGTGTTGACGGTTGAAGTATTTAATCAACTTATTCAACCATTAGTGAAAAAGACATTAATGGCATGTCGTCGAGCACTAAAAGACGCAAACATTATTTCAGAAGAGATAATAGAAGTAGTGATGGTTGGTGGTTCGACAAGAACACCTATCGTGCGCAGCTCTGTTGGTGACTATTTTGGTAAAACACCATTAACCAGTATCGATCCCGATCAAGTGGTTGCTATTGGTGCTGCAATTCAAGCGGATATTTTAGTCGGTAATAAACCAGATGCTGAAATGTTATTACTTGATGTTATTCCATTGTCTTTAGGTATTGAAACTATGGGTGGCTTGGTTGAAAAAATCATTCCACGTAATACCACGATCCCTGTAGCGAAAGCGCAAGAATTTACCACATTTAAAGATGGCCAAACAGGCATGATGGTTCACGTAGTTCAAGGTGAACGTGAAATGGTGGAAGATGGTCGTTCTCTGGCTCGCTTTTCACTGAAAGGCATTCCACCAATGACAGCGGGTGCTGCGCATATCCGAGTGACTTACCAAGTGGATGCGGATGGTCTTTTATCTGTAACGGCAATGGAAAAAAGTACCGGTGTTCAGTCTCATATTCAAGTTAAGCCTTCTTACGGTTTAAGTGATTATGAAGTCGCGAATATGCTAAAAGATTCAATGACGTTTGCAAAAGAAGACATGCAAGCGCGCGCATTAGCAGAACAACAAGTTGAAGCCGATCGAGTTATTGAAGGTCTTGTTGTTGCATTAAATAATGATGGCGATACCTTGCTATCAAAAGAAGAACAAGCAGAAATTTTACAAGCAGTTGAAGCGTTGATCACAGTACGTCAAGGTACAGATACGCAAGCAATTGAAGATGGAATTAAACACGCTGATGAAGCAAGCCAAGAGTTTGCTGCGCGTCGAATGGATGCCTCTATTCGTGCCGCATTAGCCGGTCAATCTATTGATGAGGTATAGAAATGCCAAAGATTATTGTTCTACCACACGATGAGTTATGCCCAGAAGGTGCAGTGCTTGAAGCAAATGAAGGTGATACAGTTTTAGACGTTGCTTTAAAAAACGGTATTGCGATTGAACATGCTTGTGAAAAATCATGTGCGTGTACAACGTGTCATATTGTTATTCGTGAAGGGTTTGATTCACTAGAAGAGAGCGATGAGCTTGAAGATGACATGCTAGATAAGGCGTGGGGTCTAGAGCCTGAGTCTCGTTTAGGTTGTCAAGCAAGAATGGCAAAACAAGATTTAGTGGTAGAAATTCCAAAATATACACTAAACTTAGCATCAGAAGATCATTAATCTTACCTGATTAATTGAACTACTGTTGATAAAGGTAAGAGATGAAAAGTAAGTGATAAACTTACATTTCAGAGCTTACCTTTTTTTATATCTATAATAATTAAGGATGAAATTATGAGCATTAAATGGATAGATTCACGTGACATTGCAATTGAGCTTTCAGAGCAATACCCAGAGATTGATCCTCAAACTGTTCGTTTTACTGATTTAAGAGAATGGGTTATGGCTTTAAAAGAATTTGATGATGATCCAAATCATTCTGGTGAGAAAATATTAGAAGCGATAGTTCTTTGCTGGATGGATGAGCGAGATTAATTTAATCGTATTAATGAATCGACTTAGTAAAGTATAAAATCCCATCAACTGATTGGATCCACCTCTTACATTTTGTGTAAATGCCTTGTATCGCCAAGGTAAAGTAGGCAAATTATATTAAAAGAACATTCTGTTCGCTTATTACCTGTTTGTATTAGCGCAATATAAATAATTGGCAGAGCTAATCTGTATGATTGTATGGAGTTATTGCGTGCTTAAAGGAGATTCACCATGTCACAAAAGTTGACTGTACAGCTTTCATCAATTGCTGCACCCACTCATTGGGGTGTTAATGCGCCACTTTCATTTACGACTGAAGGTGCCGTTATTCACTGTATTGACAGCGACGTTTATAGTGCAATTCAGCGTGCAGCTCGAAAGTTAACTGGTCAAGGTCTTGTTGCTGTTGAACTAGAAGGTTCAGAGTGGGACTTAGAGTCTATTTGGTCTTTTGTTCAAGGTTTCCGTGATTCAAAAAGCAATAATGACGTGACTTGGACTGCACTTGAAGCGGCAGATGAAAAAGAGTTGAATGATCGTATTCTAACGACTAACTGGACTCGTGAAATCATCAATAAAACTGCAGAAGAGGTTGCTCCTCGTCAGTTAACAACAATGGCTGCTGAGTTTATTAAATCGGTAGCTCCTGCTGGTACAGTGACAGCTAAGATTGTTAAAGATAAAGATTTATTAACTGAAGGTTGGACTGGTATTTATGCGGTAGGCCGTGGCTCTGAGCGTACATCTGCGATGCTGCAATTAGATTACAATCCAACAGGTGATGCTGACGCACCAGTTTTCGCTTGTTTGGTTGGTAAAGGCATTACGTTTGATTCTGGTGGTTACAGCATTAAACCATCTGGCGGCATGGCATCAATGAAAGCGGACATGGGCGGCTCTGCATTAGCAACAGCTGGTCTTGCAATGTCAATTCTTCGTGGCTTAGACAAACGTGTTAAATTGATTTTATGTTGTGCTGAAAACATGATCTCAGGTCGAGCATTAAAGTTAGGCGATATTATTACCTATAAAAATGGTAAAACAGTAGAAATCTTAAATACTGACGCAGAAGGCCGCTTAGTTCTTGCTGATGGACTTCAGTTTGCATCAGAGCAGAACCCAGAGCTTATTATTGACTGCGCAACGCTAACAGGTGCAGCCAAAATGGCGGTAGGCAACGATTTCCATTCACTGTTAAGTTTTGATGATGAACTAAGCCAAAAAGCATTAAATTCAGCTCAAGAAGAAAACGAGGGCCTATGGCGTTTACCATTAATGGAATTCCACCGAACTATGTTGCCATCAAGCTTTGCTGATTTAGCAAACATTGGTTCAGGTCCATATTCACCAGGTGCAAGTACGGCTGCAGGCTTTCTTTCTTATTTTGTTGATGATTATAAGAAAGGTTGGTTACATATGGATTGTTCAGCAACTTACCGTACTGCTCCATCAGATAAATGGTCTGCAGGAGCAACTGGTGTTGGTGTAAGAACATTAGCGAACCTTTTAACGAAATAAATAGAATGAAGATCGAGTTACACTCGGTCTTCTTTTTTATTACTAGATAATTCCCATCAGTATTTTATTGTCGTTTTAAGAGAATAAAGAGTACTGTTCGGAATTAATATAAGATCTAAAAAGACACTTTAAAGGAAAGTAAAATGACAATAGAACGTACTTTTTCAATTGTAAAACCAGATGCTGTTAAGCGTAATCTAATTGGCGCTATTTACCGTCGTATTGAAAAAACAGGTATGCAAGTTGTAGCCGCGAAAATGCTTCTTTTAACAAAAGAGCAAGCGGAAGGTTTTTATGCTGAACATGAAGGTAAAGAGTTTTTTGCTGCATTGGTAGAATACATGACATCTGGACCAGTAATGGTTCAAGTACTTGAAGGTGAAGACGTAATTGTTCGTTACCGTGAATTAATGGGTAAAACAAATCCAGAACAAGCGGCATGTGGAACTATTCGTTCTGACTATGCAATAAGCATGCGCTACAACTCAGTTCATGGTTCAGATAGCCCAGAATCAGCGGCTCGTGAAATTGCTTATTTCTTTGCTGAAGATGAAATTTGTCCTCGTCCTGCAGAATAAAGCATTAAGGATTCAGATCGGTCGCAAGCTCCCTTGAAGATTTCAGAGGAGCTTGCTGTTAGTCTGGTATTAAAAATAATATAGTCAATACGGTAACTTTTCTTTTCTATACAGATTAATCATACACCCGCTTCAAACATCTACCCTCTAGTAATATCCTCTCAAAACTTGTACAATTCTGCGCCCGATATTCGCGGTGATGTTATTTATCAGAGAGGCAACATGACTACAGCTAAAATCAATCTACTGGACTTTGATCGTAAAGGACTTCGAACATTTTTTTCTGAGGAATTAGGAGAAAAAGCATTCAGAGCCGATCAAATTATGAAGTGGATGTATCACTTTGGTTGTGATGACTTCGATCAAATGAATAACATCAACAAAAAGCTTCGTGAAAAACTAAAACACAAGTGTGAAATCCGTGCACCTTACGTATCTGAAGCTCAACATTCAGTTGATGGTACGATTAAGTGGGCAATGAAAGTTGGCGATCAAGATGTTGAAACGGTATATATCCCAGACGGAGATCGTGCAACGTTATGTGTCTCTTCTCAAGTTGGTTGCGCTTTAGCGTGTACATTCTGTTCAACTGCTCAACAGGGTTTCAACCGTAATTTAAAAGTATCTGAAATTGTAGGCCAAATTTGGCGTGCAGCTCGTGAAATTGGTTTAGAGAAAGAAACAGGCCGCCGTCCAATTACAAATGTTGTAATGATGGGAATGGGTGAGCCATTACTTAACATGAAAAATCTAATTCCATCATTAGATATTATGTTAGATGATTTAGGTTTTGGTTTATCTAAGCGTCGCGTTACTGTCTCTACTTCTGGTGTTGTATCTGGCCTAGAGCAAATGATTGGTAAAGTGGATGTAGCACTTGCTATCTCTCTTCATGCTCCAACCGATGAGCTACGTAGTGAAATCATGCCAATCAATGATCGTTGGAACATTGAAGCATTCTTAGCGTGTGTTCGTGAGTATATCGAATCATCAAATGCCAACCGTGGTCGTGTGACGGTAGAGTACGTACTTCTTGATCATATTAATGACGATATGAATCATGCAAGACAACTCGCAGAATTGCTAAAAGATACCCCTGCAAAGATTAATTTGATTCCATTTAACCCATATCCTGGGTCACCATACAAGAAACCAAGTAATTCACGAATTGATCGATTCATGAAAACACTCATGGAATATGATTTTACGGTAACGGTTCGTAAAACTCGTGGTGACGATATTGATGCTGCTTGTGGTCAATTAGTGGGTGATGTAATCGATAGAACTAAACGTACTCAAACTAAACAGCAAGGTGAAGAAATTCCTGTAAAAACTGTTTAGCCTAGGTGCATCACAGCAAGGGAAGGCAGAATGAAGAAATGGAAAGCAACACTATTAACGTTTGGTCTGTTAATGGGTAGTGGTTGTGTGATGGTTCCAGAGACTAATGAAATGAGTAAAGAAGAGGTAATTCGAGCTGCTGAAGCTCGAATTACTCTCGGACTAAGTTACTTAAATGCGGGAGATATGATAAAAGCCCGTGAAAACTTAGAATTGGCTGTACGACACGCCCCTGATTATTATCGCTCCCAAACTTCCCTTGCCTATTATTACCAACAAGTTGATGAAGATATTTTAGCTGAAAAGGCTTACAAACGAGCATTACGTTCTTCGTCAAAAAATGGTAATGTATTAAATAACTACGGCGTTTTTCTTTGTAAAGGTGGCCGGTATGAGGAAGCTCAACGTAAGTTTTCTCAAGCAATAGAACAACCTTACTACTATCTTGTTTCGGCAAGCTATGAAAATGCAGCAATGTGTGCATTAAGTAGTGGGGATACAGTGACAGCAAAAACGTATTTTGAGCGCTCATTAGCTCATGATCCGAATCGAGTTCGCTCCACCCTTCAATTGGCTAAATTAAATATTGATGAAGGTAACTATTCAGAACCGAGAATTGCGCTGTTTAAATTTACTAAGAAGTACGGATATAAACCTGTCAGCCTAAGCTTACTCATAGAATTAGAAAAAAAAGCCGGCAATGCGCATTTAGTTAAGAAATACGCAGATTTACTCGAGGCGAAATATCCAGACTCCAGAGAATATCAGAATTATTTAAATTATGACTCATGAACATATTGAAGAAAAAGTAGAAGAATTAACTGCTCCTGGCCTATTATTACAAGTCGCTCGTAAAGAACAGCAGCTTAGTCTTGAAGATATTTCATCTCGTTTACGATTACGTGTTGAAGTCTTAGAGCAAATCGAAGCTGACCAATTTGATATGGGTAAATTAGCCACCTTTACGCGTGGTTATTATCGATCTTACGCTAAATTAGTTAATGTCCCAGAAGCAGATGTATTATCTGCATTGGATCAATTAGGTAAGGCTAAAATTGAAGAGCATGATATGCAAAGTTTTTCTCGTAAGACAAAAAGAGAAAAACATGACAATCGTATTATGAAACTAACATGGGTTATTTTTGCTCTGATCTTAAGCATGTCTGTTTTGTGGTGGTGGCAAGAACAGCAACAGTTAGAAACGGTAGAAGTTGCTAGTGTTGGGGTTGTTCCTACAGAAGAAATTGAGATTGAAGAAAATGCTTTAATTGATACAAATGTGCTACCTGTAGTTGAAGAGATTACATCACAAGAACCAGCGCAGGAGCCTAAATTAGAAATACTTAAACCAGAACAACAAGAAAAAAATTCTGAATCAGTAACTGCTCAGGTGGTTAAAGTAGCAGAGGCGGTAGAGGTTCCAAAAGAAGAACCGAAAAGTACAACACTAACAGAAGTAATAGCAATTGAAGATGTAGCAATGACTTTTAGTAATGATTGTTGGTTACAAATTAAAGATGCTTCGAATGAGCGTTTATATTCTGGTGTTAAAAAAGCCAACCAAACATTGAAACTGACAGGTAAAGCTCCTTATAAATTAATTATTGGTGCACCAAGTGCCGTTACACTAACTTATAAAGGTAAACCTGTTGATTTATCTGCTTATCCAGCAGGTAAAGTTGCACGATTAACCTTACCTCAATAATGAGTTGATTCCATGCATATAGAGTCCCCAATTAAACGTCGCCAATCTACCCGCATCTATGTGGGTAATGTTCCTATTGGTGATGGTGCACCTATCGCTGTTCAGTCAATGACAAATACATTAACGACTGATGTTGCGGCGACGGTAGCCCAAATTAAAGCCCTTGAAAAAGTGGGCGCAGATATTGTCCGAGTTTCAGTGCCAACAATGGATGCAGCTGAAGCATTTAAAGCGATTAAGCAACAAGTCTCAGTTCCTTTAGTTGCTGATATTCATTTTGATTATCGAATTGCATTACAAGTTGCTGAATACGGTGTTGATTGTTTGCGAATTAATCCGGGAAATATTGGTAACGAGCAGCGTATTCGTTCTGTTGTTGATTGTGCAAAAGATAAAAATATTCCTATTCGAATTGGTGTGAATGGCGGTTCATTAGAAAAAGACATTCAAGTTAAATACAAAGAACCAACGGCCCAAGCGCTACTTGAGTCGGCAATGCGCCATGTAGATATCTTGGATCGAATGAACTTTGATCAATTTAAAGTTAGCGTAAAAGCATCAGATGTCTTTTTAGCGGTAGACTCTTATCGACTATTGGCTAAGCAAATTGCTCAGCCATTGCATTTAGGCATTACTGAAGCGGGCGGTGCTCGTGCTGGCTCTGTTAAATCAGCGGTTGGCCTAGGCATGCTATTGTCTGAAGGTATTGGCGATACATTACGTATTTCTTTGGCAGCAGATCCAATCGAAGAAATTAAAGTAGGCTTTGATATTTTAAAATCATTGCGTATTCGTTCTCGTGGGATTAACTTTATTGCGTGTCCTACCTGTTCTCGTCAAGAGTTTGATGTTATTGCAACAGTAAATGAACTAGAGCAACGTTTAGAAGATTTAATCACGCCAATGGATGTTTCTCTTATTGGCTGTGTGGTTAATGGTCCAGGTGAGGCTGAAGTCTCTCATATGGGCATTGCCGGAAGTAATCGAAAAAGTGCCTTCTATGAAGATGGCATTCGCCAAAAGGAACGTTTTGATAACGACAATATTGTTGATAAATTAGAAGCGAAGATCCGCGCAAAAGCAGCAATTTTATCAAAAGAAAACCAAATTGATATTAATCAGGTAGACTGATTAATTGTAGATATAAATAAATCCATTGGGAAGTGAACGTGGCTAAAGCAATCCAAGCAATTCGAGGCATGAATGACTGCCTTCCAACACAATCGCCATTATGGCACAAAGTTGAAGATAGCGTAAAACGCGTTATCAGTGCATACGGTTATAACGAAGTTCGTATGCCTATTGTTGAGCAAACAAACTTATTTAAACGTGCTATCGGTGAAGTAACCGACGTAGTAGAAAAAGAGATGTACACGTTTGAAGACCGTAATGGTGATAGCTTAACACTTCGTCCAGAAGGTACAGCAGGTTGTGTGCGTGCTGGGATTGAAAATGGTCTACTGTACAACCAAGAACAACGTTTATGGTACATGGGTCCAATGTTCCGTCATGAGCGTCCTCAAAAAGGCCGTTACCGTCAATTCCACCAAGTGGGTGTTGAAGTATTTGGTCTGAATGGTCCTGATGTTGACGCTGAATTGATTATGATGACAGCACGTTTATGGCGTGAATTAGGTATTGATAAGCATGTACGCCTAGAGTTGAACTCAATTGGTTCTCTAGAAGCTCGTGCTAACTACCGTATAGCATTAGTTGCTTTCTTAGAGCAGCATTTGGATGTATTAGATGACGATTGTAAACGTCGTATGCATACTAATCCAATGCGTGTTCTTGATACTAAAAATCCTGATGTACAAGCTATTTTAGGTGACGCACCTAAACTATCTGAATATTTAGATGAAGATTCAAAAGCACATTTTTCTGGATTATGTGAACTACTTGACGCTGCTGGCATCCAATATCAAGTTAATCAACGTTTAGTGCGTGGATTAGATTATTATAACCGTACTGTTTTTGAGTGGATTACAGAAAGCTTAGGTGCTCAAGGTACAGTGTGTGGTGGTGGTCGTTACGATGGTCTTGTTGAACAACTAGGTGGTAAAGCAACGCCAGCTGTTGGTTTTGCAATGGGCCTAGAGCGTTTAGTGCTGTTAATGGAAACATTAGAATTAACCAATGTACGTCGTTCAGTAGATGTATACATGGTGACATCTGGTGAAGGTACCTTGATGTCAGGCATGAAACTGGCAGAATCACTGCGTGAACAAGTACCAGGTTTACGTGTAATGTGTCACTTCGGTGGTGGTAATTTCAAAAAGCAATTTAAACGTGCAGATAATGCTGGTGCAGCCGTTGCTCTTATTTTAGGTGAGAGTGAAGTTGCAGAGCAAACTGTTAACGTAAAAGACTTACGAACTGGTGAACAAGAAACACTAGCTCAAACAGATGTATTCGCAAAATTAGCTGAATTGATTTAAGAGGATAGGACGTGGAAGCCTACGAAACTGAAGAACAACAAGTTGAAGCCATTAAAAGCTGGTGGAAAGAAAACGGTAAAGCAGTCGTTATTGGTGGTGTTGTTGGTATTGGTGCAATTTTAGGTTGGAAATATTACCAAGCTGCACAACTTGAAGCAAAAGAAGTTGCTTCAATTTCTTATGAGCAAACACTAACAGCATTACAAGTATCTGGAGCAGAGGCTGCGGATTCTGCTCAAGCTTTTATTACGGCTAATGCCAAAAGCGAATATGCAGCACTTGCAGCACTTCAACTAGCCAAAGTGCAAGTTGAAGCTGCTCAACTTAATGCCGCATTAGAGCAATTAACTTGGGTTGCAAGTAACAGTAAGGATGAATCTTTAATTGCTACTGCTCAAGTTCGAATTGCACGTATTCAAGCAGAACAAGATAAATTCGATGACGCTTTAGCGACATTAGCAGGTGTTAAACCAGTAAGTTGGTCAGCACGTGTTGCAGAACTAAAAGGTGATATTGCACTTCGTCAAGGTGATTTAGCAACAGCTCGCACAGCGTATACAGAAGCATTGCAAGCTGGAACCAATCAAGCGGTTCAAATGAAACTGGATGATTTAGCAGAATAAGGACAACTGAATGCGTAAGGTGTTAAAGAAAGCGGCATTATGTACCTTTGGTTTCTCCATGCTGTTTGGCTGTGCGAGCGAAGAAGATACAATCGTAATGGCACCGGTTCCTGTGGTTCAAAATCAGTTTGAGCCAACAACGGAATGGACAAGTTCAATTGGTGATGGTGTTGGACACTATTTTTCACGTCTAACACCTGTATATGCTTATCAAAAAGTTTATGTTGCAAGCAGAGATGGTCTTGTTAAATCGTTGGATCCTGAAAATGGTAAAACTGTTTGGGAAAAAGATTTAGAACAAGACGGAACTGCTCGATTGTCAGGTGGTTTAACACTGACTTATGGTAAAGTCTTCATCGGTTCAGAAAATGGTGAAGTGATCACCCTTGATGCTGAAACGGGTGATGAACTTTGGCGTAAGAAAGTCGATGGTGAAGTACTAGCAAAACCATTAGCAGATGAAGGTTATGTAATTGTTCATACTAGCCGTGGTGCATTGATTGCTTTTGATGCTGAAACGGGTGATGAAAAATGGCAGATCAACAGTGAAGTGCCTAACTTAACACTTCGTGGTGATAGTGCTCCTGTTAGTATTTCTGGTGGCGTATTTTGGGGTATGTCTAATGGTCGTTTAGCCGCTGCATTGATGTCTAAAGGTCAATTGCTATGGCAGCAGCCAGTAGGAACGCCAAAAGGTGCAACAGAAATTGATCGTTTAGTTGATGTTGATGCTTCTCCGCTTATTTTAGGTGGGCGTTTATATACCATTGGCTATAACGGGCAGTTGATCGCACTTGATCTTCGTTCTGGCCAACCTGTATGGAAGCGTAATTACTCATCAGCGACAGATATGTCATCAGATGGTAAGCGCCTTTTCTTAGTAACAGAGAAAGATCATGTTGTAGCAGTTGATGCTCGAAGTGGTACTGAGCTTTGGAGCAATGAAGAGCTTGAATATCGTCAGCTGACATCACCAATGATCATTGATAATAATATTGTTTTAGCTGACAGTGAAGGTTATCTACACTGGTTAGACAGAGATACAGGGCTATTTGTTTCTCAACAAGAAATAGATAGTGATGGTATCGCAGTATCACCAATTATTGTTGAAGATGGCTTTTTAATTGTAACTCGCGAAGGCGATATCAAAAAAATGCGAATTAAATAGGTTTTATTTGCTATAATTGTGAATTGGCTCCAAGTCCTTTTGACTTTGGGGCCTTTTATTGTTTTTAGATAGTGAAAGATAATCCAATTTGGTGATGGTTTTTATCCGTTCATATTAAAAAACTATCATCAAATTGGTATTAGCTCGCGCTATGCCTATGATTAAATTAAGAGGTATATATGATTCCTGTTGTTGCTCTGGTAGGGCGTCCAAATGTTGGTAAATCGACGCTGTTTAACCGTGTTACGCGTACAAGGGATGCATTAGTTGCTGACTTTCCAGGCTTAACTCGTGACCGTAAATACGGCCGTGCTAAGTTAGAAGAGCTTGAATTCATTTTGATCGATACCGGCGGTATTGATGGAACTGAAGAAGGTGTAGAAACTAAAATGGCAGAACAGTCATTAGCTGCGATTGAAGAAGCTGATGTTGTGTTATTTATGGTTGATGGCCGTGCTGGTTTAACATCATCTGATGAAGCGATTGCAAAACACTTACGTTCACGTGAAAAACCAACGTTCTTAGTTGTAAATAAGATCGATGGTATTGATGCTGATGCAGCAAGTGCTGAGTTCTGGCAATTGGGTATGAATAAAGTTTACCAAATCGCCGCTTCACATGGCCGTGGTGTAACTTCTCTACTTGAGTTAGCTCTTGCTCCTTTCATGGAAGAGTTAATTGAAGAGTCTTTGAAAGATGAAAATGGTGAGATCATGGATCTTACTGAATTTGAAGATTTCGAAGAAGAAGAAAAAGATCGTACAGAAGAAGATGCAGAAAAAGATTTCTCACGTCTTCAAGACCAACCAATCAAACTTGCTATTATCGGTCGTCCTAACGTAGGTAAATCAACGCTAATTAACCGTATTTTAGGTGAAGATCGTGTGGTTGTTTATGATATGCCTGGTACAACTCGTGACTCTATTTATATTCCAATGGAACGTGAAGGCCAAGAATACGTATTGATTGATACTGCAGGTGTTCGTCGCCGTGGTCGTATCAATGAAACGGTTGAGAAATTCTCTGTAATCAAAACATTGAAAGCGGTTGAAGATGCTAACGTAGTATTGCTTGTTATCGATGCTCGTGAAAACATCTCAGATCAAGATCTAAGCTTACTAGGCTTTGCATTGAACGCTGGTCGTTCATTAGTTATTGCTGTGAATAAGTGGGATGGTCTTGATAATGAAGTTAAAGAGAAAGTGAAATCTGAGCTAGACCGTCGTCTAGGCTTTGTTGATTTTGCTCGTCTTCACTTCATCTCAGCTTTACATGGTACAGGTGTTGGTCACTTATATGAATCAGTACAAGAAGCGTATGTTTCTGCAACTAAGCGTGTAGGTACATCTGTTCTTACTCGTATCATGAAGATGGCTCAAGATGATCACCAACCACCAATGGTTCGTGGCCGTCGTGTGAAACTGAAATATGCACACGCAGGTGGTTATAACCCACCACTTATCGTTATTCACGGTAACCAAGTAAAAGAATTACCTTCTTCTTACAAACGTTTCTTAATGAACTACTTCCGTAAATCATTAGAAATCATGGGTACACCTATTCGCATTCAATTCCAGAATAGTGAAAACCCATTTGAAGATCGCGGTGGTAAGTTGACTCTATCTCAAGAACGTCAACGTAAGCGTCTTGTAGGTGCAGTGAAAAACCGCAATAAAAAGTAATTTGTAGTTACTTTATTCATACATTATTAAATAATAAAACGCCCATATTAGTTGGGCGTTTTTTTTAGGTAAAAATCATGACTCAGTTATCAGCAACAGAGATTCTTTTTTGTCATAACACATGGCAGCACACGTCAGTTATTCAATTAGTCAAAGAAACAGACCAAGGTAAGTGGTTTGTGACCAAAGAAACGCCTTTTCATCCAGTCAGTCATATTTGGCCAGATCATCCAGAAGATAAAGGGACAGTACAAATAGGCAGCAATGATTACCCAATTCTTGCTTGTCAGACGGGGGCGATTGAATTGGCAACAGGTGAGCTATATATCGACAAAGATATTCCAATTAAACGTGGTGAATCGGGATGGGTATTTGTTATTTCACATTTAATTTCAAAAGATGCCAATTTATCAGTAGAAAACACTGCAAATTTACAGGTTGATAAAACGTACCAAGATGCGCTAAGTCGTGGGCATAGTGCAGGGCACATTGCTTATTTAGCATTAAATAAAATCCTTCATGCTAATTATTGGCGCAAAGATGCAGATCGAAAAGATGAGCTCGGTCATTACAACTTTAATAGTTATGCTCAAGAAACCAGTTTTGTGACAGAAGATCATTGCGAGGATGTGTATCGACTAGGTAAAACATTACGTAAGCGCGGACTAAATAGTGCAGATATGATTACCGATCTTGATGTGATTGCAGAGCAAGTTAATAAGCAAATAATTGAGTGGTTAGCCTTAGAAAATGAAGTAATTATTGAATGTGAAGGGAAAGCGTTAACAGATTCACGTTACTGGATAGCAGATTTTGGTATAGATGGAGTAGCAAAACTACCTTGTGGTGGTACTCATGTCTCTTCATTTATTGAGTATCAAGAGATCAATGTTCAATTAAAGATGCAAAGTGAGCAAGAGCTACTAATGCTGACTCGATCTAAACAGCGAATATAAAATTGAAATTACATAACATGTAGATCTTATGCTGTATTTAAGGTAAATCGAGTGTTTTTGACTTAAATGGGAAGTAAAACCTTTATTGATACTCTGTTTTATCTGATTTTCATGACATTAATTGAAGTTTTATATCGTTTAAAATCGAAATGCAGGATATGTAACTAATGCTTTCGGGGTGTGGTTGTATAAATGTTCTTAAAGGGCATGATCGCTGATCAGATCCCTATAAGGGCAAAGATCCGCACTATTTATTGCCCACAGCTAACAGGATCAATTTAAGAAGGAGTACTAAAAATGCAAGTAAACGAATGCCCAAAGTGTCAGTCTGAATTACGTTGGAGTAAAGCTGGATATCATTGTGATTTTTGTCAGGTTGAATTTAAAAAATTGGCTTATTGTCCAGATTGCAGTAAGGAGATGGAAAAGCTTAATGCATGTGGTGCACCAAGCTATTTTTGCAATGATTGTAATGAATTGAAATCAAAATCGCGTGCTAAAATTGAGTTTATTGAAAGTTAAGCCGGTTTATTTTTAAACAGGCTTAATTTCTGTGATCGCGATGATTATTAAATTGGTTACTATAATTATTCAGGAACAACAGTAGATGTGATTTCACCATCAACAAAACGAGTAGTAATGTTTTCGCCAATATTAACTTGTTTTGTTGAGGTAATAACCGTCCCTTTTTTATTACGAGTAATGGAGTAGCCACGTTGTAATGTCGCTAATGGGCTGACGGTATCTAGCTTTTCAGCGGCCAATGCTAATTGATGACGTTGCATGAGCAGGTTTCTATCCATTGAATCTAATAAGCGACGCTTTAACTCTTCAACACGTAACTTATCTTGAGATACTTTTTTTGCAGGAGATAGATTGCTTAAACGTAAAGTTAGGTTTTCAACCTTATGTTGATGGCGCTGTAGACGTTGCTGCATATATGACATTAAACGTTGATTTAAGTCATCTAGCTTTTGGCTTTGATTGTTTAATTGCATCTGTGGATGCTGCTTTTCAAGACGATGTTGAAGTGTTGATAATTGGCGTTGTTGCCCTGCTAAATAGCGATCTATTGCACTATTTAAACGACGTTTCTGATGCGTTACGATCTGCAGTTGAGAAGATAAATCTCGGCTCACTAATTCGGCGGCAGCAGAAGGCGTTGGCGCTCTTACATCAGCTACAAAATCGGCAATAGTAATATCGATCTCATGACCAACTGCACTGACGATAGGGATCTCACTTGCTGCAATGGTTCGTGCTACGATCTCTTCATTAAAACACCATAGATCTTCAAGAGAGCCACCACCTCGGCCCACGATCAATATATCACATTCATTACGACTATTGGCGCGTCCAATCGCTTGAGCAATTTGAATTGCAGCACTTGAACCTTGAACCATTGTTGGATAAATCACCACTGGTAAATTAGGATCGCGTCGTTTTAACACATTCAAAATATCAAATAGTGCAGCACCTGTTTGAGAGGTAATAATTCCGATCCGTTTTGGTTGCTCGGGTAATGCTTTTTTTGTTGTTTGAGCAAATAAGCCCTCAGCAGCTAGTGACATTTTTAATTGGTCAAACTCTTGTTGAAGCCTACCATCACCTTCGGGTTGCATACTTTCAATAATTAATTGATAGTCACCACGAGGTTCATAGAGAGAAAGGCGAGCTTTAACAAGGACTTGCTTACCATTTTGTGGTTTAAAGGTTACACGACGGTTGTTGCCTTTAAACATGGCACATTTTACCTGAGCTTGGCTATCTTTAAGAGTGAGATACCAATGGCCAGAAACAGGAACTGTAAGATTAGAAATTTCACCGATAAGCCAAACAATACCCATCTCATTTTCTAATAATAAGCGGACTTCAGAGTTAAGACTAGAGACTGTAAAGATGCGGGGATTAGAATCGAGAGACATCAAAATGCCTTAGACATGAATATAGGAATTAGCGGCAATATAATACATATCAAGGGGGTAAATGCAAATTAAAAATAAATAAATGTGTAGCCAAGCGATTGCGCTGTGCGTATAATCCGTCTGCAATATCAAATCCAAAACACTTTGTTATGCGAAACGATAAAGTGGGATTTATTCCTTTAAACACTTATGTTGTGAGATATTGCAAATGCTACGAATCGCAAAAGAAGCTTTAACCTTCGATGACGTTTTACTCGTCCCAGCACACTCCACAGTTCTTCCTAACACCGCTGATCTTCGCACTCAGTTAACGAAGACTATCTCTCTAAATATCCCTATGATTTCAGCATCAATGGATACCGTGACAGAAGCGCGCCTTGCTATTGCATTAGCGCAAGAGGGTGGCATCGGTTTTATCCACAAGAACATGTCTATTGAACAGCAAGCTGAACAAGTTCGCTTAGTAAAAATCTTTGAGGCAGGCGTTGTCTCTGCTCCAGTAACCGTTCGTCCTGACGCAACTATCCAAGATGTGAAAGATCTGACTGAAAAACATGGTTTTGCTGGCTTCCCTGTAGTAACAGAAACTAACGAACTTGTTGGTATCATTACTGGCCGTGATGTTCGATTTGTAACAGACCTGTCTAAGAAAGTTGATGTTGTAATGACACCAAAAGCACGCCTAGCTTCTGTTAAAGAAGGTGCAACTCGTGAAGAAGTTCAAGAGAAAATGCATGAAGCGCGTGTTGAGAAAGTATTGGTAGTGAATGATGAATTCCAACTAACCGGTATGATCACGGCAAAAGATTTCCATAAAGCAGAACGCAAACCAAATGCATGTAAAGACGAACGTGGTCGTCTACGTGTCGGTGCCGCTGTTGGTGCAGGTGCTGGTAACGAAGAGCGTGTTGCTGCTCTTGTTGAAGCAGGTGTTGATGTTTTACTTATCGATTCATCTCACGGTCATTCAGAAGGCGTTTTACAACGTATTCGTGAAACTCGTGCCTCATTCCCTGAGCTACAAATTATTGGTGGTAACGTTGCTACAGGTGCAGGTGCTAAAGCATTGATCGATGCTGGTGTAAGTGCAGTTAAAGTAGGTATCGGCCCAGGTTCAATCTGTACTACTCGTATCGTTACGGGTGTAGGTGTTCCTCAAATTACCGCTATTTCAGACGCAGCAGAAGTTGCAACGGCTCATGGTATTCCTGTTATCGCTGATGGCGGTATCCGTTATTCTGGCGATATCTGTAAAGCAATTGCTGCTGGCGCATCATGTGTGATGGTTGGTTCAATGTTTGCGGGTACAGAAGAAGCACCGGGTGAAGTTATCCTTTATCAAGGTCGTTCATACAAATCTTACCGTGGTATGGGCTCTCTTGGCGCTATGTCTCAAGGCTCTTCAGACCGTTACTTCCAATCTGATAACGCAGCGGACAAGCTTGTCCCTGAAGGTATCGAAGGTCGTATCGCTTATAAAGGCCGTCTAAAAGAAATCGTTCACCAACAAATGGGTGGTTTACGTTCAAGCATGGGCCTAACAGGTTCAGCAACGATTGAAGACATGCGTACTAAAGCTGAATTTGTTCGTATCTCAGGTGCGGGCATGAAAGAATCACACGTACATGATGTTCAGATCACGAAAGAAGCGCCTAATTATCGTTTGGGTTAAAAGAAGCGCCTAGGCTAATTTTTCTTAATTTTCTTTGCAGAATCCTCCGATTTCGTTGTCAAAGGTACTCATTTACACTTGTAAACACCGTGCCTTTTCCTAGAACTCAAATGATTCTGCTTCGAAAAATAAAGAAAAAGACTTTGTACCAAATTCAATTTTAAGCGTGTGGTTTTACTGTAAAACCACACTAAATAAATGACTTTTTGAGAAAGACTACTAATGACGACTAATATCCACGATCAACGCATTCTTATTTTAGATTTTGGTTCTCAATACACGCAGCTTGTTGCGCGTCGTATCCGTGAGATTGGTGTTTACTGTGAACTTTGGAGCTGGGATGTAGAAGAATCTGACATCCGTGATTTCAATCCAGATGGCATCATCTTATCTGGTGGTCCTGAAAGTGTAACAGAAGAAAACTCTCCTCGTGCTCCTCAATATGTATTTGATTCTGGTGTTCCTGTATTTGGTGTGTGTTACGGCATGCAAACAATGGCAGAACAACTTGGCGGTAAAGTAGCAACATCTACTGAGCGTGAATTTGGTTATGCAGCAGTACAAGTAACAGGTGAATCAGCGCTGTTTAAAGATCTTGAAGCAACTCAAGATGTTTGGATGAGCCACGGTGATAAAGTTGTTGAAATTCCAGCTGATTTTGTAAAAATTGCAGAGACAGAAACTTGTCCTTACGCTGCAATGGCGAATGAAGAGAAGAAATACTACGGTGTTCAATTCCACCCAGAAGTAACACACACTAAAAACGGCCTTAAAATGCTTGAGAACTTTGTTCTTAATGTATGTGGTTGTGAAGGTTTGTGGACTTCAGCATCGATTATTGAAGATGCCGTTGCTCGTATTAAAGAGCAAGTAGGCGATGATGAAGTCATTCTTGGTTTATCTGGTGGTGTTGATTCATCAGTAGTTGCTATGCTTGCTCACCGTGCAATTGGCGATAAACTAACATGTGTGTTTGTTGATAACGGCTTACTTCGTTTAAATGAAGCAGAGCAAGTTATGGAAATGTTTAGCGAAGGCTTTGGTCTGAAGATCATTCATGTTGAAGCAGAAGAGCGTTTCTTAACAGCACTTGGTGGTGAATCAGATCCTGAAGCGAAACGTAAGATCATTGGTCATGTATTTGTTGATATCTTTGATGAAGAGTCTAAGAAATTATCAAATGCGAAATGGTTAGCTCAAGGTACTATCTACCCTGATGTTATCGAATCAGCAGCATCTAAAACAGGTAAAGCGCACGTTATCAAATCTCACCATAATGTTGGTGGCCTTCCTGATGACATGGAAATGGGGCTTGTTGAACCGTTACGTGAGCTGTTTAAAGATGAAGTACGTAAGATCGGTTTAGAATTAGGTCTTCCATACAATATGCTTTATCGTCACCCGTTTCCTGGACCAGGTCTAGGTGTACGTGTTCTTGGTGAGATAAAGAAAGAGTATTGTGATTTACTGCGTCGTGCAGATGCAATCTTCATTGAAGAATTACACAATGCCGATCTTTACCACAAGGTATCTCAAGCATTCACTGTATTCTTACCTGTTCGTTCAGTTGGTGTAATGGGCGATGGTCGTAAATATGATTGGGTTGTTTCTCTACGTGCAGTAGAAACGATTGACTTCATGACGGCGCATTGGGCACATTTACCATATGACTTCTTAGGTAAAGTATCTAACCGCATTATTAATGAGGTTGGTGGTATTTCTCGTGTTGTTTATGATATTTCTGGTAAGCCACCAGCAACTATCGAGTGGGAATAACCTTGCACTAGTAAGTTAAATTAATTGTAAATTAAAGCGCTGAAAGGCGCTTTTTTTGTGCTTGTTGTAAAATATAATACCCTGCATTGTTGGTTTTATGTTTCACTGAAAACTTATCTTACAAAATATATATTTGCACTTCTAAAATAATCAACTAAAAACTCTATTTACTCTTTAACTGGTTTACACTGTTTAGGCAAAAGAAAAGTTAAGGAAGTCACATAATTTCTAATGCTTTTCTGTAAATACAACACTAAATATAAATGGAGTTACGGATGAGTAACCAAGCAATAGAAAAAGCATCTAAGCCAGGTGGTATGGATCGCTTTTTAAATACGATTGAACGAGTAGGTAACAAGATCCCTGATCCTGCACTACTGTTTTTCTGGGGCCTCTTAATTGTTTGGGGTCTTTCTGCGTTATTATCACAAGTACAATTTGACTTGATCCACCCTGTTACTCAGGAAGCGGTTCAAGTGAAAAACCTTTTAACTGGTGATTCTTTAGCAAACTTTTTAGCAACCATGGTGAAAAACTTCACCGGCTTTGCACCATTAGGTATCGTATTAGTCGCGATGCTAGGTGTTGGTGTTGCTGACTCTTCTGGCTTTATTAAAACAGGCCTAAAGAAAATGCTTAACTTCACACCAGCTAAGCTACTTACACCAATGCTTATCTTAGTTGCTATCGTTTCACACACAGCAGCAGATGCCGGTTATGTATTAGTTATTCCGCTAGGTGGTATTATTTTCCATGCTGCGGGCCGTCATCCGTTAGCAGGTATCGCAGCAGCGTTTGCTGGTGTTTCTGGTGGCTTCTCTGCAAACTTTATTCCGTCAGGTATTGACCCATTGCTTGCAGGTTTCACACAAACAGCAGCGCAAGTACTAGATACTTCTTATATTGTTAACCCATTAGCAAATATCTATTTTACGGGATTATCTTCAATTCTTATTGTTTGTATCGGTTGGTATGTAACAGAGAAAATTATCGAGCCTCGTTTAGCAAATACACCAGTTGATGAAGATGCAGAAACGGCACCAGATCTTGGTTCATTTACTGAAATCGAATCAAAAGCGTTTAAATTTGCTGGTTGGGCAATGGTTGCTGGTATCGCATTACTAATCGCACTTATTTATCCTGAAGATTCAGCGCTTCGCTCTCCTGATGGTGAGATCACTTCATTCTCTGCTCCTATCATGAAATCGATTGTTCCATTGATTTTCATTCTGTTCATTATTCCGGGTATCGTTTATGGACGTATCTCTGGTACATTTAAGAGCAGTAATGATGTAATCAAAGCAATGTCAGAGACGATGGGCACAATGGGTGCATACATGGTTATGTCATTCTTCTGTGCACAGTTCTTAGTTGCGTTTAGCCAATCTAATATTGGTACTATCTTAGCGATGTATGGTGCCGATGTACTTAAAGCTATGGATCTGCCTGGTCAATTAACAATTATTGGTATGATCTTGCTAACGGCATTTGTGAACTTATTAATTGGTTCTGCATCTGCTAAATGGGCACTAATTGGCCCTGTATTAGTTCCAATGCTAATGGGTGTTGGTATCTCTCCTGAGCTATCTCAAGCTGCATACCGTGTAGGTGATTCTGTTTCAAATATCATCTCACCATTAATGGTATTCTTCCCATTAGTTGTGGTTTATTGCCAACGTTACGTTAAATCAACGGGTATCGGTACACTGGCTTCTCTAATGATGCCTTTCTCTATCGCAATGCTAATTGGTTGGACTATTTTCTTACTAGCGTACTGGGCTCTAGGTATTCCACTAGGTATCCAAGCGCCATATACATATAACCTGCCTGGTTAATTTGTATTAGTAAAAAATAAAGCCCTGAGGATGATAAGTTCTCAGGGCTTTTTTGTATAAATTTTTTCTATTACTTAAATTTTCTCAGATAACGATAGACAGAGTCTTTAGATACATTAAGAATATTGGCGGTTATTTGAGTTGCATCTTTTATATTAAACGCCCCTTGATGATGTAAGCGCTCAACAATGGTTCTTACTCTTCGAGAAACAGCAATACTTTCGTCTTCTAATACTTCGCTTTGTATTCTAGCTATCGAATCTGTCAGCATTTCAATACTGTCTTTTGCAAAGGTTTCAGGTGATGCGGCTAATTGATTAGCTTGTGGGAATAGGTCCATAAAGAAGCTATTCATTGGCACATCAAGATTAGAATTAATGCAAAGTAAAGCGATAGGAATTCCTGCCTCATTTCGAATCATCGAAGTGACAGAACGCATTAACTCACCTTTATCTGTTCTGGTGAAATAAGGTGTTGATACATCTGATCCTGCTTTCAATTTTTCTAGCGCAAGGTTGGTAATTGGTGCGCCAATACCACGACCAGTGACATGACCATTCGCTATTTTAATAATTGATGGATTGTCTGAATCGAGAGAGTGCAGTACCACTTCAACATGTTTTCCAAACATAGCAGCAATGCCATCAACAATACTATAAGTTGATTTCAGTATGAGTTTATCGGCAGTAGAAAGTTTATGTAGCATATGTTTTCTTTATGTTGGTAAAAAGATGATGTCACTTAGCGTGTAAGTGACATCTTTTCATTATGACGCCATTATTTCAATGATTTCATGATCAATATTTGGCATTCCTGTTGTTATCATTCTGCCAATGTTCTTGATTGTCTTTTCTACATCTTCAGCAATAACGCCCTGTTTCGTTACGCAATGATTGTTCAAAGCGAGTAGGGATGATTTCATCGCTGATTGGGCGCTGCTGCCTACTTTCATCGCACAGGTTGATTTCGCACCATCACAGATCATACCGCTGGTGTCACTAATGGTGTTTTGAATTGCAGAGCAAGATTGTTCGAATGTACCACCTGCTAAATAAACCATTGCCATTGCTGCTGCAGCAGAGGTTACGGCATTACCACAAAATGCTGATAGTGGTGGATAGTGAGATTTAATATAAATGGCACCAAGGTGGCTCATGATAAAGGCTCTTGCTAATGATTCTTCATCTGCATTATAGAAATCAGCCATTTTAACGACAGGAATTGTTGCTGCTATACCTTGATTACCGCTGCCATAATTAGACATTGCCGGTAAGGTAGCACCGCCCATTCGAGCATCAGATGCAGCAGAGGTGTAAATTAAAATATCACTGTCTAAACTTTTTGAAAGTAAGCCAGTATCTATATTCTTTTGATAAGTTCGACCTACTTCTAAGCCATATGGGTTATTCAACCCTTCTTGAGCAAGAGCAATGTTTAGTTCTTTAGCTTCAAGGATAAATTTAATGTCATCAAAATTAGCGTGAGTCGCAAAGTCATAAATTGATGAAATAGTGATATCGACACCATCACAAATAGAAGAGGTAGAGGTTTTTGGTAATGAAGAATCAAGGGAAAAAATGACATTATCATCAAGTCGTTTTTCTACAATGAGAGTATGACCTCCACTGATGGTGACTTCTGCGTGATGCTGTGGGCCTTTAACGATAACACGGCAATAGATAAATTCATCTGTGGCTTCTCGTTTAACTTGAACTCGACCAGCGTCAATAAGCAGTTGAGCTTCACTTACTTGAGATTCAGTCAGTTTTGCAAGTACTTCTAATCCCGCTTCAGGATTTCCACCAGTAGCGCCAGAGGCTGCTGCAATGGCAAGACCAACTCTACCTGTTCTTGGAACAAAAACACCCATACTATTTTTATATAAATTATCAGAGACGAAAACGTCAATCGTCTCTGGTTTTTCTCCTAGCATTTGCGTTGCCACACTTGTTGCATAGGCAGCACAAATAGGTTCAGTACAGCCAAGAGCTGGCTTCACAACATTTTTTAAAATAGTGATGTATTGCTTCCAGGTAGAGTTCATTTTTTCACCTTTTTAGTTATACCGTTGTTTTCTTGTGAGCAATCGCTTCGACTTCAACTAATACGCCAAGTGGAAGATCTTTTACCGCAAAGCAAGATCGTGCAGGGCAGTCGGTATGGAAAACAGTTTTATATACTTCGTTAAATGCAGAGAAATCAGTGATATTTGCAAGGTAACATGTCGTTTTTAGTACTGTATTAACATCGCCGTCAGCAGCTTCGATAACAGATCTTAGGTTTTTAAGAGACATTTCAGATTGAGCTGTAATCCCCCCTTCTACAACAGATCCTGTTGAACCATCTACCGGTAATTGACCTGATGTAAAGATAAGACCATTAAATGCGGTACCGTGAGAGTAAGGGCCGATTGCTTCTGGTGCTGATTTTTCCACGATAATTTGCTTCATATGTATTGTCCTTTTTTTGCAACTATTGTTGATTTTAAGTTCTAGCTTTAATTATGCAAAAATAATTGCATTTAATTTGTGTGAGTTGAATTTATGCTTATTATTAAGGGATTGCAAATACTTTGTAGCAATTTTTTGTTTATTTTACGAACTGAGATCTCGCTATCATTTCAAATAAAATTGCATTGTCATTTTTTTATTAGAGAGTAAATTCTTCAAAAGTTGCAAGTTGGCGGCAGTTTGTCGCTTTAAAATTATAAAAATAGTGATCCCTACAAAGATGGAGTTTTATATGAACACAGCTACATTGGCGAATTCTGGTTATGGTAAAAGTGATATGACTGATTCTGAATGGAAAAAAGCCACTAAATTCGATAGTGTTGATATTGGGTGGATTGTTATCAGCATTGGTATGGCTATAGGGGCAGGGATCGTATTTTTACCTGTTCAAGTCGGTATCATGGGGATCTGGGTTTTTCTTCTTTCTTCAATTATTGGTTACCCAGCCATGTATTTGTTTCAAAAACTTTTCATCAATACTCTTGCCGAAGCAAAAACATGCACAGATTACCCAGGCGTGATTACTGGTTACTTAGGTAAAAACTGGGGCGTAGCTTTAGGGGCTCTTTATTTCATCATGCTTGTTATTTGGGTATTGGTATATTCACTTGCCGTAACCAATGACAGCTCTTCATATTTACATTCATTTGGCGTTACTGAAGGGCATTTAAATGATAATGTTTTTTATGGCTTAGGCTTAATTTGTATTCTTGCTTTTATTGGGTCTAAAGGTGAGAAGTTACTATTTAAACTGTCTGGATTTATGGCGGTGACGGTGCTTTCATTAGTTGCTGTTATGGGGTTATTATTAGTTTCTCGTTGGGATTTTGCTAATGTACCTGCTATTGGTTCTTTTGGCCCAATGCTAAAAGATGCAATTATCACGCTTCCATTTACATTAACCTCAATTCTTTTTATTCAATCTCTTAGCCCTATGGTTATTTCATATCGTTCACGTGAAAAATCAATTGAAGTCGCACGCTATAAATCACTAAGAGCAATGAACATTGCTTTTTCTATCCTATTTGTGGTTGTTTTCTTCTTTGCTGTGTCATTTACCTTTGCGATAAGCCAAGAGCAAGCTGCAGAAGCGATGAATAAAAATATTTCAGCATTAGCGATCATTGCCCATTACTTCCCTGGTAGTTGGGCGACTATTACTGGCATCGTGATTAATATTTTTGCTGTAGTAACCTCATTTTTTGGTGTGTTTATGGCATTCCAAGAGGCGTGTCGTGGTTTAGCAATGAATGTGTTATTAAGACGTATGGATGAGTCGGCAATTAATAAAGAGTTAGTTAATAAACTAATTACGGTATTTATTGTTTTACTGGCTTGGTCTGCAGTTGCATTAAATGCACCTATCTTATCTTTCACATCAATTTGTAGCCCTGTATTTGGTTTGGTTGGGTGTTTAATCCCTGCTTACCTTGTTCATAAGGTGCCAACACTTCATAAGTATAAGGGTTTATCAACTAACCTAATTATTGTAACGGGTATACTTCTTTGTATCTCTCCAGTGTTAGCGTTCATCTAATAATATTGAATTAGTCGACATAAAAAAGCCCAGAGAAGGAGTAATGCCGTTCACTTAAGGGTGAACGGCATTCTTATTCCTGGCATATCGTTGAGGTCTTGGTTTTACCATTCGAGGGAATGTTCTTTCTCTTCGCCTATCAAGTATTAAGCTTTCAGCCATCTGA
>Ga0316197_10000132_pt1 | contig 55142 bp, 50 predicted proteins | sample OudBiesiAoxic_MG_FD_204939 | JGI IMG/M metagenome (GOLD analysis project Ga0316197, IMG submission 204939) | Coastal sediment microbial communities from Oude Bieten Haven, Netherlands - site A oxic | ecosystem: Environmental > Aquatic > Marine > Coastal > Sediment | place: Netherlands... | reverse complement strand
GGTTATCTGCAAGCTGATTATCTAAGGTGTATGACCATTGTCCACTTGCTGCATCGATAACAAAGCTACCTAAGGCTCCGGTTGCATTACCGCTCCAGCTCAGTACCGCGCCATTATCGATATCGGTCGCGGTGAGGGTGCCCGTTGTTTGTGGCACACCGGGAACGATAGTGCCGTCATCTTCATTTCCTGATTCGATGACAGTGCCCAAATCTGCTCCGTCTCCGGGGTCAGTAGTAATGACAGGCGTGTCGTTGCTACCGGTTATGGTGAGTGTAAGTGTTACCGGCACGCTATCACCATCACTGTCTGTGAGTTGGTAAATAAAGCTGTCAGTAACTTGTTCACCTACAGCGAGAGACTGAACAGAATCAAGCTGGGTTGATAAGAGATAGCTGTAGCTACCGTCGGCAGATATCTGTAATGCCCCGAAGCTGCCGCTAATACTCGTCGGCTGGGCTACAGCTAAGCTGGCTCCATCTGAGTTGGTGATTTGAGAAATGGTAGATGAATCAGCGCCTTGAGTATCGTTAATGATGACACTGCCTGAAACTGAAACCTCATCTTCTCCTATGTTGCCAGAGTCATCTTGACCGCTAGGGGCATCATCGAGCAGGTTGGCGGTAATACTCGAGGTGGTATTGTTGCCCAGAATATCGGTAAGCGATACGTTAAAGGTGTCTGCTTGAATATCGGCGGCGGTATGGTCGACCGCCGAATTTAAGGTATAGGTGTAGCTGAGAATACCGGTTTCAGCATCATATCCCGTAATATTAAGCGCTCCGCTTACGGATGTTATTGTCGTAGGCCCTGCAAACACCCCATCGATAAACACTTCAATGCCATTAATCAGTACAAGGGATATACCATTGGGAGCGGCAAGTGTGATGGTGTTTGCTTGTGATAAAGCACTGGCTAATGGAGTTGAACCTTGGGGGAGATTAATTTCTGAAACAGTGATGGAGCTGGAAGTTAATGTGGGAAGAACATTTTCTTCGGCAATGATTAGCTCGTCAACGCCGGGTGCTGCTGTCAGATCAAACCCACTGGTATCATATCCACTGCCTGCAATCGTTTCATCTGCAGTTCTGTCTAAGGTAATGAAGTCGGTACCTTCATTGCCACCTGCTCCGGCTGCCGTACCTGCCGCAGTCTCAGGAAGTCCTGCCGTCGGATCTTCACCCGCTAGAATTTGAGCCTGTAGGGCGGCAATTTCCGCATCGGTAGACACGGGCGCCGTAGCCAATCCCTCTTCAGGAGTAGGAGATAAGCTTGGCTCTTCCGATATGATGCTTGTTTCGTCGACGACCGAGCCGTCGGCCATCTCCAGAATAAATTGTGCATTTGGCGAGAAGATTAGTTGCTCACCGTTTTTGATAAGATCGCCAATCGTTACATCTCTGACATTTCCCTGTTCATCTTTGGCTTTTAATTGACCAACCAAATTAGTGACAACGGCATCTTGTTTAGCTATTGAAACACCCATAATGACATCCCTGAGCAAGCTCATTTATAACGAGAATAGAAGGTTTGAAGGTTCAGGAAATAACACATTTTCCCCTGACTACTTCAAGTCTGATCCAGTTTTAACATGTGTCAAACTTCGGCAAATTTAGGGGAAATTAATGGTGGGGTAAAATAACTGGGAATGTAGATTGGTAGTTCTATTTATTCAATAACTTAGCGATTAGGTGTGTGGTTTCATATTGAGCCATAATAAGAAAACTACCTTATAGGTAGTTTTCTTATTATAAATGGGTATAGATGTTAGCTAAACGAAGCGGCATTTCTATAGCTGTTCACGGCTTTGTTGAGCTCACCTAAATGCTCCTGTGATTCTGCCAGAGCAAGCCAACAGGCTTTGTCGGGCTGAAGATTGCAGACTTTTTGCCAATATGTGGTCGCGTGTCGATACTCTTTGTTTTGCAGATGGAGCTTCGCAAGAAGGATCTGGAAATTGATATCTTCAGCATATTTTCTCTCAAGCGAGAAAATCACCTTTCTCTCTTCAACATCGGCTGGTGAAATTATTTCGGCAAGAGCCGATAACAATTCTGCAGAAGTTGAGCTTTTTAATTGTTTCATCAATAATTTGAGAGCTTCAGGCTTACGTTGATAAAGGTTTAGACCAATACAGTAGATGGCCAGATAACGCATCTCTTTTCTCTCTGCGCGGCTGAGCCAGTGCCAGGCTTTCTCTAAATCCTGTTCACTACTTTTCTGCGCGCAGGTGAGCAAAGAAGTATTAGTTAAAATGGAGAGTTCATTTAACTCCTCCCCTGAAAGCAGGTTTCGCTTCTTGATGATGGGGAGCAGTAGCTTCAGTGAGTGCCAGTCAGATTGAGCCTGGTATAACTCGAGTGCGAGCCTGAGCACCGGGAGTTTACTCTTGCTGGTCGGGGACAGTTTATCCAACTCTTTTCTGGCTTTATCCAGCTCACCTTGCTGAAGTAAATAACGGGTACGTGTGGTACCGACAGCTTTAATGGCTAATCTTTCGTTTTCAGCCTGAAGTAAATAATCATCTCTGGCTTCAGTATTGTTTTGATGTTGCGCCGCTCGCGCTGCCGCTAGTAAGTTCAGAGCCGGGAGTTCTCCTTTTTCAGCCCCTTTGGACATCGCTTTCTCGGCGGTTGCCCAATCTTCTTCGGCGAGTGCTAATGCCCCGATCAGAGTATGTTTTCTTGCCGCTTTCTTACGCCATTTTTCTGGTAACAATCGGCTACTAAGCAACAAGTTGAGTAAGAAGATAACTGCCCACTCCAGAACCTGTAGTAAGCCATAAAAAACAATCAGCGCGATAATAGCAAATACCACACCAGTTTCGATCTCATAATCCCACACGGTAAAGTAGAGGTAGCCGTTCATGCCTTCAAAAAATGGGCTTATACACAGGCCTAAAAGTATAATCCCGAGATAGATCATAATTCTAATCATAGGGAAGGTTCCTCTGTGACCATCAGGTTACCGTGTATCACCAGCTGTTGAAGCAGGGCTGTAGATTGAAAGTGGTTAATTGTCGGTGTTTGTATCTCAAGGGTTTTCAGTGCCTCAAGAGCCGATAATGTCTCTTTGGTCTTGGCGTCGTTGAGATCAAAATATTGGTAGATCCACTTTCTTGCGAGTGTCAGAGACTTGCGATAGTTGACCTGATCTTGTCTATATAGGGCAAGTTGAGACTGCAGTAACTTATTACGGATATTTTCAACAAGATACCATTGCTGATCGGGAGCCAGTATTGGCGTGATATCTGTGGTTCTCTTTCGTACCACCACAAAGTCATCCATTATGGCTTTCCAGGATTTTGCCAGATTATCTTTCCAGTCATCTATGGAAGCAGACATCTCGGGGCTTTCGGGACGATTAGCCGCATTAGCGACTTCAACTCTGTTCAATGGCAGCTGGTCTAATTGTTCAATCATACTGTCTAAGGTTAGAACCGTACCAGCGATATCGGTGCTCTTGATAGCAGATACCACAGAAATATCTTGAGCCAATGCTTTTCTAAGTGGTGTCAGTGAGGGGTCTTTCATCGACTCGATTCGATCGTCGGCCGATTTAAGCAGACTTGCCGCCGTGCTTGGATCTTTTTCCAGCCAGAGCTTGCTTCCAGCCATCCTGACTAAGTATTTTGCCTCTTCAGCCATCCAATGATTTGGATTACGCTGAGCAAGCTTTGCAACACGCTCAGTAAGCTGAGTTTGGCTTTCGCTTAACCCTTGCATCTGTTGGTCTATGCTGCCGGAGAACGCTTGCTGCTGTCTTTGCAATGACGATATCTGCCTGGAGGGTTCACTCAATGCCTGTTTCAGCTCAATGGCTAATGCCTGAGAGCTTTCTTGTTGCTTGGTTAACTCTTGATATAGGTAGTAACCACCGCCTGATGTGGCGAATGTCAGTAACAGTATGCAAACAAGGTTGAACAAAAATCCCCAGGAGACTCCAGACTTATCTGTCTTCTCATGGCTATCTGCCGAACTTTGCAAAGATTCACTGACTGCTTGAGTCGTGTCATTAGTATCCGTTTCAGAGCTGACCTCTGTTTTCGGTTCTATAACGTTCTCATCTAACTTTTTATTGTCCATTAAACAGTCCTTGAAGGCGGTATAGCTACAATGATGACATATATACCCAAGCTATTTCAAAATGCTCATTTCAGAGCTCCCGTAGGGCAAGGCGAGAAACAACATTTTTCTGCATTCTTTATTTATAAGAATAAATATTGAATTAGAATAACTAGTCCTACTGTTTCAAGTCTTGAACTCTGTCACTTCTCGAGATGCTGAATTCTGCATGTCGAGGTTGTTTGGGCACAGGTTGATAACTTTAAGGCAGATAGTACGGCCTTACAGTTTGCAGCTTTAGCATTAGTAACGTGTAGTAATCCGCTAGCTAAAGCTTGTTCCTGAACTCGAGAGCTAGGGACTATAATATGACATGCACGCAGCCAAGCAAATAGCTCTTTTGGTACAAGTTTGATTAGATTATCAAGTATTTCGCCACTAGTGACGACTATAGTGTCTATTTCAGCGTTCTGCCAACCCTGAATAACACTGTTTTTGTCTAACTGTGGGCAGCCCCTTCGATAGGCTTCCCAATAGTTGACGGTAGCACCTCGTGAGGTTAAGGCCTCGGCCAGTGCCTCTCTTCCTCCGACGCCCCGAACGATCACAATCTTCTTATTCGAAATATGATGGAGCTGATCGAGAGTGAGTAAGCCTTCGGTCTGTTGGCATTCTTGTGGTGCCTTCAGGGATGTGATCCCTAATGCCAGAAGAGCTTGATAGGTTGCTTCACCAACAGAATAAAATTGTGCAGAGTCTGGGAATTGGCTATTTAATGCCTGAGATGCAAATTTCACCGCATTAGTGCTGATAAAAATCACAATATCAGCTTGGTTAAATTGCTCTATAGCTGACTGGTGCTGCCCAATATCAGTGGCTTGAACATTGAGTAACGGCGTGACGACATGAGAGACCCCTTTTTCATTCAGGGCCTCTACCATCGACTGATTACGCCCTTGCGGGCGTGTCAGAAGTACCTTCATCTTATTACAAGCCGTATCGACAGCGTTTATTTGATATAAACGGCATCGAGAATGGCTTTCGCGCCTTTACTGAGTAGCTCCTCAGCCAGTGCGACACCAATTGCTTGTGCATCAGTCTTAGGACCAACCTTTGTCGCTTCGATGATGTGACTACCATCGGGATTGCCGACTAAACCACGTAGCGTCAGCGTATCATCCTGGATCTCGGCATAGGCACCAATAGGAACCTGGCATCCGCCTTCCAGATGAGTGTTCATTGCGCGCTCGGCAATAACACGGTGACGTGTCTCTGTATGCTCAAGTGGGGCAAGAAGCGCTTTTACTCTTTCGTCATTGACGCGACACTCAATACCTACTGCACCTTGGCCGTTGGCCGGCAGCGATTCTTCAGCAGAGATAAAGCTGGTAATGCGTTCCTCAAGCTTCAGACGCTTAAGGCCAGCAGCAGCAAGAATAATGGCGTCATAATTACCCGCATCCAGCTTTCCTAAACGGGTTCCTACGTTACCGCGTAGATCTCTGATCACAAGATCGGGACGTGATGCTCTGATTTGGCATTGACGTCGTAGACTCGAAGTTCCAACGACTGCACCTTGAGGTAGTTCGCTGATATCTTTGTAGTTATTAGATACGAAAGCGTCGCGTGGATCTTCACGCTCACAAATAACTTCTAATCCTAGGCCTTCGGGGAAATCGACTGGGACATCTTTCATCGAGTGGACTGCAATATCGGCTCTGTCTTCGAGCATGGCAACTTCCAGCTCTTTAACAAATAGCCCTTTACCACCTACTTTTGCCAGCGGTGTGTCAAGGATGATGTCGCCTTTAGTACTCATAGGTAGAAGTTCTACCGTCAAACCTTCGTGGAATTTTTCCAGTTCAGCTTTCACAAATTCTGCTTGCCAAAGTGCAAGTGGGCTTTTACGTGTTGCGATTCGAATGACGTTTTGAGACATGCTCGATATTCCATCAGAGGCCTTAGTTGCAGTAATGCTAACATTGCTCAGGAACAGATGTAATATACGGCTGTTGATTCTTTGAAGTTCACCCAACTATTTCGAACTTTAAAGTGTGATCTTGCTCTCATTTATTTCCTAATGCGAATAAAGCTGCTAGCATGAATATCAACTCTCTATTTCCTTCTGGAATCAAATCATTTGATCAATGAGCAGAGCCAATTTATCGAAACCGCTGAACGATTAAATCGGATCAGGCTGGCTCGTGCACTCGCGATACTCTCTCCACTGAAAAGAGACCTCTTAAGACTTATTCCGCTTCTGTTTCATTATCATAGAGCAGGATACCCTGGTTATAATGGCTCCATGACGCCTTCCGGCGTCTTCAATTATGCCCCTTCTGAGAGTGAGCTTGCCGCTTGTGATACGCTCGACTTAGTTAAGCCAACTCAGCATCGAGTCAAGCAGACTGCTATTGAGGGGGTCTACAGTATGGGGAGTATGGCCAGTTTTGGTCAGAACCCTAAGAGTGATATCGACGTATGGTTGGTTCATGACCGTTTACTGACTAAAGAGGAGTGCCGGTTACTCGAGGATAAATCATCGCTTTTAACTGCCTGGTTTGCTCAATATGGCTTGGAAGTTAATATTTATCTGGTTCATCCGGAGCAGTTCTCAAAAGCGTCAATATCCGAGGATGACTGCCTTCATCCTATAGGGCAGGAACACAGTGGGAGTGCGCAGCATTGGTTGTTGCTTGAGGAGTTTTATCGCAGCCAAATTTGTTTAGCGGGTAAAACCGTTGCTTGGTGGCCAAATGCTCAGACAGCCGATGAGTTGTTATATTTAGGGGACGTGAGCCGGATACCTGCGAGTGAGTATTTTGGGGCTTCTCTATGGCAACTCTATAAGGGCTTAGACAAGCCGCATAAAGCATTACTTAAAGTACTGCTTCTTGAGGCATACGCCACAGAATACCCTAATACCTTATTGGTTAGCGAAAAGGTATGGCAGCGAACCATAGATGGTGATTTTTCTGCCGCGAACGATGCTTATTATCTACTCTATGAATCGATCGAGGCACATCTTGAAAAACAGCAAGATTTAAGTCGATTGGAAATTGTTCGTCGTTGCTTTTACCTTAAATGCGGCATTCGATTGAGTGAGTTTGAACAGGCTAAAGATTGGCGTTATCACAAGCTGAGAAGTTTAGTCGATAGTTGGAATTGGTCCCAGAGCCTCATCGATACACTGGATCACTGTGAAGATTGGCATTGTGGGCAGCTACAATGGTTTAATGAACAGCTCAATGAACTCATGCTAGGCAGTTATCAGACCCTGATTCAATTTGCTTCAGCTAATAAGCTCAACGGAAGTTTCAGGTTATCCGAGCTAGGGTTACTGACCCGAAAACTTCATACCTATTTCAGCGCCGATACTCAGCAGATCATTAGCTTGAATCGTCTGTGGAGCGATTCTATTGCAGAACCGGATTTGACGATCATTTATAGTCACAATGATCGTGAGTATTGTCTGTTTCGTTGCCCGCCTTATTCGAGAAACTTTATAGGTAAGCGCGCCGTTTACCGTTCCAGAAGTAAGGCTAAATTACTCGCCTGGGCGACATTAAACGGTGTTTCAACTCAAGTGACCACCTGGTATGAGTTTGCTAGCGGTAGTGGAAAGTCTGAATATTTGACGACAGCGGCCAAGCGATTGCTTCCTTTCTTTGAGTCCGAAGAGAAGCACGTGTCTAAGATGGATCTGTGTCAGCCGTGGCGATATAAAAAACTGATCTTGCTGCTTAATTTCAATAGCGACCCGACTGCTCAATGGCAAGGGCAGGAGATCATGGTCGATTATATGAATGCCAATATCTTCTCTCTGGGCCGTCGTCAGCAAAACATGCTGGCGTCGATAGACATCATCAGCCTGAACTCATGGGGTGAGTGGCATTGTCACCATTATGAGGGAGAATTAGGTATATTAAATGCGCTCTCGTTTATCATACCGGGTATAAGGCAGGCTGCCGAAGATATATCCGTAGAGGTGATCAGTTGCTCGGCTAAGCTTAAATCTCAGTTTGAGCGAACAGTGACTGGGCTGGCTCAACGGGCGGTTCGTTTAAGCTTGCAGGTATCGAGTTCATCGACATTGGTCTATCCGTTGAAAGTCGGAAAGGTGCAGTACGGGATCTTTTTTAACAGTAAAGGAATGGTATTTCAGGACCTGAAAGATGCCAAGGCTTTCTACCAACAGCTCAGCATGAAGAAAGTCATAGAATTACCCAGACCCGATCTCGGTAATGAGCCTTTTACAAAAATCCCCGATGTGATTCAGGATTTTGCATCCCATGGCGCGATTCAATATTTTCTTCGTCAGGGCGAGCATGGTTTAGATGTGTTCGTGCTTAATGAACAAAATGAGTTAAATCATTATGTTCAACAGGGCGTTAACGTTGATGAACTGGTGAGTCAAGTCAGTCATCATCATGCGTTTGAGGAGCCGGATATCTCTACACAGCGCTTCAATCTGCCACAGTTTTTCAGGTTGATACGGATCGATGGGCGATTAAGGGCGATTCCTTTCGGTGTGTCGGTGGATGAGGCGGAGATGGACTTCTAGCTGAAATAAAAGAGGCCAGATGATTCAATGGCCTCTTTATTCGGATTTAACATTTAAGGCATCACAGCGAAAGCTGGATGTCACCTTGACGCTGAATAGATTCGATAACGAACGGCATAAACTCACCACCATTTCTTTCATCGATCCACTTACCTTCCACAAATGAGAAGTGGTAGCCACCGAATTTGGTTGCAACCCAGATCTGATGCAAGGGTTCTTGCTTATTGATCACAATTTTTGATGTATCCGGAAACTCTAACTGCAGCACATTTCCAGAGGCATCGATGTCGATATCGGCATCTTGTTCATCGATGGCTTCTTCGATGGCGTTATCTATGGCTTGAAACATTTCATCGGCCAGTTGATGAAATTCAGAGTCTGTCATTGCCATGGGACTTAATCCTTGGTTGCGGTGATAATTTAGGATAGTACCAATCACAACCCATCACTCCAATCAAATTTTGTAAAAGCCTCACGTCTTAGCCTCGATTTAGAGTGAAATCACAGGAATAGCATGTATTAGTCCTTTATCTGCTTGACGTAGAAAGGCTAACTCTGCAACATCACTGGAGGTGTAAGAATTGCTCTTATATTGATTGCTATTAATACCAATCGGTATAAACAACCAGGACAGAAAGATGTTGAGAAAAATGAGAGTGTGTTCATTGATATTGCTTGGTAGCCTTTTCATCGTAGCGTGCGGTCAAAAGGGGCCCCTGTATAAATCGCCGGACAAACAAGATAATCAGGAACAAAAACAAGAACAGCCAAAGAAAGAAGTAAGCAATAAGGAATAGACTCTTGGATCATTTTCTCTATAAAAATAATGAGCTACAGGCCGAAGATTGCCAGGTTGCCGAGCTAGCTCAAACCTACGGAACACCTTTATACATCTACTCTCGTGCGACTCTAGAGCGTCACTGGCATGCTTTTGACCGTGCGGTCGCGAATCATCCGCACCTTATCTGTTACGCGGTGAAGGCCAATTCAAACCTTGCGGTACTCAATGTGCTTGCACGTTTGGGCAGTGGTTTCGATATTGTCTCTGGTGGCGAACTCTCCCGGGTGATCGAGGCTGGGGGCTCACCCGATAAGGTGGTTTTCTCTGGTGTCGGTAAAACGGTTGCCGAAATGGAGATGGCCTTAAACCTGGGGATCCACTGTTTCAATGTTGAATCGGCTGCCGAACTCGAACAGCTTAACCTCGTCGCCGTACGCCTGGGTAAAGTTGCCCCGGTATCTTTGCGGGTGAACCCCGATGTCGATGCGGGTACTCATCCCTATATTTCTACCGGGCTTAAAGAGAATAAGTTTGGTATCGCCATGGATGAAGCCGAAACTATCTTCGCTCGGGCTAACAGCTTACCTGGATTGAAAGTTAAAGGGGTGGATTGTCATATAGGTTCACAATTGACAGAGATACAACCATTTCTCGATGCCATGGATCGTATGCTTGCCTTAATTGATAGGTTGGCCGAGCAAGGGATTAACATTGAGCATTTCGATGTCGGTGGCGGCTTAGGCGTGACTTATGATGATGAGACGCCTCCAGAGCCGGATGTTTACGCTGCCGCTTTGCTTGAGCGTTTGGGTGGAAGAGAGCTAACACTTATTTTTGAGCCAGGTCGTGCGATAGCGGCCAATGCCGGTATTTTTGTTACTCAGGTTCTCTACCTTAAAGGTAACACTGATAAACACTTTGCACTGGTCGATGGCGCGATGAACGACCTGATCCGTCCTTCACTTTACAGTGCCTGGCAAAACATTATTCCTGTGAAGCCTAGAGAAGGTGAAACACAAAATTACGATATCGTGGGCCCGGTATGTGAAACGGGGGATTTCTTAGGTAAAGACAGAGAGTTAAATCTCGATGCCGGCGACTTTCTTGCGGTTCGATCATCGGGGGCTTATGGCTTTACTATGTCGTCGAATTATAATTCCCGTCCCAGAGCTGCAGAAGTCATGGTCGATGGTAGTCGGGCACATCTTATTCGTGAGCGAGAAAAATTGTCACAGCTATGGCAAGGTGAGCAACTACTGCCGTAAACTGTATATATACCCAAACGACCTAACAGTTTTGTTTTTGTTCTTCCTCAAGCTGTTGAACACAGATTTTAAAGGATATCTATCTTGATCCATTTTACTAAGATGCATGGCTTAGGTAATGATTTTATGGTGGTCGATGGAGTAACACAGAATGTGTTCTTCTCACCCGATCAGATCAAGCGTCTGGCGGATCGAAATTTTGGTATCGGTTTCGATCAGTTGCTACTGGTAGAGCCTCCTTATGATCCGGATCTTGATTTTCACTATCGCATATTTAATGCCGATGGTGGTGAGGTAGAACAGTGTGGCAATGGTGCCCGTTGTTTTGCCCGTTTTGTTCGTAATAAAGGGCTGACCAATAAGCAGAAGATTAGGGTCAGTACTTCAAATGGCAAGATCACACTAAGGCTCGAAAGAGACGGTAATGTGACGGTTAATATGGGGATCCCTGTGCTTGAACCAGGGAGAATACCATTCAATGCCAAGAAAGTAGAAAAGACATACCTGCTTCAGGCGACGACTCCCGATTCAAATATGCAAACCTTCCTGTTTGGTGCCGTTTCCATGGGCAACCCTCATTGTGTATTGGATGTTGAAGACATTGAGGCTGCAGATGTTGAAGGCATTGGCGCCCTGCTTACCCGCCACGAACGCTTTCCTAAAGGGGTCAATGTGGGCTTTATGCAGGTTATCAACTCGGGACATATCAAGTTGAGAGTCTATGAGCGGGGAGCCGCAGAGACATTAGCTTGCGGAACGGGTGCCTGCGCCGCTGCTGTCGTTGGACAACTACAGGGGAAACTAGACCCGTGTGTGCGTGTCGATCTTCCCGGCGGTACGCTGACGATTAATTGGGAAGGGGAAGGTAAGCCGTTATGGATGACCGGGCCCGCCGAACACGTATATGATGGACAGATACAACAATGAGTGATGCATCTAAAGTGAAAAAAGAAGCCCCCTTCGACGAAATACTAATACGTGAATACCTGTTGGATAATCCCGATTTCTTCAGTCGATATCCTGAACTGCTACTAGCCATGCGAATTCCTCACGCCGAGCGTGGAGCTGTATCTTTGGTTGAGCGAAAGCAGGAGATGTTGAGAAGTCGGGTGCAGCAGCTTGAGGAGGAGATCACCTCTTTGATGGGAGTGGCAACCCGTAATGAAATGATCTACATGTTCAATACGGCATTGTCGCTTAAATTACTGCAATGTGAAGATCTCGGAGAGTTAAGGCAAGCCTTATCCGAAGGATTAAAGACTCAGTTCAATTTCAGCCATGTCAGGCTTATTACGGTACATGATCTTGATAGTGAGCTGTCGCGGATCTGGAGTAAACGCTTGAGCCAGGGCTATTATTTCGGACGCCTTACTAGCGAAGAGTCTAAGCGTCTGTTCGGTAGTCATGTAGGATCTGTAGCGTTATCCAGACTCTCTGAGCAGTGTGGCCAGGTGATTTTTGCTATTGCAAGCCAAGATGCGATGCACTTTCATCCTGAGATGGATAATCTACTATTGGATCAGCTTAAGCAGCTTTTAGAACACTTATTGCCAAAATTATAAACAGGCCCTAATGGACGTCAACTGGTTTCATAAATTTGAAAGTTACCTCAGTGCTGAGCGTCAACTCTCTAAACATACGGTGCGTAATTATCTGTATGAGTTAGAACGGGTCAGTAAGCGGCTGGATGAAACCACCTCATGGCTTGATGTTACCCGAGAGCAACTTCAAGGGGCATTGAGCCAAATTCATCGACAAGGGCTGAGCCCCCGTTCCATATCTCTTACGCTGTCTGCGATAAAACAGTTCTGTGACTTCCTGCTCGCAGAAGGCGCTATCCAGGCTAATCCGGCAATGAGTCTGAGCGCCCCTAAGCAAAATAAGCCCCTACCCAAAAACATGGATCTTGATTCCGTCACTCATCTTCTGGAGATAGATGGCGATGACCCATTGAGTGTGCGTGATAAAGCCATTATGGAGCTATTTTACTCCTCAGGTTTACGCCTGGCGGAGCTGGCAGCCTTGGATGTAAAGGATATCAGCTTCAGTGAGAGGCAGGTGAAGGTGATGGGGAAGGGGAGCAAGGAGCGAATTGTGCCTATCGGCAATATGGCGATGAATGCAATCGAGTGCTGGTTAACGTGTAAAAAGGGGATAGTCTGTGAAGATGATGCCCTGTTTGTTACCGGTAAGGGGAAGCGTTTAGCACATCGAAGTATTCAGTCCCGGCTGGCAAAATGGGGGCAGGAGCAGGCGCTGAATATGCGCGTTCACCCTCATAAGCTCAGGCACTCTTTTGCAACCCATATGCTTGAATCCAGCGCCGATCTAAGGGCTGTTCAGGAATTGCTCGGACATGCTAATTTATCGACGACTCAGATATACACCAGCTTAGATTTCCAACATTTAGCGAAAGTCTATGATGGGGCGCATCCGAGAGCTAAAGCTAAATCGACAGCGAAACCAGGAAAAAACTGATGCTCCACTCTTACATAAGGACACGAGACTTTCGTGCAATCAGCTTCGACCTCGATGATACCTTATACGATAATCGTCCTGTTCTTAAACAGGCCGAAGCCTCATTAATGGCATTTCTCTATCGGGAATACGGCAGGTCTTGTCGATGGGGGAGGAGCGATTGGATTGCGCTGAAGACCGCTTTACTTCTACAACATCCTGAACTGGTTCACGACACTACTGCCGCGAGACTCATCCTTTTAGAGCAGGGGTTACTCGGTTTTGGTTATTCGAGATTGGATGCTGAAAATGGTGCAAAAGCGGGGCTAGAACACTTTTTAAGGGAGCGGTCTAACTTTTGCGTATCAAAGCCAGTTATTGATTTGCTTGAACAGTTGGGTCAGATCTACCCCTTGATAGGGCTGACCAATGGCAATGTTGATGCCGGCAAGATAGGTCTAGATTCCGTTTTTCAGTTCGTACTCCATCCCGGAGACGGGACAAGAAAGAAACCTTACCCGGATATGTTCTACACCGCATGTCGAAGACTGAGTATTGCTCATCAGACTCTACTGCATGTGGGTGATAGTTATCTTAACGATGTTCAGGGAGCAAGAAGGGCCGGGTGTCAATCCGTATGGCTTAATCCTGCCTATGACAGAACTTCGGTCGATAAAGGTACAGGCATGTTACCCCACATAGAGATCGGCGATATCTCTGAATTATCCACACTTCTTTCCTAAGCTTTCAATCACTTGATATGCATCAAGTGACCTTTGCTTGATGCGGTGTATCTTGCTGCATACTTCTAGTGTGAGTTAATCAAGGATAGGATTGTTGTTATGATGCGTTTCGCTGTTTTAATGTTTGTCATCCTTTTTTCATCACTGCCGGTACAGGCCCATGAACTCCATTCTTCAGGTGGGTTTCTCGCTGGATTTAATCATCCCGTTTTGGGGTTTGATCACCTGTTAGCCATGTTATGCGTGGGAATCTTAAGCACCCAACTCGGTGGTCGTGCTATCTGGACCGTCCCCGCAGCGTTCGTCATATTTATGCTTGTTGGCGGTATTCTTGGCTTGCTTTCGATTCCGGTTCCCTTCGTTGAGATGGGAATTGCGCTCTCAGTTCTATTGTTAGGCGTTGCCTTAGCCATCGATAAGCGACTTCCTCAACTACTCGTGATGGCATTTGTTGGTGTGTTTGCCATATTTCATGGTCATGCCCATGGTGTCGAGATGCCGCAGTTGGCTAATCCGGTACTCTATGCCTTAGGGTTTGTCAGTGGCACTGCGACGATACATATTGTCGGGGTATTGTTAGGCATGGGCATGCAGCGGCTCAGTACGCAGTATAGCTTGATGCGGATGTCGGGAGGCGTAATTGCACTTATCGGCGGTTATCTGTTGGTAGGAAGTTAGTAAAAGATAAAAAGGCCAGCATTCGCTGGCCTTGTCATTCTTGCTCTTCACTGTTTTCTTAGAGGGCTAATGCCTTAGGGAAGAGGATATTATTTTCCAGATGAATGTGCTGCATTAAGTCGGCTTCGAACTCGGCCAGCGTCGCGTAACAAATCCGCCATGTGGTGCATGCATGCTCCGGTGGCTGGAAGTGATTGGTAAGCTCATGCAGCTTCTCAAGCATCTGACCCGCATCGTCATGTTCATGTTGCATCGCGTTGATAGGATTGCCGATATGACCGAAGCATCCCTCGACGATTTCGCCAGCAGCCATGGCTCTGATGGCTGGAAACAGGATCCTCTCCTCTTTCATCAGGTGAGGGGTAAGATCGTCGACTAATGCGCGGACCCAGCCTGCAAAAGGTTTAATTTCTGCGTGACGTTCACCATGTGCCCGTACCATCTTCTGGCTGTATTCGAGCAATAGTGGTGCCTTCTCTCGGACATAGGCGTGATGATTGGCTTCTATGTAGTCAATGAGTTCACCGAGCGGCAACTGTTTAAGCGCATCATCCTTTTGACCTGCAGCGTTAATCTTATTCAGTGCCGTTTCGACTTCGGCTAATGCGATACCGGCCTTGTCACAGGCAACGGCTAATGTTCGCCCCCCACCACAGCAAAAATCGATACCAAATTGACTAAATACATGGGCATAGCGAAAGTCATCGGCTACCAGTTGACCGACACGCTGTTCAGATAAGGAGATCTCAGTTTGCTCTGTAACACTCATAAACACCTCAAAGCTGCAAATTATTTATACCTTTAAGGTGCATATTATTGGCCCCTTTAAATTCTGGCAAGTAAAACTTGACTAAATTGCTCAGGAATTCACATTTTCGCTTTAATCTACTTCCACTGGAGCTTGAAGCAGCATAGGGATGACTCTGTTTACCGTTGTTTTAAATGTGGCAGGATCATTGTTCATGACCTTGCCCCAGTTCAGGTAACAGTTAAAAAGTTCTGCACGGGTGTCCTGCTCCTGTTCGTCGAAAGCAGCGTCGGCAAAGGCCCGCCTGATAACGGCCATTCTACGTGAGTGAATATTGTCGAACACCGCCATGGCTGCCTCGTCATGACTGGCCCAGCCACGGATAGCTAACTCATATTTGGCCAGATCTTGTCCGACTACAGTATCGGCAATGGCTTGCAGTCGCTGTTGAGGGGGGAGTTGTGGCAGATCCGGGTTGTCCGTTAATACTGCGTTAAATTCAGATACCCAGTACTCCAGCATATGATCGAGCAGATCTTGTCTGTCTTTAAAGTGCCAGTAGAAGCTGGTTTTAGCTACACCGACTGTGCGAGACAAATTACCTATACTTAGCTTATCAACACCTTGGTTTGATAGCATTTTTAACCCAGCCTCCAACCATTGATTCTTGGAAAAACGTTGGCGCGTTACTTTACCGGTCATTGACATATCCATACAAAAGTTGTGGTTGTTGCTCTAAATCAAAAATTGTCTATTTTCAGACCATGTGTCACATTTTTACAACCTCGTTATGTACCGACTGGTACATCGAGGGGTATTATCGCCATCAACGTATGTACTGGTCGGTACTTATATCGTTGGGTAAGCGAGTTCGGGTCATTATCCCAAATTAGTGACAGAAGGTTAACCCGTTTCGGTTTTTCATTCAGTGCTATATGACCCATGCGCTTTGCCTGTGGCAGTGTGTCGATAGGAAACCTAAAAATGCAGAAGACAGTTCTCTCAATAACTTTGCTTGCAAGCCTATTTGGTGTTGTAGCAGAAGCTAATTCAATGCCCGATCCCTACGCCGAACCTGCGGCGGCAATTCAAGCCCGCCAAGGTGTTCACCGTCTCATGGGCGCGAGCCTGATGGATGCTGGCGCCATAGCCACCGGCAAGAAGCCGTGGAATGGTTTTACCATGCTTAACCGTGTGGATTCGTTGGCCGGTTTATCCATCATATATAACGATTTTTTCTTCGTGCCTGACTCCTTCACTGAAAGTAAGGCCAGTGATGACTTGCTGGAACGTAAAGAGGAGTTTCAGAGCCGATCTAAGGCGCTTAAAAATGCCACCCTTGGTCTGCGTTTAGCGGTTCGAAACCATGATGGTCATTCCAGTATGAAAGCCGTAGTGACCACTATTCAAGCCTGTAATGCCTGTCATCAGAGCTTTATGAAGCCTGCAACAAGGCTGATTTTACCCTTACCCGATGCACCTGCCGGACATTAGAAACTGCAGCTTGCATACATTTACATTATTTAAGGAGTCGAATCATCATGACAGACACTAAACCAGTATCGCTCGACAATGATGAGCAGAAAGTCAGTTATGGGTTGGGGTGGCAGTTTGGCCGCCACCTACAAACTCATAACTTTGACGGGTTGGAGATGGAAACCGTTTTTGCCGGAATGTTGGACTGTTTCCATGATAGAGCAGCTCCCATCACAGATCAGCAAGTGGAATCGGCATTTAAAAATATCGCCGCTCTGGCAGCGGCCATTCGTCAACGCGAAGCTGATGAAACAGCGGGTCGAAGTCAGGCGTTTATGTCTGAAAACGCCCTTAAGCCAGGTGTCGTTATCACAGACTCTGGGCTGCAATACAAGGTCATAGAGATGGGGGAGGGTCGAACTGCCGGGCAGGTCGATAATGTCATCGTTCACTACCATGGCATGTTGATCAACGGTGAAGTGTTCGACAGCTCCGTCGAGAGAGGGGAGCCGGTAGAGTTTCCGGTACAGAGCGTGATCCCAGGTTGGACAGAGGTATTACAGATGATGCCGGCAGGCTCTAAATGGCGAGTATATGTCCCGGCGGAATTGGCCTATGGTCAAGTGGGGAAGGCGCCGAAGATCCCCGGGAATGCCGCCTTGATTTTTGACCTTGAACTGATTGAAGTCGTTTGACCCTGCTCACACAGACTCTGTCTCCTTGTTACATGAAGAGAATTAAGCATTATGACAAACCAAATTGAAAACCTGAGCTCACAAGAGCTACAAGATGATCTGCCGAACATGTCGCGACGTAGTTTCTTTAAGAAAACCGTTATAGGTGGCGGCGCGGCGATGTTGACCGGGGGAGTGGCATTAGGCGCTTCGAAGGCGGCGCTGGAAGGGTCGACGAATACACCGGGTATCGAAGTCGATGAGCTCAATTTTAAGCCCTTCGATCAACGCGATCTGGTATTGACTCATGCGGTTAGCCCAAAACTGTCGAAGATAGATCACCCCGAGCGTTCGGTTCAGTATTCACATTTGTGGAAGAAAGACTTTAATTTTAATGATGTGATCCAGACATTCGAAAACCGCGATCATTTCGATAATAGTAAATCCGGATATGGTCAGGCCGACAGGGCTATCGGCCATGCTGCCTGGTATCCTCTGGTTGTCGCAAAATCCCGTGCAGCCGCCTTCGGTCAACCTAATACCCCTTTGCATAGCTGGGATCAAACCGACGTAGAGGCAGAGCAATATGACTGGGGAAGCGGAAAACGTGCCGCAGACATGATCCGTTCGACCGGACGATTGTTTGGCGCGGTGCGTGTCGGTATCGCTAAATTCGACAAGCGTTTCGTTTACGATCCCCTCTATGATATGGAAGATGAGCGAACCCTGTCCTGGGAGAAAGATTTCCCCTTTAAGCCCAAGTCGGTGATCGTCATTGCAACCCCAATGGATTATGACAACGTGGCGACGGCGCCATCCTGGACCTCAGAAGGGGCCACGGGTAATGGCTATAGCGACATGGGTAAGATGGCTTGCCAGATGGCAAAATTTATTCGTGGTTGTGGTTATCACGCCGTGGGGGCGGGTAACGATCTGGCGAACTCGGTGGCTTATGCCATTCTGGCTGGCATGGGAGAAGGCGGTCGTCTCGGATCTTGTATCATGCCTGGCGTCGGCCCCAGAGTGAGATTGTGTAAGGTCTTTACCGATATCGATTTTGGAGATGCTTACGATCAGCCACGTACCTGGGGCGTGCGTGAGTTCTGCAAGACCTGTAAGAAGTGTGCCGATTCTTGCCCGTCAGGTGCAATCAGTCAGGACGATGAACCGACCTTTGAGCCTACCTATGAGTTCAGTGATGAACCGGGTTATACCTGGAATAGTCACTCGGGCGTCAGTAAGTGGCATTCAGACTCCAAACGTTGTTTCAACTTCTGGGTCGATAACGATACCTCCTGTCTGAACTGCATTGCCAGTTGTACCTTCAATGAACCCGACTTCTGGCACCATTGGATGATGATGGCCGTTAACCCTATGATGCCGAAATTCTTGCATGCCTTTATGGCCGAAGCTCATCCGGCGTTTGGCTATGGCGGACAGGGAGCCGAGCCGATTCCAGGTAAGGTTGAGAAGTTCTGGAAGTCCGGTGCCGATATGCGCACCAATGTTTCTATGAAAAATAACATCGGCACAGCCGGTTAACACAGGAGAAAGAGTGATGGAAGCTTTGCAATGGTTCTGCCTGGGTATTATCAGCATGTTGACTATCAACGTCATGGTGTATACCCATATGGTGGTAAAACTTAAATGGTATGCGATTCCTCTGTTGTTGATCGGAATTCTGGATATCTTGTTTGGCATCGCCTGGTGTGGCTCTTCGTTTATCGAAGGTTATGCGCAATCCGGTGCGCTGGGGTTATCTGTATTTGCCGGGTCTGGTCTGCTTATCGTTATTGTGACCTGGCGTCATCTCGTCGCCCCAGGTTTTAAGCCTGTTCAATAACTCTCATATATTAGCCCCTATTCAGGGGCTAAATTTTTTCTTGGTTACCTGCTCTACAGAGCTTTCTTATTGGGGGGTCTTCTTATGGGGAGTGATTGGGGGCGTCATGCTCTGAATTAAGCGTGAACCTTCGAAGGTGGACAGATGAAAACAGATCCGTTTGGCTTGATCTATGTGTTGTGCCTACTGCTGAGTTGCACCTTAGTCCTGATGATTATCAACGGGCTACTTTTGCTGTTAATTACCGGGCAATAGCTTTAAACCTCATCAGGCTATAGGGTAATAGTTAAAGGCCGTCCTACGGTTGAGAGCAACATCACTGCTTAAACTGCAGGCATAAAAAAACCAGCTTAGCGCTGGTTTTTTTATTTAAAGCAAGAGATGAACGATTTAGTTCATGCCGTACTTTTTCAATTTTTTACGCAGAGTACCACGGTTGATACCTAGCATGTTCGCCGCACGAGTCTGGTTGCCGCGGGTATGCTGCATGATGATATCTAGCAGAGGTGCTTCAACTTCGCTTAACACCATTTCATATACTTCTTCAGCTTCTTGCCCGTCCATCTGAGCGAAAAAGTTTGTTACTGCGCGCTTTACAGCGTCACGTAATAACTGAGGCTTGATAGTACCGTTAGCTGTTTCAATTTTGCCAACTGTAAGCTGATGAGTTTCTGTGTTAGTAGTCTGATCAAACATTCGTATTCTGCTCTTTAATTAATTCTGTGCAATTTCATCAAAATAGCGTTCCACCATGGAACATTGTTCTTCAACAGTTTCCAGCCGATTAAATTCGGCCCGGAATGGACGCTGTTCATCTTGGTCCAAATACCATCCAACATGTTTTCTAGCGAAACGGATACCCTTATATTCACCATACAGAGTATATAAGTTTTTAAGATGTTCCAGCATCACAAGACGCTTTTCATCCATCTCAACAGGCGCTAGCTTATTGCCCGTTTCCAGGTAATGTTGAATTTCTCGGAAAATCCAAGGCCTTCCTTGAGCACCCCGACCTATCATGAGAGCATCGACACCGGTCTGATCTAACACAAAACGTGCTTTTTCAGGGGTGACAATATCTCCGTTAGCAACAACAGGGATCGAGACATTCTTTTTAATAGCTTTAATCGTGTCGTACTCGGCATCTCCCTTGTACATGCACTGCCTGGTCCTGCCGTGAACGGCTAAAGAGGCAATACCACAATCTTCGGCTATCTGGGCGATTTGAACACCATTCCTATGCTCCGGAGCCCATCCAGTTCGAATTTTCAGTGTTACCGGTACATCGACTGCGGCAACCACGGCTTGTAAAATTGCTTTTACCTGCACAGGGTCTTGTAGTAACGCTGAACCAGCTAACTTTCTATTCACTTTCTTCGCAGGACAGCCCATATTGATATCAATGATCTGTGCCCCTTGTTGTACGTTGACAACAGCGGCATTGGCCATTAATTCAGGATCGGCACCTGCTATTTGTACTGAGCGTATCCCATCTTCACCAGCATGACTCATGCGCTGGCGGCTTTTATCTGTATCCCAAACATCAGGATTCGACGAAAGCATCTCCGACACCGCCATGGCAGCACCATAACGAAGACATAGATTTCTAAAGGGTTGGTCTGTGACACCTGCCATTGGTGCCACGATCAACCGGTTTTTCAGTTGATAGGGTCCAATCTGCATTCTCAACATACCTTAGCGCTTCAAAGGGGCGCTATAGTACGCCTTTTTTGAGCTGGTGAAAAGGTCAATAAATGACCTGAGAGAAACTTTTTTTCTTGACTTTTGAAAGGTGAGAAATCTTAGGCGGCACAAGGTGTACCGCCTATTACCGCTATTTACGTATTCCTGTCAAGCGGCTCCAATCCTCTTTGTGAGCAGGCTCATCCATATCGAACCATTGAGTGTAAAACGCCGCGACCTCTTCGGCTTGCTCTTTAAGCAGTCCGGACAAGGCCAATTGCCCACCGGTTTTTACTTTTTCTGCGATGAGAGGAGCGAGTTCTCTCAGCGGGCCCGCAAGAATGTTTGCCACTAAGATATCGGCTTGCAGATCTTTGGGTTGATCCTCGGGAAGGAAGAGGGCTAACTGCGCTTCGACGCCATTACGTTCGGCATTGGCCTTAGATGCGTCGATGGCTTGGTAATCGATATCGATGCCGGTAACTTTAGTCGCGCCGAGTTTCAGTGCTGCGACGGCTAAGATCCCCGAGCCACAACCAAAATCGATCACCTCTTTATCGGCAAAATCTAAGCTATCTAACCACTCCAGACAGAGGGCTGTCGTTGGATGAGTTCCGGTACCAAATGCTAATCCTGGATCTAAGATGATGTTAACAGCATCTGGATCGGGGATTTCGCGCCAGCTAGGGCAGATCCATAAGCGTTCACCGAACTTAATTGGGTGGAAGTTATCCATCCACTCACGTTCCCAGTCTTTATCTTCGACTTGCTCAATCTTGTAGGAAAAGTCTTCGCCTAGATAAGGTTGCAGTTTGAGTTGCTCAACGACAATGGCTAGATCTCTATCGGCTTCGAAGAGTGCCGTCAACACGGTGTGATTCCAAAGCGGCGTTTCACCTAAGGTCGGTTCATAAATAGGCGTGTCTTTACCATCTTCCAGGGTAATAGACAGAGAGCCCTCCTCCATCAAGAGATCGCTTAAGGCATCGGCATGTTGGTTATCGGTATCAATTTTTAACTGGATCCAAGGCATGGGATCGTCTCTTTAAGTTGTGCAATTGCGCTATTGTAATACCAATCACATTAAATATGTAATCAATTCAGAGCCACTCAGATTTTTCAACTTGAGAGGCATAGACAGAGAGCTATTTTTCCCTTTTTAGTCAGGGCACATTCATGTAGGACGGTCGAGAAACTCAGTTGCTTGGTGGATACTGTCAGAGGTAAAGGTTATTAGCTTGCTTGAGATTGTTAATTATCTTGATTCGGCTATTCGAGCAATTAAATCGGAAGATCACGAATGAATATTGCTAAATGAGATCGATATGGCTTGTGCCTTAATAAAATTGCTTTCGATTGTTTTGTTTGAAAGCTTACTCTAACCCATTGAATTGTGTTGGTAAAAAGGTATTACCTTTGTTTTGCGAGCCCCCCTTTGTTTGTGATCTGCTTCAAATAGCCGAAGGTAAGGCTGTGAGTTTGGTCACGCTTTAACCAGGACGCCGTTCTTCGTTCTATTCTTCTTGATAAGGTGTAAATCTCGACAATAGGCACTATAAGAAAATGACTGTGAGAACATTACTTCCCGAAACAAGCATCCCTGGCATTGTAGGACACCCCTGGTCTGCAAAGGCAGATAAAATTCAAAGTGTCACCGGCATATTACTGGGCTGCTTCTTATTGGCTCATCTGCATTTTGAGTCCAGTATCCTGCTGGGGAAAGAGGCCTTCTATCAGGTCGTCCAGCTCCTCGAAGGTGGGATGTTCAGTGAAACCGGCCATGGTTTCCCCATCGTCACTAAAGTCTTTTCTGTGTTTATTCTTATTGTGGTCATGTTGCATGCCGCCGTTGCGCTGAGACGCTTTCCGGCTCAATTAGGTCAGTGGCGAGCACTGCGTCGTCATATGAACGGCATTAACCATAAAGATAGCCACGCCTGGTTTTGGCAGCTGGTTACCGGGTTTATCCTGTTCTTCCTGGCACCGGTGCATATCTTTACCATGATAACGAACCCTGAAATTGGTCCACATCTTTCTGCCGAACGTGTTTACCATGCCAATGCCTGGTTACTCTATGTGCTGCTTTTACCTGCCGTCGTTATTCATGCGATGATTGGTCTCTATCGTGTAGCGGTTAAGTGGGGCCTGACAGCAAACAGGAGTGGCCTGAGAAAAATCATCAAGGTGTTGATCATCTATCTGATTGTCATTGGTTCATTGAGCCTGATCTCTTACCTGATTATCGGCAGCGATTTGACGCTCCCTATTCAACCCTTTGTGCCTGAATAGTCCGCAAAACCTCATTGAGATGAGTATTTTAGAACTTGGTTGATTATTTAATCCTGTTTTGATCTGCCTCACAGTTTTAAGGTGTTATGTGAGCGACATTAGCATTAGTCTATTCGATGATTTTTTAATGTTGCAACATTAATTCTGTGAGGATATATGGCAATAACAAAAACAATAAAAAACTGTAGTGGCTGGCTCGATATGAGCCAGAGTGTGTCAGGTGTTATTTTGGCCGTGTTCTTATGGACACATTTAATACTGGTGTCATCAATACTGCTCGGCGCCGATGCAATGACTTGGGTCGCGGGGGTGATGGAGCTGAACTTTTTGAGCGCCGACGGCCATGGTTACCCTTGGGTGGTGTCATTAATTGCCATCGCTATCGCGAGTTTAGTGCTGGTTCATGTGTTAATCGCGGTTCAAAAGCTGCCTCTGAGCTTAAGACAACAGATTGCACTAAGAAAACAGATGAACTCAATCAGCCATGGAGATACCAAGCTCTGGGTCTGGCAGGCTATCACGGGTGTCGGTATTTTGCTGATGTTGCCCGTACACCTGTGGCTTATCGGCTCGGCACCAGAGACTATCGGTCCAGCTGGATCGGCAGATCGGATCTGGAACGATGGAGTATGGATGTTGTATATGCCGCTTCTGCTCTGCGTGGAACTGCATGCCGCCATCGGAGTATATCGAGTCGCCATAAAATGGGGCGCCGCCCGAGATCTCAATACCCGTGAACGAATGAAAAAGATAAAGACGATAGTGAGTGTGATATTTGTGGTTATTGGCATGGCGTCATTACTGGCGTTCCTTCCACACGCGTAGCGAGAAGGTGTCAGGTATTCAAATAGCCTGAAACCTGTTCCCACTAAAATCAAAATTACGAGTTTGAAATGATAAAAATTATGAGCCCTCAAGCCCTATGTAAGGAGCAAGTGTGAAACTGATATATACCGATTCTTTAGTAGTCGGAGCTGGACTGGCCGGACTCAGAGTTGCTATCGCCTCTAAAGAGCGTGGCCTCGACACTGTAGTGTTATCACTTATTCCTGCAAAACGATCGCACTCTGCAGCCGCTCAAGGTGGTATGCAGGCGAGTCTTGGAAATACTGTTAAAGGTATGGGTGATGATGAAGATATCCATTTTCAAGACACGGTCAAAGGCTCTGACTGGGGCTGCGATCAGGATGTGGCAAGGATGTTTGCTCATTGTGCTCCTAAGGCTGTGCGTGAGCTGACAAACTGGGGGGTGCCATGGACGCGTGTGACTAAGGGACCTCGTCAGGTGGTTGTTAACGCTGAAAAGGTGACGATTGAAGAGGCCGAAGAGGCCCATGGCCTGATTAATGCGCGAGACTTCGGTGGCACAAAAAAGTGGCGAACCTGTTATACCGCCGATGGCACCGGTCACTCACTTCTTTATGCCGTCGATAACAAAGCCATCTCTCTGGATATCCCCGTTCACGAAAGAGTCGAGGCATTGTCTCTTATTCATGACGGCAAGCGCTGCCATGGTGTCGTTGCCCGCTGCATGATCACGGGCGAACTGCGAGCTTATATTGCCAAGTCGACCACAATTGCAACGGGTGGTTATGGCCGCATTTATGAAGTCTCGACCAACGCCATTATCTGTGAGGGAATAGGCCAGGCGCTTGCGCTGGAAACTGGTGTGGCAAAGCTTGGCAATATGGAGGCGGTACAGTTCCATCCAACCGCCATCGTACCGGTGGGCATTTTGACAACCGAAGGGTGTCGTGGTGACGGCGGCCTGTTAAGAGATAAAGATGGCCATCGTTTTATGCCGGACTATGAGCCTGAAAAGAAAGAACTCGCTTCCCGTGATGTTGTATCACGTCGTATGACCGAACATATTCGCAAAGGTAAGGGAGTCGATAGCCCATATGGTCCTCACCTGTGGTTAGATATTACGCTTCTTGGTCGTAAGCATGTCGAAACCAACCTGCGTGAAGTGAAGGAGATCTGTGAGAGCTTCTTAGGTATCGATCCTGCAAAAGATTGGATTCCGGTTCGCCCGACTCAACATTACTCTATGGGCGGTATACGCACCGATAAAACAGGGCAAAACCCTCAGCTCAAAGGCTTATTCAGTGTGGGTGAAGCCGCTTGCTGGGATATGCATGGCTTCAACCGTCTTGGTGGTAACTCACTGGCCGAGACTGTGGTTGGCGGCATGATTATCGGTAAATATGTCGCCGATTTCTGTCAGGAAAATACCTTAGAGATCAACACTGGCTTGGCTGAATCCTTTGTGAGCAAGGTTCGTAATGAGATCGATGAGCTTGTCGAAGGCCCTGGAACAGAGAGTCCATTCGCTTTGAGAAAAGAGATGGAACGGATCATGATGAACTATGTGGGCATCTTCCGTAATGGACCCGAATTAGAGAAGGCTGTGACTGAACTTCAAGCGTTATTGAAGCGTGCCAAAAACTTAGGCCTTAAGTGTAAGAAACGCCACGCGAACCCTGAGCTGGTCGAAGCACTGCGCGTGAAGCGGATGCTTAAGGTTGCATTAACGGTTGCTTGCGGCGCTGCAGCACGTACTGAAAGCCGCGGTGCTCACGCCCGAGAAGATTTCCCGCAACGTAACGATAAAGACTGGTTGAACAGAACCTTGTCCAGCTGGCCTGATGAAAACTCACTCGCACCTGAGCTTAGCTACGAAGAGCTAGATGTGATGAAGATGGAGTTGCCACCCGGATACCGTGGCTATGGGATTAACAATGCGATTGCCCACCCCGATACCGACAAGCGCGAAAAAGAGATCACTAAAATTCTAAGTGAGCTGGGAGATGACGCCGATCGTTATCAGCGCCAGCAAGCATTGATGCCATTTGAAGTTCCTGAAGCTTTGATGGCAAGAAATGAACGCTTATGTGACAACTTAGATAGACCTGCCTCACCCGTGCCTGGAGAAGAGTCAGAAGGAGAGCAAGCATTATGAGTCAGGGCCGCACATTAACCTTTAATATTTTCCGCTACGACCCTCAAGAATCTGGTGATAAGCCTAAAATGGTGAAATATCAGATCGAAGAGACGCCGGGAATGACAGTGTTTATCGCACTCAATATGTTGCGTGAACATCAAGATACCTCTCTGCAGTTCGATTTTGTCTGCAGGGCAGGAATATGCGGAAGCTGTGCCATGGTGATCAATGGTTTCCCGACACTGGCATGCCGTACATTAACCAGTAAGTATCCTAAGGGCGAAATTACCCTGATGCCGCTACCTGGCTTCGAATTAATCGGTGATTTGTCGGTTAATACGGGGAAATTTATGCGTGAACTCGCCGAACGTCTTAAGTTATGGCTACAACCTAACTTAGATGATGTCGATGTGCATCGTCTGGAGGCCCCTATGGATCCGGAAGAAGCGGCTAAGCTGTATGAGTTAGAGCGCTGTGTCGAGTGTGGCGTCTGTGTCTCAGCTTGTGCGACTAAGCAGATGCGTGACAGTTTTGTCGGCGCTGTAGGCATGATGAAGATTGCACGCTTCGAGCTCGATAGCCGTGATGAGCGCACCGTGGAAGATTTCTACCATGTTATCGGTAACCAAGATGGCGTGTTTGGTTGCATGACCCTGTTAGGTTGTCAGGATAACTGTCCTAAAGACCTACCGCATATGCAGCAGATAGCTTATTTGAGGCGTAAGATGGCGGGGGCACTCGTTTAATTTGGGTCTGATGTGAAGCTATTGATATAAAGCCTGTTTTAAAGCAGGCTTTCTTTTATTATTCAAACCTCATAGCATACTAATTACCCCAATTTTGGATAGACGTCATGCAGATAAACGATCTCAGGCTTTTTGTACGGGTGGCCGATTGTGGCAGTATTACCTCTGCAGCAACTGAGCTGGATATCTCGCCTGCTACAGCGAGTGCAGCACTTAAGCGATTAGAGAAACAGCTTGGAACCAGTTTGTTTGTTCGTAGCACAAGAAGTCTTAGGCTTACCGATACCGGTGAACGGTATTTAATTCATTGTCGCAGAGCATTATCAGACTTAGCGCTGGGCCAGCAAGCGGTCAATGACGTGAGGGAGAAGATCTCTGGTGTCGTCAGTCTTGCTGTGCCATCGGATGTTGGTCGTCACGTTTTATTGCCTTGGCTAGATGAGTTTATGGATCAGTATCCTGAACTTAAACTTAGGCTACATATCGGCGATACATTATCTGATTTTTATCATGACAAGGTCGATGTGGCACTGCGTTTAGGTACGCCCAAAGACTCATCTTTAGTCGCCTTTGAGATAGCTAAAGTGCAAAGGCAGCTTTGTGCCTCACCCGCATATATTGCTGAATATGGTGAGGTCACCGCGATCGATCAGCTATCAGAACATAACTGTTTGTTTTTTATGTTAGAGGAACGGACTCATGATCAGTGGCGATTCAGCAAGAATGGCCGTGAATTTAAGATCAGAGTCACGGGGAATCGCACCTGTAATGACGCCGAGGTCGCAAGGCGCTGGGCAGTGGCTGGCAAAGGTGTTGTTTATAAATCCTCTTTAGATTTAGAGGGGGATATTATCAGTGGAAGGCTGGTACCTATGATGACTGATTACGAGGGGGAGTCGGCGGATCTCTATCTGGTATGCCCGGGCCGTGAGCACGTGACTCCGGTGGTGTTACTGCTAAGAGATATGCTTAGGGAAAAGTGTAAGCAGAGGCTAGGCGCTTCCCAGATAAAGCTTCATAACTCTTTATGACAAGAAGTCAGCCACAACGTCTATTTTTATCCATGACCTATAGGGTCTAAAGCGTTCCATTCGCTTCGAAGACATTTCCCATATCCATATGGGTCAGATATAGGAAATGTCGAACTGATGTCGGGAACATCATCGATCCATGGGCTCTTTTTGAAAAAGACAGACATAACTCTTTATGACAAGAAGCCAGACACAAAAAAGCCGCAACGAGTGCGGCTTTTCTTTAGATTTTTAAACTCGCTCCTAGGAACTCGAGTCTAGAATCTCTTATGTCTTAGCACGCTTCATCGCAGTGAAGAACTCATCGTTAGTCTTGGTCATGGCCAATTTATCGATAAGGAACTCCATACCTGTGACTTCATCCATCGGATTAAGGATCTTACGTAGGATCCACATCTTCTGTAGCTCTTCAGGTGTCGTTAACTTCTCTTCACGACGAGTACCAGAGCGGTTAAAGTCGATGGCGGGGAAGACACGTTTTTCAGCGGCTTTACGAGATAGATGTAACTCTTGGTTACCTGTACCTTTAAATTCTTCGTAGATGACTTCATCCATCTTAGAACCGGTATCAACCAATGCCGTTGCGATAATCGTTAAGCTTCCACCGTGCTCGATGTTACGAGCTGCACCGAAGAAACGTTTAGGACGATGTAGCGCGTTGGCATCAACACCACCGGTAAGTACTTTACCCGATGATGGGATTACTGTGTTGTAAGCACGAGCGAGACGCGTAATTGAATCGAGTAAGATGACGACATCTTTCTTATGTTCAACAAGACGTTTTGCCTTTTCGATTACCATCTCAGCCACTTGTACGTGACGGCTGGCAGGCTCATCGAAGGTAGAAGCAATCACTTCTCCTTTAACCATGCGCTGCATCTCGGTGACTTCTTCCGGACGCTCATCGATTAGCAGAACCATCAATACCACATCAGGGTTATTGTATGTGATGCTTTGAGCCATGTTCTGGAGAAGTAATGTCTTACCGGCCTTAGGTGGCGCAACAATCAAACCACGCTGACCTTTACCAATAGGTGAGCACAGGTCGAGAATTCTTGAGGTAATATCTTCTGTCGAACCATTACCACGTTCCATACGCATACGTTCTTCAGCGTGCAGTGGAGTCAGGTTTTCGAAAAGGATTTTAGTGCGGGAGTTTTCTGGCTTGTCAAAGTTGACTTCGGAGACTTTCAATAGTGCAAAATAACGTTCACCTTCTTTAGGTGGGCGAATCTTACCGAAAATACTATCGCCCGTTCGCATACTGAAGCGGCGGATCTGACTTGGAGAGACGTAAATATCGTCGGGACCTGCAAGGTAAGACGCGTCGGCACTACGCAGAAAGCCAAATCCATCCTGCAAAATTTCTAATACACCACCACCGAAAATATCTTCACCGCTTTTGGCGTGGGCTTTAAGGATTGAAAAGATAATGTCCTGCTTACGAGCACGGGCAGTATTTTCAACTTTCATTTCTTGGGCTAGTAGTACTAAGTCTGAAATCGACTTGTCTTTTAATTCTGATAAATTCATCTTGGTGGGTCTTTTTATGCGAGAAATGCTATCTGTGATCAATGAGTAATAAAGTCTAGGATAATTGATCGAATAGCGAGATGTGGTTATTTAGAAATTGTGTGGTTATTAAAGTAGCACTATAGAGGCGGTGCGTCTAGAAATTTAGTGAAACCAGCCTGATTTTCTTGTTGATGCTGTGTCAGGTGTCACCTTAGGGGCTGAAACTTGTTCTACAACATAAAAATTCATGTTGTAGAACAGCTGCTATTAAGGATTATAGCTGGGCTTCGATAAACTCTTTCAGTTGAGTTTTAGACAGCGCGCCAACTTTTGTTCCGGCTAGTTCGCCGTTCTTGAAAATTAGCAAAGTTGGGATACCACGAACGCCATATTTAGCCGGTGAAACATTGTTTTGATCCACATTCAGCTTAGCAATGGTGACTTTACCAGCATACTCTTCAGCGACGTCATCAAGGATAGGAGCAATCATTTTACAAGGGCCACACCACTCTGCCCAAAAATCTACGATCACTGGTAGCTCAGAGTTAATTACGTCATTTTCGAAGCTGTCGTCACTTAGGTATACAATTTTGTCGCTCATGATGTTCTCCAGTTAGGTTGCCATTGCTGGTTTGTTAATGGCTTAACCTGTATATTGGGTTTGAAAAAAACTTTTCAAGGTAGAATTAATCGACTTTAAAGCTACTTTTTATTATTAGTCGCTATTTCAAACGATTGAGTTTCTTATTGCAACCCCAACTGGTATGCTGCCGCTATGAGCGAAACACATTTATCTAATCAGAAGTTTGCCGACTTTTCTCTTCAAACAGAGATAAAAACAGCACTTAACGAGAGCGGCTTTGAATACTGCACGCCTATTCAAGCGTTATCTCTACCTATCCTTCTTCAGAAAAAAGATATTGCGGGTCAAGCGCAAACCGGAACAGGAAAAACATTAGCTTTTCTTGTTGCGACGTTTAACCACCTGCTTACCTCTCCCATTCCGGAAGGCCGCCAGCTTAATCAGCCCAGAGCGATTATCATGGCTCCCACTCGTGAACTTGCAATCCAGATCGCCAAAGATGCGGATCTACTTGCTAAGCACACCGGACTAAAAGTCGGTATTGTCTACGGTGGCGAGAGTTATGATGTTCAGCGTAAGGTGCTGGATAAAGGTGTCGACATTCTTATCGGAACCACTGGCCGTATCATAGATTATGTTCGTCAGGGGATCATTAACGTTAGTGCGATTCAAGCTGTCGTTTTAGATGAAGCCGATCGTATGTTTGATCTTGGCTTTATTAAAGATATCCGCTTTCTCTTCAGACGCATGCCGGATGCCAAGTCGCGTCTGAACATGCTGTTTTCTGCCACTCTTTCAATGAAAGTGCAGGAGCTGGCTTATGATCATATGAATGAGCCTGAGAAAGTTGAAATTGCACCGAACGAAAAAACCTCTAAGAACATCAAAGAGGAGATCTTCTATCCATCTATGGATGAGAAGATGCGTTTGCTGCTGACCCTTATTGAGGAAGATTGGCCTGAAAAGGCAATTGTTTTCTCAAACACTAAGCACAGCTGTGAAAACTTGTGGTCTTGGTTGGAAGGCGATAAGCACAGAGTTGGTTTATTAACCGGCGATGTTCCACAGAAGAAACGTATTCGTATTCTTGAACAGTTCACCGAAGGTAAACTGGATATTCTGGTTGCTACCGATGTTGCTGCTCGTGGATTGCACATCTCGGATGTATCTCACGTGTATAACTATGATCTTCCCGATGATTGTGAAGATTATGTTCACCGCATTGGTCGTACGGGGCGCGCAGGTAAAAAAGGTGTATCGGTTAGCTTTGCCTGTGAAGAGTATGCGTTGAACTTGCCTGCAATCGAAGAGTATATCAATCACGCTATCCCAGTGACTAACTATGATAGCGAAGCCTTGCTGGATGACATTCCTGCTCCGATCAGAGTCCATAGGAAGCATAACAGTCGACCTCAGGGACGTTCTGGTTCGGGTGGTAAGCCACACAGTGGCAACCGTAATGGTCCACGTCGTCATGACAGAACTCGCAGACACTCGTAAGAGTGATCCGATAGATGTCAAAGACTCCTCCGTACGCAGCGATTACGTTAGGTTCGAATAGTTTCAATATGTTGGTTGCCAAGACCCTTGGTGGCCAACCTGAAATTGTTGCCAAATATAAACGTAAAGTCAGGCTAGCCGAAGGCATTCAAGGCGATGGCACCTTAAGTGAAGAGGTGCTTGAGCGCGGTTTGGATTGTCTGGCTATGTTTGCAAAAATGCTGAAGGAGGAGGGCGTTGCCCCTGAGAATGTTGCCGTTATTGCAACCGCAACATTGAGGCATATTGGCAACTCGGACGATTTTTGCCAACGAGCCTTGCCCATTCTTGGCCACCCTATCGAGATCATCTCTGGCATGCAGGAAGCGGAGCTTATCTATCAAGGTATGGTTGCGACAACGTGCGCGGAAGGTCGTCGATTGGTGATCGATATTGGTGGTGCCAGTACCGAATTTATCATAGGTGACGATGATAAGGTTTTACTTAAAACCAGTCTCTCTATGGGGTGCGTTACCTTCAATGAACGCTTTTTTAACTCCTTTCCATTCCAGCAGTTAGATTTCGACGATGCCCAATCGCAAGTTAAAGCCACTTTGGGACAATATTTGACTGAGTTGAAAGCCTTAGGTTGGCATTGTGTTGTCGGAGCTTCCGGCAGTGTGCAATCTGTGGTTGAGTTATTGAATCATCGCAATGAATCAGCAAGTATCACACCTGTTGTGCTCAACATTCTGAAGCGAGAGATCTTAGAGCAAGAAGATATCTCGATGCGGGACATTAACGGGCTACACCCAGAAAGAGCCCCTACCTTCGCCGCCGGCATATCTATACTATTAGCCCTGTTCGAGCTTCTTGGAATTGAAAAGCTTAACCTTTCTGGTGGCGCGCTTAGAGAAGGGGTACTACAGAGGTTAGCAAACCGAATTAAATAGTGAGTCGTTGACTCTATCCCTCACTCTTTTCTCATTTGTATCACCTATCACCTTTTCTCAAATATTCCCGTTGTTCTTTTCACAAACTGTCAGCCTTATCATGAATATTTCTCAAGTTCATTCAGTCTATATTTGTGTTGAAACCATAAAACCTCCCGCAACCTCCCTCTTTTAGGCGCTTTTTTACTCTACATGTCGGTGACAAGAGAAAGGTGTATCCAATTTCAACTTGTATATTGCAGATTGTATAAAATATGTAGGTTGTGTTACTGTTTTGTTGCACTTGGCTCGCTTTGTACCCAAATCTACTAATAATATTTTTGCTAAGTGCTTACTCAGAGAAGGTTTAAGGGAGAATAAATTATGTCTGGAAGTAACGCGCTTAAGCGATTTACGCCAAGAAAAACGCTTGCTGCGATCGCCGTAGGTTCGGTATTGATGATGTCGGCGCCGGGAGTGATGGCAGCGGATACCAGTATTATAAAAGGTCATATCGTTAGCAGCGAAGGAGCAACGGTATCCAATGCGACTATCACGCTGAAACATAAAACCAAAGGTTTAGTATATACAGTTGAAACCAATGAAAAGGGCGATTACTTCTTACGTAACGTTCCTGTCGGTGATTATGATGTCACTATTACTAAGGATGGTTTCACCCAAACTCAAGAGTCTGGTGTAAGGGTTGTTATTGGACAGCCAGTTATTTTGGATGGCCAATTGACCGCTGTCGGAGTTGATAACGTAGAACGAATTGCTGTTACCGGCAGTATGATCCGTCGCATCGACACCTCTTCGTCAACTTCCGGGGTGACATTTAGTCAGGAAGAGCTCAATACTATGCCTGTGGACTCAGGTTTTGAAAATATAGCTCTACTTGCTCCGGGGACTGCGGCTGCAGGCGGATCAAACTTTAATGGTGCATCTAGTTTTGGCGGTTCATCTTCCGCTGAAAATGCTTATTTCTTAAACGGTCTTAATATTACTAATATTAAGACTGGTTTAAGCTCATTGTCCCTACCATGGGAAGCCATCTCTCAAACTCAAATTAAGACTGGTGGCGTAAGCCCCGAATTTGGAGGGGCATTGGGTGGTATTGTCAATGCCGTATCTAAATCGGGTGATAATGAGTTCAAGTTTGGTGGAGAAATTCGATACGATCCATCTTCGCTTCGTGCTACTCAGGATTCTATCTATGATTACAATGGTGTAATGCAAGATGTCACCGCACAGGATAGCTATGACTTTAAGCAGGCAAAACTGTGGGTCAGTGGTGCGATAGTCGAGGACACATTATTTTATTATGGACTCTATGAGCCACGTAAGGAGGAGTCCAAGTGGTCAGGGCAAACGACCACTTCAGTAAAAGATCGTGAATCAGATCGTTGGTTTGCTAAGTTAGACTGGTACATGACTGAAGACCACTCAATCGGTTTCATGGCCATGAATAATAAACGTACCTGGACAACCACAACCTATGCCTATGATTGGGAGACTGATGAGATAGGCGCACAGAAAGGCGTCGATTCTCCTGGCGAGGACGGTGGTCAGCTCTATAGTTTAAATTACAACGGTTACCTTTCAGATAACTTCTCCGTATCGGCAGTAGTTGGTCGTGTGGTCCAAGAAGAGAATACGGTTCCGGCTTCTACTGATCCATCGGTATGGGATGGACGCGATGGCTGGGTTAAGTTAAGTCAAGAAACGAATTCAACGCTATATAATGAAGAGTATACCCGTGATCAGGCTAGAATCGACTTTAATTGGGATCTGGAAGAGCATGCAATTAGCTTTGGTGTCGACTATACCAATGTTGCTGTTAAGTACTTAGAAACGCCTAATGGTATCGATGAAGGTGCGGGTTGGTGGCAAATTAGAACTGCCGGTGAAGGTAGTATCTCAGGGGCTGCTCCCGGAGAAGATTACATTCAACGTCGCGTAAGAGATAGATTTACTGATTCAGATGTTAGTGCACTCGCTTTTTATGTAAATGACTCCTGGCAGGCCACCGATAACTTAGTTTTGAATATGGGACTGAGATATACCCAATCTGAAAATACTATGTCAGATGGTACGGCCTATGTTGACTTTGATAACCAGATAGCGCCAAGACTACAAGCTATCTATGATCTTCATGGTGACGGCAGTGCTAAAGTGTTTGCGACATATGGACGCTATTACCAGCCCGTCTCGGCAAACATGAACATCACTCAGGGAAGTTCGGCCAGTGACCTTATTGATTTTTATGCCTTCGATGAAGTGGATGCGAATGGCTATCCAGTATTGTTACCAGATGGCTCTCCTAGCCGTGGTGCGTTGTTAAGAGATACCTATGTACAGCAAGATAGCTCAGATTCGAATGCTGGTGAAATAGCATCGACAACTTTGAAGCCTATGTATTCAGATGAGTTTACCGTTGGTTACCAGCAAGAAGTGTTCGATACCATGTCTGCCGGTGCTCGAGTTATTTGGCGAGATCTTGGCCGTGGCGTAGAAGATTCAGACATTACCTCTCCGTTAAATAAGAAGCTTGCCGAATTAGGTTATGACTCTGTCGGTAGTACTTGGTTCTTACATAACCCTGGAGAGAGCTTAACCATAGCTAAAGACTTCGATGGCGATGGTAAGGTAGACAATGTAACACTTTCTCCTGAGGAGATGGCTCTACCTGGGATGCAGCGTCACTATCTGGCATTGGAGTTAACACTCGATGGTAATGTTACCGAAGATTTCAGAATAAACACCTCTTATACTTTGTCTGATAACTGGGGGAACACCGAAGGTCTGGTGAAAACTGATAATAACCAGGCAGATCCAGGCTGGACTACCTCTTATGACTATGGCGATATCATGGACCATTCATATGGAGACCTGCCAAATGATCATACCCATGTGTTCAAGTTCAATGGCAGCTATGATATTACCGAAGAACTGATTTTTGGTTTTGTTACAAGTATCAGTTCAGGCCGTCCGCAAAACTATCTTGGTCGCCATCCATTAGGTGTTGATAGCTGTGAAGAAGGTAATGTCTGGGATGCATGTGAAGGTTATTACGGTCATACCAGTTTCTATGATGAGAACGAAGACCCTGCGCCACGTGGTAGCCAAGGAAACCTCCCTTGGGTAACTAACGTAGATCTCTCTTTAACGTATATGACAGATCTATTTGGTGGGGGCTTTACTGTCAAAGGAACCGTTTACAATGTTCTAAATTCCGATACGGCTACAAATATTGTAGAAACAAGAACACGTGACGGAGCAGATGGACTGGAATTAAATCCTGATTATGGTCGAGTCACTGACCGTCAAGAGGAACGTTTCTTCTCACTCGTTGCACGCTACGAGTTTTAATTAAATTTGTTCACTAAAAAGGCCGCATCAGCGGCCTTTTTTATCAGTAAAAATCACTAAGGTTTCAGTATTGCCACTAAATCTTTTTCTAAAGATTGCTCCGGCTTCTCAATAATCCGACCAACCTCTTCGCCATTCTGCATCACGATAAAGGTTGGAATGCGGCTAAATTCGTACTGAGCGGCTAACCCTTTAGGATCGGCTTTCTCTCTATCGACACCAATATAGGTGACCTTGATATTTGGGTTGTTAAGCTCTTCCATTATGCGGATAAAGCGTGGCGTTTCACGATGACAATCGGGACACCAGGTGCCGATAATAACCACAATTTCTGTTGGCTCTCTAAGGTTCTTCAATGGGGCAATCGCTGCCGTATCGACCTTATACTCTTTATAGCCTTCGCTGAAGTCACTGAGTTCGGTAACTAAGGTTTGAGCTTCGACGGCGCCTGTTAATATCACTTCTTGTTTCTCCTCGCTGCATGTGGCGATAAAGCCATCTTGCTTGTCTTCGAATGCACAACCACTTTCAGCTAATGTTTGGCAGCTAAAAAATAGGGCTGTTGTGGCAAGTAATGCCTTAACGTTGTTATTCATGATAATACCTCAGACTCCGGGAGTTCGACTGGAGTCATATGAAACGAGTGAACCTACATTCAATCATTTCGCCGCCAGATTTAAAAGAATCGACGCTTGAGCATGTTAGCTGGATCACTGTCTATATTTGTAATCGAGCCTTCATCTCACGCTCTTGTATCTCACAAGAAGAAACTTGTTAACTTATGAGCCATTAGTAACACGGGAGAAACAAAAACAGACCAGAGTGAGCACACTTTTTATACCTATTGGTATAAAAGTTTTCAGAGGGGGAGATACAGGAAAGCCGCATAAATGCGGCTTTCTTTAAGGCTAAAGTGAGCTTAAATTACTTCACTTCACTTCACTTCACTTCATCTTCTTTTAGCCATTGAGCAGCACGCTTAGCGAAGTAAGTCAGGACACCATTTGCACCGGCTCGCTTAAAGCAGAGTAGAGACTCCATCACGATGGCTTTTTCGGCCAACCAGCCGTTCTCGATGGCTGCCATATGCATGGCATATTCACCACTGACCTGATAGGCGAAGGTTGGTACCGCAAGCTCTCGTTTAACCCGGGTCACGATATCGAGGTAAGGCATGCCTGGCTTAACCATGACCATGTCGGCCCCCTCTTGAATATCGAGAGCTACTTCATGTAAAGCCTCATCGCTATTTGCCGGATCCATCTGGTAACTATGCTTATTGCCACCCTTTAGATTGCCTGCAGAGCCGACAGCATCGCGAAATGGCCCGTAATAGTTTGATGAATACTTAGCCGAGTATGCCATGATCTGAGTGTTCACGTGGCCAGCTTCTTCCAGTGCCTGACGAATCGCACCGATACGGCCATCCATCATATCTGATGGGGCAACAATGTCTGCACCCGCTTCGGCATGTGACAGTGCCTGCTTAACTAAAATTTCGGTAGTGATGTCATTAAGAATATAGCCATCTTCGTCGATGATGCCATCTTGACCGTGAGTCGTGAATGGATCTAAGGCGACATCGGTCATGACACCTAGTTCAGGAAAGGCTTCCTTGAGTGCACGAACTGCTCGCTGTGCCAGAGCATCGGCATTATATGCCTCTTCGGCCATGAGGGTTTTCTTTTCAGCCGGAGTCACAGGGAAAAGCGCAATCAGTGGGATCCCCAGTTTAACGATCTCTTCGGCTTCCTTAAGTAGAAGATCGATAGAATAGCGCTCTACGCCCGGCATAGAAGCAATCTCTTCGGTACGATTGTTACCCTCTAATACAAACATAGGGTAGATTAAATCATTTACCGAAAGCTGGTTTTCAGCCATTAAACGACGGCTAAAGTCATGTTTACGCATGCGGCGCATTCTACGCTGAGGGAAAGCACTAGTAATAATATTCACATTCGACTCCTAACTTATATCCATAGATGTTGAAAATGCAGAGTAGATATTTAAACTTCATTTGTGACCATAGCTCATCTGCAAAGCCAAATTCTTAAGGTGTGGTTTTAGTTGTTTATTAAGGCTCTGGCGTATGAACCATCACGCAGTTACGCCCACTGTTTTTTGCCCGATAAAGTGCTTTATCCGCTTGGTCTAATAAATTGTTTGGTTGATTTTCGGTATTAATGATCTCCGCACTCACACCTATGCTTATGGTGAGTGGGATGGTTTTATTTTCCCAGTTGATAGGGAGTTCGGCAACCGTTTTTCGTATCAACTCTGCGACCAGTACAGCCCCTTCTTCGGCTGTATTAGGTAATATGATAGCAAACTCCTCACCGCCAAAACGTGATACCAGATCTGCTGGACGTTTTAAATTCTCTTTTAATGTTTGTGCTATGAGTCGTAGGGCCTGGTCGCCGGCTAAGTGGCCATAGGTGTCATTAATGGATTTAAACCTATCGATATCTAACATCAAGATGGCCATAGGGGTTTGCTGTCTACGACTGAGTCGCCCTTCGGCGAGTAATCGTTTATCGAATGCTGCCCTGTTCTTAACACCGGTTAAGCTGTCTACCGTGGCTTGCTCGGTGAGTTTTTGGTTGGCTTCGTTCAGCTCTCTCAGCGCGATTTCCAGCTCTAAGGTTCGCTCCTGAACCATCTGTTCGAGTTTCTCATTGCTATCGGCCTTGATGAGCAGGGCATCTTCGCGAGTCTGCCTAATCCTTTGCGCCTGTAGCAGCGCTTCTTGTTGGATCCTGAGTTTTGCCTTGCGCTCGTCGTTATAACGAATGGCTAAGACAGCAGCCATGAATAAAATCTCAAACGTTAATCCCAGCATTACTGGTGTGAGGTGCTTAATAGGCAGCTCAATAAGGCCCAGATACATCAGCCCTGTGATAAAGGAGCCAACTAACATACCGCCCCAGGCAAGGGTGTATAGTTTAGCGAGTTTATGTCCTTTGAGTGCCTGAATAACGGCGATTGCCATCAATAAGATCGTAACGAAAAGAACCGAAATTATGCTGATATACAGGGCAAGGGCATAATCTAAAAAAGGTGTAGTCAAGCTGAGCAAGAGTGCATAGGTCGCTCCATAACGACAGATACGTAACATACGGACATTATGGTATTTAAGCTGGAGAACTTTTTCGGTAAAAAGCAGCGCAAAAAACATAATAAGTGGAACGAGTAGCGGGACCATTAACTGCTGAAGAGCTGGCCATGTTGGCCATAAGAACCTGAATGCGAAGCCATGCAGAGTGGCCACCAGTAAGGTCACAGAGAGGACATATCCGGAGTAATAACTGTAACTAAATGAACGGGATGTTATTGCGATAAAAAGGCTGAATAGGCCGATGGCCGTCAGTGCACCGAGCTGAAAACCATGAGTTAGGGATGTTGCTTCAATATTCTTGGCAAAGGAGTTCTGTGACCATAAGCTCAAGGGAAGTGACGCGCTTCCTTCGGTTTGTATCTTCAAGTAGAAGGTATGTAGCGCTTCGGGCTCTAATTCGAAGGGGTAGAGGAAAATATTATTGATCAGCGGCCTTTGAGTAAAAGGGAGGCTATCGCCCATTACCACCTTGTCGATGATCTTGTCCTGAACCAGATGATAGAGTTCTATTCTGTCTATATGGGGATTTGCGAGTGAGAGTATTCGATCGAGTTTTTTATTCTCGTAATTATAGACACTAAATTTGACCCAAAAAGGGGCCATGCCGATATGATTGTTATACTCGGGTGTTAAGCGCTGCCACTGACCTAAGCTTAATTGTCTTATTTGCTCTATCTCCTTAGCTTCATTTGCAGGAGAGAAGTAGAGCCAGGAGGACAGTTCTAAGACACTATCTTCATCTGCGCCGATGGCGAGAATAGTCTCTGCCCGGACTCCGGTAGAGAGCAGCATCATGAGAGTCAGCAGTATGCCTAGATATCTAATCAAATCTCTAGCCTGAAAAAATCGACGCTATTTTGATAGGTCTGTGCAGCGAATTGTTCGGTGTCCTGCCCCCTAAGCTTCGCAATATATTGGGAGATATAGGGAAGATACTGAGGTTCGTTCTTACTCGATTTAGGCTTTGGTCTCATACTGCGAGGTAACAGGTAAGGACTGTCGGTTTCGATTAATATGCGATTATCCGGGATATCGACAACGAGCTCAGCCAGCTCCAGGCCTCTGCGTTCGTCACAGACCCAGCCGGTGATCCCAAGGTGCATATCCAACTCGAGATAGGACTCCATACTTTGCCTGTTCCCGGTAAAGCAGTGCAGCAGTGCGCCGGTAAGCTCGCTGCGATACTCTTTCACTATGGCTAAGAAGTCTGCGTGGGCATCGCGTTCATGCATGAGTACAGGCATTTTGAGTTCGACGGCAAGGGCCAGCTGCTCTGCGAAGGCTTGACGTTGCATCGGGCGCGGTGAGAAGTCCCGATTGTAATCCAGGCCGCATTCACCTACGGCTACGACCTGACTCTCACGAGCCAGTTGTTTTAGCTGCTCGCTGCTTTGGGAGTGCCATTCACTGGCGTGGTGAGGGTGAACACCTGCGGTACAATAGAGTTGGTTTGGGTGTTGCTGACAACACTGGATGGCTTTTTCACTTTCAGTCAGATCGCTGCCGATAACGATAAGCGGCGACACACCTTGCTCCGCCGCTCGTTGAATTACATCATCAATATTTTTTTCGAGTGCGCTGCCAATCAAGTTGACAGCGATATCTATGTGTTCAGGCATTACTTGATTCGCTTGACTCTTATAGTCGCGTTACGAGTATCGGTACCCAATACGAAAGAGCCCAGCGCGGCTTTTTCAACATAAACGGTCTCACCAGCCTTCAGCTTATAACGGCGACTGTCGCTTTGTTTCCAAACCTGGCCATTACTGAAGCTTATCTTCAGAGCGCCATATGGATCTTTCTTTACGGAGGCTACCTCCATATAGAGTTTTTCGAGGCTCTTCTCTTCTGTTTTGAAATTACCACCAAACTCATCTTCGGCACTCTTTGAGAGGGTCGCTGGCAGAGTGGTTGCTGTGGCGGGAGTAGATTGAGACGCTGCAACTGCCGGGGCAGTTGCAGCCGCAACGACAGGCGCAGCGGATGCTGCGCTTGTTCTGCTTTGAGATGTTTTAACTGTTTCGGCTAGTGCATCGAAACAGATTAAACGGTCCAGCTTGTCTGACTTCATAGCACACGCTAATAGTTCCTGTTCGACGCCTGCATTAACATTTGTCGATACCAGAATGACTGCCGCTGTGATCCAACTTAAGCGCATAAATATGTTCCTTTATGATATTTGAGCGCGCCATGGTCAACTAATTAGCGTGTATCTATTTAGCTTTCCTGGCCAGGTTTATCCTGCTTCTCTTGCTCTTCTTCGTCTTCGTCATCCTTTTTACTGTAGAAACGAGCCGCAATCAATCCCCCTTCGAATAATATCAGCATAGGAATGGCTAACATTGTCTGGGAAATGATATCTGGCGGTGTCAACATCATACCGACAACAAAGGCGCCGACAACGATATAGGGACGTTTTGCTTTAAGATCTTCAGGAGTCGTCACACCTGCCCAACATAGGAGTATGACGGCAATTGGGATCTCAAAAGCTAAGCCAAAAGCAAAGAAAAGTTTAAGTACGAAGCTCAGATAGCTACTGATATCAGTCGCCACCTCTACACCTTCCGGAGCCACACTGGTAAAGAAACCAAATACGACAGGGAAAACAATGTAGTAAGTGAAAGCGATACCAAGATAGAAGAGAAGCGTACTACTGGCCAAAAGCGGCATCATCAGGCGCTTCTCATGCTTATACAGTCCCGGGGCAATAAATGACCAGACCTGATATAACACATAAGGAATGGCGATGAAAAATGCCAATACTAGTGTAAGTTTAAATGGAGCAAAAAACGGAGCAGCGACATCGGTTGCAATCATGCTGCTTGTTTCTGGCAAAGCTTCCATTAACGGTGTTGCCATGTAGTGATAGATATCGTTGGCCCAATAGACCATCGCGATAAACACTAGAAGTACACTGCCAATGGCTTTTAGCAACTTGTTACGTAATTCGAGCAAGTGGCTAATTAGCGGCTGCTGTTGCGACATGGACTACCCGTTCGGTTTTTCAGAGTTAGCGCTGGGCTCAGCTGTTTTTGTCTCAGTAGGAGTTGGATTCGCAGGCGCAGAAGAGCTGGCCGGAGAGATATCTTCTACCTTATAGGGACGATTAACAGATTGAGCTGCACTTTTTAATTGATCGATGGATTCCTGTAACTCGGGAGAAAGATTCTTGAGGCCCTGACTTTCAGCTTTTTTTAGATCAGCATGCAGTTCTTCAATCTTGAGTTCTTGCTCAAGTTCATCTTTCACTGAGTTAGCCATACGTTTCATGGCTCGGATCCAACCTGTAATTGAGCGGACTGCAACCGGAAGTCTTTCAGGGCCAAGTACAACCAGCCCCAAAATTCCGATCAACAGTAGCTCCATAAAGCCGATACCGTCGAACATAAGGGATTACACCTGTTCTTTATCTTTATCCTTGGACTCAGTTTTTTTCTCTTCAGTCTGAGCTGTTTTCTCAGATGCAGAGTCTTCAATGGCTTTCTTCTCTTCTTCAGAAGACATTGCGCTCTTGAAGCCTTTAACTGCGCCACCTAGGTCACCACCTAATGAACGAAGTTTTTTTGTTCCGAACAATAAAACTACGATTAAAGCGATGATAAGAAGTTGCCAAATACTAATGCCACCCATGGGTAATCCTCAATTTTTAATACTGGTTCTATTATGAACCTTTGGTTATTTAGTGCTAGCTAAAATTTGCGATTCTTAGGTCTTGATCTCCATCCGAGTAACCATAAAACGGTGCCCACGGAGATACAGCCATAAGAGGTCCATAGTGTAGCGTTTTGATTAAACAAAAGAGTGCCACAGATCACTAAAACCGCCGCTGTAAGTAAAAGGTAGTTACTTTTATGGGCTTTCTGTTGCTGTTTAAGGTATCTATCCAGCATCTGGTTCTGTGATTTTACAAAATTTTTGCCCATTTTCAGGTTGTCGTAAACCAACTCTGGAAGTTCAGGCAGTTTATCGGACCAGTATGGGAGCTCTTGCTTAATTTTTTTAGCCATCGCTTTGGGACCGACCTGTTCTGACATCCACTCTTCCAGGAAAGGTTTTGCCGTTTTCCATAGATCGAGCTGCGGATATAACTGACGACCTAACCCTTCGATATAGAGCAAGGTTTTTTCTAACAAGACGAGCTGAGGCTGCACTACCATATCGAAACGACGAGCGGTACGGAAAAGTTCCAACAGCACATGACCGAAAGAGATTTCATCCAGAGGTTTATTGAACATAGGCTCACAAACCACTTTTACAGCTTGTTCGAAGGCACCAATATCTGTATCGGGTGATACCCAACCCGACTCGATATAGAGCTGAGCGATACGGCGGTAATCTCGATTGAAAAAGGCGAGGAAGTTCTCGGCCAGATAGCGTTTATCCTCTTCGGAAAGGGTTCCCATAATGCCGCAGTCTAAGCCGATATAATGTGGATCTTCCGGATGTTCGCGGCTGACGAATATGTTGCCTGGATGCATGTCTGCATGGAAAAAGTTGTCTCTGAATACCTGGGTGAAAAAGAGTTCAACGCCTCGCTCGGCCAAGAGTTGCAGGTTAGTACCTTGTGCCTTGAGCGCCGCCATATCCGAAACGGGAATGCCATCGATGCGCTCCATCACGATTAATCGGGTGAAACAGAGATCTTCATACATGTAGGGAATGTAGAGGGCACCTGATTCTAGGAAGTTGTTGCGGAGCTTAATCGCATTCAAGGCTTCTAATTTGAGGTTTAATTCGCCCTCGATTGTGGTGCGGTAATCTTCAACTACTTCGGCTGGACGCAGACGATTCCCTTGGCCTAAGAGGGTTTCGAGAAAGTTTGCCGCCTGCGACATGAGTTGAATATCGGCGTGAACCTGTTGCTCAACATTAGGGCGCAGAATTTTGAGGACGACAGCTTTACCGTTCGATTTCAGTGTGGCGGTATGTACCTGAGAGATGGAGGCCGACGCTAAGGGAGTGTTATCGAAGTCTTCAAAATAGGTTTCGATGGGGGCATTGAGCTCAGCTTCGATCATCTCTCTGGCTATGGCTGAATCGAAAGGAGGAACCCTATCCTGTAGCATGTTCAGCTCTTCGGCCCACTCGTCGTTCAGCAGGTCTCGACGAGTCGAAAGCATTTGGCCAAACTTGATATAAACCGGCCCCAGCTCCTGCATGGCAAGTTTCAGGCGCTCACCACCGACTTTATCTTTATGTTTGTTGGCTATCCAAAAAAAGCTACAACGAAGCAGTCTGAAGTACCAAGGCTTAATTTTAGAAGGTATTAATTCATCTAGCCCGTAGTGAAGGGTGGTCTTTATTACCTGGTAAGCTCGCCTGATACTGGTTGCCGTCATGTTTTAGCTTTAGCCCTGTCTTGTAAGTGGTTAATCCGTTTTTCCATGGCATGAGTATCAGCCACAAGATCTTCGATTCTATCACTTAAATGGATAAATTCGATTTTATGGGGAGCGAGCTTATACTCTTCGGTGGTTAATTGACCGATATGAGAGCGACTCTTAGTGAATACTTTAGCAATATCACTCTTAGCTTGCTTGGCGCCCTGAGTTAACAGATGCGTCGGGGCATCGCCGAGATATTTTGATATGGGCTCTGCAAAGTCGAATTCAACGTGCTGAATAAAGTGGCTAAATATCTGAAGTAGGTTTAGATCTCCTTCGATACTGAGCTTATCTTCTTTGATTAGTTCGGTGAGGTTAGCGCCTTCGGTCAACTGATAGAGTGTGGTGATATCGGCATTGACGCGGGTGGTGACTTCCCCTTCATAGCGACCTAAAACTTGAATTTCACGGGCGAAAACTAAATAAAGAGGCCAGCTGAGCTGGCTCAATTGAATGCACAGTACCTTTCCATGAATAGAGCGCAATTTGGCGTATTCATCAGGAGATTGGTCTATAAGCTGCTTAAGAGCAGCTTCTAATCCAGCGCTGAGTAGCAGTGCAAATTCACGTTTCATAGATTACCTAAATTAGAATTTGTAGCCTTTATGAAGCGCAACAATCCCGTCGGTCATATTGGTGTATTCAACCTGCTCAAAACCGGCATCGACCATCATGCCTTTTAGGGTATCCTGGTCCGGGTGCATGCGGATTGACTCGGCTAGATACTCATAGCTTTCAGCATCTTGAGTGATTAATGAACCCATCTTTGGCAAGATTTTGAAGCTGTATAGGTCATACACTTTACGCATCACATCGTGTTGAGGCTTTGAAAACTCAAGAATGAGTAGTTTCCCCCCCGGCTTTAGTACACGCAGCATTGAGCGAATTGCCGAATCTTTATCTGTGACATTTCGTAAGCCGAAGGCGATAGTAATGATATCGAAATGGTTGTCAGGAAACGGTAGTGCTTCGGCATTGGCCTGAACATAGTTCACGTTACCAACGATGCCTTTGTCTCTTAACTTTTCACGACCCACTTTAAGCATAGAGTCGTTAATGTCGGCAAGAGTAACCTGACCCTTATCGCCAACTAGATGAGAGAACTTTGCCGTTAGGTCACCTGTACCACCGGCTAAATCGAGTACTTTCATTCCTGGGCGAGCACCGGCACTTTCAATAGTAAAGCGCTTCCACATGCGGTGGATGCCAAAGGACATGACATCATTCATGATGTCATATTTGGCTGCTACAGAATGAAAGACGCCAGCTACCATATCGGCTTTCTGCTCTGCTTCAACTGTTTTGTAACCGAAATGGGTACTATTCTGTGTGCCCTCTGACATCTATCTGTTCCTATACTTTTAAATTATTATTTGCGAGTGTAAGTCATTCATTCAAATTGCAGAATCTTTCTACAGCCACTCTGTGAGCTATGTTAGTTATCTGGACTTGGATTTATTGAAAATGCGTGATAGCGCAGGGTTTCGCAAATTTGACTGCGCATTACATCACAATATGAATCGTTGTTGAATAGGCAAATGCTAAAATAGCCATTTTTGCTCATTAAGCTTAGTTAACTTAGCTAAAAAAGTGATTTCACTTTGGTGTAAGGAACTGTTTTATTGGTGTTTTTATGTTTAGATACTAGAGCTGAGTTAGCACGGCCTCTGAGTCTAACCTATTTGCTGAGACTGTAATCGTCCCTGAATATAGGCGTAGATCAGCTCGCTGATGCTTTGCCCCGTTTCACGGTAACCAGCACCTATGCCCGCGACATGACAGCCAGGGGCGGCTTCGGCTAAATGAATGTAGCTGCACGGTGTATTTCGGGCTATAGAGCTTACGTAATACAGGGCATCCATCAAGGGGATCCCCGCAGCGGTCGAGGCACTGCTTGGCATGTTAATTATCGCATCGAGATCCAGCTCCAATGCGACGGGCATCTGGCTATCATTTAGTTTGGTTATAATTTCCTTTATGGCGGATTCGAGGGTGAGCTCCCGGCGAACCCAGATAGATTGGAGTGTATGCCAGTGACCACCGAAGGTGGTCAGCTGATCCAGCGTCTCTTCACTATTCTTTAGCTCATGCAGGCCTAAGACGTGGTAATAACCAAGTGCACCACTGGCGGCGGCATAGCTGAAGCCATTACCACTGTGACGTCCCTCTCTGGGGCGAAAATCTGAGTGCGGATCTAAGTTAACTGCCGCAACCTTTTTCTTATGGGTTAACTTGGCCGACATCAACAAGCCATAGGCGTTGTTGTGGCCTCCGCCGATAACGATAGGCTCTAAGCCCGCTGCCATCACCTGGCTTACTAATGAGATAACTCGCTCGTCGAGTCGTTCTACATTTTTTCTCAATGCCTCTGCGTCGGTTCCTTCGGGAAGTTGCAGATCGCTGGTCTCTATCTGGCCCAATACTAAACACTCTTTGCCACTTAAGAACCGGTTCGACTGTAGGTTGAGAAATTGTGCCATGGCCGACTCGAACGCATCGGTGGCGCCACCGCGACCTAAGTTTGCGCGCGGGCCAATATCTTCACCTATGCCGATAATCGCAAACCGAACATGCTTACTCTTCGCGCTGGCTAATGTGTCTGCAAGACTCGATTTGGCTGAACAAGTATGAACTGTCTGAGCCAGCTTAGTTTCGCCGTCTCGGAGTGAAACAAGTTTCAGGCACTGCTGAGCGCTAAAGGGGATGAGATGCTGCATATCGGTTAAGTTCTTATTTTGATGCTTATGGATACATTGTGGCTCAATAGGGGAGCTGATGGCAATGACGGGGTGAGGGAGATGATTGAGCAGAAGCGTAGAATCGCAATGCTAAAAACAAAAAAGGATGGTGAAACCAAGTTCCATCATCCTCTCTTTATCGACTTCTATTTGAAGTACTCTCTCTTCTGGATCACTCCAAGTCTAATGGTTCTGGAGAGAGAATGATGCCAGTATTATCAGCATAGACATGGTCCAGAGGCAGGAAAGTTACGCCACCAAAGTTGACCGGGATCTCCAATTCACCGATAGAGTTTTCATCGGCGCCAACCGGAATCGATGCCAGAGCCTGAATGCCTATATCGAGATCTTCCAGTGCATCGACATCTCTGACCGAACCATAAATGATAATGCCTTCCCACTTATTATCTACACCTATCTGAGCGATAGAGGCATCGAGCAGTGCACGCCTTAGAGAGCCGCCACCGTCAACGAGTAAAACCTTACCTTCACCGTCTTGTTGTAGTGCTTCTGCAATAAGACCGCTATCTTCAAAGCATTTAATCGTGCTAATTGAGCCACCAAAAGAGCTACAACCACCATAATTGCTGAACATTGGTTCGACAACATCCACCACATCGATGTAAGTGTCACAAAGTTCCGAGGTGTTGTATTCCATAGTCATACTCCTGTAGATCGGTATTGTGCTGAGTAGATGCACAAATGTAGTGAGTTAACGACAGTATATAAGGGATGAGTAAAAAGAAAAGCGTTATCAATCACGGTATTGCCGATTAAAGCACCTGTTAACATCTTTGTTGTAAGTTTTCGTCACCTGAGTATATATTAAACAGAAAGTATGACGCAGGTCATTAAATAACGTATTTTAATTACATCCAGTGGCAGGATTTGTTAGCATGTACACAGATATTAATTAACTTTACTTTAACTTGCTTTAGGGGCACGGACCCCCCAATTAGCTTATGGATGGCAGAGGGCCTTTGGAAGGTACCTTATGGAAGCTACAAATACGATTGAAATTATTGGTTATTCTGCCTCAGTGATGGTGGCAATTTCACTAATGATGAAAGATATTATCTGGCTTAGATGTTTAAACTTTACCGGTTGCACCTTGTTTGTGATCTACGGTGTTTATATCTCTGCATGGCCAGTTGCCGGAATGAATGCGTTCGTTGCCTGCATTAATATCTATCACTTAATTAAAATCTACCGTACAAGATCTCAGCCTGCTGTCACAGCCTGAGTGCATTGCTTTTAAAACATATATTTTAATGCATAGCGCTGCTGTCACAAATCTTTAGGCTGGCTGTCACCTACGGGTCACGGCATTAATTTAGGCTCTGCATTAGTTTATTAACTGATTAGGAGCCTTTTTTATGCCTATTGTTACCTGATTCATGGCAAGGAAAGACCCCCTAAACTGTTCAACTCCCCTTACGGTAACGGTTATCTTTTAATCTAACTCCGGCATATTCATTGTGATATCGAATTAATTGCCTATATGTTTGCCGGGTATTGAATACCTGTCAGGTATTAACCGTAGTAGTCTGATTTTTAATCGGTTACTCTATTAACCAAGTAAATGGATTTTTGTGAACTTGGTATAGTATTTATGGATTGGATGCAGTTTGTAGTGGAGTTGGCGGATAAGCTGGCATGGCCGGTAGTCTTGGTATTTTCTGTGGTCACACTCAAGGGGCCTATCTCAAAATTAATTCCTCTGGCTAAAAAACTTAAGTTTAAAGATCTGGAAGTCGAGTTTAGCCAGGAGTTAAAAGCGATATCACAAAAAGTTGAGGGCGCGTTTCCTGAGCTGAAGCAAGATCGAAAGATAGTCCTGATTGCAACCGCCAATCACCTGCCAAACTCTGCCGTTATCGAGGCCTGGGATGAAGTCGATATTGCTGCAGAAATCTTGATCAAATCACGTTGTCAGAATATCGAGCTTTCCGTCGATACCCGTTATAAACATATCGAAAGCATTCTTATCAAAGAAGAGTTAATTAATACTAAGCAGGGCAAACTGTTCAATGAGTTGCGTCAGCTTCGAAATCGCGTTGCTCATGCCGTCGGTTATGAAGTGGGTAGGGCCGAGGCGATGCAGTATATCGAATTGTGTTTTACACTCATAGAACACCTGAATAGCGTATCCAGAGTTAATTTACTGAATGAACCCAGAGCGGTAGGCTCTTGACTGTGCCAGTTTGCTGCGTAATTTCGAGAAGTTGGGCTTGAGCGAGTGATTCTTATAAGGATATAGGGGAGAAAATGAAATCGGCTAAAGTCAAAAAAACGAATCAGATCTCTATTCGATTTACCGTGATCAGTATTTTCATCTTAGCAACTATGCTAACGGCTGCTTTAGCCATTGGTTTGCAATACTATTTCAGTAAATCTATGGCCAGTGAATCTGCCTCCAAAATTTATAGCCTCACCGCTCACCACACCAGCGACTTTCTGACTCAAGTCGATGAGAAAGCGGTCAACACCGCCAAGCTCCTCTCCAGTCTCAGTAATCTTATCGATGCCGAGAATTTAGATAAAGATGCTAAACCTGTGTTTGCCGATGTCATGGAGAGTAACGCGCTTTTCTATGCCATATATATCGGCTTTCCCAATGGTGATTACCACGGCTTGATTAATTTGGAGGTCAGTCCTGGCGCTATTGAGCAGTTCCAAGCTTCCCATAACGATCGCTGGGTATATATTCTGGTAACGGGCCAAGGGAGTACCAGACAGCGTCAATATTTCTATTTAGATGAGCAGTTAAACCTGAGGGCCCAACGTTCAGAGTCTAGTGATTACTATGCTAATGAGCGTCTCTGGTATGTAAATGCCAAGGTGCATGAAGTCTATAAGTCAGAGCCTTATCTGTTTCATCACCTGCAAGCGCCGGGTGAAACTTACTCGATTAAGATACCTGAATCTGAGGTCGTGTTAGCCGTCGACATCGCTCTCTCTTCGGTGTCAAGCTATCTGCAGACTCAAGATCTGAATGAGCGCGGCGATGCCTTTAGCGAGATCTATCTCTATAAGCGTAGCGGGGAGTTGATCGCCTCGAATCAAAAGGAACCGGAACAGTACCCCATTCCTAAATCTCAACCACTGAAACTCACTTCAGCACAGCAGCAGATCGTTGCCAAGCATTCGGTGATTAAGGTGTCGAATGAGAATGATTGGGCTCCTATCGATTTCTCCAAGTCCGGAATGCCGAAAGGGTACAGCATAGATCTGTTAAACCTAATATCGGAGACGACCGGAGTCGAGTTCGACTATGTCAATGGCTTTACCTGGCCTGAGCTGGTGGCAAGTTTTAAGCGGGGTGAGCTGGGCATGCTTAATTCGCTCTATAGAACCGTCGATAATGAAAGCATGGGTCATTTCACCGACCCGTTTTTACAGCTTCCCTTAGCCGTTGTGACCCAGAAAGGTGTCAGTGAGATCACTCATATTGAGGAGTTAATCGGTAAGACAGTCGCAATACCAGAGGGCTGGTTTGTCATCGCGGCTATTAAGGCTCATTACCCCGGTATTAAAGTGGTGGAGTTAGCCTCTACTAAAGCGGTATTACAAGCCGTTGCAAAGGGTGAGGTGTTTGCAGGGTTAGACAATGGGGTGATTTTACATTACACGGCGAAACAGTTTTTTATTGAAAATCTTGCTTATCATGAATCGGTAAACCTGAGTTTGGCGGCAAATTCTGGTGATCTTTATTTCCTACTCAATGATGCGAACAGGGAGCTAGTGGAGATTTTCAATCTCGCAATGGCAAATATCACACAGGATCAGAAAACCGCCTTGAAACTGAAATGGTTCGGTAATGGCAATAAGGTCAAGCACGTCAAAAGTGTCGGAGCCGTGCCATACCCAGAGCTTATCGAAATCGCCAATAATCCAGCTGAACATAACCAGCTGTTATCCAAGACGATTAATGGGAGTGCACATTTTATTTATGTCGCTCAGGTGGGAGATAAAGGTAAGGACCGTGACTTCTTCGCCGTCATCGTTCCAGAGGATATCGTGCTTGCGCCCAGCCTGGATAAGGTGACAAGCTCCATTGTTATCACCAGTATCTGTTTACTGCTGGTCTTGCCTATCTCATGGCTGTTCGCTGCCCCAATAATTAACCCAATCAAGCTGCTTTCGGCTGAAAATGAAAAGATAAAACATAGGAAGTATAAAGAGCTGCATACGGTCGACACTAATATCAAAGAGATCAAAGAGCTGGCAGATTCTATGGTCGATATGTCGATGTCGATTCAGCAGTATGAAGAGAGTCAAAAGGAGTTGATGGAGGCATTTATTCGTCTTATCGCTCAAGCGATCGATGATAAGTCTCCCTATACCGCAGGTCATTGTAATCGGGTTCCTGAGTTGGGATTAATGTTGGCCGATGCGGCGGCAGAATCGGCTTCCCCTCCCTTCAAAGATTTCTATTTCAAATCTGAGGATGAGCACCGCGAGTTCAGGATTGCCGCCTGGCTGCACGACTGCGGCAAGATAACCACCCCGGAATATATTGTCGATAAAGGCACTAAGCTGGAAGCGATCTATAACCGGATCCATGAGGTGAGAATGCGCTTCGAAGTGCTCTGGCGCGATGCCGAGATAGAGTTCTTTAAACAGTTACTACAGACGCCTGAAAATGAGCAGGAGTTGCGGCGTGAGCTGGTCATTAGGCAGAGTCAATTGAAAGAAGATTTTGAGTTCATTGCCAGCGCGAATGTGGGGGGGGAGTTTATGGATGAAAAGCATATCGAGCGTCTGCATCTGCTGGCGAATAAGACCTGGTTGCGGCATTTCGATAATCGATTAGGGCTATCGCCTATTGAGGAGTTAAGTCAAAAAGAACAGTTGGATAGTAACGATTCACTGCCTGCGATTGAGCCGTTGCTCAGTGATAGAACCGAACATATTGTTAAGCGAATATCTAAAGTCGAGTTCGATCCTAAGTTCGGTATCAAGATGGAGATCCCTGAAGCTCAATACAATCTTGGCGAGCTCTATAACTTGTCCATCTCAAGAGGGACATTAACCGCTGAGGATAGGTTTAAAATTAATGAACATGTCACCAGTACGATAAAGATGCTGGAGAACCTGCCTTTTCCTCCAGAGCTGGCGAGAGTGCCACGATACGCATCGACCCACCATGAAACCTTGAAAGGAACCGGTTATCCGAGAAAGCTTAGCGCAGAGGAGTTATCTATCCCCGAGCGTATTCTGGTCGTCGCAGATATATTTGAAGCGCTCACCGCTGCGGACAGACCCTATAAGAAGGCCAAGCCTATCAGTGTTGCCGTGGACATTTTGCATAAGATGGCGCTCGATAATCACTTAGATATGGATCTGTTTAAACTCTTCCTCTCGAGCGGAATATATCTGGAGTATGCCAACAAATTCCTCGATGCTAAACAGATAGACGAGGTCGATGTGGCTAAGTATTTGGAAACGGAAGAGAGATAAGTCGTAAGTTGTAAGCGGTAAGCGGTAAGCGGTAAGTAGGAGCTTAATATGGCAAGAATAAAGTTGGGCTTGGGTCTAATGTATATTTCCCACTTAGCAATAGCCCTCTTTGCTCTGTCTTGAGCTTAAAACTTACAACTTACAACTTACAGCTTAATAATCACTACTTATCGCTTAGCACTTCTTTCTCAAGATAATGTATCGATTGTCCGCCTTGTCTGAATCCTTCATCGGCCAGTATCTTCTTTAACAGAGGGGTATTGGTTTTTATCCCCTCAATTTTTAGTTCGTTGAGCGCCACTTGCATGCGTGCGATGGCGGTCGCTCTGTCCTCCCCCCAGGTGATCAGTTTTCCAATCATGGAATCGTAATAGGAAGGGACGCTGTAACCCTGATAGAGGTGAGAGTCCCAGCGAACCCCTATCCCCCCGGGGGCGTGAAATTGAGTAATGAGGCCAGGCGAGGGGACAAAGTTTTCAGGATCTTCGGCATTTATCCGGCACTCGATGGCGTGACCGTTGAGGGAGATATCTTGCTGCTTAAGTTCGAGAGGTAAACCTGAGGCGATGTCCAGCTGCGCCTTGATAATATCGACACCAGTGATCATCTCTGTGATGGGGTGCTCTACCTGAATGCGTGTGTTCATCTCGATAAAGAAGAACCGGTTTGCTTCATAGAGAAACTCGAAGGTACCGGCGCCGCGATAACCTATCTCTATGCAGGCCTTAGCGCAGAGCTCACCTATGGTATGGCGTGTTTGCTCATCGATACCTAAGGCGGGGGCTTCCTCGATGACCTTTTGATGTTTTCGCTGCATCGAGCAGTCGCGTTCACCTAAGTGGATAGCGTTTCCCTGACCATCAGACAGTACCTGAATTTCAATATGGCGAGGCGTTTCAAGATACTTTTCCATATATAGCGAGTCATTGGCAAATGCGGCCAAGGCCTCGGCCCTGGTCAGTTCGATAGCCTGAATGAGTTCAGCCTCCTCTTTTATGACCCTCATGCCTCGCCCCCCACCACCGGCGGTGGCTTTTATTATTACGGGGTAACCGATCTGCTCTGCAAGCTGTTTATTATGCTGATGATTGTCGGTTAAGCTTCCGTCGGAGCCTGGAACGGTGGGGACTCCGGCTTTCTTCATTGCCGCAATGGCAGAGATCTTGTCACCCATTAGACGAATCACTTCTGGGGGAGGGCCGATGAAAACAAAGCCGCTATTTTCAACTTGTTCGGCAAAGTCGGCATTTTCTGACAGGAATCCATACCCTGGATGTATCGCATCTGTTTTCGAGAGCGCTGCCGCCGAAATAATGCCGGGAATATTGAGGTAACTGTTTAATGCCGGAGCTTTCCCGATACAGAGTGTTTGGCTGGCATATTCGAGATGTAGTTGCTGGCGATCGGCCGTTGAATGAATGGCCACCGTTTCTATGCCCAGTTCGGCGCAGGCCCGCTGTATTCTGAGTGCTATCTCACCTCGGTTGGCAATAAGCACGCGTTTTATTGGACGCTCATTTGCTAGTTTCATCAATGACGATCCCTCAATGAGATTTTCTCACAGCTATGTCTCGATGGCTTTCTCTCAACGACTCTTTCTCGAAGAAAGCTCTGGTCTTGCTATGGGTCTTATACCAATCAGTATAAAGATGTGATCGCTCAGCGAGAATTTAGCGCTTATGAGGCAAGGTCATTAATTGCTCCTGCATAAATGACATTTGCAACATCCATGTTGCTCGCAGCGAGTGAAGAGCATAGTTGTTCTACGGTCAAACTCGTTAACACTGCATCGAAAGCGCTAAAACTCGCCTGTTAGGCGTGTTTTTGGCTTCCTACTTCTGCGTTGAACGGCCTCACAAGGGGACAACCATTCCATCGCCCATTCGCCTTGAATTAGTTGCCAAAAAACACGCTGAGTAGATCACTTTCTTATACTGATTGGTATTAAGTGCTGGTTCACTTTTCGCAACTCGCAACTCGCAACTCGCAACCCGAACTATTCATCTTCAATAATAATCAAGGCTTGATCGAATTCGACGGCCTCACCACTCTCTACCAGAATGGCTTTAATGACTCCGGAGCGAGGTGCCTCAATTTGATTCATCATCTTCATCGCTTCGATGATACAGACAGGCGCGCCTTGCTCTACGACTTGCCCCACCCGACAAAGCGGTTCGGCTTCGGGTGACGCCGACTGGTAGAAGGTGCCAACCATAGGCGATATCACTGCGTTGGCCTCATCAAACTCATCTGCAATATTGCTTGTGCTCGATGATGAAGCGCTCTGTGATGGAATGGGTTGAGAGGCTGTTGAGGTTGAACTTGCACTCATGTTAGTGCTTACTTCGCCCGGAGCCTCTTGTACACCAACGGGAACATAGATGGGTTGATTGGGAAAAGGAGAGGCCGGACTCTGACGACAGATCCTTACCGACTCCTCGCCCTCCTTGATCTCGAGTTCGGCAATACCCGACTCCTGTACTAACTCGATCAGCTTCTTTATTTTTCGAATATCCATATTTTTCCAAAGATAGTTATTTTGATAATACTTGTTCACTGTGCTGGGGTCATATCATGC
>Ga0316197_10000131_pt1 | contig 55366 bp, 39 predicted proteins | sample OudBiesiAoxic_MG_FD_204939 | JGI IMG/M metagenome (GOLD analysis project Ga0316197, IMG submission 204939) | Coastal sediment microbial communities from Oude Bieten Haven, Netherlands - site A oxic | ecosystem: Environmental > Aquatic > Marine > Coastal > Sediment | place: Netherlands... | reverse complement strand
CTTTGGTTTACTTAAAACTGAAATGTATCATGGATACATCTTCAAGGATGCAGATGAGTTAATAGAAAAGATCGAAGAATATATCGAGTATTACAATACGAAGCGGATTAAGGTAAAACTAAAAGGCTTGACTCCGATAGAATATCGAAACCAGGCCTTACAAGCCGCTTAACTAAAATGTCCAACTTAACGGGGTCACTTCAAAATGCGGCTTTTTTGTAAGTTGACTTACTAGCAATGCAGAAGATGAGTCAGGTGCAGCAGGGAAGGATACAGTGCGCTTAACCACAGGCATTCCAAATGCATCTTGTAGATGCTGAGAAGCAAGTAATGCACAATCTGGAGCATCTTCACGTAACCATTTTCCATAATGGAGGTCGACCATATTTGTGCCAGTATGTCCCATCTGGCTTGATATCCACTCTTTGCTAATACCAGCGGTTAAACACTGCGAAGCGAATGTGTGTCGAAGCTGACCTGAACCTCGATGTGCAATACCCGCAGTTTCTAAAAATGGATTGAAAAAAGTTTTACCAAACTGCTTGGCATTAAGAAACGGTTGACGTGTTTTACTGTTAATGAAAATAAACGCGATAGATTCTTTCTGATATGTTTTATTGTCTCGCTGTAAAACATCAACAGACTTTCGACGACGTTTCCCAGTCAGTGATAACTGCTTTTTCAGAATATCGACAGCGAGAGGATTAAGCTCAACAGTACGTACAGACCCAGATGTTTTAGGTACTTTATAACTGTTCAATACACGAGCACGTCGTACATAAAGAACACTGCGTTGCCAATCTACATCATCCCAAGAAGTAGCAATCAATTCGCCAATCCGCAACCCTGTCAGCAAATTAAATAACGTAGCATTCTTACCCTGTTCACATACGTTACTGCACTCATACATGAGGGCTATTTCTGCTTTAGTAAATGGATTCGGTTCATTATGGGAGTTTTTGAGGTTATCAATTCCTTCTATTGGATTCCGAATAATGATTCCGTCGAGCATAGCTCGCAAAAAAATAGCACGAAGAATAGTTAAATGACCATTAATCGTCTTGTTGGAAAAGCGCTTGTGCCATTTCATTATTAATTGGCGAAGGTCACTATGAAGCACAGAATCGATCATTCGTTGACCGAGAGATTTTCTTACATTGTTTGTTTTGCTTGCTTCTGACCTTAACGTTGAAGGAGATACGCTAAAACGCCTTTCAGCGAGGTAAGAATCTAGATAGTCGTTGATTGTTTTTATTTTCATAATTTACTCATTTAGCAGCCCAAATGCTGCGTCTTGAATGGAAATTACGATGAAGAAAACGTTACGTCAAATCCCTAAGTTGATGAAATTAAAATATAAATAATGACTCGTGATCATGGGTTATGTATAACAAGAACAAAAAAGAGATGAGATTTCCCCTAATTTATCAATTGAGTTCAATTTAGAGTTTTACGTTTATTGGTGAGTAATTTGAACGGAAAAAAGAATTTTTGAGAGTTTTACGTTTTGGAATCTTGATCACACTTGCGTACAGTGAAAACTGCCGTGAAATCAGAAAAATGACGGAAAGCTAAAACTTTACAGAGAGAGTGCTGAATTAGTTAAGTGAACAGTTATACCAACTATATGGTGTATCAATGATGACTTAGAATGAAACAGAACGAAGCAATCAAAAGATTGCATGATTGGAACATGAAAGGGCTGTATGTCTATCAGCATAGTGACCTAAGAAAAGTGTTCCATGAGGACGCAGATAGAGCGTTCAATGAAAGCCTTAAACGCCTAGTGGAGAATGGGATATTAGAACGCATCGCTCGTGGTGTTTATGTGTATTCCTTTTCAATTCAGAGTAAAAGCGGACAAACCCTAGAATTGATTGCAAAAACGTTGAGGCGTGGTGAATACAACTACATCAGCTTAGAGTCTGCTTTATCCGAGTACGGCATCATTTCGCAAATGCTAACAATCATGACGACGGGTCGTAAAGGCGAATACAAAAGCAATTATGGTGTGATTGAGTTTACTCACACGAAGCGGTCAGTAACGGACATCCTAGACAATATTCACTCTGTTGGAAGACCGCTCAGAATTGCCTTACCGCAAACGGCGATAAGGGATCTTAAGCGTGTTGGGAGGAATGTTGATTTGTTAAATGTTCATAGTGAATTAAATAATTGATTCAATGAATTTACTGTTAGCATTGGCTAACTTTGCTCAAATTCAGGCATTTCAACTGTGTGACAAAATGGTCTCCACACTACATGACAGCGAAACTGCTGTAACGTGGAGCCATTGTAACTAGTAGAACGGTTAACCCTTACCTTTTTGGTTCATGTCCATCAGACGCTGTCCCTGCACTGTCAGACCCAACAGACTCGAAAGCTGTTGCTTTTTCTGATATGGCACTGGGAACATATAAATATGTTGAATTACCATTTCTTTTAAGATACGAAGACAAACAGGGTTGCCTCTCAATTGTTTAACACAGTCTGAGATCTGTTCTACATCAAGTGATTTGTTAAACTGAAGTTCGATTGCTTGTCTAATTAGACTTATAGCTGGAGTACCAATGTTGGTTTCCATCTCAGTGTAGACTTCTAGAGCTTCCTTTGAGCCTATAGAAGAAGCAATTTTCCGAGTTAGACCACTGATTACGCCATATGTCAGGTGCAGATAAGTGTTTTCCGCTTGCTTTTCAATTTCTTTATCGGAAATATCGGGATGTTCTAAAAGATGATTCGAAATTAATTTTATTATTTCTTTTTTAGCAACATCAGAGATCTTGATAAAATACTCTAAAAATCTAAGGCCAGAGCAAGCACCAGTTCTAGCAAGCTCCTCCATAGAGTCTCTAGTAAGACTTGCATGGCGGTTTCTTATTATTTGCCCTGAAATTTCCATACCTTTAAAAGTCTTGTTGATATTAGCAAGAATATCTAAGGGTTCTGAATGCTCAATAGTATCATTACCTTTAGAGTCATCGGATTCAATTCTACGTTCCAAGTGGTCAAGGCGTTCATTTTGGCTATCTCTTTCTTTTTGAACCTCTCTTTGTTCAAGTATTAGCTCTGGTATTTCTTTCATGAAATCGTCCATGAATGCCAATTGATCATTATTAAGAGTAGCTTCAGTGTGTTCGTCGAATAGTGATGAAAGAACCTTTTTTATTTCATCTAAAAGCCAGGAGTCTTTGGTATGATGCGTTATAAAAATAAGAATATTAGCATAATCTTCTCTGTGTAGTTCCGATAATAAATGAGAAACCATTTCTTTTGTATTCTCACTGTCTCTATATGACTCCGCTACTTTTTTGCCAACAAAAAAATAATATATGTAAGGGTATTTGAAAGAATAGGATGTCCCATTGTAGTTCAAAATTGAATGCTTAGTTAATTTTCCTAGAACGGTTGTTTCATCGACAGGTAGATATTTTTTATTGTAGCCACAAAAAAACTCTTCAACTTCATATAGATTTGGTTCTTTTTCATTCGTAAAGATAAGCCAAGAAAACTCAGTCAATACATTTAAATACCTATCAAACTCATTCTTAGGTATCAAGGCATTATCAAATGACTGATAGATTAATTGTTGATAACAATGACCATATGAAGTCATATCCATTTTCAACTGTACATGCGCTTCAAACATTTGCAACAACATCAAAACATAAATAGGTTTTGGAGGTACAATATTTCTTTTGATGACAGCATTAAGCCTAGATTTAAGTTCATCACATTCAGAATATAAATCATAATCATCAATGTTTTCTTCTACTCCTAGCGATATCCACGTCTGAACTAGTTCCTCTCTCTTTTTGTTGCCTAAGCCTAACATTTCAACTCGTTCATATTCATCAAGCGCAGGTATATCCCCATAAACGTAACGATATGAACTATGGCAAGTAATGAAAGAAATGCTACATATAGCATTTATTTTATCCAAAAATACTTTAGTGAATTTAGTGTTTAGACCAATGTTATCTATATTATCCAAGAGTACAATTCCTTTATTGCAACCTTTAAAAAGTTCAATATCAAAATTTACATATTGGTCCTCCAAGTGCTTAGAAATCACAAGATCTGCATCTGACTTTCTAACTTTTGATGCATCAATATAAACAGGGAAATACTCCAATTTAAGAAGTTCTTTATAAGTATACTTTAAGAATGAGGTCTTACCTTGCTGTTCTTCTCCAGAGACAATGAATCGTCTCATTTGATTAAGTATAAACGATGAACTTTTTATATTTACCAGATCACTGTTATCCTTTAATTCAATGTCAGGGATAACATATATCTCGCTAAGCTTGACACGATTTACCTTTCGGTGTGTTAAAACAATTTCTGTATCATCTAACCACTCAATAGTATTATTTGTTAAAACAGGATAATTATCGTCGCTTTCAGGCTTTTGAGCGACTACTGGATAAAATTCATTAATATGTGTTTTTATACCTTTTACAGCGTCAAGCCATGCGGTGTCTTTATCACTCCACATCGTGATGGGTAATGCATCCTTTGGTACAGCTTGAAATTGTGAGAATTCACATTCCTTCCAATCACAAGCTCTTACAATTATTGAAATTATCCTCGCAGAGCCTTCCTTTTGTCTTTCTATCGCTCTTTTTACTTCTACATCATAGCAATAATCTGAAGCTAGAAAACTGGAACTAACTAGAAAAATAATAATATCAGCACTTTCTAAATTTTCATCAATCTTGTTTTTCCAATCATCTCCAGGTGTAATCTTTCGGTCATGCCAATAATCAATGATGTTATTTCTTTTCATCATTGATAGATGCTCGCCAAAATCTTCTCTATGTGACTCATCTTTATGTGAGTAACTTATGAATACTTTTTTTGTCATTACCTAACCTGACTTATATTTAATAAATATCTTTTCTTATAAAAATTGAAATAAACCACTTAAGTTTTTAATTATTTAAAATCTTAGATAATCTAAAACACATCTTATTAACTGTGTTTTCATGCAACTTATAAGAATACAAAATTACACTGATAGAAATTATAATGAAACAGACGATTTCAATTGACTGATTCGCTGTTAAGGTGCTTATGTTTATCAGTTTGATTTCTATTTTTAAGACTGCACATGACAGGAGTAAAATAGGAAAAATTAGAGTATACAAAAGCCAGACCCAATTAGAAAAAAGAGGATATTTACTATGGTATGACTTCCCTTCTCGCGTAAAAGCGAAAGAATCTTGTTTGTAAAAGCTATTTAACTCAGTTTCTAATACATGTAAGTAGCTATATTGCCTTTCAATTTCTATAACAGTTTGAAAGTATCTAATGCTAAAACCCATAAGTAAAAACCAAAGTAAAGTTGATATAAAACCTGTGCTTCCAGAAAGGGCTACTCCTGTAGATTTCTTAACGTAATCGGTTACAATATTTGATACTACTTCGGTTGATGATAGCTGTAGCACAAAAACCGATAGTATTATCAATAAAAGATAGAAAAGAGTGTCTCTTTGCTTTATTGATGCCTTATGATTATCAAAACTATCTTTATAGTGCGAACATAAGTTGTTAAATTTTATGTCTTCCACGCATGCCTCTATTATATTGAGTTTTTTGTTCTATCACTCTGATATTAACAGATTATTATACTGATTTTAGGTATTCGAAGTTAGATCTGGATCTCATCCTTAGTGTTTTTTAACGCCATTAGTTCTCAATGAAACTCCCCAATTTGGACGATATGTACAGTTGATTTGGAAAAAGTGTTTTGTGTGCTTTTAATAAGTCGAAACACATACAGAGCGCTTGCTAAGTACTAACGGGAAAGTTATCAATAGTTAAGTCGTTGATATTAAATGAAATGATAGGAATTGAATTTCCGAAAACTTCTTTGTAGGTACTTAGCAGTAATCCTTAACTTAAAGATTAGGAAACTGCACATTTTTTATCGCTGATAACCGTACATTTTCTATCACTGATGCCAACGTCCGAACAGGGTATTTTTTGCCATAGCGCCCAAATGTCATACTTGAATGAGTATGACCGACTAGCTGTGCAACCATCGACTCTTCAACACCAGCCTGTTTCAACTCATCAACAAATGTGTGGCGGAAACTATATGCGGTAGGACGAGCTTTTGCTGGCATGCCGATTTCTGTTTGCAAGCGTCCGAACTGCTGACAATAGCGTTTTGACCAGTCTTCCCACTTCCCATCAGGTTTATAGCTAAAAAGCTGAATGCATCGTGCAGATTTACGCTTAGCCACGTAGTCTAAAATACCACTATCAATTAAAGCGCTATGGATAGGTACATACCGAACACTGCTAACTGTTTTCACATGTTGATTTTCACCATCTTCAGACACTACAAAACATTGATAACCGTCTTTAGCCCTAACATCAGCTACTCGTAGCTGGCAGGTTTCAGCTGGTCGTAGACCTTGATAAAGCATAATATTGGTAATCCATTTAAACTCGTCAGGTTTTGCCTGATATGCAGGCGATTTAAAGAGTTTCATCAAGTCCTGCAACGACCAACGTTCGCGTTCTTCATCTTGAGTTCTTTTCTTCATTTGTTCCTGAACAACAATTTCTTGAAATGGATTTTCCGAGATGTAATTCATTTGCTTACACCACTTAAAGAACTGACGGCAGGATGCTAGGTAATCTTTATTGGTTTTGTAGCTTCGTCCTTCTTTGTACAAACGATCACGAAAGCGCACTGCATCAGCACTTGTTATTCTGGATACACAATCAATTGCTAAAGCAGTCAGAAAATGAGCAGTACGCTGATTTAGTTGCTCGATGGTAAGGGGGCGTACTTTAGCATGCTGCTTAGAAGTGATAAATTCTTCTAACGCATTTTTAGGTGCGATGATGATCTTTGGTTTTATAGTTGGTGGTTCTACAACGTTCATTGCTGCCAGTGGAGAAAGCGAACTTGCAGTTCGCACTTGTCGAATAGGTAGGCGCACCATGTCACGCAATGGGAATCTATCTCGCACATTGTTGACGAGTTCATCCACCTTTAAGCGAAAAGATGCAGCATCATTTTCCTGGAAAGCTTTGTCTATGAGCTTTTTTAGTGGGGGAACAAGAATAAAATTACGCTCTACTGCTTCATCACGTCGTTTAGTGAGTAAAGAAATTTTCAAGTCAAAAGGAAAGCCATTGTCACGTAAGGACTTAGGCAAACAGATGCGGGTATAGTAGGTCGAGTTTGGGGCACGAAAAAGGTACATTGTCTCAGTCAATCCTATGTGATGACTTAATGCAGCCCCAAAAACGAGAAAAGCCCTTGAATAATCAAGGGCTTAATGTTTGGTGGAGGGATAGGGATTTGAACCCTAGAACCGCTATTAACGGTTGCCGGTTTTCAAGACCGGTGCTTTCGACCACTCAGCCATCCCTCCAATGCCGTGAATAATACGTATATTCATCGTTAGTGTAAAGTATAAAAATGCAATAAAAGTCCGTTTGGCGGTTTTTTATTCTGTATGTTTGTTTTTTATACGTATTATTTTGAGGTGGAAAGTTTTACTTACTAAATATCAATAAAATTAACGCTCTGTTTACACTTGTTGTGAAATTTAAATTTCTAAAAATAACCTTAATTCTTCGACTATACTCAAATGTAGCTAACATATTGAATCGTTGTAGTTTCGTTAATGGACGATTCTGGTTCTCATAAGGAAATAGAATGAAGCATAGAGTAAACGCTTTTGGCGCTAGACTGATTTCCATTCGATTTACGGTAGGTGGCTTATTTATTTTAGCTACATTATTGACTGCCTTTATCGCGATTAGCTTTCAATGTTATTTTAGTAAGGAGATAGCAAAAGAGAGTACTTTATCTCAATATGCAGAGATGTCTCAAACCGTTAGACGCTTTATTCAAAATATAGATGATGATGCTATAGCGACAACTTCGCTGCTTGCCAAAATTGGTGGGAAGGGAAATTTCGATTTAGTAAGTAATGAAACGGAAGTACTGCAAATATTTTCAGAAGCAATGAGACACCATTCCAACTTTTATAGTATCTATATTGCTGATCCTGAAGATAATTTCTTTCAATTACTCAACTTAGAATCGTCTTCAATTGTACGTAAAAACATAAATGCTACACCAGAAGATCGTTGGGTAGTCATTAAAGTATTCACAAAAGATGATCAACGTATTAAGCATCAATATTATTTTAAAGATGATTTTTCGCTTCGATTAAAAAAAGAAGCTATGAGTAACTATTATCCAACGAAACGACCATGGTATTCAACCGCGGGCCATAAAAAACCTCTTAAAACAGAGCCTTATCTATTTCACCATATAAAAACACCAGGTCAAACGTATTCAATTCATATTCCCAATAGTGATAAAGTTTTGGGATTAGATATAGTCTTATCTTCGATTTCAGATGCCTTAAGTAATTCTTCATTAGGAAAGGCTGAAGAAACAGAGCAAGAAGCCTTTATTTATAAGAGTACTGGTGAAGCTATTGCATCAAATCGTGCTCAACGTCTTGATAGCCAAATGACAGAAATACCCTTAATGAAACTAACAGCAGGTGAGAAGCAGTTAGTTAATGAAACAAGAGCTTTAAAAGTATCGAATCAAGCAGATTGGGGACCTGTTGATTATATGGCCTCAGGGAAGCCTCAAGGTTTCGCCATTGACTTATTGAATATGATCTCATCCATGACAGGGCTAAAATTCAATTACATTAATGGCTTTTCTTGGCTTGAATTAGTCGAAAAATATAATGAGGGAGAAATAGATGTGCTTCATTCAGTGGTTGCGACTAAAGAGCGCTCTCGGACTCAAATATTGAGCCAACCATTATATGAATTACCTTTTACGATCTTAAGCAAGGATAACCAGCCTAAAATTCAACATATTGATGAATTAAGTAATAAAAAAATCGGTATTTTAGCCGGTTGGGGAATAATCAAGACACTTGAAGATCGTTATCCAAATATGAAAGTTATTCCTTATCCTAGTATTAAAGACTCACTTAATGCAGTAGTTAATGGAGAAGTCGATGCGGCTATTGAAACAGGGTTAATTGCCGAATATATAATGAAACAATATTTTATTAAGGGGCTACAACTTCAGGATAATGTGAAAGGTTTTTATGATAAAAATGTACCTATGTTTCATATCATGATGAAGAAAGAAGATGCTGCAATCATTAATCTAATGAATAAAGCCATAGCCAATATTTCAGAAGAACAAAAGCAGCAACTTATAGAAAAGTGGCATAATGTCAGTGATAAAAAAGGAAGTGATGAAGATAATGTTGTTCCATATCTTCCTTTAATTGATCTTGCGAAGACTCCTGAGCTTCAAAATCATTTAATTCAACGCCGTGTTAATGGTCAAGAGAAGTATTTTTTTGTATCGGAATTAAATAAGGGGGAGTGGTTCTCTGTGGTAATCCCTCGTGAATTAGTCTTTGATCAGGTGAATCAAAAAATATATTTTTCGATAGCGGTGACCATACTTTTAATGGCTATGTTATCGCCTTTAGCTTGGATTTTTAGCTCCCCTATCGTTAATCCTATAAGCTTACTTGAGGCTCAAACACTAAAAATAAAAGCGCGTGATTATGATAATGTACAGCAGGTTGATACTCGCATTAAAGAAGTGTGGGAATTGTCATTATCTATGGTTCTAATGGCTCAAGATCTTAAAAAGTATGAAAAAGCGCAAGAAGAGTTTGTTGAGGCTTTTATTCAGCTAATCGCGCAAGCTATCGATGATAAATCCCCTTATACCGCAGGACATTGTAATCGTGTTCCTGAATTAGGAATGCTGTTAGTTTCAGCAGCAGAAGAGTCAACGAGCGAAGCATTTAAATCATTTAAATTTAAAAATGATGATGAACGACGAGAGTTTAGAATTGCAGCTTGGTTGCATGACTGTGGAAAAATTACAACACCAGAGCATATTGTTGATAAAGGAACAAAATTGGAAGCCAATTATAATCGGATCCATGAAGTACGTATGCGATTTGAAGTGCTATGGAGAGACGCAGAGATTAAATATTTGAAAGCGTTATCTATTGATCCTAATGATAAGGCGAAACTAAAAATTAAGTTAGAGTCGACACAAAATGAACTACAAGACGATTTCTTATTTGTAGCTGCGGCGAATGTGGGCTCTGAATGCATGAGTGATGATAAAATTGCTCGAATTCATCAAATAGCAGAGAAAAAGTGGGCTCGTTATTTTGATGATAAAGTGGGTTTATCTCCACTTGAAGATCTATCAGTAGTGCGTGATAACGAAACGTTGCCAGTACAAGAGTATTTACTAAGTGATAAATCGAATCATATTATTAATCGTGAGCGTGATTTTATGATTGACCCTAAGTTTGGAATTAAAATGGAAGTCCCTGAGTGCCTTTATAATTTAGGTGAGATTTATAACTTAACAATAAAGCGTGGTACCTTGACTCCTGAAGATCGCTTTAAAATTAATGAGCATATGATCAGCACTATTAAAATGTTAGAAAGCTTACCATTTCCGCAGGAACTAGCTCGCGTGCCTCGCTATGCTTCTACTCACCATGAGACTTTAAAAGGAACAGGGTACCCAAGGAAACTCATGGCGAAAGATCTTTCTATCCCAGAGCGTATCTTGGTTCTATCTGATATTTTTGAGGCACTCACTGCAGCAGATCGACCATATAAAAAAGCTAAAACGATCAGCTTAGCGCTCAAGATTATACGTAATATGGTACTTGATGATCATGTCGATAAAGAAGTGTTTAATTTATTTTTACAAAGTGGAGCGTATTTGGTTTACGCTGAAATGTATTTAAAATCAGAACAAATTGATGAAGTAGATATAGCAGCATTAATGGTTGATTAACGACGAAGTAAAAAATTATTAGATGGATTTTTATTGCCCATGGATCTTATTTTGTGCAATAAATTAAGGCTGTGGTATATTAGGGTATGATGTGCCACTAAATAGTTTAGTAGCTAGGGAAAATATTAGGATGATAATGAAGAATAAAAAAAAGGATTTTAATATTAAGCGAGTATCAATACGCTTTACTGTAGGTGGGTTGTTTGTTATCGCAACGTTATTAACAGCAGTTATAGCAATTGGTTTTCAGTTTTATTTTAGTAAGCAAATAGCAACGGAGAATGCATTAACTACTTATTCTTCAATGTCAAAGACTGTCAGCCGTTACATACAAAATATAGATGAAGATGCGATATCGACGACACGATTATTGGCTCAAATGGGCAGCTCAAGCGTGTTTAAGGGCGAAACATCTGAAGAAGACATTCGCTTAATTCTCGCAGAAGCCATGAAAAGTAATCCTCATTTTTATAGTTTGTATTTTGCTTCAGAGAATGATGATTTTTATCAGTTAATCAATTTAGAATCGTCTCCTATTGTAAGAGAAAAAATAGAAGCAACACATAGAGACCGATGGGTATTAATTAAAATCTTTAATGATGGTGATAAGCGAGTTAGGCATGATTATTTTTATCTAGAGGACTTCAAACTTCGTTATAAGAAAGAATCAAAAAGTAATTATTATCCGACACAGAGACCTTGGTTTTCATCAGCAGGAGAAGGCTACGCATATAAGTCTGCTCCTTATTTATTTCAACACTTAAAGATAACCGGACAAACGTATTCAATTAAAATACCACAAAGAAATAAAGTATTAGGTGTCGATATTGTATTGTCTTCAATTTCTTATGCAATGTTAAATTCATCATTAGGTAAGGCTAGTGAAACTCAGCAAGAAGCATTTATTTATAAAAGAACTGGCGATATTATAGCCTCTAATCAAGGTATTGCTCAATATTCCCCCCAGTTAAGCATAGAGCCATTAACATTAACGGATAATGAAAAAAATACAGTAGAAAAAAGCCGTTCACTAAAGGTTTCTAATCAATTGTCATGGGGGCCAATTGATTTTACTGTTGCGGGTAAGCCTCAAGGTTATGCTATTGACCTTATGAATATAATTTCTGAAAAAACAGGATTAAGATTCGAATATATTAATGGATTCTCTTGGTCTAATTTGGTTGAAAGGTATCACGATGGTAGCTTAGACATTCTTCATTCAGTCTTGAAAACTAAAGAGAGAGAAGCGACTCAACAAGTGAGTGTACCATTGTATGAGTTACCATTTGCAATTGTAACTAAAGCAAGTGTTAGTAATATTAAGAATATCGATGAATTAAAAGATAAAAAAATTGCAATGTTGGAAGGCTGGAGCATTATTCCCATGCTTAAAAAACAGTTTCCTCAAATAGATATTGTTACTTATCCAACAGTAAAGGAATTATTGTATGCGGTTAGTATAGATAAAGTATTTGCTGCTATTGAACCTTCATTAATTATTCAGCATGCTATTAAGCAGTATTTTATCGAGGGATTAAAAATACATCAGGGCATAGAAGGGTTTGATGGTGAGTATTCTCCTGTATTCCATTTAATGATGAAGCAAGAAGATACTGAAATTGTTAATATTATAAATAGAGCGATAGAGAGTATTACGTTAGAGCAAAGAAAAAGACTTGAAAACAAATGGTATAATATCGATGAAATATCAGTAAGTAACAATGATACCGTTGTTCCATATCTCGCATTGTTTGAATTAGCCCACGCATCAACACTACAAAATAAGTTGGTTAAACGTGAAATTAATGGTAAGGAAAAATATTTCTTTGTTAGTCAACTTAATAATAATGAATTTTTTGCTGTAGTAATTCCATCGAAATTGATTTATTCAAAGGTAACTGAAAAGATATATCTATCTATAATAATTACGATGGTTTTAATGGGAGGGTTATTACCTTTAGCATGGAAATTTGGGGCTCCAATAGTTAATCCTATTCGTCAATTAGAAGAAGAAACAATTAAAATAAAAAATAGAAAATATGATGAAGTTAAGCAGGTGGATAGTCGTATTAAAGAGGTTTGGGAGCTTTCTGCTTCAATTGCTTCTATGGCACAAGACTTAAAACAACATGAAAAAACGCAAGAAGAGTTTGTAGAAGCGTTTATTCAACTAATTGCACAAGCAATCGATGATAAATCGCCGTACACCGCTGGACATTGTAACCGAGTACCTGAATTAGCTATGATGTTAGCTAATGCTGCGCATGAATCTGAACTTGGTGAAATGAAATCATTTAAATTTTTAAATAATGATGAACGTCGTGAGTTTAGGATTGCAGCTTGGCTTCATGATTGTGGAAAAATCACAACGCCTGAGCATATCGTAGATAAAGGTTCGAAATTAGAAACAAATTACAATCGTATTCATGAGATCCGTATGCGATTTGAAGTATTATGGCGTGATGCAGATATATCATATTACAAATTAATGGCTGAAGAGCCAAACAATCAAGAACGTTGGGGTATTGAGCGAGATGAGATCCAGAAAAAGTTAAAAGATGACTTTAACTTTGTCGCAATAGCGAATGTCGGTGGTGAATTCATGAGTGAAGAGCACCAGAAACGAATTCGTGATATTGCAAATATTCAGTGGGATCGATACTTTGATAATACATTAGGTTTATCTCCAATCGAAGAGTTGAAACTGAATAACATTACTCAAGAGTATCCAATGAAAGAGAGCCTTTTATCTGATAAGCCTGAGCATATTATTAAGCGAGAACGCGATTTTGTTATTGACTCTAAGTTTGGTATTAAAATGGATGTACCTGAGCATCAGTATAACCTAGGGGAAATATATAACTTATGTATATCTCGCGGTACCTTAACTAACGAAGACCGTTTCAAAATTAATGAGCATATGATTAGTACTATTAAAATGCTTGATAGCCTTCCTTTCCCTCCTGAGTTACAACGAGTACCGCGATATGCATCTACTCACCATGAAACATTAAAGGGAACAGGCTATCCAAGAAAACTGTCTGCAGATGATTTATCGCTACCAGAACGGATCTTGGTGCTTTCTGATATTTTTGAAGCCTTAACTGCTGCTGATAGACCATATAAAAAAGCAAAACCAATAAGTTTATCTTTAAAAATTATGCGTAATATGGTGTTAGATGAACATATCGATAAAAATGTCTTTAATCTGTTTTTACAAAGTAAAACTTATCTAACTTACGCCAAGGAATACTTAAAATCAGAGCAAATTGACGAAGTAGATATTGCAGCATTAATGATTGATTAAGTTGTAGGGACGAAAGAAATACATAGGTATGCCTAGTGGAGGGTTCTGTAAGGAAACTTACCACTAGGGGAACCAATACTAATTTGCTACAATCAGCAAAAATTTTAGTACTTAAAGGTTCGTCATGTCATTTGCGTCATTAGGGTTATCTGAGCAACTTCTTAAAACCGTTTCAGAGTTGGGTTTTAAAGAAGCGACTGCTGTTCAAGAACAAGCTATACCTCTCGTATTAGAAGGGCATGATGTACTTGCAGGAGCACAAACAGGTACCGGTAAAACAGCTGCATTTGGCTTACCTCTAATTCAACGTCTACTTGAAAATCAACAACAGCGTAGCGCTAATTCAAAAGTTATTCGCAGTTTAATTTTGACACCAACACGAGAATTAGCACAGCAAGTTTTTGATAGTTTAGTAAGCTATACCAAAAATACAGAGTTGAAAGTGGTGGTGGCTTATGGTGGTACCAGCATTAATGTGCAAAAAGATAATTTAGTGGGTGGCGCTGATATTTTAGTGGCAACACCAGGCCGATTATTAGATCTTGTGCATATAGATACGATCACTCTAAATCAAGCTAAATACTTGGTACTAGATGAAGCTGATCGTATGTTAGATATGGGTTTTATCCCTGATATAAAAAAAATCTTGCGCAAAATGCCAGCAGAGCATCAAACGTTATTTTTCTCAGCGACATTTAGCAAGAAAGTAAGAGAAATTGCTTACTATATGTTACATAAACCAAAAGAAGTTCAAGTTACACCGACAAATAGTACGGCAGATACGGTTGAGCAAATGGTGTATCCAGTAGATAAGCATCGTAAAAGTGAATTACTAGCTTATTTAATCGGTTCACGTAACTGGCAACAAGTTCTTGTGTTTACTAAAACGAAGCAAGGCTCTGATGATCTAGTTAAAGAGCTGAAAAAAGATGGTATTAAAGCCGCTTCTATTAATGGAGATAAGAGCCAAGGGGCGCGCCTACGTGCATTGGAAGAGTTTAAAACTGGTAAAGTCCGTGCGTTGATTGCTACTGATGTTGCTGCTCGTGGTCTTGATATTGAGCAATTAGAATGCGTTATCAATTATGAATTGCCATTTAAAGCTGAAGACTATGTTCACCGTATTGGACGTACTGGTCGTGCTGGGAATACGGGTAAAGCGATTTCATTAATGAGTATAGATGAAGAGTACTTGTTAAAAGCGATTGAAACATTATTGGATTCACGATTACCCCAAGAGTGGTTGAAAGGTTATGAACCAGATCCAAATGCGCAAGTGAGAGATGATCGTCCTAGACAAAGTCGAGGTCGTTCTTCTGATAAACGCAAAATGAAAGCAAAAATGAAAGTTCATGCAAACCGTGGTAAAAATAAGCGTTAATTAATACCAATATTCGTAAATAGATGCCAAATGGCTCGCTTGAGAATGAATACATTCTCAAGCGAGCCATTTGTATATTGGTATTATACTTTAAAGTTACCTATTAACTGTTGCTGTTTTTCAGATAATTGGGACATCTCTTCACTCATTTCTGAAGACGCCTTGGCATCACTATTTAATTCAGTATTAATTTCTCGGATACGCTGAATTGAACTATCTAATTGTAGTGCTACATCTCGTTGCTCTAAACTTGAGTCAGTAATTTGAGAGTTCATTGAGCGAATTTGCTCTACTTCACGTAAAATCGCTTCTAAGGCTTCTTCTGCTTGTTGAGATATTTCATGAACTTGAGTTGCTTTATCATTGCCTGATTGAATAGCAGAAACTACTTTATTTGTTCCTGATTGTAAGGTAGAAATCACTTGTTGTATCTGCACGATAGATTCTTGTGTTCGGCTTGCGAGCACTCGTACTTCATCAGCAACAACAGCAAAACCACGCCCACCTTCACCAGCTCTTGCTGCTTCGATAGCTGCATTTAATGCAAGTAAGTTTGTTTGCTCTGCAATTTGTTGAATTACTTGTAATATTGAGTCAATGTTATCTGAATCTTTTGCTAGTTGGTTCGCAATAGGGACACTTTCAGAGATCTGCTGAGCTAATTGTGAAATCGCTAGTCCTGTTTCTTCTACTACTCTCTTACCGCTTTCAGCACTTTCCTGAGTAACATCGACAGCAATAGAGGCATCATTAGCATAAGTTGCTACCTGCTGTGCAATACTCGACAGATGTGCTGAGCCTGTAGCAACCGCATCAACCTCATTACCCTGTTTTACTATTTCATCGTGACTGTTATGTGATAGTTTCTGTGTTTCTTTAGCCATAGATCCTGCGTCATTTACATGGGTGACAAGTTGTGAGATTGTCCCTTGTAAGCGTTCAAGAAATAGGTTAAAACCATCAGCAACAGCGCCTAATTCATCTTTTCGTGTACTTTCAAGTCGCTGAGTTAAATCTCCATCACCATTCGCAATTTCTTGAAAACGACGAGCAAGATTTTGTAGAGGAGAGGCGATTCTTACTCCAATAAACCAACTACTTGTAAAGCCAAAAAAGCTGACGATTAAAATACTGGTTAGGATAAAGGTTCTACCGCTATCACGCATTAGTTGGTCAGAAATTGAATCAAGCTTTCCAACATCAGCAAGCACATAAGATTTTGGAATATCCAAAACAAGAGTCCATGTTTGATGTTGATTAAGTATAATTTCGCTACCGATAGATAGGCTATCGTCACTCCATGTCGGTGAAAAGGCGGACTTATTACTTAAATATTGAGCCAGTTTTGGATATCGAGAATCGAATCGGACGTTAATACCTTGTTGACCCGAGTCGTCAGCAATAATATAACCATCTTCATCAACAAGAATAGCGCTGCCTTGGCCTTGAGCAAAATAGTTATCAACTTGAGTAATAAAAGATGCAATTTGATCTAATTTTATGTCGATCCCTACAGTACCTATAGCTTTATTATTTTTTAAAATTGGTAAAGTGACTGATGTCATTAACTGATCTTTACCTGAAATAGTATCGATGTAAGGCTGAAGAATACACGCACTACTATAAGTAATACTACACGAATACCAACTATTAACTGGGTGACCATTAGATTCTAATTCAGTATCTAATAGATCATCTTCAATTAAAATCTCACTGACGATCTCACTATTGTCGTGGGCATAATACGTACTAAATCGACCAGATTCATTACTGCCATACTCTGAAAAATTAGCAAAGAATTTATCTTCACCATCTAATTTATTTGGCTCAAAAACAACATAAATACCAAGATAATCTTGCAGACGTACAGTATGCTTATGCAATAGAGTGACTAAGCTTTCACGTAAAGTATCTGAATCAATATCATTTTCGTTAAAGTGGTCTTGTAGACCATAAATTTGATGCAATATGATTTGAGCATCAACATTTGCACTGTTGAAAACATTATGTACCTTACTTGCTTGGTTTTTCGCAGCAAGTGAAAGTGTTTGTTCTGCTTTACTTGTTAGAATGCTAAGCGCTTCGTTACTGACTTGTTGTTGCGTCGTAAAGCTGGAGCGAATAGAAACAAATGCCATGATGCCAGCAACCAACAAAAGTACACAGCCAGTTATTAAACTTATTTTCCAGCGGATTGAATGTAAGATCATATTTGAAGCTCTTTTAAATTATACTGTCAATCATTCTGTAACTTGGTTGCGTAAATTCCTAGCAGTTATTTATATAATTGAGATCAGGTTAGATACTTTATTAAGCATACTCATCGTAAGAACGAGTAATTTAAGCATATTAGATGAAAAGAGATCTGTAAAATTTATTTAATTTTATTTTTGATAATTGTTCTATGAAATTATTTTATGAATAAAAATATACGAGAAAAATGAAAGAAGCCCCAGTATGAGACAGCTCATACTGGGGCTTCTTTATTACCTAATGGTGCTATACATAGATTGGTATTATCTACTTAGCCTCATGGCTTTAAACAATATTTTGTTTTTCAGTTTTAGGAACGGTACCAAATTTCTCAGTACTGAATCCTTTGACTAAACTCACACACATTAATAGAAGTATCAGAGTAAAAGGTAATGCAGTAGAGACTGTACCAGCTTGCAGTGCTTGCATTGCTTCTGTACCGCCAACCCATAATAATACGGCAGCGATAGAGCCCTCAACAGTAGCCCAGAAGATACGCTGAGGAACAGGCGCATCAACTTTACCGCCAGCTGTAATACTGTCAATCACTAGTGAGCCTGAATCAGATGATGTTACGAAGAACACCATAATCAGTACAATAGAAATTACAGATAACACCATACTCATTGGTAATGCGTCGTACATATCAAATAGAGCCATATTAATATCAGCAAGACCGTTTGCACCAAGTTCACCGACTTTATTTGAGATCTGATCCATTGCAATACCGCCAAATGAAGACATCCACAATGCCGTTGCAAGTGTTGGTATAATCATTACAGATAATAGGAACTGACGAACAGTACGGCCTTTAGAGACTCGAGCAATGAACATACCTACAAATGGAGACCAAGAGATCCACCAAGCCCAGTAGAATACTGTCCAGCCATGCATCCAAGTTTCATCTTCACGACCATGTGGGTCACTTAAAGGAATGATATTTTCAATGTAGCCCATGATAGTAAGTGGTAGTGCATCCATTACTGAAGAAAATCCAGCAATAATAACAAAAGTAAGTAAAGCTGCAGCTACAAGCATATTAATATTGCTAAGTAGTTTTACACCACCATCGATACCACGAATAACAGAAATAATAGCAAGCATTGTAACAAATGCGATTACTCCTATTTGCATGGTAACTCCGCCATCAGTACCAAATACATGATTGATACCACCAGCAGCTTGCTGTGCGCCTAGCCCAAGAGATGTAGCTAGGCCAAACAAGGTTGCAAGAACGGTTAATATATCAATGATGTGACCGAACCAACCCCATGTTCTGTCACCTAAAATAGGATAAAAAACAGAACGCATAGATAAAGGAAGGCCCTTGTTAAAGGTAAAGAACGCTAATGAAAGAGCTACGATACCGTACATAGCCCAAGGGTGAATACCCCAGTGGTACATAGTTGCACCTAATGCAAGTTTCTTTGCCTCTTCTGTAAATGGTTCAACGCCAAGAGGAGTGCCGTACCAGTCTGTAAAATAGGCTACAGGTTCTGCAACACCGTAAAACATTAATCCAATACCCATCCCGGCAGCAAAAAGCATTGCCATCCAAGAGATAGTAGAGTGTTCAGGTTTTGCAGAATCACCACCAATTCGAATTTTACCAAAGGGTGAGACAATTAGGGCTAAGCAGAAAATTAGGAAGATGTTCCCAGACCACATAAATAGGCCATCAAAATTGTTGATGATTTGCCACTTAACACCGTCTAGAAGGGATTTCGCTTCTGTTGGATCCATAATAAGAAGCACAGTAAGAAATAAAATGATAGAGCCTGCGCTAATTCCAAAAACTTGGTTATGAATATCAAACCCCCATTTTTGTACGTTATCTTGGCCTACCTCATAATCAGTACTGTCAATGCTGTACTTATCCGTAGTACTCATGTGTCCTCACATAAAAATTTAATAGCTCCCATTGGAGTCTATCAGAAGCTGTTAACATTTAAGGAACAGCGTTTTTTTTCGCGACGAATAATATCAGAGTTAAGAATTAAGTAAAATAATTATTTAAAATGTAAAAAAACAGCACCAAAGTTTATTTCTCTAAGGTGCTGTTTTTATAAGGTTAATGTTTTTTAATGATCTAAATATAGATAATTTTGCCAAGACTTCATGCGAATTAATACTTTACGCATAATTGAAACGTGTTCAAAGCTATCTGAATAAACAGATATCTCTGCGTTAGAGCCGGCAGGTAAGTGAAACTCAGATACATCATCAGTTAGTTTTAGTTTTACCAATGCTCGTCCATTTGTTCGGATTGCATTAGTGCCAAGTAGAGAGCCAGATGCTTGGATCTGACCTTCACCAATAGCGGGGATCACTTCAACAACTTCGCCTTTAAATACTCGGCCAGGAATCGCTCGGAATAAGAATTCAGCTTTAAAACCTTTTTGTAAACGTTGAAGCGAATTCTGACGGAAAGCACCAACAAAATATTGATCTTCTGTGTGAACAAAAGTCATTACAGGACGAAGAGGAATAGGCACAGCCATCATACCAGGACGAAGAGCCATTTGTGTTACATAGCCATCTGTTGGTGCTCTAACAATGGTTTCATCTAGATTAAACTGTGCTTGTTCTAACTCAGCGCGCATACGAGCGACTGTCGTATTCTCCCCATTTATTTCAGACTCTAAAGCCAGTTTTGCTTGTTGCTCTTGAGCTTGAATGGATTCTACTGTTGCTTTAGCTGCTTTGTAAGTTTGTTTTCTGGTATCAAGTTGTTGGGCTGTGAATGCGCCTTTTTTATAACCTTTTTCGTAACGCTTAAACTCACGATACGCTTTATCTTTATCAGCAACGGATTTAATAGTATTAGCTTGAGCTGATTTATAGATAGACTCCAGTTGCAAGGCCGCTTGTTCAGCTTCACTTAATGAGGCTTGTTTTCGAATGACTTCTGCTTTAAATGGAATATCATCAATTTTAAATAAAATATCACCAGCAGAAACAGGTTGGTTAGGGATCACATTAACTTCAGTTACTTTACCTTTAACGCTAGGAACAATAGGGGTTGTCACATAAAATTGCCCACCAAATTGAGTGAAAGGGTGGTTATAGTTCATTAATAAAACGAGTGTACCCACTAAAATAACCCCGCCAAGACCAGCGGTAGGAACTGTCCATTTGTTTAAAGGGATCTTAAAGATCTTAAAAATCGCAATGCATAATGCGGTATAAGTAAGAATAAGCAATAAATCCATTATACTTGCTCCTCTTGAGATGATTGACTAGATGGTGATTTTGCTTGATTCACTTCTAGCTGAGACAGTTTTTCAGTTAGTAGCTCAACTTGATCGTTAAGATGGTTAACTCGAGTTTGTAGTTCTAATTGATTGTTTTCAATTTTATGAAAACCCCAGCCACGATCTTCACGCCATAATGTTGCCCAGATCCAAAGAAATGGCCACAAAACATGAAGCGTAAATAAACTAACCCAGCCAGCAATGTGTATAGCATCTGAATGTGGGTGGTCACGCTTATGGGCAATTTCGTATGGAATATCATGAATTACAATGATCCCGTAGAAAATAACCAGAGCAACAAACACTAACAACCCAAGAGCAAAGTAATCTAAAAACATAAACGCATCCTTGTAATTTACTATTTAGTTAGTAACAAAACAGTTACTTTTTAGTAACTTGAGTGTCGCATTGCTTAGATGAATACGCAAGAAATAATCTAATTGGAAAATAAAAAAGCCAAAATGAATTCATGTTGGCTTAAATTGTTATTCATTTCTACTTATACATAATGTTAGAGGCTAACGCAGTTCCGCCCACCATCTTTAGCTCGGTAGAGTGCAGTATCTGAAGCTTTGATGACTTCTTGTGGTTTTTTAAATTCGGAATTGTCTGCAACCCCGATACTAATCGTCACGTTAACGACCTTAGTCATGTTGCTTTTACCACGATTTGCTTGTCCTTCTTTTTTATCTTTAGGGCGAGTGGAAGAATCGCGGATAATCAAGTCATAATTAGCAATATCTTCACGCAGCTCTTCTAGGTACTCAAGGCTTTGCTCTGCGGTTTTCCCTTTGAATAGTACGGTAAATTCTTCACCGCCATAACGATATACTTTAGCGTTCCCACCTGTTTCAGCCATGATACTTGCAACTAATTTGAGTACGTCATCACCCGTATCATGCCCGTAGGTATCATTAAATTTCTTAAAGTGGTCGACATCTAGCATAGCAATAGTGTAACGACGGCCTAAGTGCTTCATTTCTGACTCTAGTGCACGACGGCCGGGAATGCTAGTAAGTTGGTCGATAAAAGCCAATTCATGACTGGCTGAAATAATATAATAAAGCAGTAAGAGCCCTGCAATTGAAAACATGGTACTTGAAATAAAATCAACACTAAATAAAGCAAAAGTCAGCGATGAATAGAGTAAGCAAGTATAAGAGGCTAAATCGGTGCTATTACTGCGTGTTAAAACAAAAATGGCAGAAAGCCCACACATGACTATGCTGTAGAGGACGATAAGAATAGGTAAGGGTGATATTTCAGGGATAGCAAGGAGGTATGTTTCCCAAATGTGATTCATATCAGTCTCTGCAAAATGAGAGACAATGATCCAACACCAGAAGAACATAAATAATAATATACCAACATACCCAGCACCATATTTTGAAAAAATACGACGCTCAGGGAAAATAAAGGTCGCCATCATAGAGATCGGTAGCAGGAAAGCAATTAGCGTAAACTCAATACGTGTTGTCCCTTGAGATAACGGTACTTGCAATCGTTCTTGAATGATCCAATAGGCAATTGCCATACTTATCGCTATCATACCAACTCGCCCTTGGTTAAAGGGCTGACTTAAAATCAATACAATTGACAGTACTATGTATGGTAAGATGTATGAGAATCCTTTATTTTCAGAGGATAGTTGGATAATGCCATCCATGCCTGTTATTACAGAAACAACGATAATGATCGGCAATAGCAGTTTAAGTGATGGGTGGCTCAGAAGGCTAAAAGACATTGTTTTTTAACTAATCCTAATAAATCTAAAAAAAGAAAGAGTATGTCACTGAATGAGCAGGACAAGCTGTTATTCTATCAATAACTTTGTTCTATGCATATGGTATCAGCGGTACTTAATCGAATTAACAACAAGTAAAGGTATCTCTATGGAGTCAAACATTCATAATTATATGGAAGTTCTGGTTGGAAAGCGTTTTATTGAGCTAGATTTTCATCAAATCTATACGCTTGATCAAATTACAGACATGAAATGTATCGCTTTGAATCAACTTCCTACACTTTATATCCGTTATAGCTTAGATATGTTAGCGGGAACGCCGCAGAAAAAAATTATACAATATAACAATATGGTAGCAGCGGCTGTTGAAAATGCAGAAAAAATGGTCCTTAATGATAGAAGACAACGTAATGATGATTTTGAAGATATTGTTGTATACGTGCCTAAAGACCGTTTTGAATTAGAAGATGAGGAAGTCCCGTTTTCTGGTGATCTGAAAATGGATTTATAGAGATGAACCACAAACCCTAATATAGTTGATTCATGTAAACAGTTTAAAATGAAAAAGCCCAGTACATTCTCTACTGGGCTTTATTATTTAGTGAGCAAGTGTTGTGGTATTAATCACTTTTTTCTTCTGTGTTAATTGAGGTTTCAGTATCAATTATTTCAACTTCAAGATTAACATCTTCTTCTGCTTCTACATTGATTAAAGCTGGGAAGGCTTGTAATGGTTTTGCTACCATATTGCGTGTGTCTTCCTTCACTTCAGCTAAAATAACAGTAAGTTGGTCACCCAATTTAAATGTTTCATGCTTATCAATTGAAATAGAGCCCTGCTCCGCACTACATTCGATACGTTCTTTATTATCGACAATTAAAGAACCTGGAATAAATGCTGCTGCTCCATTTTCAACTAAACGAACGCGCATACCTGCACGATTAATATCAAAAATTTCTGCCGTAAACTCAGTACCTTTTTCTACTTCAGATATCAGCGTTCGGCAGTATAACCAATCACTTACATTACGTTCAGCCATGCGATGGTAACGACGGCTTAATGCCAACTCTTCACCAACAATATCATCAGGACGCTGTACAGGCTCTTTGCCTAAGATATGCGCTTTAAGCATACGATGGTTAATCATATCGCTGTATTTACGGATAGGTGATGTCCATGTCGCGTAAATATCCAAGCCCATAGCATAGTGGGGTAATGGCTCGTTACCTGTTTCGCTGTACGTTTGGAACTTACGAATGCGAGCATCAAGGTATGACGTCGGCTGAGTTCCAAGAAGACGACGTAGCTCACTAAAGCCTTCTAACGTAGCAATGTGTTCTTCAGTGAATTCTGCATTATCTAGTTGGTTGACAATCTCAGCAACATCTTTCAATTTATCTGATTTGATACCAGCATGAGAATTAAATACACCCATGTTAAAGGTATTACGAAGTGTTTTACCAGCACAGATATTTGCTGTAACCATTGCTTCTTCAACTAGCTTGTTTGCACAACGGCGCATATCAGCATGAATAGCAACAACATCATTTTCGTCATTTAACTCAAAACGATAATCAGGACGATCTGGGAAGATCACTGCGTGAGTTTGACGCCATAAGGTGCGTGCTTGTGCAAATTCGTGCAGCTCTGTAACCACTTGTGCGATCGTTTCTGTTGGTTGCCATTTATCACATGAGCCAGTTTCTAAGAAATCAGATACATTGTCATAAGCTAAACGTGCGTGAGATTTCATTGTTGCAGCAAAGAAATTGATAGACTCTTCATTAATAGTGCCATCAGTAGCTACTTTTACTGTACAACAAATCGCTGGACGTTCTTCGTTTTCGATAAGTGAACATAATTGATCGCTTAAATCACGAGGCAACATTGGAATATTGCGACCTGGCAAGTAAATAGTATAGCCACGTTTACGAGCGACTTGATCCATGCTGTCATCTGGTGTGATGTAAGCGGTTGGATCTGCAATCGCAATCGTTAATTCAAAAGAACCGTCTTCTTGCTTTTTAATGTATAGCGCATCATCCATGTCTTTGGTTGATTCACCGTCAATCGTAACGAAAGGCGTTTCTGTCATATCTATACGAACTAGATCTGCATCATCTTTGATTTCCCAATTATCTATGCCTTCAGGCTCAGAGTTTGGTAAATCATTTTGTGCTAGAGTCACCCACCATGGGGCGATCTTGTCATCGCTGTCAGTGATCTTATGAGTAACTTCACATAAAAAGCTTTGATCGCCTTTTAATGGATGTTGAGTTAATTCAGCAACAACCCAATCACCTTCTTGTAAGGTTTCTGGATTTACACCTTTACGAGCTTTTGCTTTGATGGCATTTTTCAAGCTTGGATGGTCAGGCATTACTTGCAAGCGTTTTTTGAACATTTGAATGCGGCCGATGAATCGAGTGATTGATTGTTCAACCAATTGTTCTGGCTCGGCTTGTGCTTTATCATTTTCAGTACGGATTAACGCCACTACTTTATCACCATGCATCACTTTCTTCATTTGTGCTGGTGGAATAAAAATACTTTTCTTTTTATCGTCGGACTCTAAAAAACCAAAACCACGGTCAGTTGCTTTTACTGTCCCTTCTTTTTTAGGGAGTTTTTCTTGTATCTGCTGCTTTAATTGAGCAAGTAGTGGGTTATCTTGAAACATAAGCCTTCATACATAGTAAGGGAAATAACATGCTAACTTTACTATTGCCCTGAATTGATTACTACAAAAGTCCGATTAAATATGGAAAAAACCGTGCGTAACGTACAAAAAACTACCAAAAATAAGAAAATAGGGTTAATTTTGTGAAGTTGCTCAATTTTTTCTGGTAATTCTTAACGTATTAAGGCATTATCCGCGCCCTGAGTTAATCATCTTCTATATTTTAAATGAAGTTGATAAACCGTCCTGTCCCGAGTGCTTGTGTGTGTGTATGGAACTTGCTGAGCAAATGGGACCGTTTTTATATGTTAATTATTGGGATCCCAATGTCAGAAACTATTACTGAATTCCGCCAACTGGCTTTAGACGAAACTATCTTATCTGCACTTGACGAAATGGGCTTTATTGCACCTACGCCAATTCAAGCTGAGTCTATTCCTCTTTTGTTAGCTGGTCGTGATGCACTTGGTAAAGCTCAAACAGGTACTGGTAAAACAGCTGCTTTCTCTTTGCCTCTTTTAAACAAAATTAACCTTAAGCAACATAACCCACAAGCAATCATCATGGCTCCAACGCGTGAACTTGCTATTCAGGTTGCTGCTGAAGTTAAGAACCTTGGTCGTAACATCAAGGGACTTAAAGTTTTAGAGATCTACGGTGGTGCTTCTATCGTTGATCAAATGCGTGCTCTAAGCCGCGGTGCTCATATCATCGTTGGTACACCTGGCCGTGTTAAAGATTTACTTAACCGTGACCGTTTAAACCTAAGCGAAGTTCATACGTTCATCCTTGATGAAGCTGATGAAATGCTAAAAATGGGTTTTGTTGATGATGTAACTTGGATTCTTGAAAAAGCACCAGATACAGCTCAACGTATCCTATTTTCTGCAACTATGCCTCCAATGGTTAAGACTATTGTTGACCGTTACCTACGTGATCCTGCTCGTGTTGATGTTGCTGGTTCTAACCACACCGTTGACAAAGTAGCACAGAACTTCTGGATCGTTAAAGGCGTAGAGAAAGACGAAGCAATGTCTCGTCTTCTTGAAACTGAAGAAACTGACGCGTCAATCGTATTCGTACGTACTCGTCAAGATACAGAGCGCCTAGCTGATTGGTTATCTGCTCGTGGCTTTAAAGCTGCTGCACTTCACGGTGATATTCCTCAGTCTCTACGTGAGCGTACTGTTGACCATATCAAACGTGGCGTTATCGATATCCTAGTTGCAACTGACGTTGTTGCTCGTGGTCTTGATGTTCCTCGTATTACACACGTATTTAACTACGACATCCCATTCGATGTTGAGTCTTACATCCACCGTATCGGTCGTACAGGTCGTGCTGGACGTAAAGGTAAAGCGATTCTTTTAGTTCGCACAAACCAAATTCGTATGCTTCGTACAATTGAACGTGTAACTAAATCGTCTATGGAAGAGATTGAACTTCCACATCGCGATCAAGTTGCAGAAGCTCGTCTAGCGGTTCTTGGTGCTGAATTAGCAGCAGACAAAGAATTCGTTGCACTAGAAGCATTCTCTGACTTAATTACTAAGCTTCAAGAGACTCTAGAAGTTGATGCCGCGACAATCGCAGCAATGCTTCTTAAGCGTCAACAAGGTAAGCGTCCTTTATTCTACAAAGGTCCAGATCCAATGATCGCAGCAATGGAACGTGCTAAACGTCGTCCAGAGCGTAGTGATCGTGGTGACCGTCCAGAGCGTGGTGATCGTCGTGACCGTCCAGAACGTGGTGAGCGTCGTCAGTATAACAATGCTGATTTCGATACATACCAACTAGAAGTAGGTCGTGAGCAAGGCGTTCAAGTTAAAGACATCGTAGGTGCTCTAGCTAACGAACTTGGCTTCACTAAAGGTGCTATCGGTGCAATTAAACTTGCTCCTGGTCACACATATGTACAGTTACCTAAGAAAATGTCTGCAGACGTTGCAAGCAAACTTAAGCAACTACGTATTCGTCAAAACGAAGTGAAAGCGGTTGTTGTTGAAGGTGTTGACCTAACAATTGATCGTCGTCCTCGTACTGGCGGTGGTGCTGGTCGTGATGAAAATCGTGGCGGCAACGGCAACAGCCGTGGTGGTTACCGTGGTAACCGTGAAGGCGGTGCTGGTGCAGGTCGTGGTGGCGAACGTCGTTTTGACCGCAACAAAGGTGGTGATCACCGTGGCAGTCACCGTGGCGAGCGTGCTCCAGGCGCAAGCCGTGCTCCACGCACACCTCGTAACGAAGACTAATCAATAGATTATTGATAATAAAAACCGAGCTCAAGTAGCTCGGTTTTTTTATGCCTGTTATTTCAGTTGCTCTAATACTAATGTAATATCAATTTCACTAACAATCTGACTATTGTTTAGAATATAGTGTAGAAAAATTATTAGCGTAAATATAATTATCATTGACTTAAAATAGTTGTTTTCGTTTTTATAAAATGATGGTATTTTCTCAAAATCAGTAATGCTTAAGTAGGGTTACTGAGAAGTTACTAATTTTTGTTAATGGAAAACAAAATGGATAATCAAATTCGATTACGTGCTCTTGAGCAAACTGACCTTCGTTTTATTCATCAATTAAATAACAATCGTTCTATTATGTCTTATTGGTTTGAAGAACCTTATGAGTCTTATTATGAGCTAGAAGATTTGTTCCGTAAGCACATTCATGATAATACCGAGCGGCGATTTATTGCTGAGAATGAAGGACAACAATCTATTGGGCTTGTAGAGTTAGTTGAAATAAATTCAATTCATCGTAATGCCGAGTTTCAAATTATTATTGCACCAGATTTTCAAGGCTATGGTTATGCAAGGAGTTTAATTCACAAAGCACTTAATTATGCATTTACTATTTTAAACCTTCATAAAGTGTATTTACATGTAGCAGTAGATAACGAGAAAGCTATTTATTTATATGAAACATGTGGTTTTATGGAAGAAGGACACTTGGTGAAAGAGATCTTTGTAAATGGAGATTATAGCGATGTTAAACGTATGTATATTATTCAAAATACATATCTTGAAAAGATAAATAACAAAATCAATAAATAAAAAAATCTGAGAACTGATTACCGTTGTATGGTAATCGGTTCTTATTCCAATACCAGCAAGTTCATATACTAACCATGCTGAAAGATAGAGTGAATATTGTCTTTTTGTTGGTATTGATTGTTATGTTGGATTGTCCATTTGATTATATTTTCGATTGATTGTGGGCGCTGAAAGTAATACCCCTGAAGGTAATCACACTTCATTCCTTTAAGAATGGCCACTGAATCTGAATTTTCAACTCCCTCAGCAACGATAGTATGGCCCAGTCCATGAGCTAAAGCGATGGCTGAGCGAACAATAGCTTGGTCTAATTTATTATTAGCTAACTCGATAATGAAAGAGCGGTCTATCTTAATTTGATGTATAGGAAATTCTCGTAATAATGAAAGAGAAGAAAACCCAGTACCAAAGTCATCTAAGCTAATAGAGAACCCTAAAGATTGCAGTTGGCTCACATTTTCTTTTGCAGCAGACAAATCTGTAAGCATTGCACTTTCAGTTACTTCTAAGACTAATTGGTGTGCTTGAATACGTCCACTGTCTAGTAAATGAGTAAGATGGAGAATTAAATCATTTTCCAATAAATCTTTGGCAGATAAATTGATATGAATACAAGCATCAATATTGTGATGGTTAAATACTTTTAAGTCCTCTGATGCTTGAATCAACACCCAATGAGTCAATTGTTTAATTATATTTGATTGTTCAGCTATAGGAATAAATAGGTCGGGTGGAATAAAAGAACCATCCTTTTGAGGCCAACGAATTAAAGCTTCATAACCGTGAGTTAATGAGCTTTTCGTATTGATAAGAGGCTGATAAAAAAGGCGAAACTCTTTATTACTTAGTGCTGGTTTTAAGTAATTACTAATCGTTAGCTTTTGTTTCACATCATTATCCATCATTGGGTGATAAAGCATGAAACTTTGTCCCATCTTTTTTGCTTTATACATAGCTATATCTGAATGTTGAAGTAATTTATCTGCACTTTGTGAATCTGTTGGAAAGATACTTATTCCGGCAGACATTGAGCTCATAATCCAATGACCATGAATATTAAAAGGTTTATCTAAAGTGGATTCTACCTTGTCTATTATTTTTCGGATATCTGAATTTGAATGTTGCGGGCACAAAACAACAAATTCATCACTGTCCATACGTGATAGAAAATAATGTTCAGTTAAAATGTCTTTAAATCGTTGGCTTAATTGAACTAGCAATTCATCACCGCAGTAGTGACCCATTGCATCATTGATTTGTTTAAAGTTATGAAGATCAAAGGTAATGACAGAGAAAGGTTGGTTGAGACTGATTTTTTGGTTTAATTGCTCTAAACAATAGACTCTATTAGGAAGTAGAGTTAAGGAGTCATGCAAGGCATTATAACGTTCAGTTGTTGCTATTTGATGTAATTGTCGGATGGACTGTAAGCTGTAATTGATGACAACAACAACAAAAATACTGCCACTACATAAAATCCCTGAAATACCTAGGTTAACGTTAGATAAACTTTTCTGAAAGATTAAGTAAAATAGGAAAACCGAGTAAGCAAAAATAAAAAATCCAATTAACCCTAGTAATACCTTCCATCCTTTATTTTTAGTTCTGGTACAAATCTGAGATGCAGGAAGACAACTGTAGCATAGAAAAAGGATGCCAAAAGAAACTAAAATTATAGGAAGTATATTCAAAATTAATACTCAATGGTGCGTAGTTAACAAATATTTTACAGTACTACTCGCTGTATGCAAGGATATTTGCCGTCCTATCCTGTTTTAAATTAGTTTGGCTAGATTACTTTCATGTATATTTGAGTGTTTACGCACAAAAATTCAATGTAAACCCCACTTATTGGTACGAGGTATTGTTAAGGTTATCACTAGTTGTTATGATTATGTTTTCTATTTATAACATTTGGTATTAAAATGTTTTCGTTAACAATCAAGCAAAAAATCATAGCCCTAACTTTTATGAGTTTTATTGGATTTGCTAGTATCTTATATATAGCAGGTAGTGCTTTAGCGATGAACTCACATCAGGTGGTTAATATACAAGCAATTTATTATCCTGTTATGAACTCTGCGGCTATTAACGAAGTACAATTAGACCAGTTATCTGAGCGATTTAATCTAGCCGTGACCATTGGCGATGAAGAGCTTCTTGAGATGAATAGACAAACATTTGAATCTATTCTCAATACATTCAAATATCAGGTTGACCTTCAACCTTCTTTGTCTAATGAAATACAGCATTCTAATAGATTAACTTCTCAATACTTTGAGCTAGCATATAGGATAGCGCTTGGTATGATAGAGGAGGAGTTGTCTTTAAAAGAAGCGTCAGCACTTGCCTCTGAAAGTAATCAATTATTGGATGAATTAAAGCAATCTTTAAAATCATTCAGTGACCAACGCCAAATGGAGTTTGAAATTTCAGTAACTCAAATGGCAGAAGAAAATAAGCAAGCCCATAATTTAATGAGAGCGGCTGGAGCGTTAGCTTTGTTTATTATCGTTATTGCAGGCTTTAAGATTGGCCGAGATATTAAAATAAGCTTGAATCGCATCACGTTTAAGATGAAAGACATTGCAGAAGGTGAGGGTGATTTAACAGGGCGAATTACTCATAAAACAAAAGATGAGTTGTTTGATCTGGTGTATTGGTTCAATACGTTTGTTGAAAAATTGCAAAGTAATGTGAGTCAAACAAAAACCAATATTAATCAACTAAGCAATGTATCTGGCACCTTGGTTACAGCAAGTGAAACCACTAAAGAATTGTCTAATAAGCAATATCAAGCCATTGAGGATGTAACTTTATCGCTTAAAGAATTATTTACCAGTGTGAAAGAGATCTCACATAACGCTTCAGACGCGTCTAGTGCGGCAAATAGCGCAAACAAAGAAGCGAAAAAAGGCGAAGCCCAAGTTCAAAACACCATTCAATCGGTACATGACTTAACCGAAGAAGTTCACAATGCGTCAGAAGTTATTAAGCAACTTAATATCTATACACATGATGCGAGCTCAATTCTAGACTCAATCAGTAGTATCGCTGAACAAACCAACTTATTGGCGTTGAACGCGGCGATTGAATCTGCTCGTGCAGGTGAACAAGGACGCGGTTTTGCGGTTGTTGCGGATGAAGTTAGAACACTAGCATCACGTACGCAATCATCAACACAAGAAATTCACAGGGTATTAGAACAGCTTCAAACTCAAGCGACGAAAGCGGTAAGTATTATTTCGAACAGTGGTGAAAAAGCCGAGTTGTGTGTTCAACAATCTAAAATTGCGGAATTGTCACTACAAAGTATCACAAGTGAAGTAAATCAAATCACTCAGCGCAACGAGATGATTGCGACAGCGACAGAAGAGCAAGAGTTAACCTCGCACCAAATTCAAGGCTATGTTGCTGAGATCCGTAATATGGCGGAAGGCACGGCAACCAATGTCAGTAATGTTGATTCTGTGTCACATGATATCGAGTCCATTACCTCAAGTTTAACGGAGTTGACGAACCAGTTTAAGGTGAGTTAATACGTATAAAAACATAACAATAAGAAATACCATAATTATAATTTAGGGATAGAAAGTAATGAAGAAAACACTTTTAGCAGCTGCGTTAATGGGAATTATGGGAAGTGCATCTGCGGCAGACTCTGACCGTATCACGGACCTAGAAAAACAAGTTAAACGCTTGAAAAATGAATCAAGCTGGGCGGATAACGTTAAAATCAGCGGCTTTGGTTCTGTCGGTGTCGGTAAAGCGAATAATGGTGCAGGTTATGCACATTATACTGATGAGCGTTATGATACGAATATTGATTCAATTTTAGGTCTTCAATTTGAATTTAAAGTGAATGATCAGGCAAAAGTGGTTACGCAAATCAGCGCATCAGGTCGTTACGATTGGGAAGTTGATGTTGATTCAGCTTACATCAGTTATGATTTTGATGGTTTCACAGCGCGTGCGGGTAAAATGAAAGCGCCTCTATTCATGTTCTCTGATTATGTTGACGTAGGTTATGCTTACCCGATGATCCGCCCATCACAAGAGATGTATGAGAATATCATTCTGTCATCATACACGGGTGCAGATATACTTATTCCTTTTGATATTGGTGAAAGCACGCTGTTACTGCAACCTTTTGGTGGTAATAGTGAAATTAAAGAGCGTGATTCTTCTTTTGGTCACACCAAACTTGATATGTTCTTTGGTTTAACAGCGCACTTATACTATGACGATTGGACGTTCCGTACTTCTTATATAACGGCACAAACTGCGGTTCAATTTGATACTAGTAATACAGGTAATCCCGTAGCACAAACGATAGATGACGAAACCGCGAGCTTTATTGCGTTGGGTCTTCAATATGATGATGGTGACCTGATGTTATTAGCAGAGGCGACGCAAACGACGGTCTCTGGTGACTTTACCGATGTGTTCTCGGCCTTTGCATTAACAGGATACCGCTTTGGTTCAGTAATGCCGTATGTAATGGTGAGTCATAACCAAACAACCGATAATAATAAACGTGAAGGGAACCCTCAACTGTCTTGGTTAGATTATGAATCTATGGCTTATTCGGTAGGTACGTGTTGGGATTTTGCTCAAAATGTCGTACTTAAGCTAGATGTTACCTACGCTGATTTTGGTGACACCCATGGTGGTAAGTTCTCATATAACATGGATGCAGCTATGCAACCAATTGAAAAAGATACGTTTGTCTACTCAGCAACCGTTGACTTTGTATTCTAAGGAGTAGGAATATGAAAAATTTATTAGCGTTATGTTTTGGTGCTTTATTTTCATTGAATGTATCAGCAGGTCTGGTTGTGATTGGTAATCCATCGGGTGTTGATGCGTTATCGAAAAAAGACGTAAAAAAGCTGTTTCTCGGTAAAAAAACACGTTTAAGCAATGGTAACAGTGCTCAAATTGTTGAACTAGAAGATGGTGATGATAACCGTGTTGCTTTTCATGACTTAGCAACCGGTCGCAGTGAGTCTCAATTGCAATCTGCTTGGTCACGTTTGGTGTTTACTGGTAAAGCAGAAGCGCCAGTTCAAGTTGATAGCTTTGACAGCATGGTATCTGAAGTAGCAAGTAACTCAAATGCGATTGGTTATACTGAAGAAGCTAATGTAACGTCTGCAGTAAAAGTGCTTTATAAGTTTTAATCGATTTATCTTATCTAGGGTAAGTGGATTATAAAAAATAAAGGGAGCTGATGATCAGCTCCCTTTTTTAGCCATAAAACGTTGTTATATTTTTAATCTTCTAATCTTATCTCTTAAGCAACAACGGCTTCTATCTCTTCTTCTTGTGTTTTTACCACTTCCATACGCTCGCCGTAGATTGAACGTAACTGAGCCACTACATCTCCACGAGTTACGATACCCACAAATTTATTGTCTTCAATTACCGGTAAGATGCGTGGTTTAGCTATACGCATATCACGAGCGCGATCATTGACAGATAATGTGCTGTAGCTAGTTGCATAACCCATGTCTGTTGTTGGGTATAATGTTGGTTTATCAATCGCATAGAACTCAGCCAATTGAAGTAGGGTATCTTTTGGTGAAATACTCGTAATGTCCGCTTTCATTAAGTCAGCAACAGTGCGGCCTTTTTCTGGTAAGTAATCCTCACACCATAATTCAACTAATACATCGTGTTCAGAGAAGAAACCGACGACTTCATTGTGGCTGTTGATAACAATAGCACCAGAAAGATGACGTTCTAATAAGTTATCTAGTGCAACTTCAACAGGCATTTCAGGGCGAAGTACGTAAGCGTTAATATCCATAAATTGATTTACTGTTTTATTCGCGTTCATTTCAGTTATTTCCTTTGTGTCTGAATCGGTAAAAAGAGGAGTAATTTGTGATGTTGGTACTGCATTTAGTTGAGGGCGAGAGAAGATAGTCCAGTAACCTAAACCAACCAGTCCTGCACCGCCGACGATATTCCCAAGAGTGACAGGGATAAGGTTGGCAGTAATAAAGTTAATGATATTTAGATCAGCGTATTGTTCTGGTGATGCGCCAACGGCAAGCCAGAATTCAGGCGGTGCAAGTTGTTGAATGGCAATACCTAATGGAACCATGAACATATTGGCAACACAGTGTTCAAAACCACTGCTAACAAACATAGCAACAGGCAGAATAACCATGATTGCTTTGGTTAACATATTGGTAGAACAGAAGGTTAGCCAAACTGCTAAACACACCAATAAGTTACATAAAATACCTAAAGCAAATGCTTCTAATGGTTGATGATGCAGTTTATGTTGTGCGATATTGAGTGCATTGAGTCCCCATTGACCGCCATCGTTTTGGTACATGCCGGCAGAAACAACTAAGGCTAGTAATAATGTCGCACCGATAAAGTTACCGATATAAACTTTGCCCCATATGCCTAACATTTTTCCAAAACTGATTTGCTTATTTGCAACAGCAATAGCGGAAAGTACAGAACTCGTGAAAAGCTCACCGCCACCAATTACAACCAGTATCAACCCTAAGCTAAATGCTAAGCCTCCAGCAAAGCGACTAATTCCCCAGCCTGTTTGTGCATTCCCAGTAGTTACAGTGATATAGAAAATGAAAGCGATCCCGATGAATACACCAGCCATAACAGCTAAGCCAATCACCATACTTGTTGGCTTCTTTGATTTAGCTAAAGCGTAATAAGCCGCTTGATCCATCATTTCGCTGGGATTAAATTGTCCACTTGTATTTGGACTGAGATTAGCGCTCATTTGTCCTCCTTAAGTTATTAGTGATAAATAAACAATTATTAAACTCAAGCGTAGTGTTCATTCCTGTTCTGCTTGAGCCCATTTAGATTATGGATAAATTAACCCAAGGTAAAATTGATTGTTTTTAAGTTCTATATCAGTTTTATTGATGCATTTTAAATGGTATGATTCGTTGAAAATAAATTCTTATAAAAGAGATAGTTATGCGATATTCATTAAAGCAGTTGGCAGTTTTTGATGCGGTAGCAACGACAGGAAGCGTCAGTCAGGCGGCTGAGTTATTATCGTTAACTCAATCAGCAACCAGTATGTCCTTATCGCAATTAGAAAAAATGTTAGGGCGGTCGTTATTTGAACGTAATGGTAAGCGAATGGCGTTAACCCATTGGGGCGTATGGCTTCGCCCTAAAGCGAAAAAACTAATTCATGATGCACAACAGATAGAATTGGGCTTTTATGATCAGCATTTAATCAGTGGTGAATTGTCACTTGGTGCAAGTCAAACTGCAGCAGAACATTTGGTTCCAAACCTTATCAGTAATATTGATAATGATTTTCCAGAAATTCGAATATCTTTAGGGGTTAAGAATACCTCAGGGATCATTAATGGCGTGTTAGATTACAAATATGAACTCGGTATTATTGAGGGTCGGTGTGATGATAACCGAATTCATCAAGAAGTGCTTTGTAAAGACCATTTGATTATTGTAGCTGCGGCACACCACCCTTTTGCAAAGCATGAAACTGTCAGTTTAGCTCAGCTAGAGCAAGCTAAATGGGTACTACGTGAACATGGAGCAGGAACAAGAACCATTTTTGATAGTGCGATACATGACAAAATCCCGGATTTAGATGTATGGCGTGAGTATGAACATGTTCCTGTACTGAGAACGCTAGTCGCGAATGGTCAATATTTAAGCTGTTTGCCGTATTTAGATGTCGTTAAGTATATTGAGCGAGGTGAATTGGTTGCCTTAAATGTTCCTGAATTAAATATGGAACGTACACTCTCGTTTATTTGGCGTGCCAGTATGGATCAAAATCCAATAAGTAGTTGTATTCGACGAGAAGGAATTAGAATGATAAAGAACCATAATGTTATTCGTTAATCATTCTTTATAAAAATCGGCTTCTTAGTTTCTTGGTTATTTGCTATTCTCGTGAACAGACAATCATGACTTATATTATTTAGGGATAAAAAGAGATGCCAGCCTTATCAGTTTTATTGATGGATAGCTTCAATTACTTCAAAACGCATTTTATTGCTTTCTGTATACTTGTTTTGCCATTTGCATTAATTACTAATGGAATAGCATTAAGTTTTAATGAAGAGGATGGCTCAGGTAAGTTTTTTATTTACATGTTGTTTATTCTAACTATCTATCCATTCTATAAAGGGGCAATTCTGTACTATATCGCTTATTCATTTGATGGTCGCCGTGTCCCATTTAGCCAGTTATATCAAATACCAGCCAAAACATGGTTTTCATTTGTACTCATGAACATTATTCTAGGTTTAGCTGTACTTACCGGCTTTATTGCACTGATTTTACCTGGTTTATATTTAATGGCGCGCTTTTCATTTACTGAGATTTATTGTGTTCTTTATAAAGAAAGCAGTACGGATGCAATTAAATTAGGATGGAATGATACCAAAGATAATTACTGGCTTCTGTTTAAAGGCCTAGTCATTATCTTTGGTTTGACTACAGGATTGGTTTGGGTATCTGAATATGCTTTAGGTCTTTTAGGATTGAGCTCTCCAGTGTTGTCTTTTATTTTTTCTATTTTAGAAGTCATACTTTCTATGATGAATACCATTTTTATTTTTAGAGTATTTACTATTAATACTACGCGATTAGAAGAAATTCAGCAGATTAGTTGAATTAATTCTAATCACATCGAGTGTTAAATAGATAAGACTTCGCTCTTAAATTAAGCAGATTATAATATTTTAAAAGCAGCTATTCTTCCTGGATAGCTGTTTTTTTATGCGATATTAATGAGATGATGCTTACAAAAATTTAATTTCTTGTTTGTTATTAAGCTTTAATTGTTAAAATTTGTGCCATAATGTAAGAATCTTTTTCTAAATATGGACGGTAGCTATGAAGTTTCGACATAAGGTTATTGCTGCATTTTCTGTGGTCATGACATGTACTCTGGGAATGTTAAGTATGCTTCAATATCTGAATATGAAGCAAGAAGTTGAACAGCAGGTTAATTCAAGTATTTTAGAAGTTGTCGATGGTGTACGTAGCACCGTGAGTGCCGAGTTGGCAGGAAAGGTGATGTTGGCAGATTATGTTACTGGCTTAATTGACACTAATGATAGTTCGGAAGAAATTACCTCAATACTGAGTCAACCCGAACTGAAACAGCTGTTTCTTTTAGTTGGTATAGGGTTTGAAGATGGGAGTTTTTTAGGTAATGATCCTTCTTGGAGACCAACAGATTATGATCCAAGGGCAAGAGGTTGGTATATAGACTCAAAGCAATTAAGAAAAACATTTATTACAGCCCCTTATGAAGATGCCGCAACAAAAGATATCCTCATATCTATTGCTACCACAGTCGAAGAAAACGGCCAATTTAAAGGATCTTTATTTTTTGATTTAAGTTTAGGTGTATTAGCTGATTTAGTTAATCAAGTTGAGTTGTTTGATGCTGGCTACCTTTTTATTGTTGATCAAGATGGTACTGTAATTGCGCATCCAGAGAGCAAATATAATGGCAAATCGTATAATGAATTTCTGCCTAATGTACAGTTGCAATCAGGCACACAAACAATAGAAATGAATGATTCACCATATAATGTAACCTTTACAGCAATTGATGGCCAAACATGGTCTATCGGAGTTGTATTAAACGAAGAGAAAATTTTTGAGAGTGTTGTTGAGTTAAGAGATTCTTCATTATTATATTCAGCGTTAGCCGTCATTATAGCGATCATATTAATGCTGATTTTTATATCGAAATTGATACAACCGGTGCAAGTTCTTAATGAGGCTATTGATAATGTTGCTTCAGGAGAAGCGGATTTAACTCAACGTTTAGATACAAATATTGATGCTGAATTTGCTCCTTTAGCTCGTGGTTTTAATCAATTTATCGAGAACTTACAGAATCAAGTAACTGAAACTAAAAACCTAAGTCAGCAGTTAATTCAGGGAACACATCAAATATCATCAGGAGCACAAGAGTCTGCTAATGCAATGAATACGCAAATGATGGAGTTAGAGCAATTAGCAACAGCAATGAATGAAATGGCAGCGACGTCAGTTGATGTTGCAGGTAACGTCCAAAGTGCGGCTGAATATGCTAAACAAGCGGATGATGCAACTGAAAATGGAATGAATGTCGTACGTGAAACAACAGATGAAATTGGTGAATTATCTAGTAATATTGATCAGGCTGTGCATGAAGTTGAATCATTAGAGAAAGCTACGGATGGAATAGGGACTATTTTACGTGTTATTAATGATATAGCTGAACAAACGAACTTATTAGCATTAAATGCTGCGATCGAATCAGCACGAGCTGGTGAAGCAGGACGTGGGTTTGCGGTTGTTGCTGATGAAGTAAGAACATTAGCGCAGCGAACTCAGCAATCAACGACAGAAATAGCAAGTATGATTGAGCAGTTACAATCTGGAGCCTCGCGTGTATCTAGCTCAATGTCAAGTAGCCAGCAACGTGCAGAATCAACGGTAGCAAAAGCACAGCAAACGGCAGAAGCTCTATCTCAGATTAGAGAAACGATACAGCAAATTAATGATATGAATATTCATATAGCTTCCGCAGCAGAAGAGCAAAGTCATGTAGCGGAAGAGATAAATGGTCAAACGGTAAATATTAAAGACTTATCAATATTGGTTCATAAGGCTGCGCAGGGGGCAGGGGTAGCAATTAATGAGCAAGTCAGTTTAGTTGAAAGCCAAGAAAGGATAATGAACAAATTTACGGTGTAAGTGCTTAATTAATTTATTAAATTAAGTAAAGCTTCCCTAAATAAATAGAATAAAAGCAGCCACTAATTACCAAAGAGTGGCTGTTTTTTATTATAAATGAGATCGTGATTACAAAACGATTAATGTTATCTTTATTATTAAATTGTAGATGTTATTTTTTTGTGTCTAAGTAAAGGGTTCTTATGACAAATGGAGAGTGTCTATGAAGTTTCGACACAAAATAATTACAGTATTTTCAATCATTTTGCTATGTACATTATCAATATTGAGTATTGTTCAATACTTAACCATGAAAAAAGAAGTGGAGCAACAAGTTGAGTTAAGCATTTTAGAGATAGTCGATGGAGTCAGAAATACCGTGACAGCAGAGCTGTCAGGTAAAATTAAATTGGCAGAGTATGCAACTGCAATGATTTCAGAAGATCCCACACCAAGCTCAATTAAAATGGTATTGAAGCAGCAACAAATAAAAGACTCCTTTATTCTTGCCGGTATTGGTTTTGAAGATGGACGTGATTTTATCAGTAATGATCCTTCTTGGAACCCTGTAGGTTACGATCCAAGAACGCGTAGTTGGTATAAAGCGGCTAAGCAAGAAAGAAAAACTATTATTACAGCTCCTTATGAAGATGCAGCAACTAAACAGATATTGATCTCTATTGGTACAGAGGTTAAAGAAAATGGTCGTTTCAACGGAGCTATATTTTTTGATTTAAGTCTTGGAGGCCTTGCGGATTTGGTAAACCAAGTCGAACTGTTTGGTGCTGGTTATCTATTTATTGTGGATCAAGATGGAACGGTTATTGCTCACCCAAATAGTGATTATAACGGTAAGTCATTTAATGAATTTTTGCCTCAGGTTAATCAAAACTCAAGTATGCAAACCATTGATTTAGATGGTTCACCACACACAGTTAACTTTACAGATATACAAGGTCAAACTTGGTCTGTTGGTGTGGTATTAGATCAAAATAAAGTGTTTGAGCAGATTAATGAACTGCGTACGAGCTCAATCTTCTATTCAATAATTGCCATTGTTATTGCGATTATTATCATGTCAGTAGTTCTTTCTCGCTTAATAAAGCCAGTACAAACTCTTAATGAGGCGATTAATAATGTTGCTTCAGGTGAAGCCGATTTAACTCAGCGTTTAGATACTAAAATAGACCCAGAGTTTGCGCCATTAGCGCGTGGTTTTAACCAATTTATTGAAAACTTGCAAAATCAAGTTACTGAGACAAAAGCATTAAGTCATCAATTATTAAGTGGCACACAAGATATCTCATCTGGTGCGCAAAGCTCAGTAAATGCGATGAATACACAAATGATGGAACTTGAACAGTTAGCGACGGCAATGAATCAAATGGCTGCGACTTCTGTCGATGTTGCTAATAACGTTCAACAAGCGGCGGAGTTTGCAAAGCAAGCTGATAATGCAACTGAAAATGGTATGACAGTAGTTACTCAATCGACGAGTGAGATCACTGAGCTTTCGAATGATATAGATAAAGCTGTTACTGAAGTTGAATCGCTAGAGAAAGCAACGGATGGAATAGGAACCATACTGCGTGTAATTAATGATATTGCAGAGCAAACCAACTTATTGGCGTTGAATGCTGCGATAGAGTCAGCACGAGCAGGAGAAGCTGGCCGAGGCTTTGCTGTTGTTGCTGATGAAGTAAGAACATTAGCGCAACGTACTCAGCAATCAACCACTGAAATCGCAACCATGATTGAACAACTGCAATCAGGCGCGTCGAGAGTCTCATCTGCCATGTCAAGCAGTCAACAACGTGCTGAATCAACGGTGACTAAAGCACAGCAAACGGCCGATGCGCTGGCTCAAATTCGTGAGACAATACAGCAAATTAATGATATGAATATCCACATAGCTTCCGCAGCGGAAGAGCAAAGCCATGTAGCTGAAGAGATAAATGGTAAGACGGTAAATATTAAAGATTTATCGACACAAGTTCATGAAATGGCACATGGGGCTGGTGTGGCGATTAATCAACAAGTAGAGTTAGTTGAAAGCCAAGAAAGAATCATGAATAAGTTTACAGTGTAATTACTACTTTCAGTATCAATATAACTGATACCGTATTTAGAATAAAATAGACATAATAAAAAGCTCAGGTATGACCCTGAGCTTTTTTATGACTGTCGTATGGTGTAAGGACTCACACGCTTATTTGTATTGGTATAACCAAATATATTATTGATTTATTACGTTATCTCTTTCCCAATAAGCAAAAAGACGAGACAAGCCAAAGCATAGGATAAAATAGCAAAGTGCCACAACAATCCAGATCTCAAATATCATACCACTTGAGTTTGCAATCTCAGTACCGACAAAGGTGAGCTCTTGTATAGAGATAAGTGAAATAATGGAAGAGTCTTTAACTAAAGAAATACACTGCCCAGCTAAAGAAGGGATAATCACTTTAAATACCTGAGGGGCAATAATATAGCGATAGCGATCCCAGGTTGATAATCCTAAGCTTCTTGCTGCTTCATGTTGCCCTTGAGGAATTGCATCTAAACCAGAACGAACAACTTCACCAATATAGGCCGCTGAAATCATACCGATACAAAGTACCCCCGCAATTAAGTTTTCCCATAAATTAGCAGAACCAAATAAAAAAGACTGTACGGCATTAATGTCGCCATTGTGCTCTCGAAGTAGTGACTCAAGACCGAATAGGGGAACGAGTTGATTCGCAATGAAAAAGTAGAAGATAAAAATAAACACTAACGGCGGAATATTGCGAATAAGTTGAATATAGCTATTTGATATCGCTCGAATAACAGCCAGTGGTGAGCGGCGCCCCAAGCCAAGTAGAACACCAAACACGAGAGCAAAGAGCATTCCCCAAAATGTTAATCGTAATGTTGAAAATACCCCATCAAAAAAATACGGCAATGAACCATCTGATTTACGAGTGAATAATAGATCAAGAGCACGAGACCACTGCCAATGATAAGCAAGGCTACCGCTCTCTTTTACCCATAACCAAAGAACAAAACTGGCAATAATAGCCAGTAATGTCCAATCTAATCGATTTAATTTTAAAGAAACGCTTTGCTGCATAGTGCTTAGTTCGCTGTTTGTGATTGCCAATCTAGGCTAGTAAACCAATAATCATAACGCTCTTTTAGCCAGCCATCTTCAGTACGAGCTTTTATCCACTCATCAAAGTAGGCTTTTTTATCTTCTTCACCAAGACGTACTGCAAAGGCTTCGTTGCCTTGAGATAGGCGTTCTTCAAACGGTAAATATAAGATATCAGAGTATTTGATGCTGTCGAATTCAGGTTTTGGTGTAGAAGCCGCAACCGCGTGAGCATTACCGTTTAATACTTCTTGGAATGCCTGTGCATCATCATCAAACTGAAGCACTTTAGCTTTTGGAAAATGCGCTTTAATTGCAGCAACAGTTACTGAACCACGACGAGCGGCAAATTTTACACGGCGAGAGTTAAATTGTTCGCGAGTAAAACCTTCCGTCATCTTCTTATTGGCGGCAACTTGAACGCCAGAATGAGAATAAGGAATAGTGAATAGAACACTTTTAGATCGTTCATCAGTAATTGTTAAGCCACCGATGATTACATCAAATTTACCAGAGATAAGAGATGGAATAATGCCATCCCAAGCCGTTGGAATAAATTCAATGTTTAAACCAGAATCTTTGGCTAAACGCTTAGCGACATCAACTTCAAAACCAATAAGATCACCTTGTTTATTTCTCATTGCCCAAGGAACAAAAGTGCTTAAACCGACTTTAAGTGTGCCTCGATCTTTAATTTTATCCACATTTGGTGTGCTATCTGATGAGGGTGCTGAAAATACCGAGCTACTAAACAGTAAGCTCAGGCTAAGAAATGACAGTAGTAATTGCTTCATGCGTATGTTTCTCCCTTAATGTGCATTATGCATTCTATGCTCTAACCAAGCGGATAGCCCAGAAAGTGTTAACGTGATAATTAAATAAATGGCAGCGACGCTGAACCAAATCTCAAATGGCATCGCCGTCTCTGAGACAATATTTCGGCCTTCAGTCGTTAAATCAAAAATGGCCATCACACTGACTATAGAAGAGTTTTTAACTAAAGAGACTAATTCATTAGTTAAAGAAGGCAGTGTATTTCTGATCACTTGCGGTAAGACGACATAGCGATAACTATTGAATGGCGATAAGCCTAAGGTTTTACACGCTTCTAACTGGCCTTTGGGTAAATTGACTAGACCAGAGCGTAAGATCTCAGCTGTATATGCCCCTTGAAATAAGGCGAGTGCAAGAATTGCCGTAGTCGTTCTCTCTAATCCTAAAAAAGGACCAAATACAAAATACAATAAGTAGATTTGCACTAATAGTGGGGTGTTTCTTATTACTTCAATATAAAAAGTAGCAATACTTCGCCCGACAATAGAATCAGACAGACGTAACAGCGCAGTAATCAGTGCAATAAAGAGTGTAGCAATAGCACTCATGGCCGAAATGTTTAGCGTAACGAATAATCCCTCGATAAGTTCGGCAGGGAACCATTCACCATCCTCATAGAAAAACAGATAATCAGGCACGCGATTCCATTGCCATTGGTAGTTCATGGCTTGTGCGCCACTGTCTAATATCCAATACAAGGCTAAACCTAATAAAGATATTTGTAAGAGGGCTGAAAAAACAGGGGATAAAATGGTGGTTAAACGACGCATAATATTAATAGCTTAAAATCTGATTTAAGAAATGTTGAGTACGTTGATGTTGTGGATTATCAAAAAATGCGAGAGGCTCTGCGATCTCCACAATTTCCCCCTCATCCATAAAGACCACTCTATCGGCCACTTTTTTTGCAAACCCCATTTCATGAGTTACACATACCATCGTCATGCCGTCTTTAGCAAGATCCGACATTACATCTAATACTTCACTGATCATTTCAGGATCAAGAGCAGATGTGGGTTCATCGAACAATAAAACTTGAGGTTCCATACAGAGTGAACGAGCAATAGCGACACGTTGCTGTTGCCCACCAGAGAGTTGAGAGGGGTACTTATTTACTTGTTCTGCTATGTTGACTCGTTGTAAATAAGTTAGCGCTCGTTGTGTAGCTTCTTGTTTTGACAGTTTTAAAGTTTTGATTGGTGCAAGGGTTAGGTTTTCTAATACCGTTAAGTGCGGAAATAAATTGAAATGTTGGAAAACCATTCCCACTTGGCCCTTCATCAATTGTTTAGAAGAGAGAGGCTGATTAAAGAGAGTCAGAGTACCATTTTGAATTGATTCTAGCGCATTAATGCACCGGATTAAGGTAGATTTACCAGAACCTGATGGGCCACAAATCACGACTTTTTCACCTTCGTGAATCGTGAGGTTGATGTTTTTTAATGCGTGAAATTGACCGTAGTATTTATCAACAGTTTCAAAGCTAATGATATTGGGTCTCTTTGTATTATTATTAGTCACAATTCATCCTAGCACTTAGTTACTAAACTTACTGTAACATATTCATAAAGCTAGAAAAGTGATAATTCAGTAGTTGATTTATTTTTAACCAAAATTAGTGCTTATGTGTGCTTAAGGTCAAATATAGGGTGAGATAGAATTTATATTAAATTAACCATTGCACAACATCACAAGACACGTTACGTTAACAGTATGGAGAATAAAGATGCAGAATATAGAGTATAAGCTGCATAAATAAATGGAAGCATAGCAATGTATCAAACTGATGATGTAAGAATTAACAAAGTAAAAGAACTATTACCGCCAGTGGCTGTTTTAGAAAAATTCCCAGCGACTGAGGTTGCGGCAAAAACCGTATTTGAATCTCGTCAAGCTATCCACAATATTTTACAAGGTGACGATGATCGTCTTCTTGTTATTATTGGACCATGTTCAATTCATGATACTAAAGCTGCGTTAGAGTACGGTGCTAAACTTAATACATTACGTGATGAATTAGGCGATCGTCTTGAAGTTGTTATGCGTGTGTACTTTGAAAAACCACGTACTACCGTTGGTTGGAAAGGCTTAATTAATGACCCGTATATGGATGACTCATTTAAGTTAAATGATGGTCTTCGTATTGGTCGTAAACTGCTTCTTGATCTTACTGACATGGGGCTACCGACGGCGGGTGAATTTTTAGATATGATCACTCCGCAATACATGGGTGATTTAATCAGTTGGGGTGCGATTGGTGCACGTACAACTGAATCACAAGTTCACCGTGAATTGTCTTCAGGCCTGTCTTGTCCTGTAGGATTTAAGAACGGAACCGATGGCAACATTAAGATCGCAACCGATGCGATTCGTTCGGCAGGTTCATCTCATCACTTTTTATCTGTGACTAAATATGGTCACTCTGCGATCATTGAGACAGCAGGCAACCCTGATTGTCATATCATTCTTCGTGGTGGTAAAGAGCCAAACTACAGCGCTGAACACGTTAAGCCAGTGAAAGAGCAGCTTGCCGATTCTGGATTACCAGAAAAAGTAATGATCGATTTTAGCCACGCAAACAGCTCAAAAGACTTTAAGCGTCAGATGGTAGTTTCTGATGACGTGTGTGGTCAAATTGCAGGTGGTGAAGACGCGGTGTTTGGTGTGATGATTGAAAGTCACCTAGTCGAAGGTCGTCAAGATCTTGTGAATGGCAAAGTGGAAACTTATGGTCAGTCTATCACGGACGCTTGTATCGGTTGGGATGATACTGAAATCGTACTTCGTCAATTGGCAGATGCAGTGAGCGCTCGTCGTAACCGATAATTAAATATGAACATATAGTCCATATAATTTAGTTAATAGCCAATACTTTCACGAGTATTGGTTTTTTTGCATATTTTTGGTATGACGTTCCTTAAGTGGTGTGCTAGAATGTTTATATAATTGTTAATAAACTTGGTAATCGTATATGAAATGGCTCATCAATTTAAGTATCCGGAAAAAATTATTAATCAGCTTGTTATTAGCAGCTACGATACCAGTAGCTATTGTGACCACTTTTATTGTTAATACATTAAATACGCAGGCGTTAGCTGAGTTTGTTGATACAAGTACCCGTGAAATGCGTCAAGTCGATAATGCAATGGGGCTTTATTTTGATGCCTTAGAAGATAACGTAAGAATGATGGCGACTTTGTCCTCTGTACATAAGGCTAATGAAATAATTACGTCTTATGTTAATAGCCCTGCCAAACGAATGTCACCACGAGAAAATAACGCGATAGAAAAAGAAATTTTTGACGACTTTGATCGCATTGGTCAATCTCATTCTAACTATTCCTATGTTTATATGGGGACGATTGAAGGTGGTTATATTCAATGGCCTTCTGGTTCAAACACTGCGAATTATGACCCTCGTCAGCGACCTTGGTTTCAAAAAGCACAGTCTTCAAAAGGCCAAGTGCAGCTAACAGATGCTTATTATTGGGCTGCAGATGATGCTGTAATTATTAGTACAGTGTTGTCAACAAGCTCAACATTGGGTCGCGATAGTACTGTTGTTGCTGCTGATGTGTCTTTAAAAGGATTAACTAATCTAGTAAAAGACATTAAATTGGGTGAGTCTGGTTATCTCATGTTAGTTGAAGATACTGGAAACATATTAGTTGATTCAAAATACCCAGATAATAATTTTAAAAAGATTAATACATTAAATTCATCTTATCAAAAATTGGCGGCGACTCAATCTGGTTTAGTTGAAATAGAAATTGATGGTCAAGAATTTGAAGCTAATGTGTATGTTTCTGATAGGTTAGGTTGGAAATTTATTGGCTTAATTAGTAAAACTGAAGTAATGAGCCAAACTCAAAGTGTTATTACTACGATTTTACTTATTGTTAGTGCGTTAATTGTATTTTTGATCTTTGGTGCAATGCATTTTGCAAATGTGATTAGTAAACCTTTAGTTAATGTTGCTGATAGTTTAAATGAGATTGCAACTGGTGAAGGGGATCTGACTAAAACACTCCATGTTCGCTCTCAAGATGAAACAGGTAAATTATCACAATACTTTAATGAATTTTTAAGTTCAATCCGTACATTAGTCGTTCAAATATCAGACGCAGGTAAGGAAATGCAAGTTTCTTCTGAGCGAGCAATCTCAGTTTCTCAAGATATGTCAGATGTAGCCGAGAGACAAAACCAAGCAGTTGAAATGGTATCGACAGCATTTAATGAAATGGTGGCTACCGCGAATGAAGTTTCTCATTCTTGTAGTGTGGCAGCAACCTCTGCTGAAGATGGCCAAAACCTAGTAACAGAAGGTCAAGAACGAATTAATAATGCAGTACAAAGTGTCGTTCGCTTATCTGATATTATGCAAGATTCAGCAAAATCTATTGTTGAATTAGAGCAAGATAGTCAAGGTATTACCGACATCTTAAATGCGATCCGTGGTATTGCTGAACAAACTAATTTACTGGCATTAAATGCAGCGATTGAAGCAGCACGAGCAGGTGAGCAAGGTCGAGGCTTTGCTGTTGTGGCGGATGAAGTTCGAGCATTAGCAAAACGTACATCTGATTCTACAGAAGAGATTAATGAGTTATTGCAACGTTTAGTTCAACGAACTCAAGGTGTCTCAGAGAAGATGAGTGACAGTTTACATGCTTCACAACAAACGGTTGAAATTACTGAAGCGGTGAGTGAAAATTTTGTAGGAATTTCTCGTGCTGTAACTAATATTCATGACATGAACACTCAGATAGCAACTGCGGCAGAAGAGCAACATCAGGTTGCAGAAGATATTAATCGTCATATTCAGCAAATTCATAATGATGCGGCTATGGTCGATGATGTGTCGCAACGAGCGAAAGAGAATTCCGTAAAAATGGGTACTGTTGCCGGTGAGCTATCTTTATTAGTTTCTCAATTCAGAACTTAAAAACTAACTGTTAATAGTTAATAGTTAATAGTTAAAAAGGGCGATAAGATTATCGCTCTTTTATTTTAATTCTGTCCCTTAGCCATAGTAACTACTCGTTTTAAAGTCCAGCGAAGCAGCAAAGGAATACTATCAGGGCCCTGCTCTTCACTATATTGAACAATCGCTAATGCGACATCAGGTTTGGCGTATTTCTTAAGTGTTTTTATTATGATCTTTTTAGGAGGTACAGGTTGGTCTACTGCAATATTTGACAGTTCTCTAAAGAGAGCTTCAAACCCATGATGGTATAAATAATGCTCAATATCTTTATGAGGCAATTCGGTTAAACGATGACGATGGTGTTCATTATCTAGTTGAGATTTAACAGCAAAAGCATATTTTTTACCTGCAGGATCACCATCAGTGACAACATGCCATTCAATGTGAAAAGCTTTAGCTATTTTAATCAAAGACTTTAAACCAGATTGAGCAAATTCAATAATTTGGATCCCTTCCGCTGCTAGGTTATAGCCTAAAATCCGTGCCATTTCATTAAATAGCCAGACTTCTGTTTCCCCTTCAACTAATAACCAACAACGCGCAAATAAAGCGTTTGAGCGTTGAAATCGAATATGAAAGGTAATGCGACGTAAATCATCTTGGGATAAACAGGTCGGAGAAATAGAGTAGCTAGATGTTGAGCCTGATTCTCTGACTAATCGACGAATGGAGCACAAAGGAACTGCACTTAGTAATTCACTGCTATTTGTAGTTAAAATTTTTTGCATTGGAATATGATTAAGTAATGTCCACGCTTGAATTAACTGAGTTGGGTGCAATCTACCTTCGGGATCTTCAATGATCATCAAAGGCCTAGCTGATTGTTTAAGGGTGTTTGGACCTTTAGCTTTTAAATAGGTATTTAGTAAACCAAGCAGTAGTAGTTTTGCTTGTTTATTTTTACTTATAAATTGAGTTAAAGAGACGCCTTCATTCTTCTGTCCAAAAAAGAGATCATCATGGATTTTATGTGGCGTATCGCGTTTGTGGTGCTTAAAAGAGAAGTAGTGTTCGATTAGTGATTGCATTGAACGCAGTGCACTTTTTATCTCACCACTATTTACCTGACCAGGAGCGGTAATAAGACGGCGGCATGTATTATTTATCCGTCGTTCAATTCTGTCATTAGAGAGAGTTGAGGGAGGGTCTTGTTGGCTTACCCTGCGTGAATCGCGGATCCGAATAACAGGGTGTAAACGGATTAGTTCTGTAACTAATTTCTCTATTTTATGATAGCGAAGTACGTTTCCGTTATGATCAAGAAAGGAGTGTGATGACGTAATTTTACCTTCATTGTTAGTTGCACTGATCCGATAATAAATACGCTGAGTATGATCACAAGGATTGGATTGCCATAAACTTGATAATTTTCTATAGCGGCCAGCTTTGTGTTCTTTTTTTTCTGTAGTTTGCCAAGTAATAATGATTTGAATATGTTGATCTTGAGCGTAAGAAATGGAATGGTCTTGATGAAAATCTTTTAATGTAAATTGATGAAGCTTTCCGGATACAGGTAATGCAATTGAAATAGCATCAAGAAGAGACGATTTACCCCAAGTGTTTTCACCAATTAACGTGGTTAATTGCTCAAAAGAAAGGGATAAGCGTTTGATGCCTCGAAAACCAGAAACTTCAATTCGTTCTAAGAGCATAAGTGCTTCCTCATCAGATACTTGTATAAATAACTATATAGTAACTGAGTCAAGTAAAGCATTAGAGGTGTCACAATTATAGATTATATTGACATTAATATAGGCTGGCTTTCATTAAGAAGCGCTGTAAAATTCTTCTCTGTTAATGGCTTAGACATAAAGTATCCTTGCCCGTAAGTACAACCTCTTTGTTGCAAGTAGTTCCATTGGCACTCTTCTTCAATTCCTTCAGCGGTAATACTGAAGTGAAATTGCTCACCAATATTAATAATAAGATCAACAAAAGAACTGTCTTGCTTAAGTAGCAGCATAGTATGTTCGCGGTCAATTTTTACTTTATCAATATTTAGTCTAACCAATTGGTTGAGTGAGGTAAATCCTGTTCCAAAATCATCTAAAGCAATGGATAAACCTAAAGAACGTAGTTCATTCACAATAGATTGACTCTCTTTATTAATTTCAATAAAGGCTGTTTCAGTAAACTCGATCTCAATATTCATTGGTGATATATCATACTTATCTAAAATAGAGATAAGATTTTTAGGGTAATGAATATTACCTAGCTCAGATGCAGAGGCATTAATACAGAACTTTATTTCACGCATTAATTTTGTTGGCAATTGTGAGATATAGTGACAAACTAGATCTGCTACAATTAAGTCAATATCAAAAATAAGCCCTAACTTCTCAGCTATTGGGATAAACTCATCTGGACCAATAAAACCAAGAGAGGGGTGAGTCCAACGTATAAGAGCTTCGCATCCAGCGATTTCTTTTGTATCAATATGATAGAAAGGTTGGTAGTTAATCGTGAAATCTTTGCGATTAATCGCAGGGATCAATGATTTACGAATGTCAGATTGACGCTTAAACTGTCTATTTAAGTCTGTATCAAAAAAAACATATTTTTGAGGAGAGTTTAATGCTTTCTCTTTGGCATACTCAATACGCTCAAAAACATGAATGGGATCTTCAAAAGCAAAACCTAATGCAATACTAGTATAAGCATTCGCCTGGATCTTTAACTTTGATACCATATGAGACGAGTTTAATACGGATATTAATTTTTTACTAAATGCTTTCGCTCGCTCGCCACAAGGATCGTGTAAATAGAGAATACCAAATACGTTATTACCGATACGGTAGACAGAAATATCTGGGTTCTCTATCTGAGCGGTTAACGTATGGCTAATAGAAATTAAAAACTCATCACCAATGTTATAACCATATGTTTGGTTAACTACACGCAAGTTGCTGATCTCGATAAAAATAGAAGCCAACTCTTGTGCTGGTTCTTGAAGTGCTTGATGTAAATGTTTAGTAAATGCAGATTTATTTTTTAAAGAGGTTAGATGATCATAGTAAGCGATCTCACTTAAGCTCTGCTTCGCTTCTGCTAAAGATTTAATTGTTGAAGCGTAGCTGTTATGCAGATCACTTATCTCACCACAGCTAGTTATGCAATTAAACTCAAGCATATCACCTGATTCACTTTTCTTTATTTTATGCTGTAGTTGATTAATTGGCTTAATAATCAATCTTGAAACAAGATAATATGCAAAAATGATGATAAAAAAACAAGAGAAAAGGATAGTAAAACTAGTTAATAGTTTTATCTCATCTAAATGGCCATAAAATCTATTTTTTTTGATAAAACTGTGCAATAAAAAATTGGTTGAAAGCGTATAATGCGAGGCAAGATACTCAATATTATCTATCGTAAATTCAGTTTTATTGAATATGTCTTTATCCAAGTTGAGTTGACTTAAAGATAAGCTCTGATAGATAGGATGTAAATTTTGGTTTGTTATCATAAATGACATATCATGCAGTTCTGATATCTTGTTTAAACGCGCATAGATGTTATGGAATGAAAAGCGAAAGATAACCCAAGAGGATAACTTATTGGTTAAATAGTCGGTATTAGGAAGTTTTTGAGCAAAGACCATTTGATATTGCTGGCTAACCTCACTCCAATAAAATTTCATCGAATAAGTGGAGTTAGAAGGGATGCTCTCTAAAAAGCTATTTACATAGTCGTTGGATAGATAGTCATTACTAAACTGCGTAAACTTGGTCTCAACATGAAGTCGTGACGAGCTTAGTTGGATCTCTAAGATTTGATCGTCAAGCATGACGATATTTTTCAATAAACTAACAGTTTGCTGATGAGAAGCTGGAGTGCTAAATTCATTAGTTAGTGTTTGCCGTACATCAGAATGAGTAACTAACATTTTTATTTTAGACTTAATATCTTGCTTCATCTCATTAAGTTCTGACTTAATAAGTTCTTGTATTAAGTGTGTTTTTGCTTGATGTGCTCGTTCTGCCTGTTGATGAATAGTCGTGATTGAGAGAAAGGCAACTAAAGCGAGGGGAGCGAATACAGTCGGTAATAAAAAGACTAATAACTTTGTATTAATGCTTTTACTTATAGAATGTATTTTAGAAGGTAGTTTCATAACTTAGCCTTAAGTAACTCTCTCATAACGTTTTCTATTCTGTAATATTATGAAGTCAAATACAAGATGTTATTTTGTAAGTGTGAACTTGAGTAAATTGCTCTAGTAAGGAAAAAAATGATAGTTGAGAAGAGCAATACATTAAGAGTAATGCATATTAATGATACGCACTCTTACTTTGATGAATCAGTTATAGCACTAAAGCATACTTCAGTAGGAAAATACTACCTTAAATGTGGTGGTTTTTCACGCGTTTTTCATCAAGCTACCTTATTAAAAAATGAAGCAAAAGAGCAAGGTTGTGAAACTTTATTTTTTCATGCAGGTGATTGCTTTCAAGGAACGCTGTATTTTTCTTTATATAAAGGAAAAGCCAATGCAGATTTATTGAACCAGTTGGCATTAGATGGGATGGTGCTAGGTAATCATGAGTTCGATTTAGGTAATGAATTGGTCTGTGAATTTATTGAAAATACGCATTTTCCTATCTTAATGGGAAACTGGGATCTCAGCCAGGAAGACCCAAGTAAAGGGCATAACTTAAAGCACCAACCAAGAATTTTAGATTATGATCGTGATAGGAATATTGCTAATTATATGCTGAAACAGGTTGGTAATATAGATATCGCTATTTTTGGTTTAACAACAGATAAAATGGAGATATTAGCGAGTCCAGATTTAGATACACCATTTTTAAAAGCAATTGAAACAGCAAAAAGCACGATTGATTATCTAACTAATAAAAAAGGGATCTCTAATGTAATTATTATTAGTCATCTTGGCTATGAGGTTGATAAACAGTTAGCAGAAGCCATATCAGGTGTTGATTTAATTATTGGTGGTCATAGTCATGTCCTACAAGGTGATTTCACTGAGATAGGCCTAGAGTCTAGAGAAGCGTATGGTGAGAAAATTAATGGAACGTATATCGTTCAGTCAGGTTGTCATGCATTGGCGCTAGGTTACTGCGATTTAGAGTACGCTAACGATGGCCGTCTTATTCGCTTTAATGGACGTAATTTATTACTTACGGATGATATTGCTTATCAAGATAAGGCTTGTATTCATACAATTGAAGAGCATAGTTTATCTGATATCGTCATGCAGTTAAGATCTTTTGAAGGTGTAGTTTTCTGTCGAAAAGATCCTAAGATTGAAGCGTTACTTATCGACAAGTACCGACAAGAAGTGGAGGAGCTATCGCAGCAGGTGATTGGGCATTGTTTAGTTGATTTATCCCACCGTAGGATCCCTGATGAAAAAGGGCAGAGTGATATTGCTCCCTGGGTTGTTGAATCCTTTTATTCTAAAGCGCATCAAATTGATCATAGAGTTCAATTTGCAATGCATAATGCTGGGGGGGTTCGTTCTGGATTAAACCAAGGCGAAATTACCTATGCAGACATTGCCGGAAGTGTCTTGCCTTTTTCTATTCCTATTGTCATATACAGTATTAAAGGCAAATACCTTAAAGCGGCAATAGAAGGTGCGATTGATAATGCGACGAGTAATGGTGTAATTGGTAGTGGCTCAGGAAGTTTTCCATATGTATCACAATTACGCTATTGCTACGAAGCAAGTAAACCTAGTGGCCAACGTCTGACTGAATTTAGTATTTATAGCCATATTGTTGGTTGGAAAAATATACAAGATGAGCAGATTTACTTTGGTACATCAACAGCTTACACCATAAAAGGCAAGGAGGGCTATGCTCCATTATTAAATCGAGAAACAGCTATTATAAACACTCCATTTTCTATGGCTGATTGTTTTATTGATTACTTGCAACACTATCCTAATTTAACTATGCCTACTTCATACTTGAACCAATATCTTAAAAATACCAAGGTAGTTATTTAGTGGCATAGAGTTTGCTTTGATTTATATTAGATGAGTCATACAGTTAAGTTTATAGGTGTATTATGGATAGCGATTGGTCTGATAAATTATTAGCAGTGAGTTGGGTATTTGCTTGGGCAGTGATTGCTTACTTTGTCCCATTTGCGAGTTAAGATTAGCCCTACTAATTTGTGGTGTTGAGATAATTAGATAAGGCCCTCTTTTAACAATAGAAAGGGGGCCTTATGTATTAATTGAAAAAATAAATAGTCACGCTGAAACGTTAAATTTGTGTTAAATTGATTATTTATTCAAATAATCAATCAATTGTGATTTTATATTCAATATTTGTGCTTGTAGTTTTATGTAACACATACATTATAAAAACTAATATTACTTCCGAGAAAAAGTCATTTTTTGTACAGAAAAATTAGTTATATTATTTCTGCATCAAAACGAAATGACATATTAAGTGAGGCAATCATGGCACAAGCAGCAATGAACATTAATTCTATCGCTACTTCTTCTTTGGAAAAGAAGGCCTATTCAGTAACAATCAAAGGATTGGTTGCTCATTTAGTTGATGTTTTATTTGGCAAAGGCCAGGTAACATCAACTCATTACACTTCAGAACTATCTGACCACTTAAGAAAAGATCTTGGTTTGTATAACTAATAACTTGAATTAAGTAATGAAAGCCAGCCTTAGTGCTGGTTTTTTTGTATGGGTCACAAATGTAGCAAATATTGCAATTATGTAAGAAAAATGTCTTATTGAGCTAAATTTGAAAGTATAAGACCTTTATTGGTAATTTATAAATAATGAGCGTGGTAAATTGAACCCATATTAATTCGGGGGGAATAGTTATGATAATGGAACTTAAATATCAAGTTATGGGCTTTGGGCCTTGGACAACAGCAACAGTATCTCGAGATATTGCAATGCGTTTAGCGACAGAATATGCAGAGCTTGGTTGGCCAGTAGAAGTGAACGGTTCTCAATATAAAAAAGAATTAGCAGCTTAATAAAATTAAATACGAAATATAAGAAAGCCATTAAAATTTAATGGCTTTTTTTGCGTAGTGCGCCGAGCATGGCGTTGTTCTAGGAGGTGAAAGTCCTCTACGGGCTCAGTCGAACGAGAACCGTTAGCCTATGCAAGGGTGTTCACCGTGAGGTGAAATCTGAAGGAAGCAAATGGCAAAA
>Ga0316197_10000130_pt1 | contig 55807 bp, 51 predicted proteins | sample OudBiesiAoxic_MG_FD_204939 | JGI IMG/M metagenome (GOLD analysis project Ga0316197, IMG submission 204939) | Coastal sediment microbial communities from Oude Bieten Haven, Netherlands - site A oxic | ecosystem: Environmental > Aquatic > Marine > Coastal > Sediment | place: Netherlands... | reverse complement strand
AAGCTAAAAATATTTCAATAAATTTTTAATATCGCAATGACAGGGTCATATTACCATCCGATGCCCATTCCGATACTTTACGGTGTCATTTTTTTGGGCTATAACAGCAACAGTCGAATCAAACTAACCAATTTACGCTCGATGGGAGCCATTATCTTGAAAAATCTTTTAGTTACGGGGGGTTGCGGATTCATTGGGGCGAACTTTATCCACTACCTGTTCTCAGAGGCCGACTTCAACGGACGGGTCATTAACGTAGACAAGCTTACCTATGCGGGCAATCCTGAAAATTTAGCCGATCTACCGGAAGATGCCTCGAAACGGTACCATTTTTTAAAATTGGATATTTGTAATAAAGCGGCCATGGCGAAGGTGTTTGACGACTTTAAGATTGACAGCATTTGTCATTTTGCCGCCGAATCCCATGTGGACCGCTCAATTGTGAACCCGGATGCTTTCATTCAAACGAATGTGAACGGTACCTTCGGCCTGCTGGAACTGGCTCGCCGATATCGAGAACGACTTGAGCTTTTTCATCACATCAGCACCGATGAAGTCTTTGGTGAGCTTGGAGACAAGGGTGCCTTTACCGAAACGACACCGTATAATCCCAGCAGTCCCTATTCGGCATCCAAGGCTGCTTCGGATCACCTCGTACGCGCCTACAGCCGTACTTATGATTTGCCGGTGACTATTTCAAATTGTTCCAATAACTACGGCCCCTGCCAGTTTCCTGAAAAGCTTATTCCCCTGATGATCCTAAACGCCTTGGAGGGCAAACAATTACCGGTTTATGGGGATGGTAAAAACGTGCGTGATTGGTTGTACGTGAAGGACCATTGTCAGGCTATCTGGACCGTGATGCAACATGGCCAGCGCGGAGAAACTTACAATATTGGCGGGCGGTGTGAGAAGAACAATCTTGACGTGGTTAAAATCATCTGCCAGACACTGGACGATACCGTACCACCCCTGGCGCAGAGGTGTCGTGAGACCCTGATTCACTTTGTCAAGGACCGACCCGGACACGATTTCCGGTATGCGATTGACTGCAGCAAACTTGAACTTGAACTGGGCTGGAAGCCGACCGAAACCTTTGAAACGGGGATCGGCAAAACCATCAGATGGTACCTGGACCACCGGGGATGGGTTGAACGGGTGATCAGCGGTGAATACCAGAAATGGATTGATCAACATTACCATCAGTCCAAACCAGGCAATGTATGAAACGATCGGCCGATTATATTATCTTCGCCCTTGATCTACCCTCCTTCGATGCTGCCAGGACCTATATCGATCTGCTCTCCGGCTGGGTGGGGATGTTCAAGGTAGGGCTGGAATTGTTCATTCAGGCGGGACCGAAGATCGTTCAATATATTCATAAACGGGGCGAAAGTGGCGTGTTTCTCGATTTAAAGCTTCACGATATTCCAGCGACAGTATCGAAGGCCATGAAAGGTATCGCCGATCTGGGTGTTGCCCTGACTACTGTCCACTGTGGTGAAAATCCGGCCATGCTTGAAGCAGCCGTTGCCGCTTGCGGCCAAGTGGGCGTGCTAGGCATTACCGTGTTAACCAGCGTATCGGGTCCGAATCTTGTACGGGCTGGTTTTAAGGCGGAATATGGTGATCAAGTGAAACGTCTGGTACGAAAGCGGGCGGAGGCGGCCAAAGCTGCGGGATGTGCGGGGGTGGTGTGTTCGGGGCGCGAAGTGAATATGATCAAAAACCATCTCGGCCGGCAGTTTCTAGCCGTGACACCCGGTATTCGCCCCACCGATAAGACCATCGTCGATGATGATCAGCAACGCATTACCACGCCCGGTCAGGCGATCCATAACGGGGCCGATTACCTGGTCATCGGTCGTCCTATCCAATATGCCGACGATCCACGAAAAATGGTTCGTCGGATCGCTGCCGATGTCAAAGCAACTCTAGGCCTTGAATCCTGATTCTGATTCAACCAGTATCTCAGAACGGGTCAACATATCGGTAAAATGATAGCGCCAGCAAAGCCACTGCCAACGATAGGACAAAAAAAAGCTGCTCCGGACTGAATTTTTTCATACCCACTCGGCGTTTTGCTTAGTCTGCATCCAGACCAAAAGCGGTATGAAGGACCCGCACCGCTAGTTCGGTGTATTTTTCATCCACCACGCAGGATATCCTGATTTCAGAAGTACTGATCATCGAGATGTTGATGTTTTCCGCTGCAAGCGCAGTGAACATGGTTGCCGCCACTCCGGAATGATTTTTCATACCAACACCGATGACGGATACCTTGGCGATTTCTTTTTTGCCGATTATATTTTCGGCCCCGATTTCCTGGGCCACTCGTTTTTCAATTTCCAAGGCCATTTCATATTCGCTTTCCGGGACAGTAAAGGTTAAATCTGTCTGACCGCCGGCGTGCGTGTTCTGTATGATCATGTCTACAACGATCGCTTTGTCCGCCAGGGGCGTGAATATTTTGGCCGCAATTCCTGGCTGATCTGGCACTTTATTCAGCGTGATCCAGGCTTGGTTCTTATCGTGGGTAACGGCGGATACCATTACGCTTTCCATGCCGGAATTTTCACTTACCACCATGGTTCCCTCCTCTTCATTAAACGACGAACGAACATGCACCGGAATTTTGTATTTTTTCGCAAAGCCGACGGATCGTATCTGGAGAACCTTGGCCCCCAGACTGGCCATGTTGAGCATTTCATCATAGGATATGATTTTAATTTTCCGGGCTTTCCCACAAATATTTGGATCGGCGGTGTAAACGCCATCCACGTCGGTATAAATCTCGCAGATGTCGGCCTTGAGCGCTGCGGCGATCGCCACGGCAGAGGTATCCGATCCGCCCCGGCCGAGGGTGGTAATGTTTCCCTGGGAATCGGTTCCCTGAAATCCGGTGACAACTACGATGTTTCGCTGAGCGAGAAGGTTTTTAATGGCGTTGGTGCCGATTTCGAGGATTCGGGCATTTCCAAAGTCTCGATCGGTGACCACCTGGGCCTGATGCCCGAGCATGGATCGAGCCGGATAATTCATATCCCTAAGGGTCATGGCCAATAAGGCCGCCGTTGTTTGCTCCCCGGTGGCCAACAACACATCGAGCTCCCGTTTATCTGGAGATTGCGCGGCTTGACCGGCCAGGGCGATCAATTTGTCCGTGACGCCTGCCATGGCCGATAAAATGACCACAACATTATGGCCGTCGTTATAGGTTTTAGAAACCCTTTTGGCCACATTACGAATCCGGTTTGGATCCGCTACCGATGTGCCGCCGTATTTTTGAACAATCAGCCCCATGAATACTCCCTGCAAATTTTTTCAATTTCCTTTAGCAGGAATTTATTGGATCGTCCATATGCCGTAAAATTAAATTGTCTCTCGTCCCGGCCGGTGATTTGAATCCGAACAGCCAGATGGTCGCCAAGGTCTTGTCTTCGAATACGGTCGGCCCATTCGATGGCAATAACAAAATTGCCTGATAAAATATCATTTAAACCGATTTCTTCGATGTCCGCAATGGTATTAAGCCGGTACAGGTCGACATGGTAAAAGGGGAGTCGGCCCGGATAGTCGTTAATCAGCGTGTAGGTCGGACTGGTGATGTAATAGCCGGGTGGAACCTCTACGCCTTGGGCCAGTCCCTGAACGAAAGCGGTCTTACCGCTGCCTAAATCCCCCACAAGGGTGATAACGATGCCCGTACTGAGTTGCTCTCCAGTGATTTTTCCGAGTTCAAAGGTTTGTTCCAAGGCGGCGGTAGTAATAGTGAATACGTGGGTCATTTCTAACTTATGAGCTGACAGGTTTACCGGTCATCCTTTTTTCGAATGATCCCGTTGGCAGGGAATTCAGGTCAAGTGGTTTCGGAATCGATGAATATTTCCGGACAATGAGGCGCCGATTCGGATTTCTTCATGATTAATTTCAGGATCTTCCGGCTTTTGGCATCCATAATCACCGCATCTTTATCGGATTCTTCATGATTGTAACCTAACAGATGTAAAATACCATGAATCAACAACTGGCAAAACCGAGTTGTCAAGGACAGCCCGGCGCTTTGGGCTTCAGCGGCCGCTGTTTCTATCGAAACAACGATATCACCAAGCAATCCTGGCGTGATATTACCGAAAGGGCCCTCACGCATGGGGAAAGCAATTACGTTGGTCGGCCTATCACGGTTGAGGTAGTCCCGATTGAAGACCGTTATTTGGCGATCATCCACCAGAACAAGGGACAATTCGCCGTCAGGATTGTCCAAGGCGTCTAAGGCGCTCTGGATGATTTTCCTTATCGTTTTCCGGGAGATGCGATACCGGGTTTGCCGGTTGTCGATGTCGATGGTTGCCTTTTCCATTTCCGTTTTCCAACCGGGCCATGTCGGGGTATTCAATCCGATGGTGGTGGATTCCGTTTAATATTTTATTGAAGCTTTTGGCAATGTTATGCAAATCATTCAAGGTCAGTTCGCACTGGTCGAGTTGTCCCTCGGAAAAAGCCTGATTGATCAGGCGCTGAACCAATCCTTGGATACGGGAAGGGGTTGGATTTGTCAGCGTTCTTGAAGCGGCTTCAAGCATATCCGCCAACATCACCAGCCCAGCTTCCTTTGTTTGGGGACGGGGCCCGGGATACCTGAAATCATCTACACTGACGGCATGGTTTCCTTTTAATTTTTTGGCCTTGTCGTAGAAGTACGAAATCACGCTGGTACCGTGATGCTGGATAATGCTGTCGATTATGGGCTGGCCGAGTTTGTATTCTTTGGCTATTTTAACCCCTTCCTTGACGTGAGATACCAGGATTCGTTTCGACATGGACGGGGCCAGCTTATCGTGCTTGTTTAAACTGACCGGTTGGTTTTCAATAAAATAAAGCGGTTTTTCGATTTTTCCGATGTCATGGTAGTATCCACAGACCTTTGCGAGCAACGGGTTGGCCCCGATATCGGTCGCGGCAGCCTCCACCATAGATCCCACGATGACCGAATGGTGGTAGGTGCCGGGCGCTTCAATCATTAGGCGGCGCAGGATGGGTCGATCGAGATTGGCCAACTCCAGCAATTTGATATCGGTTGAATAACCGAAGGTCGTCTCGAAAAAAGGGACAAGCCCGGCGGTGATAATTCCCGCAAAAAGCCCGCCGCCGAAAGCAAACATCCAGTCCCAAACGATGCCGAATCCCCCAATTCGACCCAAATAGGCATCAATCGCCGTGATAAGGAGGATATTCAACAGGCCCACTTTTAAGCCGGCCTTGATGAAAACCGTTCGTTCTCGGCAGTCTTTAACCCAATAGGCGGCCAGGGTGCCACTGATAAAAAAGAAAATCAGGATTTCCAGCCTGTTTTGAAAAATAAATGCGACGGCCAGGGCGATAACCATGGCAAAAGATACCGCTACATTCAAACCGATTAAAAGACACACGGTCATGGCGCCGGTGGCTATAGGCGCGTTGAAATAGATGGACAGGGGAGAAATGTCATACGGTAAATTGGCAACCAGAGCGTCCGAGACAGCGGGTGCCAGGCGGGCAATTACCATAACGGTCAGAAAGATGCTGGCCAAGCAGAAAATATCCCGGTTGCGATCCTGGCTGACGGGTTGGCTGTAATGGTGCAAATTGTACAAGGCGAGCATCAGGCTGAGCATGAGAATCGCTGCGCCACCCCCGCTGATCAGGAGTTGCCGGGAACGGTTTTGCTGTTCAAGTGCCTGGATTTTTATCAGTTTTTCTTGGTTTATCCGTTCACCCTCCCGAAGGACCATTTCCCCGGCTTTTATCTGTGAAACCACCGGCGTAACCTGGGCCGCAGCTCTTTTATGGCGATCCGAGGTCTCACTACGATTTAAGGTAATGTTGGGTCGGATGATTTCCTGGGCAAAGTCGACCACTAGATTTCGTAGGTTGTAACTCATGCTGTTTAAAGCCGGCCCACCGACGATTCTCACCATGGCCTTGGCCTGGTCTAGCCCGTAAAAATGATTTAAGGCATGGACCGTTCTTTCGGTTTTGGTCTCCAGGTCCCTCAGAACGATTCCCCGTTCGGCTTCTCTTAAAAGGATCTCTTTATGGGCAACCACGCCGTTTTCCAGAATCTGGCTAATAATATCGCTAATGGTGGAAGAGATCTCATCGGAGAAACGCTCTTTTTCAAGAATCCGGTAAGCGCCGTCACTAACCGGAATACCGATTTGTCTAATGAAAGCTTCTTTTTCGGCCCAGATCCGGTCATGCAGGGATTCATTTGGTTGGATTCTTTCCGGCTGGATACCGTTTTGTCCATCAAAAACATCCGAATTCGGATTGTTTTCCATCTTTTTCCACAGGGATCGAATCGATTCAAACGCCTGACGGACCTGAGATTTTCGACGCGATAACAGCCCGGTATCATGGTCGTATACAGTGAACACAGTTTCAATCGCCTGTTGGCGGTGTTTTTCGGTGGCCGCTTCGTCTTCAATGAAAAAATTCCGGGTAGCCTTAATATTTCGGCTGGCGATATCTCCCAGATTATATTTAGGCTGGGTCATGAACAGACTGGGGTATAGGATCAGGACGAAAAGCCCCGTGGTGATCAATAGAATGGCCCAACGAATGGTCAGATGCCAAAGGAATATATTTTTTATCGATTCTTTGATATTGGCTAATTTCATAGGCTAGTTAGATGATTCCAGCATTTCATAGGCTTGAATTATTTTTTGAACCAATCGGTGTCGAACGACATCACGTTTGGAAAAAAAAGCGAATTTAATCCCTTCGATGGTTTGCAGAATTTTTTTTGCCTCCACCAGGCCTGACGATTTACCGCTGGGCAGGTCAATTTGAGTGATATCTCCGGTGATCACAGCTTTGGAATTGAATCCGATACGGGTGAGAAACATTTTCATCTGCTCCGAGGTGGTGTTCTGGGCTTCATCCAAAATGATGAAGGAATCATTTAAGGTACGCCCCCGCATAAATGCCAAAGGAGCGACTTCGATTACGCCCTGTTGCATCAGATTGGCGGCTTTTTCAAAGCGCATCATATCATGCAAAGCATCATACAGCGGTCGCAGATAGGGGTCAATCTTCTCGGCAAGATCTCCCGGTAAAAAGCCCAGGGCTTCGCCGGCCTCCACGGCCGGCCGGGTGAGAATAATCCGTTCGACACTACCTTTAGAGAGAGCTGCTACCGCCATGGCCATGGCCAAATAGGTTTTGCCGGTACCCGCCGGACCAATACCGAATACAATGTCAAAATGCCGCATGGCATTGATATAGGCTTTCTGAGCCGGGCTTTTAGGGGTAACTGTTTTTTTGGTAGCGGTGATGAATACCGTATCAAGAAAGATATCCTTGAGTCGTGCGTGTGCGTCGGCGCTAAGGATGCGAATGGCGTAATCGACGTCACTGGCATACACCGGGTAGCCCTTTTGTAGGATCTCATATAGTTGATTCAGTATGTTTTCAGCAAGTTGAGATGAAACCGCATCTCCCTGGATGAAGACGATATTTCCCCTGGCGCTGACTGAAATTTCCAGCTCGCCGGCAATTCGTTTAAGGTGGCTATTGTGTTCGCCGAATAGTTGCCCGGCCGACTCATTATCGGGAAAAGTCAGCCGAATGGTATCTATTAAGGGGTCCTCACCCATGAGGGTTTGCCTGTATTTTCATCATAATTAAGAATGGAAGGAATGATCAATCCGCCATTTCTTTAAGCGACACCGTATCATATCGATTTTGAAAATTGCAATCATCGAATTTCTTTTGGGCTAAGACAGGAAAAAGATGTTGACTCGGTGAAGCGGCTTTGTTAGCTGGCTATACAGACTTATCTTCAAAACTCTTCTGGAATTGCTCGCCAAATAGACTCTGATAAGGATGTCATGAATATATTTGATATTATCGTCGTCGTGGTCCTGAGTTTTTGTTTAATCAGGGGCTTTATGATCGGGATTGTTCGGCAAGCATCGTCTATTGTGGGCGTACTGGCCGGTTTTTTTGCCGGAATCCGGTACTACCCGCTTTTAACCGGGGTATTGACGCGATGGATTGAAAATCCCGGCTTCCGGGACATCACCGCTTTTATGGTCATCTTTTGTGGTGTGTTCATTGTGGTTGTTTTATTGGCGTGGGCAATCCATTACCTGATAAAGGTATCCAAAATTGGCTGGTTGGACAGGATACTGGGGATTGTCTTCGGCGCCGTTAAAGCCCTGCTGATTGCAGCGATCTTTTTAATTGCCCTCACCACCTTTATGCCTCCCAATACATCCGTCGTTCAACAATCCCGGTTAGCACCGTACCTGATGCCGGTGTCGGAAAAGATAACCTTAGTAGTGACCAATGAAGTTAAATCAAGATATGATAAAAATATAGATAAATATATAAAATATTGGAAAAAAAAGTAAATAAGTTTAATCCCTCTCCTTTTAAAGGACTGATCGATCTGATCCATTCATTGCGGGGTAATTCCGGTTGTCCTTGGGATAAACAGCAGTCGCCCGCCTCCATTGCCCGATATCTGGTTGAAGAAGCCCATGAATTAGCCGAATCCATCGACACCGATGATAACGAGGCTATTTGTGCGGAACTGGGAGATGTCCTGTTTCATATTTTTTTTCTGGCGCACCTTTTTGAAGAAGCCGGGAAATTTAATATTTTAGATGTGGTCCGGAGCAATATCGAAAAGATAGTACGACGCCATCCCCACGTGTTTGGAGAAAGCCAGGTAAAAAACACCGAAGAAATTCGTGCTCAATGGCAACGGATCAAGCAACAGGAAAAGAAAAATTGTCGCCAAGTGTCGGTTCTAGATTCCATCCCCACCGGGATGCCGGCCCTGATGCGGGCCTATCGTATCTCCGAGCGAGCCGCCGGCACCGGTTTCGATTGGGATAATTTGGCCGAGGTTTTAGATAAGGTAGAGGAAGAGTGGGGAGAATTTAAGGAGGCCCTGAATCGTCTAACAGCAGACGAGAAAATTCCGAATGGAGAACAACACAAAGATGACGTCCAGCTCGAATTCGGTGATCTTATTTTTACGTTGGTCAATGTGGCTCGTTTTGTAAGATTTCATCCCGAAACAGCTGTGGCGGCGGCCACGCATAAATTTGAGCAACGCTTCAGATGGATGGAAAAATGGGCTGCCGCCCGTGGCCGTACTCTGGAAAATACACAGCGATCCGAATTAGAGCGGCTATGGGAGACCGCCAAGAACGTGGAATTCCAGGGCGCTGAACCTGGTGGGGATGAAAATTGATTTTGCTCCCACTCGGGGAATGGGAGAAAAACCTTCGCCTTTAGGCGAAGACTTTAGTTTAATTGTTGATGCTGCCGCAAGGATTCAAGCAAAGGCTTAGATGATCTTTTCACTTGACCCCTCGAACCCTTGGATCCTTGGACCCCAAGCCTTCGGCTTTAGCCGAAGGGTGTTGACTTTTTAGTCCACGTAGTTCAGGTGGCAGAAGATAGCGTATTTTTAAATGATGAGGGATTGAGTCTTTTCACACAACTTGTCATTTTTTTCGAGCCATGGCGATAAAGAGCCGGTGGGTTCGAAAAACCACATGCGGCATGTCGTCAGGTCTAAAAAAAACGGCTGCATCGGCATCATCACCAGGCTCCAATCGGCCTTTAAAAGACGATACCAGGTAACCGACCATCAAGAGGGAGCCGTAGATATCGCTATGGCCTTTCATAGCACCTAATAAACAATCAATGCGACCAGTTAATCCTGTTTCTTCATGTAATTCACGAAGAGCCGAAGCATCCGGTTCCTCATCCATTTCCACATACCCACCGGGTAGGCACCACCCGCCTTTCTGCGGGTCGACAGCGCGTTTGACTAGCAAAATTCGATCCTCATCGTCCTGAACCACCAGGCAGCTAGCCGGTACCGGGTTTTCGTAAATCGGCTGGTTGCATGCTTCGCAAAAAAGACGAACGCGGCCTTCATGGCGTTTGCGAACAAGTTTGTGCCCGCAAAAATGACATCGGTTTTTTTTCATAGGGTTTCTCTAGTTGGATCCGATTCTGTATCTGAAACAAATTATAACCTTTTATATATCAAAACCTTCGCGTTGGTTGTCAAGTGAATTAATATTCATTCTTAGAAATAGGCCGGCTTTTGGGTTTTTAAGCTTGCGAGTGCTGACGTAAACTCAAATTAATCACTTATAATAAAGTAGATTACAGTTCATATTGGCATTTATATTTTTTACTTGACGCCATAAAAATGCCATGATAATGAATGAATATTCATTCATGTTCAAATTAAATTCTAAGTGGGTTGATTTTAAAAATATGGCTCAACAAACCACCAAGTCCAACGATAAATATAACCGAATTCTTGATGCCGCCGGAATGGTGTTTTCCCGTCGCGGGTTCCACCAAGCGACGGTCTCCGAGATCGCCGGTACCGCCGGTGTGGCCGATGGGACGATTTACCTGTATTTTAAGAATAAGGACGATATTCTCGTTCAGTTTTTTGACTATAAAATGAGACAGGTATTCACCCGTTTCCGGGAGGAGGTGGGGCGGGCCGACGATGCAGTTGATAAATTGATAAAGTTGATTCGTCACCATCTCAAGGCCTTTCAGGCGGATAAGCATATGGCCATCGTATATCAAGCTGAAACCCGACGATATAGCCGGTTGGTGGATGACCAGGTTCGGGAAATGGCCAAAATGTACTTTGATCTCTTGGCCGAAATTATTGAGCAGGGCCAACGGGAGGGGACCATACGCAAAGATCTTTACATGGGATTGGTAAAGCGGTTTTTTTTAGGGGCGGTGGAAGAGGTGATCAGTACCTGGCTGATGTCCGACGACACGTATGATTTGACAACCATGGCGGAACCGCTGGTGGATCTGGTCCTAAGGGGAATCGGTACGCCTGACAAGGGGTAGCACTCATGCTGATATAAATTATAAATAATTTTTTCTATATGTTATAGTATTTATCTTTGGTGTTGGTTTAATAAATAATTAGGGAGATATCTTACCATGGCACAGGTAATTGCGGACAGAAGGGATATCGATTTTGTTTTACATGAACAATTGAACGTGGCCACCCTGGCCGACCACGACCAGTTTGCCGAATTTAATCAAAAAACCATCGATTTGATTATGAATGAAGCACGAAATCTGGCCGTCAAAGAGATCCTGCCCACTCAAAAAATTGGAGACGAAAAAGGGGTTACCTTTGATCAAGGTAAGGTGACTGTCCCCAAAGAATTTCACCGGGCCTGGGACTTACTTAAAGAGGGAGAATGGATCGCCATGAGCGAAGATCCAAAATGGGGTGGTCAGGGGATGCCGGCGTCCGTGTCGCTGGCCGCCGGTGATTACCTCATCGGAGCGAATTTCGCGTTCATGATGTATGCAGGACTCACCCACGGGGCCGGGGTGCTGGTGGAATCATTCGGCACTGATGAGCAAAAGAAATTATTTTTAAAAAAAATGTACACGGGTGAGTGGTCCGGTACCATGCTTTTAACCGAACCCCAGGCCGGCTCCGATGTGGGAATGCTAACTACTACGGCCGTGAAAAACGACGATGGAACGTATTCAATCAGTGGAAATAAAATTTTTATTTCATCCGGCGACCATGATCTGTCCGAAAATATTATTCATCCGGTGCTGGCCCGAATCGAAGGGGCCCCGACCGGTACCAAGGGGATCTCCCTGTTTTTAGTTCCCAAATACTGGGTGGATGAAGATGGCAGCTTGGGCGATTTCAACGATGTGGTCTGCACCGGCGTAGAAAAGAAGATGGGGATTCACGGTAATGCCACCTGTTCGCTTACCTTGGGGGGCAAGGGAGCCTGCCGGGGCCTGTTGCTAGGTGAAGAAAACAAGGGCATGCGCAGTATGTTCGTTATGATGAATGCCGCTCGCCTGTTGGTTGGGCTGCAGGGATTCACCGGTGCCAGCAATTCTTACATGAATGCGTTAAATTATGCCCGGGAACGGATCCAGGGTCGGCATCTGCTTAGTATGATGGATAAAAACGCGCCATCCGTTCCGATCATTCAGCACCCCAATGTCAGGCGCATGCTTTTAACCATGAAAACTTATGTCGAGGGGATGCGAAGCTTGCTTTACTATGTCGGCTTTCTTGAGGATTTAAAGAAAGTGACTACTGACCCGGATGACCTGGAGAAGTACCAGGGGATCATCGACCTGCTTATACCCATTTGTAAAGGGTATGTGACCGATCGGGCCTTTGAAGTGTGCAGCCTTGGTGTCCAGGTATACGGCGGCTATGGCTATATAAAAGAATACCCCCAGGAGCAGCTCTTAAGGGATGTCCGGATAACGATGATCTATGAGGGTACGAATGGTATCCAGGCAATGGATCTGCTCGGCCGCAAACTCGGCATGAATAAAGGCAAACCGGTCATGGACCTTTTGGAGAAAATACAAACAGCCATTTCCGGAGCCAAAAAGCAGGGCTTGATCCAGGGACTGGCTGAAAAACTTGAGATCGCCATAAACAAACTGGGCGAAGTCGGGATGCACATCGGCGCCCAGGCCATGAGTCCTCAGGTGATGAATGCATTCGCCTTTGCCAATTCGTTCATGGAGGTAACCGGTGACGTGATTATGGCCTGGATGCTCTTGTGGCGGGCGTCCATCGCGGCCGAAAAAATTGAAAAGGGAGCCCGCAAAAAGGATTTAGCCTATTACAAGGGTCAGATAAAATCCGCTGAATTTTTCGTGTACAGTATACTTCCCGTGACGATGGGGAAGATGGATACCATATTAGCTGGTAACGACGCGGTCGTCAAAATATCCGAAGACAGTTTTGGTGGAAAATAGCGCTCAAATCGCGGGTGACCACTTGCCCATGTTGTGACTTTTTTGATAAAGGGCTTGTTAATTTATTCCGATCCAATATTTGTTTTTTTTAAAGATGGGCGCCTGGTGATGTTTCCCATTCAGAAATGAGTTTTTTTGTCCAAGGTCAAGGAAATCAAGGGATTGCACGGAGGCGGTCCGTGGTACGCCGCCCAAGCGATCCCGCCGATTGACGCCGAGATTGGATAAAAAGACCATTTATGGATGTAAACTAACTTAAAGAACTGGCTGTGATCGAGTCAAAGCCACTGGGGACAGTCCCCACACATGAATCAGCAAAGAAGGGAATAAAATGAATCCAGGATTGATCCCACCGGCCGATGCATCCATTCTCGGCATTCCTGCGGTTATCTTCGCCTTGTTAATACCCGTTTTGGGTGTGGCCGTGTTTACGTTCATTTTGGCAAAACGTATGGCTCCCATGGTGTTAGCGGCGTCTGATCCACGCCTGGATCGTATCCCTGAGCGATTTTTCGGCATGGTTAAATACGCCATGGCCCAATGGCGCCAACCGAGGTACCTGCTGGCCGGTGTGCTGCATATCGTTATTTTCGCCGGTTTTATGATCCTCTCGTTAAGATCCATCACGCTGGTGTTAGTTGGAATCTCCCCGGATTTCGTATTGCCCGGATTAAATGGAATCGGTGGTAATATTTATAATGTGTTAAAAGACATTGCCGCCACCCTGGTTCTGGTGGCCGTGATTGTCGCCATGATTCGACGGGGGATTTTTAAGCCCGTACGATACGCCGTGCCGAAACAGTATGGCCGGGATCATACTTGGGAGGCCGTTTTTGTACTGGTGCTAATCAGTATGCTGATGATTTGCGACATGGCCTTTGAAGGGAGCTGGGACGTGGCCCATATACGGGCAGGTCATCCGGCGGAATTCGTTTTTCCCCTGACCGGACATTGGCTGGCCGCCCAGGCGCTTTCCGGAACACCTTTACCCGTTTTACAAAAAATCAATTTGTCCAGCTATTTTATACATGAATTGGTTTTTTTCTTTTTCTTATGTTTTTTACCCAATGGAAAGCATTTCCATGTGATCACGTCCCTTCCGAATGTCTTTTTAAGAAAACTGCGAAAAGGATCGGTAAAACCGGTTAAATGGGGGGTCGAAACCGAGGAATTGGATAACCTGGAGTCATTCGGTATCAAAAAATTCGAAGATTTTACCTGGAAGCACATCCTTGATTTTTATTCCTGCGCCGATTGTGGGCGCTGCTCAGACCAATGCCCCGCCAATGCGGTGGCCCGGCCGTTGTCACCCCGGTTTATTTCAGTGAAGTCGCGTGATTTTGCTTTTAAACACTATCCGCTGAAAGGCGACATCAATCCGAGTAATGAGCCACTGATCGGCACAATATTCAGTGAGGATGAGATCTGGTCCTGTACTACCTGCGGCGCCTGCGAGGCGGAATGTCCGATATTTATCGAGTATATCGATAAAATTGTCGATTTACGTCGGGGAATGGTGGATGAGGGGATGGTGCCCCAGTCTCTGCAAAAGCCGTTACGGGCGCTTGAGAAACGCGGTAACCCCTGGGGTAAAATGGAGCGAAAACGGATCGACTGGGCCAAGGAAAAGGAGTTCGCCGCCCAGTGCAACGTCAAGGTGCTGGACAAGAAACAATCGGCCGAGACCCTTTATTTTGTCGATAGCATCACTTCATTTGACGACCGGATGCAGGCCATCGCCCAGGCCACGGCCAGAATCCTGACCGCTGCGGGAATCGATTTCGGTATTCTCGGGAAAATGGAAAAGGATAGTGGCAACGAAGTCCGACGGTTCGGCGAGGAAATGCTTTTTCTCGAATTGAAGGATCAAAACACCGAGGCCATACTAATCAGCGGTGCCAGCCGAATTGTCACCGCTGATCCCCACGCTTTTAACGCGCTTACCAATGACTATGAGGATTTGCCACCCATTGAGCATATCAGCCAGGTTATCTTACAGGCAATTCATGACGGCTGGTTGAACCTCAAACCGCTGTCGAACAATGGGAAAACCTACACATATCACGATCCCTGCTACCTGGGCCGGCACAATGATCTCTACGACGATCCCCGGGCCGTCCTTGATGCCATACCGGGGCTTAAACGAGTGGACATGGAAAAAAGTAGGGATCGATCGTTTTGCTGCGGCGGCGGCGGGCTGATGCTGTTTTACGAGCCAGAAGAGGAACAGCGCATGGGGGTGTTAAGGGTCCAAATGGCCGCCCAGGCAGGTGCCAATGTTATTGTGACGGCTTGCCCGTTCTGCCTGGTGAATATCGAGGATGCCATCAAGGTCAGCGGCTTGGAAGGGAAATTGGAAGCCATCGATCTGACGGAATTGGTCGATCGACAGATAGGCAATGATTCGTAAGATATATTTACAACGAATCGCGAGTCACCTGTGGGCGAAAAAAACTCCGATTGATCGTTGATTATCAGAAATTTCAGATTTTTTTCACTTAATGAACCAAGGAGGTGAAGATGGAGATTCTAGTTTGTGTCACCCGGGTACCGGATACTGCCGAGAACGAGATCGAAGTCAACAGTGATGGCACCGATATTGAACGGGATGATTTAGTGTATTCAGTCAACGAATGGGACAACTACGCAGTTGAAGAGGCTATCCAGATTCGTGATCGGGTTGGCGGCACGGTGACCGTTGTCACCGTGGGGGACGAAGAAGCGGAAGAAGTTCTTCGCCGTGAAATGGCCATGGGGGCTGATAAAGGGATATTGCTGGCGGACGAGGCTTTTGAAGGTTCTGATGGCCTGGGGATCGCCACAATTTTAAAAGCCGAAATCGAAAAAGGAAATTACGACCTGATCCTGACCGGCGCTCAGTCCGAGGGTGGCACCGCCGAGGTGGGTGGGATGTTGGCTGCGCTGCTCGACGTGCCGTTTGCATCGTTGGCTACCCAGATTGAGATCATGGATGAGAATAAGATAAAAGTGGGTCGGGAGATCGAGGGTGGCAATATTGAGATAAATGAAATGGCCCTGCCGTGTGTGTTGTCGATTCAGACCGGTATCAACGAGCCGCGTTACGTCGGTATTCGTGGCATCAGAAAAGTCGCTTCCCTGGAGATTCCTGCGCATGGTGCGTCCGAATTGGGACTGGAGGAGGCCACTATCGGCGCAGCCGGTGCCAGAGTCAATCGGATCGATTATTTTATGCCGGAATTGGGGGAGGGCGCTGAGATGCTGGAAGGAGACACCGAGGAGATCATCGCTAAATTGATTGAGCTGCTCAAAGCCAAGGGAGGATTAAAATAATGACCGATCAGGTTTTTGCATACATCGCACATAAAAATGGTGTGGCCGATGATACGGCCCTGGAATTACCCGTAGCAGCTGGAAAAATCAATCACGATGCCGCTGTCACAGCCATTGTAGCTGGATCCGGCGACAGCCTGGCCGCTGTCTGCAATGAGGTAGCCAAAGCCTACCCCACCGTTTGGAAACTTGACAACGAAACCTTTGCCTACCCGAATGCGGAGGTGATTCGCAAGGCCTTGGTGACGCTATTACCGGAAAACGCCGTGGTGTTGATCCCGCATGACACGTTTGGAATGGATTTGGCCCCGGGTTTGTCCGTCAAAATCAATGCCGCTTTTATTTCCGATGTCGTCGGCATCGAGGGAATCAGGGACAGTGAGTTGACCATCGTTCGACAGGAATACAGCGGCCAAGTGAGTACTCATGTGGCCGCCGATATTAGCTCGGGCGCGGTGATTAATATCCGGCCGGGTGTTTTTCAACCGGATGAGAGCACATCGGTAACCGGTGAAGTCGTGGATAAATCCGGCGACATCGGGGACCTGGACACGGCACGAAAATTTCTTGAAATAGTGGAAGCCGAAGTCGGTGATGTTGATATCACCAAGTCGGAAGTGCTCGTTTCCGTTGGTCGGGGCATTGAAGACGAGGACAACCTCGAGATCGGCTTCGATCTGGCCAAGGCCATGGGCGCTGATGTCTCATGTTCTCGGCCTATTGTAGACGCCAAATGGATGGAAAAATCCCGTCAGGTAGGCACATCGGGCCAAACCGTCAAACCAAAAGTCTATCTGGCTTTAGGGATTAGTGGCTCTTTTCAGCATTTGGGTGGCATCAAGGGTAATCCCTTTATCGTAGCCATCAACAAGAACCTCAAAGCTCCGATTTTTCAGGTGGCCGATGTGGGGATCGAAGCCGATATACTGGACTTCATTCCGGAGTTGACGGAAAGTATCGAGGAACTGTAGCCTTCGTTATTCCATTTTCGTTCCAAATGATACCCGGGCAGCCGCGTGTTCAAAAGACGCGGCTGCTATTTTCAAGCCACCGCTTGATTTTGGCAGCAGACAGACAACCCCCCCTTGATTTGGCCGCTCCGAACTAGTCAGCAGTCTCTCCTGGGAAGCAGATTAATCTCGGCACTGACGATTGACTTTTTATAGTGCATTGATACAAATACATATGATTCTACATATATCAATTTGGAAAGAATACCGGTCAAGATCTTATGCTAATCTTAACAGGACAGGAGGAATTCAATGAAAGCTGACCGTATTTACAACTTCAATCCCGGACCGGCGGCATTACCCTTGCCGGTATTAGAGGAGATTCAGGAATCATTTTTGAATTACGCTGGTTCGGGCATGTCGGTGATCGAGGTCAGTCACCGCTCCCGGGAATTCGAAGACATCATCAACGATGCCGTGGCGCGCACCCGACGGTTGCTGAAATTGGATGATGATTGGCTGGTGTTGTTTATTCAGGGAGGCGCCAGTACACAGTTTTGTATGGTCCCGATGAACCTTTTGGGAAACGGGGATACGGCCGATTACGTGGATACCGGAACGTGGTCCACCAAGGCCATCAAGGAAGCTCGCATCCTGCATAAAGAGATTCGGGTGCCGGCTTCGTCCGAAGACCGGAATTTCTGCTACATACCCGCAGCAATCGAATTTAATCCTGACGCCGTTTACGCGCACATCACCTCCAATAACACCATCAAGGGGACCCAGTGGGCCGAGTTTCCCGATACCGGCGGTGTGCCGCTAGTGGCCGATATGTCTTCGGATATCATGAGTCGTCCCATGGACATGAAAAAGTTCGGCTTGGTTTACGCCGGTGCCCAGAAAAATATTGGGCCGGCCGGGGTGTGCCTGGTCATCATCCGTGAAGATATGCTCGACCGTGTACCGGACGATCTTCCGTCCATGTTGAAATACACGACCTTCGCCGCCAAAAATTCGCTTTACAATACACCACCTAGTTTTGCGATATACGCTGTCCAACTGGTGCTTAAATGGATTGAAGAAACCATTGGCGGATTAGAAAAAATGGATGTTATCAATCGTCGCAAAGCGGCGTCGCTTTACGACTTTTTCGATGGCAGTGATTTTTACCGGGGGACGGCCGATGCGGACAGTCGCTCGATGATGAACGTCACTTTCCGTTTGCCCGATGAAAACTTGGAGGCGATGTTTGTAAAACAGGCCCTGGAAAACGGGCTCGGGGGTCTTAAGGGGCATCGTTCGGTGGGCGGTTGCCGTGCATCCATCTACAACCCGACACCCATCGAGGCCGTGGAAGCTTTGGTCGATTTTATGAAAGATTTTGAAAAACAAAATGGATAGATCGATAAGATTCAGATCCTCGATTCTCAATTCCAAGTTGACAGTTACTGGAATCCGATGCGCTTGACACGGTTAAGACAGTCCGATTAATATATAGGGATAGAACACTTTTTGATATCTTTCCGGAAGACTGGATACGGTCATTTTATTCACCCTTAGACAAAGATGGGAGGAAACACCATGGACAAGATTCTAAGAATTGATGTCGGGGCTGCCGATGGGCCCCAGGTGACGGAAACAGCGATGGGTGATTATGCCGGTTTGGGTGGTCGGGCCCTCACTTCGACGATTGTTGCCAGGGAAGTACCTCCTGATTGTCATCCCCTGGGCGAGGATAACAAGCTGGTGATCGCACCGGGGTTGTTGAGCGGTACCAAGGCAGCCATGTCCGGCCGGATTTCCGTGGGATGCAAGAGCCCGCTGACCGGTGGCATCAAGGAGGCCAATTCCGGTGGTCAGGGGGCGCAGGTACTGGCCAGACTCGGATATGCCGCTATCGTACTGGAAGGGGCACCGGCGGATGATACCCTCTACAAAGTTTTTATTAATAAGGACGGTGTTCAGGTTTCACCAGATAACAGCCTGAAAATGCTGGGTAACTACGATGTTATCGATAAAATGACTGCTGAATATGGAGACAAGGTGGCCTATATCTCCATCGGTCAGGCCGGAGAGATGAAACTGGCCGCCGCGTCGATTGCATTTACCGATATGGAAACCCGGCCCACCCGTCACGCCGGTCGCGGTGGAGTCGGCGCCGTCATGGGGAGCAAGGGGATCAAGGTAATTGTATTGGACGATGATGGTATGAAGATGCGCGAACCCCAAGATCCGGAAAAATTCAAGGCGGCCAACAAGGTATTCGTAGCGGGGTTGAAAAAACACCCTGTTACCGGGGAAGGATTGCCTGCTTACGGCACCAATGTGTTGACCAATGTAATCAACGAAGCGGGTGGGTTTCCCACCAACAATTTTCAGACAGGGCAGTTTGATGGGGCCGCTGACATCAGCGGCGAAACCCAGGCTGAGCTGGAAAATGCCCGCGGGGGTGAAGGTTCCGCCACCCATGGCTGTCATCGGGGCTGCGTCATTCGCTGTTCCGGGACTTTTTACGATGCGGACGGCAATTACGTGACCAAACAACCCGAATATGAAACGGTCTGGTCCCATGGCGCCAACTGCGGAATCAACGATTTGGATGTCATCGCCCGACTGGACCGGATGGACGACGATTTTGGTCTGGATACCATCGAGATGGGGGCTACTATCGGTGTGGCCATGGAGGCCGGCCTGGCTGAGTTCGGAGACAGTGAAGCGGCCATCAACCTGCTCGCCGAAGTCGGCAAGGGAACGCCCATGGGCCGTATTCTGGGCAGCGGCGCTGCCGTTACCGGAAAAACTTACGGCGTGGAGCGCGTGCCGGTGGTAAAGGGACAGGCCATGCCGGCCTACGATCCCCGCGCGGTTCAGGGGATCGGTGTCACTTATGCCACCAGCACCCAGGGGGCGGATCACACCGCCGGTTATGCCGTGACCGCCAATATTCTGGGTGTGGGCGGCAGTGTGGATCCATTAAAACCTGAAGGCCAGGCGGTACTGTCCCGGAACCTGCAGATTGCCACAGCGGCGGTCGACTCGACGGGAATGTGCCTGTTTATCGCGTTTGCCATTTTGGACCAGGCGGATACCTTCCAGGCCCTGATCGATCTGTTAAACAGCTTTTACGGGTTGAGTTTAACGGCGGATGATGTGACGGAACTGGGTAAAAAGGTCCTCACCGCCGAGCGGGAATTTAACGCTGCGGCCGGATTCACCAAGGCCGATGATCGGCTCCCGGCTTACATGAAAAAGGAGCGCCTGGCACCACACAATGTTGTCTTTGAGGTGCCGGATGAAGAACTCGACCAGGTTTTTAACTGGTAGAAAAAGATTCCATGGAAGAAACCCTGCAGCAGCGAATTGAAATCCGGCAGGGGGATATCACCAAGCTGGCGGTGGATGCCATCGTAAACGCGGCCAACACCTCGCTCTTAGGGGGTGGGGGCGTCGACGGTGCCATCCACCGGGCGGCCGGATCGGAGCTTCTGGCCGAGTGCAAAACCATCGGCGGATGTCCGACCGGTGAGGCCCGCCTGACAAATGGATACAAACTGCCGGCCAGATATGTGATTCATACCGTGGGTCCGGTATATCGCGGGCGGTCCCAAGACAGCCGGTTGCTATCGTCATGCTATCGGGAAAGCCTGACCCTGGCCGATACCCATGGTGCCCATTCCATCGCCTTTCCGGCCATATCATGCGGCGTATATGGCTATCCGGTTGCTGACGCCCGTCGTATCGCCGTCGATACGACGGTGTCGTTTTTAAAGGATCACGAGCAGATTCAACGGGTTATTTTTATACTTTTTTCCGATGAAAACCGTAAAATCTACGAAGAATACCTATCTGAGGGATAGATTGCCGCTTAGGATTCCCACAAAATAGATTTACATCCTTTATATGTCTCACAACGTAACCAAGCGGGATGGATTGGCCCATTAAATCCTGAAGTTATTTTTTGAGCAAACCCAGGTCGTTGACAAACGGAAATGGTGTGATTATTTTTCATGCGTCTTGAACAACATTGTTACGACTATATGGTCTGGCTGAATGGTTGGACCGATTCTATATCAATAAAGGAGGAATAAATGGTAGAGATTACCCCGGCGGCTACAGAACAGATCGGCCTGTATTTTAAGGGTCGGGATCCCCAACCCATCCGTATTTTTCTCAATGAGGGAGGGTGAGGCGGGCCTTCGTTGGCCATGGCTCTGGATGAGCCGCGTGATGAAGATGAGGTTTACGATATTGACGGGTTTAAATATCTGGTCGATAAAAATTTTCTGGAAAAAGCCACACCGATCAAAGTAGATTATATGGTGCATGGGTTTAAGTTGGATTGCGGTATTGATTTCGGGGCAGGTGGATGTGCGGGTTGCGGCAGCGATAGCACCAGCTGCGGATAGATTTATTATAAAGGTTATTTTACGCGGGGCGTGTCTTTGACATTGTCCCGCTTTTTATTTGCACGCCGGTACGATTTCATCGACCGCTTCTTTCTGACGGAAGTCATGCCATTGAAAAAGGTGATTTACGTGCGTATTATTCTAATTAGTTTCCATCCATAAATGGTCTTTTTGCCCAATCTCGGCGTCAATCGGCGGGATCGCTTGTGCGGCCTACCACCGTATGCTTCCGCGCAATCCTTTGATTTCCTTGACCTTGGACAAAAATCCTCATTTCTGAATTGGAAACGTCACCAGGTGCCCACCTTTAAAAAACAATTAATGGATGGGCACTAATTAGGCCCCTCCAATTGGAATATTGGCAGAAGGGTGGATTAGAATATCGGTTGGGAGGAGTTCAAGCTTGTATTTGTTCTGGATTTATCAAGTTGATTAAAGTTGGCAGTATCCGATGATTCACGCACAAGGATAAAACCCCATGAAAATTTTCATCACCGGTGGCACCGGATTTGTCGGAACTTATTTGGCGACAGATTTTTTGAAAAAGGGCCATTCAGTTATAGCTACAGGTACCCGGTCCCAACAAACAGTCATTAATCACCCAGCTTTTTTCTATGTTACCGCTGACACCAGCCTTCCGGGCGCGTGGCAACAATCCGTTAAAGATGCGGACATGGTCATCAACCTGGCTGGAAAATCAATTTTCAAACGCTGGAGCAAAGCCTATAAAGAACAGATTCGCGACAGTCGAATCCTGACGACCCGTCATCTGATAGCGGCATTACCGAAAGACAGGTCCGTGGATTTGTTCAGCACGTCGGCCGTGGGGTATTACGGGAACCGAGGCGAGGAGTTGATTACCGAAAAAGAACCACCGGCCGCCGATTTTCTAGGCCAGGTAGGTCGCGATTGGGAACATGAAGCCTTGGCTGCAGCCGATGCCGGCCACCGGGTTGTATTGATGCGGTTCGGCGTTGTATTCGGGAAAAACGGTGGTGCTTTCAAGCAGATGGCGGCCGTGTTTAAGCGATTCACGGGAGGGCCCATCGGCGACGGGCGGCAATGGTTTCCATGGATTCATATTCGTGATCTAGTCCGCGCTGTTGATTTTATTCTTGAGAAAAAACACCTCGACGGGCCCTTTAATTTCTGCGCACCCAATCCCCTTCGCAACCGCGATGTGGCCAAAACATTCGGAGCCGTTTTGAAGCGGCCATCGGGTCTTAGGGCACCCCCTTTTATGCTCCGGCTGGTTTTGGGTGAGTTTGCCGATACGCTTCTGGCCAGTCAGAGGGTTGTGCCCGAACGGCTAGTAAAAGATGGTTTTGTATTTCGATTTCCCGAGCTGGATCGGGCTTTGATCGATTTGGTTTAACATAGGTTAACCCAGTTTAACCTATCTTAATTTTGGTTACGATGGTTTATAGGATATGTGGGAATTCATTATCGTATTTTTGATTGCGTTGATTGTATTTATATTCTTTTTTGCTGCGATGTCGTTTCGCAAAACATCGGCCGATTCGGCACATCCGACCGGCCACTCTTGCGGAAGTCATCATTGTCATTGCACCGAAAGCCGTGTTCAAACCAGTGACCGGAAAGAGATAATAGGGCCAATATTTAGAGGTAAGGAGGTTGATTGATGGGTGGCCTTTGGGAAGCGATTGAGAAAAGAAGAAGTATTCGTAAATATACCGATCGGGAAGTATCCGATGATTTGTTGAATGAGGTTCTGGAGGCGGTAAAATGGGCGCCATCCTGGGCCAATAGCCAATGCTGGGAAGTGATAATCATCAGAGATCCGGGGGTTAAGCATGCCTTGGCAGATGTCGTCAGCCCAAAAAATCCGGCCACCCGAGCAGTTGCTTCCGCGCCGATCGTTCTGGCAATCTGTGCGAAATTGAAAAGCGCGGGGTATTATAATGACACCGCCGCCACTAAATTCGGAGACTGGTTCATGTTTGATCTCGGTCTTGCTACTCAAAACCTCTGTCTTGCCGCTCAGGATCTGGGGCTCGGAACGGTCATCGTGGGTCTGTTCGATCATGATCGTGCCAACCGACTTTTGAACTTACCGAAAGGGCACGATAGTGTCGTTCTCGTCCCCTTAGGTTATCCCAATCAGACGCCGAGAACGCCCAAAAGAAAGGAAGTGGTGGAATTCACCCATCAGAATATATTTTAACATCTTTGCTCTGACTAAGAGTTGAAAGCCTATAAATTCGATTCATCCTTGATATAAAAATGGACCAACTCGTGGACTCGAAAGACATTTCCGCTTTTCAGCAACAATTGCAGGTCTGGTTCCGGATCAATCAACGTAAGCTTCCCTGGCGCCAAACGATGGATCCCTACCGGATCTGGATATCGGAGGTGATGCTTCAACAGACCCAGGTCAATACCGTAATTCCCTATTACGACCGGTTCATTGAACGATTTCCCGAAGTTGCCAGGCTGGCCAAGGCCAGATTACAAACTGTACTAAAATGTTGGGAAGGTTTGGGGTATTACGCTAGGGCCCGTAACCTGCACAAAGCTGCTTCGGCCGTGGTCAGTCGTTACGGTGGTCGGGTACCGGATGATTGGAAAAATTTCACCGCCCTACCGGGCGTAGGACCATACATTGGGGCAGCCGTCTTGAGTATTGCCTATCACCGCCCCTATGCGGTCGTGGATGGTAATGTCAAGCGTGTATTGGCCAGGATTTTCGAAGATCCCACCCCGATCAACGGATCGGCAGCGTACGGGGTCTTTCGCAAGCTGGCCGACACGCTTCTCGATCGGTCGCACCCGGGTTGCCATAACCAAGCGTTAATGGAGATCGGCGCGCTGGTTTGTAAACGCGCGAATCCACGCTGTGCCGATTGTGCGATCAATGGTTTTTGTTTGGGATATCGCCATGGATCTGTATATCGTTATCCCAAGCGGAATAAGCGCAAGCCGGTACCGGAAATACAGGTTGCCGCTGGTGTGATTCGACGAAACGGCCGCGTACTCATTACCCAGCGCAAGCCCGAAGGGCTTCTTGGCGGTCTTTGGGAATTTCCCGGTGGTAAAATACGTGAAGGTGAAACCGCCGAGACTGCCTGTCGGCGGGAAATCAAGGAAGAGGTGGGATTAAACATTCGCGTTGATGCGCATTTGGCGCGCGTCCGGCATGCTTATACCCATTTTAAAATATTTTTGGATGTGTTTTTTTGTGATTATGTTGATGGAAAGATACAACTCAGCGGGCCTGTGGATTATCGCTGGATAAAGATTGAAGATATCGATCAATTCCCAATTCCCAAGGCCAACCTTAAATTTATCTCAAAATTAAAAAACCGGAGGTTTTTTAATGAATAAAAACAATCTGAAATTTGAGCAGGGCCCTATTCGGCCGCCTAACGAGGCCCGAAGTCTTTTACTGCGGTTCACCCGTAATTGTCCTTGGAACCATTGTCTTTTTTGTCCTGTTTATAAAAGGCGAAAATTTTCTCTGCGGACGGTTGAAGAGATAAAAAGTGATATTCAAACGGCCCGGGAAATGGCGGATGAAATCCAGGCGTTATCCTGGAAGCTCGATGCGGCGGGAAAAGTGAATGATCAAGTGATTAGCCACATCTTAAACCAAGCCCACTTTAGCTCCAGTTATCGCAGCGTGGCGACCTGGATGTACTACGGGACCGATGCCTGTTTTCTCCAGGATGCCGACAATCTCATCATGAAAACCGATGATTTGGTGGAGGTGTTAACCTATCTCAAGGAAACCATTCCCTGGGTCAGTCGGGTGACGACTTATACTCGCTCGAAGACGATAACTAAAAAATCGATTGATGCCCTCAAACGAATTCGAAAGGCCGGTCTGGATCGGATTCATATCGGACTGGAAACCGGTTACGATCCCTTGCTCAAGCTGATGAAAAAAGGAGTCACGGCCGCCGGTCACATTGAGGCGGGCAAGCGCGTGATCGGCGCCGGGATGGAGTTGTCCGAGTATGTGATGCCTGGGCTCGGGGGGCAGAAGATGTGGAAAGAACACGCCGAAGAGACGGCAAGGGTGTTAAATGAAATCAATCCACATTTTATTCGTCTCCGGAGCTTACGGGTGCCTCCGCGGGTGCCACTTTATGATAAACTTGAAGCGGATACATTCACCATGCAGACTGACGACATGCTGGCCGAAGAGGTTCGGGTCTTTATCGCTGCCCTCGATGGGATCACCAGTACAGTGACCAGCGATCATATTATGAATCTGCTGGAAGAGGTGTCGGGAAAATTTCCTGAGGACAAAGAAGAGATGCTTGCCGTAATCGAGGAATATCAGGCTCTGTCAGATATAGATCGACTGGTTTATCGGGCCGGTCGACGGGGTGGTACTTATCGGTCGACCAAAGATCTGAAACTCGATCAGGTATTGTATGGCAAGATTAAAAATATGGTTGAGCAGGTTCAGGCTGAAAAAGGAGTGGAAGGGGTCGAAACACTTATCACTGAAATGGTGGATCGGTATATTTAGTGCAAGACATAAGTATTTCCATAGCGAACTCAAGGGGACAATAACATGAATTTCGAATACAACCTAAACTGTTACAAACAATTGTCAACGCCATTTGGTTTTTTTATCGTGGTCGGGTTGCTGTTGGTTTTTCAATCACGCCTTGCGACCGCCGACGATCTACATGCATGCGATTATCTTACCGTTGATGAAGTTACACAAGTTATGGGGTTTGAGGTTAGCCTGCCTGAGCGCAAACCAGCTAACCCCATGGGCCAGAGCATCTGTTTTTTCGATGCTCCTCAGGAGCAGGGCATGAGGTTTGCCCAACTCCAGTTGGTCACTTCCTCATCGGAGAAGTTGAAGAAACTGGGGTTCACAGCTACCTCTCTATTTCAAAACAACATGGGATTCCTGGAAAACCCCCTTAAAGTGGCCGGGATCGGGGAACAAGCCTTTTGGGGCGGGTCCGGCATTAAAATGGGCGCCGGGTTGCATGTGTACTATAAAGATGTCACTTTTTCTGTTCTGGCTAACGCCGCCAATGAAGAAGATAGCCTGGCTAAATCCAAAAAGTTGGCCGGGATCATTATCGGCAAGATAAAATAGCACCTCGTAACCGATGCAACACCTTGCGACCACGGTGGCTCTATCATCAGCTCTCGGATAAATATGTTTTCATCTGCTCCCGGGGCGGAATCTGAAAGCTATCATAATCATCGAATCCGACCAGGCGACCAAATGCTTTATAATCGATGAGGACTCAATTTTTATGTTTTGACTATAATTTCCTGAATAACCGGAGGTATTCATGAAAGCGGCAATATTCGAGAAATTTGGACAACCGTTGATGATTCAGAATGTGAGTGATCCGACCCCGCCACCGACTGGTGTGGTCATTCGGGTTGAAGCCACCGGGATTTGCCGCAGCGACTGGCATGGTTGGAAGGGGCATGATCCGGATGTCAAACCACCCCATGTGCCGGGTCATGAACTGGCCGGTGTCATTGAAGCTGTGAATCGTGAAGTTAAGAATTGGCAGCCCGGCGATCGCGTTACGGTGCCGTTTGTCTGTGCCTGCGGTGTTTGTCCCCAATGTCAGTCCGGGAATCAACAGGTTTGCGACCATCAAACCCAGCCTGGTTTTACCCATTGGGGTTCCTTTGCCGAGTTTGTTGCGATCGAGCATGCCGATGTGAACCTGGTTCGCTTACCACCAACACTCAATTTTGTTTCAGCAGCCAGTTTGGGTTGCCGGTTTGTCACCTCGTTTCGGGCGGTGATCGATCAGGGACGGGTATCGGCTGGCGACTGGGTGGTAGTGTTTGGGTGCGGGGGCGTGGGATTATCCACAGTTATGATCGCCTCTGCCGTGGGAGCAAATGTTGTGGTGATAGACATTGCCGAAGATAAACTAATTCTGGCCAAAGAGGTAGGTGCCGCGGTTACAATTAATGCCACAAACGAACAGCAAGTTGTCGAAGCCATCAGAGAATATACCGGAGGTGGCGCCCATGTGTCCATTGATGCATTGGGCGATCCGGTAACATGCCATCATTCGGTATCGAGTTTACGTAAACGGGGAAAGCATATCCAGGTGGGGCTGTTGGTGGGGGATCATTGCAACACGGAACTGCCAATGGACAAAGTGGTTGCCAACGAACTGGAGATCTACGGTAGTCACGGCATCCAAGCTTACCGCTACAGTGCCATTTTTGACATGATTGCCCAAAAGAAAATGAATCTGGCGAGATTAATCAGCCAAACGGTGGCGCTGGAAAAGGGTGTAAAGGTGCTCGAGAGTATGGATCAATTCAGGGGGAAAGGGATAACGGTTATCAATGAATTTTAACTGGCTTCGAATTCGGTGAGTGATTCCTCTGGTTAGATAGAGGCACGCTTCCCTACCACCATGGGTCTGGATTCAATTCCCCCGCCATCTGCTGCTCGAGCTCTTCGGGCAGAAAAGACAGGTGTCGAAATACCCGTCTTTCCATTTCCCGAGAGACATCCCAAAGCCGGTGCAAACGACGGCGATAGCCGGGTTTCTGGCAATACTTTTCAAGAATATATTGCATCCGCTCATCCATGGAAACAATTCGGTCATGTAGTACACGTTTGTCGGCATAGTTGACGATCTCGGCTTCATCAGGAATATCCGATGAAAAGTAGGTATCCAGGGTGACATGCTGCCCCACAATTTTCCCTACTTCGGTGTAGCCGAGTCGGATCAATAGTTCCTCCCCCGTCCGGGTATGATCCTCGCCTGTATTAAAGCTACGGGTTTTGGTAATATCGTGTAGCAGGGCCGCTGCAGCAACGAGTTCACGACCCAGAAATATATCTGCTTTCCGGAGCTGATTCGTCAAAAAGGTGGCCACCCGAAATACCTGCCGGGAATGATCGATGATATGTGCGAGCATCCCGGTAGTGTGAAAAAGGCGATCACATTCTTTTTTAGATGGGGTGTTCACCTATCGTGACCCTTTTTATACTCGAGTTTTTCCGGATATGGATTGATAAAGATAAATTGGTACGCCCGGCTGGATTCGAACCAGCGATCTTCAGCCCTGGGAGCTAAAAAAAACCAGTATGCCTCAATTTATGTCAAATTATCAGTAATCACCATATTTACTTAAATAAAATCAAAATCTACCTGTTGTTTTCTCTTAACTTTCTCCAATATGTCCCTAATATAATGAGCGTGTGGGGAATAGGGTGGGGAAACAACCTTCAACCTTGGTAAAATTTTATATATGAGGAATTTGATCAAGTCAATCATCTGCCAGCCCAGTCAGTTTTATAGGTAGGCTGGTTTAATAAATTTCCCTTTGCCAAAGACGGCGAATAGCGGTAACCTAACTTAGTTACGTTCTATATTTAGGCTATTGCGTTTTTAGAGCAAAAAATTCTTACAAATAAGCCATGATGGATAGGAAGATGGAAAATTATACTGAAAAATATTGGAAACTGAGACTGGAAAATTGTAAGGGTGTTCTGGAGAATAATAATTTCGAGGTGTTTCTTGCCGATAACGCCCTTGCGGCGAAAGAAATTGTTATTGAAGAGATCCTGCCGCGAATCAATGCAAAGAGCGTCTCCTGGGGTGACTCCTTGACGCTTCAGGCGACGGGCATTTTAGAGGAGATAAAAAGACATCCCGATATCGATTTAATCGAAACATTTGCAAAAAATATGTCCCGGGAAGACAGCATGAGCCGCCGCAGACAGGCATTATTGGCTGATCTCTTTTTTACGGGAACCAATGCCCTAACTGAGAAAGGCCAGCTTGTAAACCTTGACATGATCGGTAATCGTGTGGGGGCCATCGCATTCGGGCCTCAAAATGTTATTCTTTTTATCGGCAGAAACAAGATCGTCTCGAATGTCGAAGACGCCATGAAGCGTGTTAAGGATTATGCGGCTCCCCTCAATGCCATCCGCCACACGGATATGAAGACCCCCTGCCGGGAAACGTCTTATTGTATGGACTGTAAAAGTCCTGATCGTATCTGCAACACCTGGGTCATAACCGAAAAGTCGTATCCCAAAGGCCGTATAAAGGTTGTGTTGATCAATAAAGATATCGGATTGTAAAAGTGAAATAAGGTTCATCCGGTTTAAGCGTACTTTCATTGATAGATGAGTCGGTAACAAAAGAATCTCCAGCGTTCCATTTGGAAAGGGTTCAAGTGATGGATTTCAGCCGATTGTATTACAACGAGTATGAAAACGATTCATTCCAGCATGGGTTGGTGATAGTATTTCCAATAAATTTGGCTTTATCAATTCCTTAGCCCCTCGACCCCTTGAATCCTTTGTCCAACCCACCAAAATAGGTGTCTGATTTCTGATAAATCTGGAAAAGTGTGCTTTAGCCGGATGAACCTGAAACAATCTATTCACGCGAGTATTCAACCAACTAATGGCTCAAATAACTCGTCTATCGTAAAGGGTTGAAAGAAATAGATGAAAATTTTACTGGTTTACCCCTATTTTTTGGAGGACCGTAAAAACGCCGAGGAGATCAGTATGCCGCCCCAGGGGATTTACAGTGTGGCCGCCGTGCTGAAGGCCAATGGGTATGACGTTGACCTGTTCAACTGGTACCACTTCCGGCAACCAGGGGAACAGTTTATCGATGCGTTGAAAGCCCATAATCCGGATATAATCGGATTTTCGATCCTGAATGCAAACCGGTGGGGCGGCATCGATTTGGCTAGCGTTGCCAAAGATAAGTGCCCCGGCGTTACGATTGTTTTCGGCGGTGTCGGCGCCACGTACCTGTGGGAGCACCTGCTCACCCATTTCCTCCAGATTGATTATGTGGTGATCGGGGAAGGCGAGCGTAGCTTATTGCACCTAGTTAAACACATCGAGAGCGGCACAACACCGATTGAAAACATCGGCGGAATCGCTTACCGCAGAGACGGGACTGCCATACGCAATCCAGGCGCCCCGCTCATAGTGGATCTCGACAGTTTGCCCTGCCCGGCGGAATATTTTTCATATCAGCACGTATCGTTGACGCGGGGCTGCCCGGGAAAGTGCACCTTCTGCGGATCACCTGAATTCTGGGATCGGCGGGTTCGGTTTCGCTCTGCCGAACACTTCGTAGGGGAATTGGAAACGCTTTATCGCAAGGGCGTCCGTTTTTTCTTTTTTTCTGACGACACTTTTACTATCCAGAAAAAAAGGGCGATCGATGTCTGCCGAATGATCATTGACAGAAAGCTGCCGATAGCCTGGCAGGCCATATCGCGGGTAGACATGGTCGATGAAGAGATTCTTTTCTGGATGCGAAGAGCCGGGTGTATTCAAATCAGTTATGGAGTGGAGAGCGGTTCGGAAAAGATCCGCAAGATGTTGAAGAAGAACTATTCAACGGATCAGATCGAGAATGCCTTTGCCCTGACTGTAAAGTACGGCATCATGTCGCGGGCGTATTTTATTTATGGCTGCCAGGGAGAGACCGACGATACCGTCGAGGAGACCATCGCGCTGATGAACCAGATCAAACCGTTGAGCACGATATTTTATATTCTCGATATCTTCCCTGGAACTGAACTATACAACGATTACAAGAAGAACTGTGCTACTACCGATGATGTCTGGCTCAAGCGCATTGAGGACATCCTCTATTTTGAGACCGACCCGGCCCTTTCCCAGGACCAGGTGATAGCCTTCGGGCAGAAGTTGCGGGCTTCTTTTTACGAGAGCCTGCCTGGCTTCTTGGATACCTTGGAACTGGCGGACATCGAAGAATTGTATCCCTTTCATGCGGACTTTTTATCCCGACTGGCGATGACTTTCGATCACGGAGACTACGCCCGGGTCGATGCGATTTTCCGAAAGGAAGATATCGCACAAAAACTCTATCAAAAAGCGCTCTCATTTTCTCCGGATGCGAGGGCCTATCTGGGACTGGGCATCCGGTTGCAGAGAACCGGGCACCCGGAAGCTTCAGTTGAACTCCTGAACGATGCCAGTGGATACTTTCCAGACGATGAGCAGTTGAATATATGCCTCGGCGTCAGCTACATGAACATGGCAAGATATGAAGATGCGCTGCATTATTTCGAACCTTATCAGCAGCTCGCTCACGTCAAGAAATTTATTGCTGAATGCCATCAGCACTTGGGTCGTTCCCTTTGAACGATGGTACCCTTTTCGACTCAATCTCTGTAATCACAACCAAAAAATGCTCACGGAAACCATCCGTAACCTTTATAGGTGCCCGGTCGCATGTTCTGGCCGAAATCTACGCTTGGCATAGCGAGAATGTCATGCCTATTCCAAGATGGCGCCCGTTCTCCCATCCACAACCCGAAGAATATCCGCTGGGGTCATAACGAGCATAATTCCACGCTGACCGCCGTTTATAGCCACTTTATTGTGGTCCAAAAGGGTTTCTTCCATAATGACGGGGAGGGCCTGGCGGATGCCGAAAGGACTGATTCCGCCAACTTTGTAGCCGGTGGCTCGCTCGGCTGTAGCCGGATCAGACAATGCTGTTCGTTTAACGCCATAAGCCTTTGCCAGGCGCTTGGGTGACACCCGGCGATGACCAGGTGTCAGAACCAGAATGTATTTACTGGCACCTATATCGGCCATCAGCGTTTTTACAGTCCTTTCCAGGGGAAAATCGATGGCCCGGGAAGCAAATACGGCCCCTTTTTTCATATGAGTATAACGGATTACCTCGAAAGGGATCTTTTTTCGTTTCAGAGACTGGATGGCACGGGTCGTCATCGTTGGTTTGAGTGGCAGTTTTGGCCCATGGCTTGTGGGCTGTGATTTTTATCAATCCTCGAAGATTAAATAAAGCTAACTTTACCATTTCCCAAGTGATAAATCGCCCCGCATATCAGCAGGGTTTGTTCAGCCACCAGGGTCTCAAATTGCTCCGTTTGGTTCAATCTGGACACCGTTCGGGTGACATTTGCTAACACTGCCCCCTCGATTGGGTCTTGGCTGAAATGATGGGCATTTTCAATGGCTGGTTTAAGGAGTTTGGCGATTTTTCCATCGTCAGGGGTGATTTCTTTTAATCCCTTAGCTGCGGTAACGGCTCCGCAGTGGGTATGCCCCAGGATCAGAACGACCGATACGGACAAATGCCGAACGGCATAATCGATACTCTCCAGTCCCAGTTGATCCACCAGATTGCCGGCCGTGCGGAGGATAAACAGGTCGCCCAGTCCCTGGTCGAAAATGATTTCAGGCGATACGCGTGAGTCGGCGCAGGATACCACGGCGGCCATCGGCCGCTGGCCCATAAGTAAGTTTTTTCGATGTTCCGATGAGGTATCCGGACCTTTGAATCGACCGGTGAAGAAGCGGGCGTTGCCTTCGGATAGAGTGTCCAGGATTTCTTTATGTTTTGAATTTTGCATGTGTGTTTCTATCCATTTAGTATAACCCCAAACGAGCGTAAACAAAATGAGAAACTCAACTTAAGTATTTTAATTTGTGGTATAAATTTTCAATTCGGTTAAATTTTCATAATGCTTCAATGAATGAGATAGTTAATCACAAAACAATCTCATTTTGTTGGCTTTTCGGCCCCCACGATAGCGGTCCGGTAGGAAAGCCGATCATACCCCACCTACGGCGTTATCAAGGGTTTGCGGTAGTACACTACAGCGTCACCTTTGATGCCTTGTATCTGGGGCATCCTCGACTTTCGCTCAATTGGGGTATAAGCGCTTGGTTTCACTATAGTCTTCTCTAATTCAATTGACAAGTCCACCCAAGGTAAAAAATCAAAGATATTGCGACCATATTAAAGCGGTAGAAATCCTTCCATTTTAACCGCCGCGATCGTAGAATCTGTGAATAATATTGAGCACTATCATCTCTTCACGTACTCATGGTGCTCAGCGGTGAAAATTTTATTCATCATCGTCCTTATGAAATTGTGCACTTAGTTCGGCATAAATTTTGAGAAAGGAGCAATGAATGACTGAAAACGCGTTTCAGGATTATTACGAGGACCATTCAAGCCATTGCTATGGATGTGGCCGATTGAATGCCCATGGCCTGCGGATCAAAAGTTTCTGGGATGGTGAGGTAACCATTTGCCGGTTTACACCCAAACCCTTTCACACGGCCATGCCTGGGTATGTCTATGGTGGCTTGATTGCCTCGGTGATTGATTGTCACTCCACCGGCACGGCCGCCGCCGCAACCTATCGGGCTGAAGGGCGCAAGATGGCCACCCGGCCGGAGCTTCGATATGTAACGGCCTCGCTGCAGGTGGATTACTTGAAACCCACCTCCATTGATATGGAGATGACGCTACGGAACAGGGTGGTTGAGATCAAGAACCGCAAGGTGGTCGTGGTAGTGGAATTGGAGTCAAAGGAAGAATTGTGCGCACGGGGCAAGGTTGTAACGGCACGCGTACCCGAGCACTGGACCCCGGAGTAAGGTTCTCTGACCGGGTATCCATTTTTCTGCTTTGCTTCACATTTGAATCTGTTTGACTTCTTATCTTATCGATTATGATATGATGATCTCAATCTCTCGCCGTTTCAAACACGACGAGTCCTTGTCAATAAAGTATACAGTCCGCTGATTGGTTGTGGACTATCTTGACACTCGGACAGGAGCCATCCATTTTTCGAAATATTTGCAGCTCTGTTTAAAAGATGAAATTATAACATTGCTGCCCCAAATAGATAGTCTTTTCGATTATTTTATTCATGAATACAAATAGTTGCATTTATTAAACTGCTTTCCCAGGTTCAGGTTGCCTTCGTTTTTAGCAGATGCTATCCAGCTCCGACCAAAGGATGTGGATATTTGACAGGCTTGATTTAAACCGATTTCTTCATCCGATTGTTCCAACAAATTTATTGATTACTGTAAATTCCAGCCAAAGCCCTCTCCGTAACCATTAGAAATATTGAGGTTTTATACCTATTCGGGAATTGGCTGGACATCTCGACGGGGATAGAGCCCCTTCACTTGGATGAAATCAGAATTACAAATTAACATAGATAGATCCAAATTAAGTAGGCAATATGGTCAACAATGTTTTCCACAGCAGAAATATCCAGAATATTTTAAAATTAAAACAAATAAATACAATTATATATAGTAATTTTAGATTATCATGTTGTTTTAAGATTATTTTGGCAAGTTTATTGCATAATTTAGTGTTATCGGTAAATGGATGGGACCGATAACATGAACACCCGGCGCTTGAAGTCGAGAATATTCATCGAAATATAATAGGCGGGAGCAACCTATGACAGCCCCACTTATCGGAGTCAGTCAAGACATATTAAAAATCAAGGAGTTAATCGCCCGTGTGGCGCACACCGGACTGAATGTGGTCATCACCGGGGAGAGCGGGGTGGGAAAGGAAGTGGTTGCTTATCAGCTTTATAAACAATCCCCCCGGGCAGGCAAATCGTTTATCAAGATCAATTGCGCGGCCCTGCCCGAAACACTTTTGGAAAGCGAGCTGTTCGGGCATGACCGGGGCGCTTTTACCGGTGCGGTGAAAAAAAAGCGGGGAAAATTCGAGCTGGCCAATCAGGGAACGTTATTGTTGGACGAGATCGGAGACATGCCTTTTGGACTTCAGGCCAAGCTTCTGAGGGCCTTGCAAAGCGGCGAAATTATCCCTTTGGGGTCCGAAAAAGAGATAACCGTAGACACCTGGGTAATCGCCACGACCAACCAGGAACTGGAGCGGCATATTGCCGAGCAACGATTTCGGGAGGATTTGTATTATCGGTTAAACACGATCAGTATTTATGTTCCGCCGTTGCGGGAGCGGCCCGAGGATATCCCCGCGCTGATCGATTATTATGTCAAGCAGTACACGACAAAATATATGAGTGAGGAATCTCTGGATGCGGCCACGATCAAGGAGCTGACCGCCCATTCCTGGCCCGGGAATGTTCGTGAGCTCCAGAATACCTTAAAACGGATTTTGGTACTGGGTGATAGTGAGAAGGTAATTACCCGATTAAAAAACCCATCCCGGACCCAGGAGGATTTCGACCTTGAGGCGGAGCGTATTTTTCAATCCCCGTTCATTAAAGATATGGCAACATTATTGGAGAAAACTATGAATAACGGTGACATGCTGCCCCTCAAGGAAATCAGAAGAAAAGCCCTTGACCTGGTAGAGCGGGAGGTTATTTCTGGGGTTCTTAAAAAAACGGGTTGGAACCGGACCAATGCAGCCAAAAGATTAAAGATCAGCTATAAAACCTTATTGTATAAGATCCAGGATCTCGGCATGTCCCCGCCAGATCGTTCTCGGCTCAAATCATCATCCGATTCCAACCAACCGGCCTACCGGCCGAACCGGAGAAGAGGGATTGGTTCCCTCCATAAAACGGTAGAGTTCGGATCAATCTAAAATTGATGAGAACCTAAAAAGCATCATTCCACCCAGTAATTAAAGAGGATCTCTATACAGGCAGTGAGATGCCGATTTGATTCAATTCGGCTGCAATACGAGTCGACCAGCCACGATTTGCCAGGGGGTTGGCCGGACTGGGATGAGTGATTCGGCCTGTGGCGATGTTCAATCCTCGACATACTTTATTGACCCGCTCGGCGGTAAAAGCGCCGATACCGATAACATGGCGAGGTGAAAGGGATTCAACGGTTTTTAGCAGGGCATGGTCACAGGCTGCAAGAATTGGGGTTCTCTCTCTGGCGGGCAGTTTGTCTGGCGTGCGGTTGCGCCCGGTTTTTTCGATAAAGGCCAGGGGGCAATAATTGGTGATAAAGAAACGTTTAAAAAATCGTTCGGGAGTGCCGAAAATCTCGCGTGCCCAGCCCCACACCCGCTGGCCGCTGACTTCTCGTCTTGGACAATCAAACCCCGTTACCGGTCGCTTGGGATGCATACTCGGCGGTTCTCCGATGGATGCTTTTATACCCAGCCAGCCTCTGACCGATTGAACATCACCGAATGGGATACCGGTCTGGACCATGCCCCAAGGTCCGGGATTCATTCCCACCAGGACGATCTCTTTTGGTGGCTGGCCATACCGAGCAAGATATTGATCATGGGCCGGGCGGGCATAGACCAATGGATTATATACATGGGTAACCGGCGGCCCGAAACGAAGCGGGGCAAGGGATTTGATCAGCTGATCGGTGATGATCTGATGGTTCATCGGATAAAGCGAATATACCATAGGTGGGTAGGTATTCCCAGTCAATCGCTGAATGAGACTTTCGATCGACGTGATTTAAAACCAAGGGTATGCTATCATAGTGAAAAAATATCAGCCACAAATATCGGCTGGCCTATCGATGAATCCGGTCGATGAACTGGGTCGATAAAATCGGATAGAAGAAAATGATTCCATGACTCCAACGGATTATTATAAAATATTAGGTGTTCCTAAAACCGCTAAAGCTGAACAGATCAAGGAAGCCTACCGGAAGCTGGCATTTAAATATCACCCGGATCGATCTGGAGAAGCCGGCAATGCTGATCGGATGAAACAGATTAATGAAGCTTATGCGGCCCTTTCTGATCCAGCCAAACGACAGGAATACGATTCCCTTCGCAGTCAATTCGGCCCCGGCGCCTATGACCATTTCAGGCAAACTTACTCTGAACAGGAAATTTTTCGGGATACGGATATCCACCAGATTTTCGAGGAAATGGCCCGGTCTTTCGGTCTGAGGGGATTTGATGAAATATTCAAAAACTTTTATGGCGACGGGATGAGGACCTTTAAGCACCAGGGAACCGGATTTTTTACCGGTGGTTTCATTTTTTCGGGTAGACCGGGCCATTTTCCGAAGGATCACCGGACATCACTTCCAAGGGGGCGGAATCGACTGATCAACTATCTGTTCAATAAAGTTACCGGTCTCGCCATTCCCCAAAAAGGAAGCGATACTCATGACACCATTTTCCTGCATCCGGATGAGGCGCAGAAAGGCGGTCCGTACGCATATTATCACCGTAAAAAGGCCAAGAAGCTGGTGGTTAAGATACCAGCCGGTATTCGAGACGGCCAGAAGATCCGTTTGACCGGCATGGGCACAGATGGCAGGAGCGGTGGTGGGACAGGAGATCTGTATCTGGCCGTTAGTATTAAAGAGCCGCTGGGGGACAAGATAAGAAAGGCGGTTACCGGGTTATTGAACCGGTAAACATCGCTGTTGGGAGGATTTTATTTAGATGCAATACGGGTCAATGAATTTTCCCATCCGGCCGATAATTGGGGAAATTGAATCCATCGGTCGACTCGGGTTTGACTTTCTGGAACTGGCCATGGATGCCCCGGAGGCCCATTGTGAGATTATCAAAAAAGATGCCCACAAGATCAGAAAAGCGCTTCATGACCAGGGCTTAAATGTGGTCTGCCATTTACCGACCTTTGTTTATACTGCCGATCTTCTCGAAAGTATCCGCAAGGCTTCTGTTCGGGAAATGGTCAACTCGCTGGAAGTCGCCGCGGAATTATCCCCTTTAAAAGTGGTCGTGCATCCAAGCTATATCGGCGGCCTGGGTGTGCTGGTGCCGGAAGTGTCCATGGAATATGCCCTGGATGTCATGGGGATCCTAGTGAAAAAAGCAGAGCAACTGGGACTTCGCCTGTGCCTCGAGAATATGTTTCCCCCCAAGTATCAAAGTTTTGTGGAACCGGAGGACCTGGCCCCCGTTTTGGTGAAATTTTCGGATCTTGAATTAACATTGGACACGGGACACGCGCACATCAACCCGCTCAACCGGGATCGGATCCTGGCATTTATCGACCAATATCCAAATCGCATCGGGCATTTACACATAAGTGATAATGGGGGGGACCTTGATGCACATTTGCCGGTGGGCAAAGGGACGATTCAGTTTGAAACAGTGATGACCGCCATTAAATTAATCGGATATGATGATACCCTGACCTTGGAAGTATTCACCAATAACCCCAGCGATCTGGTCCAAAGCCGGGAACATATTGCCGGGTTATTAAGTGCCGGATGAGGTGAAATATCAAGCCGATTCGATCGATACCTGCAAGGTCGTGATGTGGTTTTTCTCCTCGGCGATGATGGTGTCAAGCAGCGTGATGGTTTCATCTTCAGAAACGATCCGGCGGATCATTTCATAAAAAAGGATTGTATCTCGCTCAAACTCGATGCTGGTTTCAAGCAGGTCTTCGACTGCTTTCATCGATCTAAAATCAGCCTCTTGGAGAGAAAAGGTCTTATCCACCATCGTTTCTCGCATAAACGCCCGGGCTATTTTTTCAAGGTTTGAATACCCTGGTAGACCTGATCGTGGCGGCGTAAGTCTGGAAATCCATTTGGCATGCTTGGCTTCTTCGTCGGCCAATCGTAACAGAGCCGCAGACAAAAAAGGATTTTTAATCTGTTCGGCAGCACGGCGGTAGATACATTCCCCGTTGTGCTCAATCTGTACGGCGATGTCGATGATTTCCTTCCAGGTGAACATGAGGGTAATCCTTTCGTGAATGGTCTGCGGTTATTTAATTTGAGAATAATGTCAGACATGTGAAGGCCGGTCAAGGAATGGGGATAATCTTTTGATGAAGATATCCGCTCAGATCGATCCAAGGTATCGGTCGCTATTGCAAAAAGCGTCACGTCGTGGGCATATCAACCTGGCGTTGACGGTCAGCACGTACATCGGGTTGTCGGGGCCGATTGCAAAGCGGTGGTTCAAAAAACAGGCGACACTCACGACCTTTCGCGTTTGTTGGCCGTTGGTGTCAGAATTGAATTTTACCAGGCGGTTTCACAGTAAGGTGGCTGCTATCATTAATGTGACCCAATCGGTTAAAAATCAGGATGCGGCCGGGCTCGGTGCCATGGCCTATGCCCTGGATAGAGGCGATCGGACGGTTTTAACCGCCACCCCGTCAGATCGAGAGCTGAAAATCGTGGCCAATGCGATTAAGCGACCGGATGATTTCTGGGCTTGGATCAGAGATCAAGACAATACCGGCCGAGAAGCGGCGATTAGGCATTTCAGAAAGATTGGTAATTCCTTTGACCGTGCCATCATCATGTCAGCGGCATATCTAACAACAGTTACCGAACCACAGAACGTATTTCGGGCCGAGGCCCAGGATGATCGCTTCCCTTACTGGGTTGCTTTTGATCATCATGTCCGGCAGGGCCAAGAGACCCTCGCGCGAATATCCAAAGATCTTCATATCCCCTTACCTCAATTGATATGGATCTTTTTTTATTTTGAAGGCTCCCGAACTCAGAAACGGTTTTCGTCCGTGTGGTGGGACCGGTATTGTCACTGGCGGTTTGAAAAGGCAGGAATGACTCCCGAACAGGCTCACTTGATGTGGCACTCCGTCCGGCCTCAATTGACTGCTGCTTTGACCGAAGACGCCCACCGTCTCCACCGGGAGATTTATCGATGGAAGCAAGTTCATCTGGACCAGATCAAGGAACTGAAAACCGAAGTAGAGCAGTTTACTTCATCTTCCAGACGCACGGATAATCGGCAAAAGCCCTTATTTTAACCTAAATTGAGTGATTTTTTAATCGCTCTGCACCAATCTATTGAGCGCTAAGGCTCACAAAAATACTCGCCATATCCACTGGGTATGACTGCGCTTTTTGAAAGCCTTGTCATCTCATTATCTCAGCACATAGCTTTATAAAAAATCGCTCAATTTAGGTTTAAAATAAATGGTTTACAAATGGTTGGCTTTCTTGATGGCCTGCCAGGCATCCTCGGCCGTATCAACAAACTGGAAAATGTCGATATCCTTTGCGCTGATAGTTCCCTGGTCGACCAATGCCCCGAAATTAATGACCTGTTCCCAGAAATCACGACCAAATAGCAGGACGGGAATCGGTTTGATTTTACGGGTCTGAATCAATGTCAGGGTTTCGAATAACTCATCCATGGTACCGAATCCGCCGGGGAAAGCCACCAGGCTTTTGGCACGGATGAGAAATTGCATCTTGCGAATGGCGAAATAATGAAATTGAAAGCACAGTTCAGGTGTAATGTAGGTGTTGGGTCGCTGCTCAAAGGGAAGAACGATATTCAGTCCAATACTCTTGGCGCCGACATCATCGGCACCCCGGTTGGCCGCTTCCATAATACCGGGGCCGCCCCCTGTCACCACCATTAGCTTGTTTTTCTCCGTATTCTGGGAGACTAGCGCGGCCAGTTGACGGGCTTCGTGGTAATAGCGACTATAATTTAAGTCCCTCTCTGCATTCTTTAAGGTTTTTTTTAGGGATTTAGTGACACCTTCTGTTTTGATACGAGCCTGTATTTTTGACAGATGATCCGCAGCAACATCTGGGTCCTTGGTTCGGGCACTACCGTAAATCACCACTGTGGATTTGACCCCGTATTCGTTGAGGACCATTTCAGGTTTTAAGAGTTCCAGTTGAAGCCGAATGGGGCGGAGTTCATCACGCAGGAGAAAATCGTTATCCTGGTATGCCAACTTATAGGCTGAAGACTGACATTGGGGTATATCCGAACGCTGTTTGGCTGTGTTCGCATCTTCAAAGGCACTTCGAAACAGTCTTTTTTTACCATACGGGGGGGACATGCGTTAGCCTCCGATCATAATTAATATTTTAGAGATGAAGATGTAATATCTTTTTATGTTACAAAAAACTATAATTCTAACATGAATAGAAAAAAAAGAGAAGGCATTAAACAACGTGAAAAGGGTCTGAATGGCCGGTGCGTTAAAGCGGTATGTTGACATTGTGCTGATCATCGGGCAAGGTTTTCCAAGCTTTGAGGTCGGCTTCATTGTCAATATCAAAAAAATAGGCCGGATTTTGGGTAGGAAAGGCATAGACTGTTGCAGGGTTTGAATCAATGATTTCACGAGCGCCCGAATCCCCTTGGATGCGCATAATCGAATCGTAGAATTTTCGGCTGAAAATAGTGGGATTTCCCCGATTTTTATGCCGAACGGGGACGCAGATGTCTCCAGTTGAATTCCGGAAAGCGATGAGTAGATCATTGATGGCTGGTGGATCAACCAGGGGTTGATCGCCGAGGAGAAACATCACGGACGGATGGGTATTCATGACTTCTTCCAGGCCAGTGCAAATGGATCGGCTGAGGCCTTCCCGATACCGCCGGCTTATGACGACCTTGAGACGCGAAATGCCGGTTTGGCTTCCCAGGTGTCGCGATATGACTTCGTGCTGATACCCCAGCACCAGAACGATGCGATCAAGATTAGAGGCAAGCGCGGCATTGATCACCCTTTCGATCAGGATGCCCCCCTTAACGCGCAACAGCTGTTTGGGTCGCCCCAGTCGTTTTGAACGCCCGGCAGCGAGAATAATTCCGGCAGTGGGTGTTTTTTTGTGCATTTAGGGCTCAAACGATCGGATGATTTTGAAGAATAAACTATGATAGCAAAGATCGTCTATTTTCGAAAGACCATGTCGAATTGACAAGTCTCCGAGGCAGCAAAGATGGAATCATTGAAAGAAATCTTTCTTTCCGGTAATGGTGGCGTGATTAGCCTGGTGGGTGCGGGTGGTAAAACCAGCCTCATGTTTCGTATTGCCCGGGAGGTTTCCAATGCCGGGGAGTCCGTATTAACCACGACCACCACCCGGATCATGGTGCCGGGAAAAAAACAATCATCTGAAATCATGATAGCGGCCACGCCGAAGTCGGTTCTTGAAAAAGCGACTGTTTTAATGAAAACCAACCTTCACTTGACGGCGGTTTCCGCGGCACATCGTGAAGGCGACAAATTGGTCGGATTTGAATCGGTGGCCATCGATGAATTACAACAATCCGGCTTGTTTAGATGGATCTTGGTAGAGGCGGACGGAGCGGCTAAAAAGTGGATAAAAGTCCCCGCTGATCATGAACCGGTTGTCCCGAAATGTACCGATCGGCTTATCGGTGTCGTCGGATTGAAAGCTGTTGGAAAACCGCTAACAGCGAAATGGGTTTTTCGGCCGGAAAACTTTTCAAAGCTGACTGGGCTGGAACCGGGCGCGCCGGTAACGGTGGAATCCGTGGCCATATCGATCTTAGATCCCAAGGGGATACTCAAAGGCGCCCCCCCACAGGCTGGACGGTATCTTTTTTTGAATTTGGCCGGTGATATGAGGCTTTTAGAATACGGCCGGGATCTGGCCCAGAGATTATGCCGACATGGTCATCGATCAAATCTAAAGCGAGTGATCATTGGGCATGCCCGGGACAATCCAGCCGTCTTAGAATATTTTGATATTCCATAACCTTAAATTGTATCTATGTTTGATCATTTTAGTATAGCGGCCCCACTCTACGATAAAATCATTCGCATCTATGATCACGAAAGGATCTGTCGGCTGTTGCAGCTGCCCGCCAACGTTCGTTTGCTGGATGCCGGTGGCGGTACAGGCCGTGTATCCCGCCGTCTGTACCCCCTGTCGCGCCAGGTTGTCATTTGCGATCTGTCCCAGGCGATGCTTCGTCAGGCGGCCGATAAAGGGGGGTTGAATCCGGTGCGGGCCCATGCGGAAAGGCTGCCTTTTGATGACGATAGGTTTGATCGGATTTTGGTGGTCGATGCCCTGCACCATTTTTGCAATCAGCAGGAGGCCCTAACTGATCTGGTTCGGGTATTGAAACCCGGCGGTAGGCTGGTGATTGAAGAGCCGGACGTGACCCGGCCCATTGTTAAACTGGTTGCCTTGATGGAGAAACTGGCATTGATGGGTAGCCGGTTTCTCACCTCGCTTCATATTGTAAGAATTTTAAATGATCTCGGGATGGTCACCCACGTGGAAAATGATGGGCGCTTTATCTTTTGGGTGCAGGCGTGTAAACCCAAGTAAAAGATATGATATCGGGTCTGTTGGACGGGGTTACCGGTTTGAGCGCAAACAGTGTGACCTTAAAATCAGCAGGATCACCATAAGGGCTGACGTCGCAAAGCAAAACCCCATGGCGATAAATACCGATTCTAGCCCGAATCGGTCGGCCAGGTAGCCGGCTACGGCCGCGGCCGTCGACCCGACGCCGAAAGTCAGGAAAAAGTGGATCCCGTAGCCCATTCCGTGACGGTGTTTGGGGAAGTAATTGGAAATCAGAAAGTTCTGAATCGGCTGAGTGGAAAAATAGAAAAATGCGTAGATAACGGTCGCACCGATCAGGATCAGCCCTTTGCTGATGGCCATGCAGAAGACGAAGATCATCCCGGTCAGGATGGCGATCAGGTAAAGCTTCTCGGCATCGTAACGATCTACCAGCCGACCGGCCAAATATTGCCCCCAGGCACCTGATAGGAGGGCGACAGTTGCGACGGTACCGCCCAGGGCGACTGTGTTCATGGATAAAAAACCAAGGTGCACCCGCTGTCCCATGTAAGTGGGTAGAAATGTCATGATGCCTTTGTAAGTTAACCCCAGGGCCGTGGCAGATAATAAAAACAGGACGATTTTAATCCAGTTTTCGGAATGGATCTTAGCCCGGTCTTTCCGGGTTTTATCCTTTTCATCTGGAGAAATTATTTTTCCTGGAATCGTTAATGAATAAATAGCCAGTCCGATACCCAACATTCCAAAAAAAACATGAGGGGTTCGCCACCCGAACATCGATCCGATCCAGGCGGATAAAAGGGGTGTGATGGCGACCCCGATACTGCCGGCGATACCGTGAATGCCGAAAGCATTTCCCCGATGGGTCATGGACAGCGACAGAAGTGTGTTGGCGGCCGGATGATAGGTGCTGCAAAATAACCCGATCAGGCCCATGATAATTCCGTAGACCCATAACGAGTTGACAGGCCAGACAGCAATCGACAAAATACCGGCCCCGAAAAGGAAAAGGGTCACCAGACGCCGTGGCCCCACCTTGTCCGCCATAATACCGGCCGGCAAAGAGCCCAGTCCGAAAGCATATGAAAAACCGGTTACAATTAGTCCGAGGTGAAAATAATCGGTGCCGAATTCGACAATAAGTAACGGTATCAGGGGCGGCAGGACGCCTTCAAATAGATGGACGAGACTATGGGCGCCAACCGAAAGGCCCATAATTTTTTTTTCTTTCGCTTCCATGATGATTTTCTCCGCGCCTGATTAGGTGGTGAAGCCTTGAAAAACAGCCTACCGGCTATAGGGAAAATAGCCAAAAATGTCAACCTGTAAAACAACCATCTGTATTTTAAGGATAAATTAAATTTCCAGTTTTGAGAAAGACTGATTGTTTTTACGATAGATGGGTAGTAGAGTTAGGATGACTTATAGCTGAGTCCCACGATTCACAGGATCAGCTTTAGGGCGTTAGTGATAAGTGATGACCCGTAAATCCGATGCAGACAAACCCAACGATCCATTGTTTCAAAGATAACTCCCGAGGGGAAACTTCGGGTGATCGGCCGGATACGGATGAAGAGGTTCGCGAAAAACCGGTCAAGGATCGCGGTGCCATTCTGTGCAAGACCTGTGGTCAGTTTGTCACCCATGAGAGGGACCGGTTTACCGTTCAGGGGAGTCACCTGCACACGTTTGCCAATCCCCATGGGTTGGTTTTTGAGATCGGCTGTTTTCAGACGGCGCCGGGCTGTGCCTACGGGGGTGCGCTTAGCGCTGAATTCACCTGGTTTGCCGGTTATCAATGGAAAGTTGCCGTATGTACTGGATGTCTGACGCATCTGGGATGGCTGTTTGTTTCCACCGCGACCCAATTTAACGGGCTGATTCTTGAACGGTTGGTGACCAGTATTCCATAGATGGCTGGTACGTTTGGATGCCTGGATAGCAGGGTTAAAACCGAACGGTGCTTAAACCCCCTGTCGCCAACTGACGGATCGTTTTCCAGCCTCCCACCAAAGTATCGCTGCTTTTCAAGCCTTGACATACTCTAAAAAACGCGTATAAGTATGGATCAAGATAACATCTTGAAAATACCGTATTCTGGGGTGGCCGAAATGTCGGTCTGAGATCATACCCGCTGAACCTGATCTGGATAATGCCAGCGTAGGGAGTGGATCCAAACACCACTTGATGATTTCAGACGCCGTTCCCGTCCGGAAACGGCTTTCTTTTTGCTTCTTTGGATTGTTTGAACCAAAAACTCATCTTGCCGGCATAGTGATGATTAATCGTTCCGAGATAGCCGCCCGGAATTTGGAGGCGGTTAAAAACACCACTCCGTTGATTCATGCGATCACCAATTTTGTCACCATGGGATGGGTGGCGGATGTGCTCTCGGCCGTCGGGGCTTCTCCCATCATGGCTGATGCTGTCGAGGAAGTCGAGGAAGTAACAGCACTGGTCGATGCGCTGGTACTTAACCTGGGAACACTTAGCCCGGGGAGATTGGCGGGAATACTCAAGGCCGGACATCAGGCTTCCGCCACTGGCATACCTATTGTACTCGATCCGGTGGGCGCGGGTGCAATATCGGCCAGAACCAAAGCCGCGCTTAAAATTTTAAACCAGTTCCAGGTGAGTGTTATTCGTGCCAATGCGTCGGAGATGCTCGCTCTATCCGGTCAAACCATTCAGGGCAGGGGTGTGGACACTATTCATCCGGTTGAATCGGCTCGGACCGCGGCTCGCCAGGTGGCTGCTAAATTCGGACTGATAGCGGTTGTCACCGGTGCCAAAGATCTGATCGCCACCGGCGATAAGGTCATTTATGTAGCCAATGGCCATCCGCTGATGGGACGGGTATCGGGAAGCGGTTGTGCCGTTGGAGCGGTTATCGGCGCTTTTTTAGCGGTCGATTTTGATCCCTTAGATGCGACCCTCTCAGCGCTGGCTTATTTTAATTTAGCTGGAGAGATGGCTGCAGAAAAGACCGCATTATCGGGGAGCTTTAAAATTGCGTTGATCGATGCCTTAGATACGATGGCACCGGCGATGCTCAGGCAGGGAGCACGGATAATCGATGGCGATGACGCTTGAACAAATCGGCGAATTTGGTCTCATTGAACGGATTTCGAAAGGGTGCCTGATCCGCCCGGGAAGTGTCCTCCGTGGTATCGGTGATGATGCCGCAGCTGTGACGGTCACGGGAGATAAGGTACTCCTTTTAACAACTGACCTTTTGGTGGAAGGGGTTCATTTTCTACGGAGAGCGGTGTCCGGGTTTGATCTTGGTTACAAGGCCCTGGCTATTAATCTGAGCGATATTGCCGCCATGGGCGGGATTGCCCGGGAGGCCCTGACTAGTATTGCCGTACCGCCGGGTTGTGAAATCGGCTTCATCGAAGAGTTGTACCGTGGAATGAAAGCATTGGCCGCCGAATATGACGTGAATATCATCGGCGGTGATACCACCGGGGCGCAATCAGACCTGGCGATAAGTGTGACGGTGACCGGGTGGGTTGAAAAAGAAGATATGCTCTGCCGGGACGGGGCCAGGATAGGCGACATTATCTGTTTGACAGGGTTTCCGGGAGAGAGCGCCGCCGGATTGCACCTGATTTTAAACCAGGTAGATGCAGTTCCCGCCGCGTTTGATCGTCTGCTTGATCGGCACCGCCGCCCCCAGCCGCACCTATCGGAAGGCCGGTGGTTAGCCCGTATGGGTGCTGTTCATGCCGCCATAGACATCAGCGATGGGCTGGGTTCGGATCTGGGGCATGTGATCCGCCAGAGCGGGGTCGGTGCTCGCATCGATGCAAGACGCCTGCCGGTATCCGACCTTTTAAAAACATTCAGCCGACGTCTTGGACTCGATCCTCTAGACTATGTATTAGATGGTGGGGAAGATTATATCCTGCTTTGTACCGTATCTCCCGGGAAAATGTCTTTTCTATCTGCCGGGTTTGAGAAAAAATTCGGTTGTCCGCTGCATCGAATCGGTGAGATCACCGCCAGCGGTCATATTGACCTGGTGGATGAGAGTGGCAAGGTACGAATGATCTCTCCTAAGGGGTGGAATCATTTTCGAAGGGAGTGAGACCTTGGAAGGCATAAAAAAAAATGGTTTGCATCATCACTATTACCGGTGTTTGACCATCGCCGGATCGGACAGCGGCGGCGGGGCTGGTATCCAGGCCGACTTGAAAACTTTCGGCGCACTGGGGTGTTACGGCATGTCTGTTATTACCGCCCTGACGGCCCAGAATACCATCGGTGTCAGTGCGATCGAGGCTGTGACCCCGGAGTTTATCGTCGAACAAATCAGCGCTGTATTGACCGATATCGGTGTTGACGCAGTGAAAATTGGCATGCTTTTTTCACCCGAGATTATCCAGGCGGTGGCTGATGGATTAAGGCCGTTTAATATTCGGCAGGTGGTCCTCGACCCGGTCATGGTGGCCCAAAGTGGGGATAAACTGCTCAAAGAGAACGCCATTGAGGCTATAAAAACCAACTTGATGCCGCTGGCCACAGTGGTGACGCCGAATATCCCTGAAGCGTCTATTCTTGTCGCAGAAACACTGACTACTACCGCAGACATTCGCCGTGCGGCCAAAACCTTGGCGAATCATGGTAGTCGAGCCGTCCTTATCAAAGCCGGTCATCTGAAAGGGGAACAAAGTACAGACTTGCTCTACCTGTCGGACGATGACCGATTTTTGGAAGTAAGTGGCCCTCGCATTGATACAATTAATAACCACGGTACCGGCTGTACGCTCTCGTCGGCCATCACCGCTTATCTGGCCCGGGGAGAGGAACTTGAAACAGCAGTAGAGAAGGCCAAGATATACATCCAGGGGGCTTTGAAAGCCGGTGCGACCTACCGGATCGGGCAAGGCCACGGGCCGGTACACCACTACTACCGCTTTTGGGGTTGGAATGAATGAAAGAGAAAACAGCCAATAATAAACGCCAAATGATGAATGTCGAAATAAGGAATCGCTAGGCGTGAATCGATCTCAGGTTGCTAACGGGGGAGAAATCGGAAAGAAACAGGCACCTGCCATTGTGATGCAAAATGTCTCCTTTTCCTTTTCGAGCACCCTAATTTTTAAAAACCTGGATTTCACCGTCCCGGGTGGTCAATGGACCTGTCTTTTGGGCCCTAGTGGTTCGGGAAAGTCGACGTTGCTTCGCATCATTTCCGGTAGCCTGGATAAAGCCACCGGGAGAGTACGGTTTGAAGGGGTCGGCCGGCATGAGCGCATGACGGCCTGGATGGCCCAGAAGGATTTATTGCTACCCTGGCTGACCGTTGAGGAGAATGTACTTTTAGGAGCCCGGTTACGAGGGGAGATAAACGAGGATAAACGGTTCCGTGCCAGGACACTGATTGAATCAGCCGGCTTGGCCGGATATGAACGGGAACTGCCCGCTGCTCTTTCCGGCGGGATGCGCCAGCGGGCAGCGCTGTTACGAACGTTGATGGAAGACCGCCCGGTCATTCTGATGGATGAACCGTTTTCGGCCCTGGATACCCTGACGCGTCTTAAGCTTCAGGACCTGGCGGCCGACCTGGTGGCGGGGGCCACCGTGTTGCTGGTGACTCATGATCCCCTGGAAGCCTTGCGATTGGGAAATCGCATTCATGTGATGACCGGTCGGCCGGCGACTATCGGCCAGGCCCTGATTCCGGACTCCTCACCCCCCCGCAGTCCGGATGACCCTGATGTGGCGGGCCTCCACACCACGCTCCTCGATCGTCTGATGGGGGACCGGCCGTAATGCGATGGGTTCGCTTCGGAGTGCTGGTCGTTGGATTGATACTGATTTGGCAGATGACGGTGATGATTACAGGTGCGCCGCCCTATATTCTTCCCGGGCCGTTCAGGGTGATGGGGGCGTTAATTACCCATCCGGGCAGCCTTTTAGAACATGCGCTTACCACCGGGGGGGAAATTTTAGCGGGACTTATTATCGGCACGGCATTTGGCGCGACCAGCGCTCTTTTAATGATAGCCTTTAAACCGATGAAACGCTGGTTGTTTCCCGTATTGGTCATCAGCCAGGCTATCCCTGTATTTGCATTGGCACCCCTGCTGGTTCTTTGGCTCGGGTATGGCGCCAGTTCCAAGATCGCCATGGCCGTCTTGATCATTTTTTTTCCGGTAACGGCCGCCTTTTACGACGGGTTAAGGCGAACCGACCCCGAATGGCTGGAGCTGGCCCGGGTAATGGATGCATCTCCGGGGGCCATTCTGAAACACGTCCGGATTCCGGCGGCTCTGCCGGCGTTTGCTTCGGGGCTGCGCGTGGCCACGGCCGTAGCGCCGATTGGGGCCGTAGTGGGTGAATGGGTAGGGGCCAGTAAGGGATTGGGATTTTATATGCTGCATGCCAATGCGCGTATGCAAACTGATTTGATGTTTGCTGCGTTGGTGGTTCTGGCTACCCTGGCATTGGCACTATATTTTTCGGTGGACCGGATCATGACGCGTTTGGTTTACTGGCAAGTGGAAGAAGGAAAGGTAAAGTAGAGATGAAGCGGATGATGATAGGTGTGGGTTTAATTTTGTTTATCTTGGTGGGTATAACAACGTTCGCGTGGAGTGGGGCACCGGATGGATCGAGGCTTCGGCCGGTGACCGTATTGCTCGACTGGTTTGTCAATCCGGATCACGCACCGCTTTTTGTAGCCCAGGAAAAGGACTTTTTTAGAGAAAGGGGATTAGATGTGACGCTTATCGCTCCATCCAACCCCAATGATCCCCCAAAATTAGTCGCTGCCCAGAAAGCTGAATTGGCCGTCTCTTATCAGCACCAACACCACCTCCAAGTGGCGCAGGGGTTGCCTCTCGTCCGGGTGGCGACGTTGGTGGCCACACCTCTCAATTGCTTGGTTGTGATGGCGGATGGAAATATCCGTTCATTGGCCGATCTGAAAGGTAAAACCATCGGCTATTCGATCGGAGGATTTGAGACCATATTGCTTAAGGTCATGTTGGCAAAAAGCGGTCTTTCGCTAGGCGACGTCCATCTTGTAAATGTGAACTTCTCCCTTTCACCCTCGCTTTTATCGGGCAAGACCGATGCGGTAATCGGCGCATTTCGAAATTTCGAGTTAACTCAGATGGACCTGGAAGGGCGACCCGGGCGAGCCTTTTTTGTTGAAGAGCACGGAATCCCGCCCTATGATGAATTGATCATAATTAGCCATCAGGCACGATCCAACGATCCGATGGTGCGTCAATTCGTAGATGCGTTGGAAGCGGGCGTGCAATTTATGATCAATCATCCGGATGAAAGCTGGAAATTATTCATCCGAGGCCGTAAGGACCTAGACGACGAGCTAAACCGCCGGGCCTGGGAAGACACCCTGCCGCGATTCGCCTTGCGGCCCGGTGCTCTGGATCGGGAGCGCTACCAGCGGTTCGCCGAGTTTTTAAAAACCCAGGGGATGATCAGTACGGTATTGCCCCTTGAACAGTATGCCATCGAGCCCGGTCGTTGATGGTCTAAATGCCGAAAGGAGGAGGGATATGGGGATTTTTCTTGTACAGCACGGAAAGAGTCTTTCCAAAGACCAAGATCCAGAGAAAGGGATCTCTAAGATCGGTGTTGAGGAGACCGAGCGGATCGCCCAGGTGGCGGCGGGATATAAAGTGAAAGTCAAGCGGATTGTGCACAGTGGAAAAAAACGGGCCCTTAATACTGCCGAAATTTTCAGTCGGCACCTAACGCCGGTTGAAGGCGTTGAAAAGGGCGAAGGACTTAAACCGCTGGATGATGTCACCTTATGGGCAGCAAAACTGGCGCCGGGTGCGGATCTGATGCTGGTGGGGCACCTGCCGTTTATGGAAAAACTAACCGGTTTTTTGACCACCGGCAGCGAAGGCATAACACCGTTTAAATTTCAAAATAGCGGCATCGTTTGCCTGGATCGGCATTCCGATAGCGACCAATGGTTCATTCAGTGGTCACTGACGCCCAATATTGGATAGATGATACGTATCGGCAACGATTTCGATGCTTTCAAGCGTTTACTTCACCGCCTCGACTTTATGGTCCCCCTCGGGGAATGGGAGAGAAACCCTCGTCTTTAGGCGAAAACTCTAGTTTATTTGTTGATGCTGCCGCAAGGATTCAAGGATTCAAGAAAAGGCTTGGATGGTCTTTTCACTTGACCCCTCGAACCTTTGGATGCTTGGACCCCAAGCCTTCGGCTTTAGCCGAAGGTAGTCGACTTAGGTATCGGGAGCGACGGGACCCTTCTGTTCCCATATGCACCACTGACCAACCGGGGGGCACATCTCCTGTTTAGGAGATTCCGGTGAGACGGTCTATCTTATGATGGGGGAAAGCGATATTTATTGCGCTATCTCAGGATTTTAGATCCCCTTTTGCTGGGGCAATTTACGACGATCAGCAGGTGCTTTCTCCTGACAACAACTTAACGATAGCAATGCCTTCGGGATTGATCTCCTGAGGTTTTGATAAACGGAGGAATAATGAAACGGTTTTTGGACTATATCGCCGGATCGTTCCTGCGACATCTGGATTTTGAGCTCTCGCGGCCCGATTCGTTGTTGGAAACGATTGTAATAGGCGATAAAACGCCACGGGAGTGGACCGTCCCCGTGCGTGAAGAATTGCTTGAATTGTTCCCGCATCTGCGCTCAGCGCCTCCCCATCCTCGTAATTTTGTCGAAGAGCTCAACATCCGGAACAGACGCGGTACCTATCATAACAGTACCTTTGATGGGTTCAATGTCATCTTTTTCCAAGCGATCAGGGATTTACATGAGCAGACTCCGAAGAGCCGGAAGCGTTACCGGGAAATAACGTTTGCGCTCTTACGGTTGTTTGATCACGAGAAGTTCGGTCTCTCGGCCCAGTCGATGCTTCGAAACGAATCAAACCTGCGGGAGCTGCTGCGCGAAATCATATTCGATCTTTATCCCGACGAAAAAAAACGTCAGCGGGTATGGGAGATCTTTTACCAGCAGAACTTTGAGCATCAAGCCTGGATGACCGAGCATTTCGAATCAATTCTTAAAGAGGCATGGGACAAGAGTGAACGGCTCCTCCATAATATCCTTCCCGAAAGCATTTGTGAGGAACTCAAACAAAACCGCAAAGTCGCCCCGCTGTACGTTGAGTGCGGCAGCGTGCTCTTTACCGATTTTGCCGGTTTTACAAAAGTGACAGAGAGGATGGAGCCGGAACGGCTGATTGAAGAACTGGATATCTGTTTTACACGGTTCGATCAGATCATTCAACGATTTGGAATGGAAAAGATCAAAACCCTCGGGGACGGATACATGTGCGCGGGTGGCGTACCGCACGGATCGATGACCCATCCCTACGACATTTGTCTGTCGGCTCTGGGGATGCGTGAGGCGATTCGCAAGCTCGCACGGGAACGGCAGAAAACATTCGGCGGATACTGGCGGATCCGGATCGGAATCCATGTCGGCCCGCTGGTCGCAGGTGTAATCGGGCAACATAAATTCAGCTACGACATTTGGGGAGATACAGTCAATATCGCCAGTCGGATGGAATCCTCAGGCCTGGAGGATGGGATCAACATCTCAAGCGAGCTGAATGAACTGATCACGCCGTTTTTTCTGACCGAACATCGGGGCTCGATTCCAGCGAAGAACAAGGGAAACCTTTCCATGTATCAACTCCATCAACTTCGACCCGAGTTTTGCGCCGACGCCGAAGGGATTACGCCAAATGTTGATTTTTATCATGTTCTTGAAGAACGGATTGATACCTGCTGCCCCGCTACGCGTGTCCATCTGGAAAAAATGAAGGGTGGCGATCTAGCATAGGCGATGGCGGAAGATGGTTCCTTAAATGGCCGCTGATGCCGAATATCGAATAGATTAAGCCGTTAGCAGTCATTCTTCATGCTTTCAGGCGGTTATCTCACCCCTTGATTTTCTTGATATATTGCGTTATTTTTTTCTTGACATACCATATCTTGTATGAAACACAGACAAGGCGTTCAGTTCCAACCTAATAAAACCGTGACAGCGGCCGGTGGGCAAACTTTATATCGGCACTATCAAAATTGGAGTAAAATCAATGGGGAGCAAAGGCAAAATTCTGATTACGGATGAAGGACGGTATGATCTGAATACGATTTTATGGGATGACAATCGGTTTTCAGAGCTACTCACCAGGGGAAATCCCATCGGTCTGGACCAGGCCCTGGATATCAGTCGCTTGATGCGCGAACAGATCGACAAGATGGAGTTTGGCACCATCACGTTGCCGGTGATCGAAAAGATGATCGAAGCCAAGCTAATGGAATTTGGGATCAGCAAGACATCTCCGGTGCGATTGGATAAGTCCTTATTTGTCAACGGTGGGGTATCTTTATCGGACAATGCCATCACCGTATTGGAGCGGCGATATCTGAAACGGGATGGGGACAATAAATTGATCGAAACGCCCGAAAAGATGTTTAGGCGGGTGGCCCATCATATCGCCAAAGCAGAAAGAAAGTTTGGGGGACAGGAGCAGGCCGCCGATATTGAAGCGGCTTTTTTTCAGATGATCACCGAACTGAAATTTTTACCCAACTCCCCCACCTTGATGAATGCCGGGCGGGAACTGGGCCAGCTGGCGGCCTGTTTTGTTTTACCGGTAGAAGATAGCATGGAAGGCATTTTCGATGCCTTGAAAAATGCCGCCATGATTCACAAATCGGGCGGAGGAACCGGGTTCTCCTTTTCCCGGCTGCGTCCCAAAGAAAGCCGGGTGGGAACCACGGGAGGTGTGGCTTCGGGACCGGTATCGTTCATGCGGATATTTAATACTGCCACGGAACAGGTCAAACAGGGAGGTACCCGTCGGGGCGCCAACATGGCAATTTTAAGGGTGGACCACCCGGATATCGAGGAATTTATCGATTGCAAGAAAAAGCATCGTGAATTGAACAATTTCAATATCTCGGTGGGTGTAACCGAGGCGTTTATGCAGGCGGTGCAGAAAAGCGAACCCTACGATCTCATCGACCCCAGGGACGGCCGCAAAACCGGACAGCTCGATGCGTCCAAGCTGTATCAAAGACTTTTTGAAAGTGCCTGGGACAGCGGTGATCCCGGCATTGTCTTTTTAGATCGAATCAACCGGGACAATCCTACCCCGGCTATTGGGCAAATAGAGAGCACCAACCCCTGCGGGGAACAACCCCTTTTGCCCATGGAGGCCTGTAATCTGGGTTCGATCAATTTGGCCAAATTCGTGGTCCCAACGGATGACGGCCCAGTCATAGATTATGATGCCCTGGCCGAAATAGTGCACTTATCGGTCCGGTTTTTAGACAATACCATCGAAGTGGCTAAATATCCCTTGCCCGAAATTACGAAGATGGTCCGCGGCAACCGCAAGATCGGACTGGGTGTTATGGGCTTTGCGGATATGCTTTTCCAACTGGGTATTCCTTACAACTCTGAAATTGCCCTGGAAACGGCCGAGATGGTAATGGCGTTCGTTCAGGAAGAATCCCATAAAGCTTCCAGCTGGCTGGCCGATCAGCGGGGCGCATTCGAAAATTTTGACCGAAGCATCTACAAAACCAAGAACGGGAAAATCCTGCGGAACGCCACCACGACCACCATAGCGCCCACAGGGACCCTCAGCATCATTGCCGGATGTTCCAGCGGTATCGAGCCATTATTTGCCTTAAGTTTTGTACGAAAAGTCATGGACAATGACACCCTCCTTGAAGTGAACCCGTATTTTGAAAAGATCGCGCGGGAGAGGGGTTTCTATAGTCGCGAGCTTATGGATGAGGTCGCCGTCCACGGAAGTATTCGCCATATGGAAAGTATTCCGGAAGATGTCCGGGAGATTTTTGTCACCGCCCATGATGTATTTTCGGAATGGCACATCCGCATGCAGGCCGCTTTTCAGAAACATACGGATAATGCGGTTTCCAAGACGGTTAACCTTCCCCGCGAGGCTACCGTGGACGATGTGCGCAAGGTGTATGATCTGGCATACGAACTCGGATGTAAGGGGGTGACTATTTATCGGGACGGCAGCAAGGAAAACCAAGTTCTGTCATTTTCCGGAGCCAAGGACCTCAATCACGAGTTTATGGCCGCGGTCAAGGAACGGCCCGAAACGCTGGATGGATTTACGACCCGTATCAAAACCGGATTGGGTCAACTATACGTTACCGTGACCGAGTACGGCGGCCAACCGTTCGAGGTATTTGCCACCATCGGCAAATCCGGTCGTTCCACCACCGCAAAGACCGAGGCTATCGGTCGTTTGGCCTCTCTGGCGTTGAGATCCGGCATTCGGGTTGAAAAGATAGTGAATCAATTAAAAGGGATTGGGGGTGAGCACCCCGTCTTTCAGGAGGGGGGGCTGGTCCTCTCCATCCCCGATGCCATCAGTCGGGTACTTGAAAACCGATATTTAAAAGATGGAATCCCCGGGGCAGAAGGTAAGGGGGTAAAATCCCTGTTGGGTGAGACCTGTCCCGAATGCGGAAAAACCATCAGTTTCGAGGAGGGGTGCATGACCTGCCATTTTTGCGGGTTTTCAAA
>Ga0316197_10000129_pt1 | contig 55826 bp, 49 predicted proteins | sample OudBiesiAoxic_MG_FD_204939 | JGI IMG/M metagenome (GOLD analysis project Ga0316197, IMG submission 204939) | Coastal sediment microbial communities from Oude Bieten Haven, Netherlands - site A oxic | ecosystem: Environmental > Aquatic > Marine > Coastal > Sediment | place: Netherlands... | reverse complement strand
TCTGGTAAGCTGCACTATTACCACCTTTCAAATGATTAACTGCCTTGATACTCATTACCTGTAATTGGTAAAACAGCTATAGGCCTTAAATGGGCACCTCAAATTATAAGCAGGGAGCAACCAATGACTTTCATACCTTCAGATTTAGTACATTTAGATAGCCACATATAACAAATAGTTTATTTGGTTATGGCAAGTAGGTTTTGTATTTTGATTGGGAAAGTTAATTGGGAAATTTGATTGCCACTGCAATACCAACTTATTTTAAGCCATTTTACTTTAAGCCATTTTATTTCGAGTTATTAAGATATTGAATACACAGGTCATGAAAGGCTAGTGCTTGAGGGTACATTATTTTATCAATTAAACGGAAAATACCAATTTGTCGCTCAATGAGTGGGTCTATCAGTGGGATCCAAGTTAAGTGTGTGGAGTGTGTTGGAAAAGCTAATTTAGGCAACGTTGTTACGCCTATGCCCAGTTCTAAAACCGAGAATAAAGAGGTGATATTTTCGACTGAACAAATCGCTTTTTCACTGAGTATTCGAGCGGGAGTAGGGTCAAGTAAGACACAGGTCCCATTTCGAATGAAAGGTTGATCTAACAATGCTTGCCATTCTATACCTTTAGTCTGGGCTGCTAATGGATTATCTTTGAGGCATACCACTCCAATGGGGTCAGAAATTAAAGGTGTAAATGAAATCTTCTGTTCGTCAATATAAGAACAATTACCTAATGCTAAATCAACATCACCAGATAGCAAACGTGCCTCTACTCCTGCCGCATTGTCATCGATTAAACTGACTTCTACGTTAGGGTATTTTTCATAAAACACACCTAGCACACTTGGAATCAATTTAGCGGCTACAGAGGGGACACTGGCAATTCTAACCTTACCTTGTTTTCCTGCTGCTGCCGCTTTTAGATCGTACTCTAAGGTATTGTAAATATTAATAAATTGTTTGATTCTTGGTAAACATATCTCACCATAGGGAGTTAATGTTGATTTGTTGCCGGCTTCAAAAAGAGACTGCCCTAAGATACGTTCTAGCTCCTTTATTGACGTTGAAAGTGCTGCTTGCGAACGGTTTGCAAGTTCGGCTGCTGCGCGAAATCCTCCTGATTCGACGACCAAAATAAAGTGTTTTAATTGTTGGATTTTAAAGCTCATGGTTTATTCCTGATCGCACATATTCAAGACTTGCTGCTTTCGATTCATCAACAGCAATGTATAGCCGACAACAAGCATTATACGCCGTCTGTTTATATTACATTAACCCTGATAGTGATAAGTTTAATTTATCACTTTGATTAAATTTACCGTTATATTTATCAATAGTCAAAGGTTAGTATATTTTCACTTTATAAGGAGAGCGAAAAAATGAATCAAAGCGTAGCAGTACAGAATAATAAATATGCAGTTAAAACAGCGCTTTTTGCGTCAAAAGCTCCACTTGAATGGGCTGTTGTTAATAATGGCACTTTGTATACCGCACAAATTCCTATTGATCAAAGTGGTGTTGTTGTTCCTGGTGGAATTGAAGCACAAACACGACAAACGCTTGAAAACCTAGCACACACCTTAGAGTCGGCAGGAGAATCTTTAGATTCAGTGGTTCAGGTGTTAATTTACGTCACCGATCGTGCATACCTAAAAACAGTTAATGATATTTATGCCGAGTATTTTAAAGCACCTTATCCAAATCGTGCTGCAGTAGTAGTTGCAGGGCTTGCGAGAGAAGAGATGCTGGTGGAATTAGTCGTCTATGCATCGGTTCAGTCTGATCAGTAACTATTTATTAGTAAATGTTTATTAGCAGTTATCTATTAGTAAATGTTTATTAAAAATTATCTATTAAAGAATACAGCGCTAGTTTGTTAATAAATGTAAAAAACATCATCGCTAACGAATACAAAAGGAAATAAACATGACAGCTCAAGCACAAAATATTCAAGCAGAAAAATCTCTTTATATTGCTGGAGAATGGCAAGCAGGTGTTAGCACGATTGCTAATATTAACCCGTCTGACATTAGTCAAACACTAGGCCACTTTGCTCAAGCGAGTTCAGCACAAGTAGCACAAGCAATTGCTGCAGCAAAACAAGCGCAACCAGAATGGGAAAAAACTCCTCTTGAGCGTAAACAGTCAGTATTACAAGCGATTGGTGATGAACTGATTGCACGTTGCGATGAGCTAGGACGTTTATTATCTAGTGAAGAAGGTAAGCCTTTTTTAGAGGGAAGAGGTGAAATTTATCGTGCAGGTCAATTTTTCCAATATTTTGCCGCTGAAGTATTACGTCAAATTGGTGATAACGCAGATTCAGTGAGACCAGGTGTTTCAGTTGATGTCACGCGTGAAGCCGTGGGGGTGATTGCGATTATCTCTCCTTGGAATTTCCCAACAGCTACTGCAGCTTGGAAAATAGCGCCTGCACTTGCATTTGGCAATAGTGTGATTTGGAAGCCTGCGAATTTAACACCTGCTAGTGCAGTTGCATTAACGGAAATTATTTCTCGCCAAGGTTTACCGGCAGGCACTTTTAACCTTGTCTTAGGTAATGGTTCTGAAGTTGGTAATGCCTTGATCCACAGTAAAGAGATTAATGGCGTGAGCTTTACTGGCTCAGTGGAAACTGGTCGTAAAGTAGCGGCGGCAACGGCTCCAAATTTCGTTCGAAGCCAATTAGAAATGGGCAGTAAAAATGCACTATTAATTGCAGATGATGCAGATATACAAATTGCGGTTGAAGCGACTATCGCCGGTTCATTTTCAGGTTCTGGTCAAAAATGTACTGCCTCGTCACGTTTAGTGGTAATGGATAAAGTACACGATGTTTACGTGGAAGCATTAATCAAACGTATGAGTGAACTAACCGTCGGCCATGCATTAAAAGAAGGTGTTTTCATGGGGCCAGTAGTTGATTCAAAACAACTCGAGTCAAACTTTGCATGGCTGAATAATGCAACAACTAGCGGTGCTGAAATAGGCTTTGGTGGAGAGCGATTAAATCTCGAACATGAAGGTTATTACATGTCTCCGACTTTGTTGTTAGATACAAAAAATAGCTGGGAAGTTAACCAAGAAGAAGTGTTTGCTCCAATGGCGAGTGTGATCCGTGTTGCCGATTTAGAAGAAGGTATCGCAACGGTTAATGACACCCGTTTTGGCCTAACTGGCGGCATTATTACTCAGAGTTTACGTAGTAGTGCGATGTTCAAAGAACAAGCTCAAACAGGCTGTGTAATGGTTAACCTGGCAACGGCAGGAACAGATTATCACGTGCCATTTGGCGGACGTAAAGAGTCTAGTTTTGGTCCAAGAGAACAAGGTCAATATGCGAAAGAGTTCTACACCGTCGTTAAAACAACTTATCAACGTCCTTATTAAAGTCAGTTACATATAGATTAACAACGGATTAGTACTGAGTTCAAATTAACAAAGGGTGAGAGTAAGGAAATATTATGTATCAAAAACAAATTGTGATTGATGGATTGCAGTATTGCAATTGGAGCAGAGAGTATTTTCAAACGCTTCAAGCAAGTGGTATCACAGCGGTACACGCTACTTTGGTTTATCACGAAAATGCACGCGAAACCTTAAGCCGTTTTGCTGAGTGGAATTTACGGTTTGAGCAAAATGCAGATTTAATTATGCCTATCCATTCTTTGGCAGACATTAAAACTGCCAAAGCACAGGGTAAGGTCGGTATATTTTTTGGCGCGCAAAACTGCTCCTCTATTGATGATGAGATAGGTTTGATTGAAGTGATGCGTCAACAAGGTTTACTGATTATGCAGCTGACTTATAACAACCAAAGCTTATTGGCGACGGGATGTTATGAAAAGAACGATACAGGCATTACTCGCTTTGGGAAGCAGGCGATAGAAGAAATGAATCGCGTTGGAATGATTATTGATATGTCACACAGTGCGGAGCGTTCTACGCTGGAAGCGATTGAGCTGTCTTCTCGTCCAATTTGCATCAGTCATGCAAACCCTAGTTTTGCCTATGATGCTTTACGTAACAAATCAGATACCGTGATTAAAGCATTAGCTGCAAATGGTGGTTTATTAGGTTTTAGCTTATATCCCTTCCATTTACCAAATGGAAGCCAATGTACATTGCAACAATTTTGTCAAATGGTCGCTAAAACAGCGGATATGGTCGGGGTTGAACACTTAGGCATCGGCAGTGATTTATGTCTAAACCAACCACAAAGTGTATTGCAATGGATGCGTAATGGGCGTTGGTCAAAAGACATGGATTATGGTGAAGGTTCTGCGGGTAATGCGGGTTGGCCTGATTCATTATCTTGGTTCTGCGGTAGTGCTGGTATGGAAAATATTTATAACGGATTAATAAGTCATGGGTTCAATGAATCTGAGACTGGGTTAATACTTGGTGGTAATTGGTGCAACTTCTTAGAACAAGGACTCGCACCAATCTCCAAAAAAAGTACCCCACACATGGAGTCATCTGCTCAATATAAAATTATTGGTTAGGTGGTAAATAAAGTGTGTATCAATAGTGATAAGCAATTGAACAAGGGGGGCACTTTAAAAGTGCCTCTATTGATAGTGACCAATTGCCTTTCTTCTTTGATATATGCAGTGAAAGCGAATTTACTAATTAACAGTCTATTTACGCTTGTAAAAGCTAACTGAGCGACGCTATTCATTATAATTATTTGTATTGTAACTATATGTTTTAATTATCTATTTTGGATTTAGAACAATTAGTTACTTTAATCAATAGCTTTGTTTTGTACTTAAACAGACGCCTTAATTAAAAAATTAGCATGACAAACCTTTTAGGAGTCAGATATGACTGATTTAACTAGTATGAAAGTTTCAGGTGTTGATAATACACTTGTTGCAAGTAATAAATTAACTGATGCGAAGCAGCAATTAGATGCAAGTTCGAACATAGATAAAAGCTCGACGGCTGCCAAGTTAGCTTTAGGTAATCCTACTTTTTGGTACAGCGGCGGTTTTATTTGTTTGTTTGTATTACTGGCTTTGTACGATGGCGAACTGTTGGCCAGTATCGTCAACCAAGGCTTTTCATGGGCAGTTAATGTGTTTGGTCCTTATTGGCAAGTACTGTTATTACTGACTTTTTTAATTGGTCTTGCTTTAGCGGCTGGTCGAACCGGTAAAGTTATTTTGGGTGGAATTGATAAACCTGAAATGGATGGTTTCCGTTGGATGGCAATTATCTTTTGTACTTTATTGGCCGGTGGCGGTGTGTTTTGGGCTGCTGCAGAACCAATTGCTCATTTTGTTAGTCCTCCTCCTTTATATGGTCCTTCAGATGATGTGCAACAAGTTGCTTTTAATGCATTATCACAATCATTTATGCATTGGGGATTCCTTGCTTGGGCTATCGTCGGAAGTTTAACGTCTATCGTTGTGATGCACCTGCATTACAATAAAGGCTTGCCATTAAAACCACGTATTCTGCTTTATCCTTTGCTTGGTGAGCGAGCATTAAAAGGCCATACCGGAGCATTGATTGATGCGTGTTGTATTGTCGCCGTTGCCGCTGGCACCATAGGACCTATTGGGTTCTTAGGCTTACAAGTTAGCTATGCATTAAACGTTTTATTTGAGATCCCTGATGGTTTTACCACACAGCTTGTAATTATCATGTTTGCTATTGTTTTATATACGTTATCTGCATTAAGTGGCCTCAACCGTGGAATGCAAATGTTAAGCCGCTATAACGTGATCCTCGCTTCTGCGTTAATGCTTTATATTTTAATTTTTGGTCCAACCAACTTTATAATCAATGGTTATATTCAAGGGGTTGGTGGGCTAGTTAATAACTTTATTCCGATGGCAACATTCCGAGGTGATGAAGGTTGGTTAAGCTGGTGGACGGTATTCTTTTGGGGATGGTTCCTAGGTTATGGCCCGATGATGGCGATCTTCATTGCGCGTATTTCCCGCGGCAGAAGTATTCGTCAGCTAGTGTGCACGATCAGTATCATAGCACCGTTGGTGACATGTTTTTGGTTCACCGTAGTGGGCGGTTCAGGGTTAGCGTTTGAAATTGCAGAACCTGGTAGTGTTAGTAAAGCCTTTGAAGGTTTTAACTTACCGGGCGCTTTATTGGCTGTAACCTCTCAATTACCGTTTCCGATGCTGATCTCGATTCTATTTTTGATATTAACTACCATTTTTATTGTCACTACCGGGGACTCAATGACCTATACCATCAGTGTGGTGATCAGTGGTGAAACTGAACCAAATGCAATGATTCGTATATTCTGGGGGGCGATGATGGGCTTGACTGCATTGATTTTGATTTCTATAGGATCAGGTGGAATATCTGCACTGCAGTCCTTCATCATTATCACTGCTGTACCAGTGTCAATTATCTTATTACCGTCTTTGTGGAATGCCCCTCAAATTGCGATGAAAATGGCAAAAGAACAGGGTTTATAAAGGTCGTAGTAAAGATTTTAAGCAACAAGGGCGCTAAAATCGCGCCCAAATACAAACCATTTACACTGAAAGGTGGTGAGCAGTATGGAAGCACATCGTTTAACCAATAATGACGTCAATATGCGTCGTCCAGAAGTTGTTATGGCACCACAAAGATTGGGTGCTATGCATTCCAACAGAATAAGCTTTGTTCGTACTTTAATTCGTAAAATGGCACAACAGAAATGGCAAGTCACTAAGGATCTCTGGCAACTATCGGCACAGGGTTTTGGGCACGTTATTTATAAACTTAAGACACCTCATCATATTTATCATCTGGTGGTCTTTTGTAATGAGATAGAAGATGATGAACGTAATGATCGTGTTATTGCTGAAAAATGGGACGTTACCTTTGCGCTTGTTTATGGAGAAGTATCAGAGCAATTATTAGCTCAGTTACAAGCCAATGTACCCTTACAAGAAGCGGGGAGAAACCCGACCAATGTGCTGGTGTTAGCAAGAGCAAATAAAAGTGTGCGGGTGTTTGAGCATATTGTCTCTCATTTAGCCGAGGGTAAGCAACCTACCTCCGATGAGTTGGTTGATGTGGGGTATATTCTTCGCACTACCGCTGTCTACGGTAATGGTAAATTTGGTATTGCTGACTTTAAAATATTGGAGAACAATCCTGACTTTAAACAATCTTTTAGCGCTCAAATGTGCGCCGTTTATTTGTTACGTGAGTTCAGTTTAGATTGGATTGATTACCTAGCAAAGCAGAAGGGGGGTGAAAAAGCATCTCCTTTAAGTAATGATCTAAAACGTTACCTTGGTGTGGGCAATGCGACTGGGTTGGGCATGGCGCCTTATTTAATTAATCACCCCTGTGTTGTTGACCAATGGATGTCTAATCGTGAAGCTGCATTAACATTGGTACTAGACTGTCCTGCGGATCTTGCAAAGCATCAAGCATTATTATTTTTACTTAATAAAGCGGTGTGTCATTTACAACAGGTGAATACGCAGAATCAAAATCAAGAACAGTTAAATCATTGCTCAGTTAATGAGTTACAACGTTTTAATGGTCAATTAAAAGATTTAATTTCTGTCAGTAACACTTGGCGTGACTTGCTGAATGGAACTGAACACTTAAGTTTAGAAACTCAAGAAATCTTAATTTCTTGTTTAATGGAAATTTATCCAGAATTAGTTGATAACTTTCAAGATCAAGTTAATACACATGAGAGTTTAAACCTTGCAAAGGGTAAAAAAGTTAACGATTTATTATTGCTGTTAAATGAGAAATACCGCTGGGCTATTGAAACTGATTTTAGCAAACCAGAAAACAATTATTGGTTTTGGTATCGCTCGCAGGACAAAGAGGAACCACGTTTGGGTGTTCGCGGTGAGGAGATAGGTGAAGAGCGAGAATTACCGCTAGACATTGGTCGTCAGGTATATCGTTTATATTACGCTTTATTAGCTTGTCCTGCAGAAATGTCCTTGGCTGAGTTTTTATTACAAAAGCCGCAATATAGAACCATTGCACGTCGAGTATGGACATTAGGTAATAAAGTAATGGGCGATATTCAGATGAATGTTCTGCATAAACAATCGTTACCGATGCATTTATTACGCTGTAAGTTATCATTTTTTGGGGCAACTAAATTTGATCCCCGTTCAGATCGTTGGGTAAGGGTTAGCTTCTTTCAAGGTGCACCTTTGTTGAATGAAATTCATGATGGAGAGTGGTTATTTCCTGTGTTACCTCAGCAAGCAGTCTTAGAAAAAAGTACAGAGGTAGCTATAGAAAGGTCAAGTATAGGAGAATCAGGAATAGATAAATCAGCAATAGATGATTTAACAACTGTAGACAAGGAGAGCAGTAAATGATTGTTACACACAATGAGTTAATTACAGTGACTAATAAAGCTTTCCTAGGGATGCGACGTGTTTGTGGTGAAGCAGATTTGATTGCAAATATGGTCGCTGATTTACAAATGGTGGGATTGCATGGGGTAAAGCATTTTAATAACGCCACGCAGTTTATCTCTTTAGAGAGAGATGAACCCGTTGATATTAAAGTCACTGATGGGCACTTGATAGCCGATTTACATGGCAGTAGTGTTGCTTGTCATTTACCAGTGATCATTGATTACGCGCTTGAACAGATGATTGCTAATAAGCATTTAAAGCTATCTTTAAAAAATTGCCACAATCGCTGGTTGGCCTATAGTGAATTATTGATGTTGGCCGGTAAAGGTATTGCTTGTAAAGCGCAATGGGATAATGGAAGTAGTCCTAAACACACGCTATACATTCTGAACAGAGGTTGTGTTTTACCTGAATTATTTTTAGCAGAAACACTGCAACGAGAGGCTAATGGGTTAAATGATATGACCATTGAACTGTCGATTAATGATTTCGATATTGCTAATTTATCGTCGGGTTATAGCAAGCATATTGATGCTAAAAACCTCAGTGGAATTCAGGACACTGCTTGGAATAAAGGGGTTTTTGTTGAAGACCATGAGTGGGATTTATTAAAAAATACCGCCACTGCGATATTAGTTGAGAACAGTGAGCAATCGATTAGAGGAGCGGGTGAATAATCATTTTCCCGTTTCTTTTTGATTATAAAGGTACGGGAAACAAAGGTTATAACATGTAAAAATATAAAGCTGCATAGGCTCGATGTTTATCAGCTATTCCATTAATGTCACTTCTCAATAAAACCCCAATGCATACTAATAATGCTTATTCTATTAAGTATCTGATCAAATATTGGGCAAGTAAGGTGAATCAATTTATGCTGAAATTGCTCCAAAGGATTGTTATTTTTACAAAACTCTAACGCTACAGTGATATATTTTAACCTACAATAATGGGAGCTATTTAGTGCATTGCTATAATACCTTTTATCATAGTCAGCGTATTTACGACTGATCAGCAAAGTTTAAAAGTGCTTGTATGTTTAACCGTCAGCCAACTGTACCGCTGCATCACCGCCCAGATCATAAGACTGCAGCCATTGATTCATGAAAAATCACGGCAAGGTTATTTCAATTTATACCTTTATATTAAACAACTATATTAATCACCTATATTAATCACTTATATTAAAGACTCATTTTAAATATCTATTTCGAACACTCATATTAAACATCTATATTTAGAACCTTCATTTAAAAGTATCACTAAAAACCATCACCAAAAACTAACGCAATGACTTATTTTTTCTTTGAATAAATACTGATGTTAACTGAATTTTGTTAGTGAAGCTCAGGGCCACTGATTTTTGCATTTTTAATGGAAGGTAAGTTAAAAGCTTATAATAGGGTTGACGAAGTAGAGTGAACGCTCTACCATTATGTAGAGCGTTCATTCTACTAATAGGATTTATATGTTAAAAGACGAAATAGCGGTGAGTCTTGAAAGGGCGTTTAGCCTCTATGGTTTTGCAGAGCCGAGTGTAGCTGATTTAAAAAATGCCTGTAACGTAAGTTTACGCACATTATATAAGCACTACCCGTCTAAAGAGGCGATGATAATAGGGGCCCTTGGATACCGCCATCAACGATATCTTGCTTTCCTAGATCAAGAAGAAAGTGCTGGTGGACTTGAGTCTGTCCTTCATATTTTTAATCAACTTGAATTTTGGATGAAAGAATATGCTCCCCATGGCTGCATGTCGATGAATGCAATTGCCGCCTTTCCAGATAATTTACAAATCAATAAAGCAGTGAAACAACATAAACAAGATGTTCGTGAATTTTTAGGGCAGAAAAGCCAGAGAGATGACCTTGCAACGGTTATTTTTTTATTGCACGAAGGGATTTCAAGCGCCTGGCCGGTGTTAGGAGCAAGTGCTGTAATATCAGCGCAGCAAGCGTTACTACAACTTTTAAAAGAGGATAAATGATGACTACAATTCCAAAGACGATGAAAGGCGTGCAGCTTATCGGCCACGGTGGTCCTGAAATGTTGCAATATCGAAATGATATCCCTGTACCTGTACCCACTTCAAATGAGGTATTAATTCGTATTGCCGCGGCAGGAGTCAACAATACTGATATAAATACTCGCATTGCTTGGTATTCGAAGAATGATGGAGGCAGTACTGATGCAAGTTGGTCTGGTCAAGCACTGGAATTTCCGCGCATACAAGGGGCTGATGTGTGCGGCATTATTGTAGCCGTAGGCGAAAATGTAGAGGTCGCGTGCATAGGCCAAAGAGTACTCATTGAACCTTGTATTACTGAAGCTAACGGAAAAATTCTGACAACACCTTGGTATTATGGATCTGAATGTGATGGTGGATTTGCAGAATATACCGTGGTTGCTGCCAAGCATGCCTATGCAGTAAACAGTAACTTTAGTGATACTGAGTTGGCCTCATTTCCGTGCTCTTATTCAACTGCCGAAAATATGTTGACGCGTGCGAAAGTAACTGCAAAAGATAGAGTGCTAATTTCAGGGGCATCTGGTGGAGTCGGTTCTGCTGCTGTTCAGCTTGCCAAAGCACGTGGAGCCTATGTCATTGCGATCACTAGTCCAAGTAAAAATCAACAACTGCTTGAGCTTGGGGTTGATCAGGTTGTTGCAAGAGAAGCTGATTTAATTGATGTACTAGAAGAAAACAGTATTGATGTTGTCATCGACTTAGTCGCTGGAAAACAATGGCCTCAGTTTTTACAGTTATTAAAACCCGGTGGTCGATACGCCGTATCTGGTGCAATCGGTGGCCCTTTAGTTGAATTGGACATTAGAACACTTTATTTAAAAGATTTAAGTTTCTTTGGTTGTACTGTATTAAATCCAGAAGTGTTTCAAAACCTAGTCAATTACATTGAGCAGGGAAAAATAAAACCGATTGTTGCTCATGCATTTCCTTTGCAAGAAATTAATGCAGCTCAGAAATTTTTCTTAGATAAAAAACACACTGGGAAAATAGTTTTAAATATCACTAATCCATAAATTAGATTGATTATGCTGATTTTATGTCCTTTGAATTTTATTTATTGCAGGGCATTTTGATCGAAATAAAAGTATTTTAATTATTATGCAAGGTGTCTTGTTGAGATATTGTTAGTAAGACACCTTACACCCCTTACACCTTACAGTTTTATCTTTATTTGTAAGTATAACTGTACCAATACATCGATCTAGAGCATACCCCTTGCTAGAGCCATTACTCACTCATACCGATTGCTAGACCGATCCTCAATTTGAAATTAAATCACTTATTGAATCGACGGTTAATGTAAGATGAAATAAATTATTTATATTCAATACCCTAGAATCTAACGACGTGAATATAGTATGTATAAATAAGTTTCTGCTCTAAGTATAGAGGATCCGTTTCGAACATAAGTTGAACATTAAAATGAGTGAACTAGATAAAATGCTTGCGGGTGAATTTTATGATCCAAGTGATGAGACCTTGTCACAAATTCGCTTCAATGTGAGGGAGGTTACCGCTAAATATAATACTACTAATGGAGACCAAAAAGCAGAAAGAGAAAGGCTGCTAAAGGGGTTATTTGGACGTACCGGTAAAGACATTACTATAGAGCCACATTTTAATTGTGATTATGGCCAAAATATTAAAGTGGGTGAAAATTTTTATGCTAACTTTGCCTGCGTGATATTGGATTGTGCTGAAGTTAGTATTGGTGACAACTGCATGCTTGGCCCACAAGTGGGTATTTATACTGCTTGTCATCCTATTGACCCTATCGAGCGACTAACTGGAATCGAGTTTGCAAAGCCAATACGTATTGGTAATAACTGCTGGATAGGTGGACACGCGACAATAAATCCTGGTGTAACATTAGGCAATAATATAGTCGTTGCTTCAGGAGCTGTCGTAACAAAGTCTTTTCCTGATAATGTTGTTATTGGTGGTAATCCCGCTAAAGTCATCAAAACAATAAAGTGAACCGCACCCATTAGCAAAACAAGGTGTCGCTGAGTTGACACCTTGGCCGTTATTTTGAGGTAGCTGTTTTGAGGTGGCTATTTTGAGCTGATTATTCTGATCCTGACGTTGTTATTTTGCAGATTTAACGACTCTCGCTTTTTTCTCTACTCGCTTAATATTAAATACACCGATGATCCCTGTAACAAATAACAGAATTGCAACAGGTAAAAACAGAGAAGGAGATTTATGTTGTAGTGAAGTGAGCGTTTCTACCACGGTACAAAATAATCCTGTGATCACTAAAACCAAATAAAACAACTTCATATTATTATTCATATTTGAACCTTTGTTGTACTTATAAATATCAAATCTAACGCAAAACTCGTCTTTTAAAGCAACTAATATTTTAAAACAGTAAGTTACAAGCATTTTTTTTGCTAAAGGAGTGTACTAAATGTAGTGGTCATAGATCAATCTATTAACCTAAAAGTAATTGATATATGATTTGTTTTTGATTTATATGGAGGGTGTTGGGCTGTAGCTGAGTGATGTGGTTTATTAGCGCACAAAAGTAGTTTAAATTATAATCGCCTTTTCGCTCTATGTAATAAACACTTTTCAAAGTTGTTTCTATTCGCTTTATCAAGCTTTACAGAGTAAGCATTGAAAATGGGGCTCTGGACTATTTTTATAGTAAAATAGCCCGTCAGATGATTAACCCTTTTTAATTATTCTACTTTAGAGTGATGTATTTTCTGATTAAATTTATCATTAACCACCAATGCCAATAAGATAATGCCTGCACCTATCGACAGCCTTAAAATATCTGCATCTCGGTTCCAAAATAACACATTTACAATAATGCCTGCTGGAATTAATAAATTATTGGCGACAGCTAATGTGCCAATATTAACCATCGTTGCCCCTTTATTCCAAGCAAAGTAACCTATACCAGAAGCGACGATACCTAAGTAAAACAAAATTGACCATTGTAGGGTGGTTGTCGGTAATTTATCGGGATCGCCAAGTAGTAAATAACAAGGGATCACGACGGTTAATGCTCCAATAAAAAACCATCCAAAAACAGTACGTTGTGGTAAACCTTCCCGCTCTTTTGCAATAATACGTTTGTAGCCAACTTGTCCCGTTGCAAAACATAAGTTGGCACCTTGCACTATCAATAACCCTTTCAAGAATCCTTCATCAATGCCCTGGTAACGAATTGCAATAGCGCCGATAACCGCTAACAATGCACTAATAATAAATCCGATATTGAGTCTTCGATCTAATAAGTCATTCAGTAGCGTAATATAGATTGGAGTCATTACGGTAAACAGTAAAACTTCCGGGACTGAAAGGTATAAAAAAGATTGATAATAGAAGCCATACATAATACCAAGTTGGAATGCACCACAGACCATCAATTGTAACGCGACTTTTATACTGATCTGTTGTAGTTTTAAAAACGGTAAGAAAACTAATGTCGCTAACGCAACTCGCATTAGCACTGAAAACCATGCATCAACTTGTCCAGCTAGGTAAACGCCAATTAAACTAAAAGAAAAAGCCCATAAAAAGGTGACGGCAATAAGTATTGGCATGAATAACAATTCCATTTGAATATAATGTCGGCTAGTTTACTGATTTCTGTGATCAGGGTAAATCTGTTTTATGTTTATCGTTTTATTATAAAAACATATGGGTAAAAATATTGAGTCAATTTAAACCAGCCAAAGGGCTTAGCAATCAGCATTTGCAATCTATTTTGTCCAGCACAGGGCCGAGAAAACTATTAGAGAACCGACGTGCCTCAGTATTATTAAAAACGGCTGAACGGCAAGTGATCACAACACCTCAAGGTGTAAAACTTTTGGGCTTTCTAACAAAAAGTCATACTAAGGTTGCTAGCAAAGGCCTCGCCATTATTTTACACGGGTGGGAAGGGTGCTCAGAGTCTTTATATGTACTCTCCAATGGTCAAAAATTATTAAATGATGGTTATGATGTTTTTCGTTTAAATTTTCGGGATCACGGTGGCACTCAGTCCTTTAATAAAGATTTGTTTAATTCAACACGTTTGCAAGAAGTAGCGGAAGCGGTTAAATATCTATGCGATAAATTTGGAGGGGAACATAATGTTTTGTGTGGCTATTCGCTTGGCGGTAATTTTTGTTTACGCGTGGCGAATATTGCTAAGGTTGAGAACATTGCGTTGCACCAAGCCATTGCAATTTGTCCTTTGTTACATCCGGCTACGACCATGCATAAGTTGAATACTGGCTTTCCTGTGTATGAACAATATTTTGTAAAAAGGTGGAAGCATTCATTATTCAAAAAGTTACAACATCATGATCATTTTGATTACGGCGAGAAGTTAAAAAAATTAAAAACATTGGATCAAATGAATGAGTTTTTTGTATTAGGTTATACGCCATTTAAAAGCCTTCAAGCCTATTTTGATGCTTATTCAATATTGGGTGATAGTCTTAGCCAATTGGCGATAGCGACAACCATTATTGCTGCGGCGGATGACCCGATGATCCCTGCTGATCAGTTGGATCAATTATTTAGCTCGTCTTGGTTAAGCATAGAGTTGCAAGAGAAAGGCGGGCATTGTGCTTTTATTAAGAATTGGCGACTAGAAAGTTGGGCAAGTGACCGCGTTTCTGAGCTTGTAAAGGAGCAGCAAGCCGCGATTGAGTAATTGGTTGAAAGCTTAGTGAATGCGTAATACATGAGAAAGGCATCAAAAGCTAAATAATCACCACCTTAATGAGATGATGATTATTTTTATGCTATCTAGCTATTGGCGAATAATGGTTAAACGCTTGCTAATGCTTGTTCTACATCGGCAATAATGTCATCAATATTTTCAATTCCTACAGAAATACGAATTAATTCCTCACTCACGCCTGCCGCTTTTAATTCATTGGCATTAAGTTGACGGTGAGTGGTGGAAGCAGGGTGACAGGCGAGGGATTTTGCATCGCCGATATTCACTAGGCGTAAAATCATTTGTAGTGCATCAATAAATTTACCGCCAGCTACCGCACCACCTTTAATACCAAAACTTAATACTCCAGAGGCTTTACCGCCACAAATTTTTTGACATGTTTGGTAATACGCACTGTTTTCAAGTGCGGCGTAATTAACCCAAGCGACTTTTTCATGGTTACTTAAATAAGTGGCAAGTTTCTCTGCATTTTCACAATGGCGCTCCATACGCAAACACAACGTTTCTAACCCTTGCATAATTTGGAATGAGTTCATCGGGGAAATAGCGGCACCAGTATTACGTAAAGGTACAACTCGGCAACGACCAATAAAAGCAGCAGGACCAAATGCTTCAGTATAAACCACATCATGGTAAGAAGGATCTGGTTCATTTAACACGGCAAAACGTTGTTTGTTAGCAACCCAGTCGAATTTTCCTGAATCTACGATTGCGCCACCAATGGAGGTACCATGACCACCAATATATTTAGTCAGGGAATGCACTACGATATCTGCACCAAACTCAAAAGGACGACAAAGCACAGGTGTTGCTACCGTGTTATCAACAATCAATGGTAAGCCATGTCGATGAGCAATATCGGCTAGCTTTTGCAAGTCAACAATATTACCGGCCGGATTACCGATTGACTCACAGAAAATAGCCCGCGTATTTTCATCAATTGCATCTTCAAATCCTTGAAAGTCATCATAAGAAACCATTCTTGTTTCAATGCCTTGTTTAGGTAATGAATGTGCAAATAGATTATAAGTTCCGCCGTAAAGTTGACTGGTACTGATGATGTTGGTGCCGACTTCACAGATACATTGAATGGCATAAGTAATGGCTGACATGCCGGAGGCAACTGCTAGTGCCGCGATACCTCCTTCCATTGCTGCGACACGCTTTTCTAACACATCGGTAGTTGGGTTCATTATGCGCGTATAGATATTTCCAGGCACTTTTAAATCAAATAGATCTGCACCGTGTTGGGTATTATCAAAAGTATAAGAAGTGGTTTGATAGATTGGCACAGCCGCCGCTCTAGTGGTCGCTTCTGATTCATAACCATGATGTAACGCAAGTGATTCTAATTTCATAAATACCCCAAATAATAATTAATAACATTTCACTCATATTGCAGGAAATAGTGTTCAATAAGTCATTTAACTCGTTGATTAGCAGAAATTTTTATTGTTAAACTTTTTTTATCTAAATGGTGATAGGTATATCGACTAAATTATATGAACAACAATAAACTCAAGCTGAGTGAAATAGAAATAACATATTAATCGCTACTGGTGATGTTGCAATTAAAGGGAATCGTTTCTGTAAGCTAAAGCAAGTTTTGAGAGTTTAGCGCGCAGGTAAATTTCTGAAGACAGGAATTTATTGAATAAGCATTGTCTTCTATGGCAAGAAAGTTCTAAAAAACAGCTATAGAAGTTACTCATGTAAAGGCTTGCTTGTTCTTTAATACCAAAGTATGAATCCCATATTATGAATGCTAAATGATAAATAATGAACACTAAATGAGATATAGTAAATTATAAACAGTAAATCATAAACAGTATATTATGACCGGTTATCAAAACCATTGTAACGGTTGTTATCTGTCTCATTCCGTTTTTAATTTAGTCGGTTTGTCTTTGCTAAACTAGTCATTTATTATACTGCATTATTACGTTTTTCTGCTCCAAAACGATCTGCATTAACGCCTTTTTTCCAGTAGCCGACTGCAAAAATATTTAAGCGATCAAAACCTATCTCTTCTTGTAAAACAGGACGCAATGCGCGGATACTTCTAGCTTCTAAGCCTAGGAATACATGACTATCTTTTGTCATATGTTTGGCCGCCTCGAGAACCGTTTCTTCTAATGTCATTGTGGCTTCATCTTCAATAAACCAGAGTGTGTTACGTGAATCATCATAATCCATTTTTATAATGTCTTTACGATTAGGCACTGCGATAATGGCTTTAATATCGGCTTCTTTTTTGAATTTTGGAATATAACCATTTAATGCATTCATTGAGGTTAAGTCACCCACAAGTAAATAACTGTGGTGATCATAATTTGTTATCTTCATTGGGCCTGGACCTGCGATACCAATGTTATCGCCTATTTTTGCATTTTGAGCCCAGTCAGTAGCTGGACCTTGATGACGATTAATGACAAAGTCTAAAGATAACTCATTTTTTTCTCGGTCAAATAGTCGGATCGTATATGAGCGCATCACGACTTCACCCTCTTTTTGCAACACAATTTTGACATAGGAGCCTTCTTGATCAATCGGAAAATCGTTAAGGCTATCACCTGTAACAACAATGCGACGTAAATGCGGTGAAAGGTCAATCACCTGCGAAACATGTGTTAATCGCTTATTCTTATTTGGCTTTTTAGATTGCATAGGGTTTTCCTTGAATTAATTTACTTTAGTTGATAAAGTCTACCATAATGTATTTAGGTTGATGTTGTCAACTAATTTTAAAAGGTGCCTTATGAAAAATAATTTTAGTTCAAATGCTGTTTTCAATATCGTTCATTGCTATCGTTTAGCGATGCGTTCAGCACTGAAAGCTAATGAAATTGGTTTAAATTCAATGCATGTAAAGTGTTTGTCATTTATTAAAAAAAATGCATCTTGTACCGCGCATGATATTGTGTGTTTTTTCGATAAAGACAAATCACAAATAGCCCGCTTAATTAAAGAAATGATTGATCATAAATGGATCACTAAAACAGCAAATCCCGAGGATAAGCGAAGCTTGATCTTGTCACTGACAAAAGATGGAGAAGTCTTAGCTACGCAGATCTCTGAGGCACAAGTAAAAGTCAAGCAGCAGATGCTACAAGGGTTATCTCAGGAAGAACTACACGTGTTTAATAAAGTGAGTGAGACGATGACAAATAATTTGAAATTATCTAAAAGATGATAACGAGGAGATTATTTAACCTCAATTCTGGTTAATGAAAGCGGAATTATATTTAAAATCATAAGACTATATTTTTTTGGCTATACAGTGCCGCTAGTTTTGCGTAGTTCAAGGCGAATTATTGAAGCAATAACTGGTTATTGAGAGATAATTTAACGAAGAAATCCGCGGAAATAACGGTGTCGTATCGCTTTGCTTATCCAGAACTGAGGTTATTTAGCAAAATAAGCCCTCGATAAAAAAGATCCTAAATAAGATCCTAAATAAAAGGGCGATGAGATTCTTTTATAATTTACTTTCTATACTCAACTTTCAATGCTGAAAGTATAAACTAATTGAATAGGGTATCAGCCAATTGATCAACGGTCATTTTTGCTTTTCTAATGGTGATCTCAATACATTCATCGCGACTGCCTACTAAATCAGATCGAATGAATTGATGAGTTTGTAATGTGTCATCTTCACCCTTAGTGATCGTCGCTGCTACTCGAAATTGCCCACCTTCTGCTATCGGAGCAGGCGTAATAATAAAGCCATTATACGCTACGCTTGCAGCTTCTGCGGCTGTTGTTGCTGCTTCTGAAGTGTTGCTTGAAAAAAGCGAGGTGATACTCGATAAAAATCCCATTGTATATTCTCCTTAAGTCCTGTCTGTAGCGGTACACTCATTTTGAATTATTGTTTGTATTTATATTTGTAATAAAAAAAGCAACTCAATGAGTTGCTTATAGACTGTTATACAGGATAAGCACAACAATCAGTATATTGTGCTTATTTTACGCAGCAAGCTAATATTTAAAATAAACCAATAGCATTGGCAAATACTAATAGAATACCGATTGGTGCTACAAAACGCAGTAACAATAATACAATCGAGAAAGCTGTATCTGACATTTGGAACTCTTCTTTCAATATTTCTGGTTTGATCACCCAGCCAGCAAAAATTGAGATAAAGATACCACCAAGCGGCAATAGAATATTAGCCGTGATGTAATCTAAGAATTCAAAGATGTCTCCGCCCATTCCAAATGATAGTTTTGTCCATTCTGCTCCTGCAAATGAGAATATAGTCAATAGACTTAAAATCCAAACTGTTACACCAGCAATGATAGCGGCTTTGGTACGACTCATATTTTGACGTTCAGCTAAATAAGCAGTAGGGGATTCAAGTAAAGCGATTACTGAAGTAAAGGCTGCAAATACAATCATGATAAAGAATAGTGTGCCCACTAAATCACCAAATGGCATTGAACCAAACGCAAGTGGAAGCGATTGGAATAATAGACCTGGTCCCGCACTTGGCTCTAGACCATTAGCAAATACGATTGGGTAAATAGCTAAGCCCGCAATTAATGCAACAACTGTATCGGCAATCGCGATAGTAATAGATGTTTTTACAATTGAGACACCTTTTGGCAGGTAAGCACCATAAATCATCATTATACCCATTGCTAAGCTCAGCGTGAAAAAGGCATGGCCTAATGCAACTAATGCCCCCTCAATAGTAAGCTGAGAAAAGTCAATGTGGAACATAAAGCTAAATGCAGATGCAAAATCACCAACCACCGCGGAGTAAAGCATAATGCCCACTAATAGCAGTAATAAAGATGGCATTAGGTATGTAATGGCCGTTTCTAAACCATTCTTTACGCCTTTTGAAATCACATAAACAGCAGCAATAAGTGTTAATGAAGACCAAACAAGCAGTTGTGAAACACTAGTAATTAAGTCAGTAAATAAAGCGCCAATTACATCTGCATTCGTTGCAGGTACTGCAGCCGCAGAACTGAACTCGCCTGAGCCAGCAAAAAATACGTAAGCTGCTGCCCAACCTGCAATTACTGCGTAAAAACTAAGTATTAAGAAACCCGCTAATACACCGATAGTACCAATGATTGACCAATGCGAAGAATGGCCTGACTCAGTAGCAACATGTGCTATAGCATTAGCTGGTGTAGAACGACCACGTTTACCGATCACTACTTCGGCCATCATCACCGGTATACCGATTAGGAAAATACATAAAAGGTATACAAAAACGAATGCACCGCCTCCATTTTCACCCATGATGTACGGAAATTTCCAAATATTACCAAGTCCAACTGCAGCTCCTGTTGCAGCTAAAACGTACGCGTATCGACTCGACCATCGATTGGAGACATGTGTATCAGTGTTCATTTAAATCCTTGAGATGTAATTAAAATAGATATATTTATAGCTGAAACGTATAAAAACATAATTTAAGTAAATAATTGGGTAAGAATAATAAAAGTTCGGCCTATAGGCTACATAAACCATCATAAAAATTAATTTATGTCATTGAAAGTGTGCATAGCTCAATAAAATGGCGCATACCTTAGCATTACTATGGCGAATAGAAACTGATTGCATACTAAATAATCGATTTTTAATGGCCTAACCGCAAGATTTAATTTGTGAGGAATCACGTATTTTTTTAATTTTTTATAAAACTACACAAAATTATAAAAAACTATGAAAAATCGCAATTGTTGTCTGACAACTAACGATCGATAAGGTTAACGATAAGATAAATGTTTTATAGATAAGTTCAAGGTTTGATAGGTAACAATCAACGTTGTTAAGCGTGTAGCTAAGCATGTTGTTATCTAGGGCATTATGTTAATGGGCTTTATTTTAGCATTTAAATTATTATTAAATGATGGGGGGACATTGTCACTGTCACTGAAATTCTCATCATGTCGCCATTTATCATTTTGGGTTTACTGTCATTTTTTTGCTTGTGTTGCCAGCTATGTTTAGCAGGAGTAAACTGCTGTCTTTTTAAATTCATCATTAAAGCGACTGACTTGCTAATGAAAGATTCGTTATAAATCATAATGGCATAAAGCTTTGAGGCTTTAACCTATCAAGCTTGATCATCCTCCAATAGTCTAATTTTCTGGTTTTGAAGCAGATAATAAAATAATTTGGTCAGCGTATTTTCTAAAAACAAAATGCTTTAATAAAATAATCTCCGTTGTTCAAATTAATACGGGACAACATCTGGTACATTAATCTGATGCAAACATCATAAAAAATAATAGGAGTCATCAATGATCAAAATTGAAAAATCGATCACGGCCAGTTTTGATATCGATCCTCAGTGTGGCTTTACTCCGTTGTGTCCTGATGAATTACCCATTATTGAGGGAGATTTTATTGCACTAGAGTTAAATGCACAGGCTGTATTTACGCGTTATCGCTTAGTCAGTAAAGATTGTCACCCAGCACAAGCTCCTTGGATAGCAGAATCTTCTGACCAAGTGATGACCCCTGTAGAAGGCGAATATCCTGATTTAGATATTAAATGGCCCGCTCATTGTGTGGTGGGGACAAAAGGAAATACGTTAATTCCAGGCTTACCTAATGAAGCTGATTACGACTTATTAGTGAAAAAAGGAGAGCAACCATTTAAGCATCCCTATGGTGCTTGTTATCACGATCTTGCGGAAACTGAAAGTACTGGTGCTATTGAATGGTTAAAGCAACGGGGAATTGAAGTCGTTATTGTCGGTGGATTAGCCACTGACTATTGCGTTAAAACATCTGTATTACAGCTTTGCCGAGCTGGATTTCAAGTTATTGTTAATTTAGCCGCATGTCGTGGTGTTGACAGTGAATCGACTAAAACTGCCTGTGAGACGATGCAAAATGCAGGCGCAAAACTGATCACTAATAGTCAGGAATTGGAGCTTTAATGAGTAATGAAAAAATAGATCGCTGGTTGATTAATAGCTTAATGGATATCGACTTTTATAAAATTACCATGTTGCAGGCTTTTTATCACGCGGCTGAGTTTCGTCTTGTTAATGTGCAATGGAAGTTTGCATGTAGAAATAAGGAAGGATTAGATTTAACTCCATTGATTCCTGAAATTCAAAAACAACTTGAACATATCTGTACCTTATCTTTCTCAGAGCAAGAACTTGATTATTTAGCAAAGTTGTCTTTTATCAAACCTGATTTTATTGAGTTTTTACGGATCTTTAAATTAAACATGAAATTCATTCACCTACATTGCGATGGTGAAAATATTAATTTACGTTTTGATGGCCCTTTGTTGCATGTTAGTTTATTTGAAATTTACGCATTATCGATCATTAGTGAATTACACACTTATATTAATTGTGGCGGTTTTGACCTTTTTGTGGCGCGTGAAAAGTTAGCTTCAAAAATTGCATTGCTGAAAGCGGAAGGGGATTTGACTGGCTTTAATTTTATCGATTTTGGTACCAGACGTCGTGCCAGTAAAGATTGGCAAGAAGAAGTATTAAAAACCTTGAAAACACAACTACCAGACTCTTTTCTTGGCACCAGCAGTGTACATTTTGCGAGAACGCTAGGTTTACCAGCAGTTGGCACGATGGCGCATGAATGGTTTCAAAGTTGGCAGGCTGTTACTCGTTTAGCAGATGCACAAATTGCTGCCTTAGAAGGTTGGGTTAGGGAATATAGAGGACGCCTTGGTATTGCATTAACAGATTGTTATTCGATGGATTCTTTCATTCGTGATTTCTCTGATCCTTATTTTGGTAAACTTTATGATGGCTTACGTCATGACAGTGGTTGCCCCTTTGTCTGGGGAGAAAAAGCCATTGCGTTGTACCAAAAGATGGAAATAGATCCACTCAACAAAACTCTGGTATTCAGTGATTCATTGGATTTCCCGCGCATGATTGAAATTTGGAAACGATTTAGAGGGCGTATTAAAGTCTCTTTTGGTATTGGTACTAATTTGATGAATGATGTGGGTAATGTGCCATTGAGTATTGTGATTAAAATGATCTCGGTTAATGGTAAACCAGTGGCTAAAATTTCTGATGAGCCCGGTAAAAGTATGTGTGAAGACCTAGGTTATTTGCAATATCTCGCCAGTCAATATGGTATCGACCCAAGTATTGTAAGAATCTCTAAATAATTTTTGAGCGCTTAACGGAGTTAGGCGCTTTTTTTTCTGTTTCTCTTCACTTCAAGTCACTTTATTTTAGGATATTACAATACATTGTGTTTTCCATTGGTTGGTCTTCACGTTCAGTAACATTTTCTGCTATTCCTTAGTGATTCTTAGCCATCTAGTAGCAATTCCGCTAAATAGCGGATCAGTCCTGTTTATAATTGTGTTGCCCTTTTGTTTATTTTAATTCATTTCTTTTAATCCCCTACGTCATATTTTATGTTTTTGAAAAAAGTTCAATAATAAAACAAAATGTTAATGACAATAGTTATCATTTACAATACCATGTATGTAACTGATAACTATTCGCAAATGATTGTGGTTTATCAATAATTTTATTAAGGATAAGCAATGCAAGGGATGGCCGTTTTATCATTTTGGGTATTAGGCGCATTGCAAGGTGCGATTTTAATACTGATCCCTAAGATGATGTTACAGGGTCAACTTACTGCGTTGCAATTAGCATTACCTTTATCTTTAGGTACCCTTATTTTCATGGCATTCTGCGGTCAATGGGGGCATTTGTTAGATAAGCGTTTTAGCGCGAAACAATCACTGTTGGTGGTTGTAAAATGGGTATTATTGGGCTTTATTATTTCTCAACTTAGCTTTATTTTATTATTACAATATAGCCAGCTTACAGGGACGCTCTTATTATTTGCACTGTGTGTAAGTCGTGTCTTACACGGTATTTTCTGTAGCGCAATCACTCCTAGTGCCCAACTTAGTTTGTCACGTGATGATATAAAAGGCGAACGCTTAGTTTGGTCTAGTATTGCAACTAATGTCGGAAGACTGACTGCACCGTTATTAACTTTTGTACCAATTAATAATGATTATTTTAGTTTATGGTTTATTTTAACGGTGACAGTCTGTGCTTTGCTCATTGCTTGTTTCAGTCATGATTCAAAACAACACCTCGATCCGGCATTTACAGCTATCAACCACGGTAAAGTAATTGCGCCGACGCCATTGTTTTCCTTTTTCAGCCAGCGTTTATTAGTGATTGTGTGTATCAGTGCACTTTTACTCTCTTTGTTTTCATCACAATTACAATTTAGCCTCGGCCCTTTATTATTAGCGCAATACAACAGCGCCAATTTAGCGACAGAGATGACGGCTCACCTGTTGTTTGCTGCCAGTGCCAGCGCACTGATTTCATTATTTATTGTGTATCGTCTTCTTAGCCGTTATCCGGCCATCTTCTTAATGATTATTTCTACCGCTTTGATTGTAGGTTGCTGCTTATTTGTGTTGCAACAACAACTTATGCTTGCGGTTATCTTGATCAGTGCTGCGTTATCGATGGCACCTGCTTGGTATACCGCGTTAGCGATGCATGCTAGTCAGTTTCATAAAGCGCGCACCTCAGCGGCGGTCTCCCAAGGACATACTTTGGGCAATGCTTTTGGTGGGTTAGTAGGAGGGGCACTTTTATTACTTGGGGAACAATCCTTGTTAGTGAGTTTTATTTTGCTTACTAGTTGCATGTTAGCGACTTGGTTTGCCATTTACCTTCAAGCAAGCCGAAGCACTGAACGCACTGCTGTATTAGATAAACTCAGTTCAGGTTCTGTGTAATGGGAGGAAGCTAACAATATAAATACGAATTAGTCACTTGTTCAGACAAACAGTGTGTAGCTGCACTTTAAACACTAGATTAAAAAATTAACTCGAGGTCTCTGTAAAGCATGAAGCTGCCAATTATAGCGGTAAGGCTTCAACGTATTGAAAGCTGAGACAATATTAAATGTGAATATCTTATTTATATAAATGGAATTAACCATGAAACTAGCGCAATCAAAATCAAAATCAATTAAATTTATCTTAAATCCTATTGTTATCGCAATGTTAGGGATGCCGTTACTGGCTCAGGCTGAAGTCGATGATGAAGGTTATGCAATGGTTGTAACCGCGAACCGAAGTGCGCAAAGTATCAGTGATATTGCAGCAACGGTGTTGGTCATTGAAGAAGAGCAAATTGCCGAGCAAGCGCAATCAGGTGTTGATTTCAAAGCATTATTAGCCAACTTAATTCCAAGTTTGGATATGGGCAGTCAATCTCGAACCAATTCTGGCCAAAACATGCGAGGCAGAAAAACCTTAGTGATGATCGATGGTATCTCATTGAACTCTTCTCGTAGTATCAGTCGTCAATTTGATTCTATTAACCCATTTAATATTTCCCGTATTGAAGTGATCTCTGGTGCATCAGCTATGTATGGCGGAGGTAGTACTGGCGGTATCATTAATATTATTACCAAAAAAGGCAATAACGTATCGGGTAATAGTGAAACTTGGGTTGGTGCTAAATCAGGGTTTAATAATAGTGAAGATTTGCAATATCAAGTCGCTCAAGCTCTCTCAACAAGTACTGATACGCTGGATGCTCGTTTAGCAATTTCTTATGACCACTCTGATGCTATGTATGATGCAAACGGCGATATGGTGTTGCAAGATGTCACACAAACTAGCTCTCAGTATGTATCTCAAGTAGATATATTGGGTAGTGTAGGTTTCGATCTTACTGATACGCAACGTCTGGAATTAATGGCGCAGTATTATAATAGTGGCCAAGATAGTGATTATGGAGTGGATTACGGAACGAGTTACGGTAATATTTCTGACCCAAGCCAAGAGATCAATATGGTCGATGGTTACCAACTTGATGACCAAGCACAAACTGATCGTTATTTAATCGCCGCTAACTACATTAATAGTGATTTTTATAATCAGACCATGAATTTACAATTGTTTTATCGCTCAGAATCATTACGTTTCAATCCATTTCCCGATTTTGCTAACTCTTCTTTAGGGGGATCTGAGCAAGATACTAAAGTGGTCGGTTCAAAATTGGTGTTTACTGCTAAACCTACTGACGCACTTAGCTTAGTGTACGGTATCGATGCTGAATACGAAAAGTTCTCTGCGACTCAAACTTATTATGATATCAGCACAGCATTAGCTTCTAGCGGTTTAATTAATAACCGTATTGGTGCGGCAGGGCGTTACCCTGATATCGCAACAACCTCTATTGCTGGATTTTTACAGGGTGATTATGACGTTAACTCTGCATTGAATGTGCACGCAGGCCTTCGCTATCAATATACGAATGTTAAAGTAAGTGATTTTGTTGGCGCGGCTCAACAATATAAATTATTAACGGGTTCTTTAGCCTCTGCAGAGGCAATAGGGGGGGGAACAAAAGCGTACGGTAATACCTTAGTTAATGCAGGGTTAGTTTATAAATTAACAAAGCAACAACAGTTATGGTTTAACTTCTCGCAAGGTTTTGAAGTACCTGACCCAGCTAAATATTATGGACAAGGTGTTTATAATGCAGACGGCACGGTAGCCAGCAGCGTTAACGTTTCTGAAAATCCATTAGAAGGAGTAAAGACAAATGCGCTTGAATTGGGATACCGTATTAATGACGAATTATTTTCTGCGCAGTTAGCTTCTTATTACTCTATTTCTGATAAAAAAGTTGATTACAATAAAGCGGATCAAACCGTCGATGTTGTTGATGATAAAGTACGTATTTATGGTTTAGAAGCACAACTAGACTTTTACTTAACAGAAGAAATTAGCACGGGGGGGAACTTTAATTACATTATTAGTGAAACTAAGGTGGATGGAGAGTGGCAAGATTTGTCAGTTGCCAGCGCTAGTCCTTCTAAGTTAACCGCTTATCTCAATTGGCATACTGAACAATTTGCTACTCGTCTTCAAACCACTCAAATGTTTGATTATAAAGATGCAAGTGGTAGCAAGCTTGAAGGGTATAACACGGTAGATTTATTATCTGGCATTAAGTTACCAGTTGGTAAAGTCCAGTTTGGTATTACTAACTTATTCAATACAGAATACGATACGTTATGGTCTCAACGTGCCCAAGATACTTATAGTACTTTGATTGCGAATTCTGACTTGGTTAAGTTCCAGGGCCAAGGTCGTACCTATTCTATTAACTACAATGTGGCATTCTAACGTTGACTGCTCTATTAACTGTGAATAATTTATCTTGCCATTTAGGTGGCAAGTTAATTCTAAATGATATTTCCTGCAAATTTCAACAAGGCAAAGTAACCGCTTTAGTTGGCCCTAATGGGTCGGGTAAAAGTACCTTGTTAAAACTCATTGCTGGCTTAGAAACGAGCAGTACTGGTGATATTACGTTATCTGGAAAGGGAGTCGCGCAATACTCCCGTGCAGATTTAGCGATCAGATTAGCGATGCTACCACAGCGACATGCCACTCCAGTGGGATTGACGGTGGCTGATCTCGTTGAATTTGGTCGTCACCCTCATCGCCGTTGGTTTGCGCCATTAACCAAAAAAGATAAACAAAAAATGCATTGGGCGATGCAAGAAGCTGGAGTGCTTGAATTTGCAAACCTCGCCATTGAAACATTGTCTGGTGGAGAAGCGCAGCGGTGTTGGTTGGCAATGGTATTAGCACAAGATACTGATATCGTTTTATTGGATGAACCGACTTCATGGTTGGATATTGGTCATCAAGTTGAGTTGTTACATATTGTGAAACGCTTAAACGAACAATATGGAAAAACTATCATTTGGGTATTACACGATCTTAACCATGCGCAAACATTTAGCCATCAAGCTATTATGTTAGAAAAAGGCAAGGTAGTGGCTGCAGGTGATGTTGACGTTGTGTTCACTGCTGAACGTATTTCTGAAGTTTATAATACTTCTGTTGCACGTGTAGAAGTGGAAGGGCAAGCATTATTATGGCCAAGAACATCTGCGAAACCTGAATTAATCACAGCGGTAGACTCTGACCCTGCGAGGCAAGGCTAATGTTATCTCGTTGTATGTTAGCCACTGTTTGTATACTAGGCGTTTTGCCAAACTTAGCGTATAGCCAAATGGATCAAGCTGCTATTAATAAAAACACCATTAATAAGGAGGTTATTAACAATGAAGTCATTAACAAGAACATTGGAAATAAAAACCTCATAGATAGAGAAAGTGTCAATGAACTAAGTATTAATGAACTAAGCATTAATAAACAAAGCATTAACCAGTTTGAAGCTTCCATTGATATTTCAGATGACGCGGCCTTAGCACTGTCACTTCCTTCCATCTTAGTTGAACAGCCACGTGTTGTTGCATTAAATTGGACAGCTGCAGAAATGTTGTTGTCTTTGGGCATAAAACCCGTCGCAATGACGTCAAAAAATGGTTATCGGACTTGGCAATCTAATCATCCCGCTATTCCAGATAGTGTTAGAGAAGTCGGTAATCGCGCTTTTCCTAGTTTGCCAGTGATCTTACAACAGCAGCCGGACCTTATTATTGGTTATCCCTTTCGTCATGCTCGTTTAATTAATGAGTTAAAGCTGATTGCCCCGACCTTGTTATTGCAACAATTTGCCCGCTTCAATCAGCCAAATTATCGATATATGCAACAAATGCGAGAAAACTACCTGCTATTAGCAGAGCGAGTGGGTAAACAAACCTTAGCTAAACAACAGTTAGCTGAAATGGATACGGAGTTAACGCGTCTAAGTTTGCTGATCATTAAGGCGGGATTACACAATAAGAAAATAGCGTACGGAAAATTTGTTGGCATGGGTTATGGATTACGTGTTTTCTCACAACGAAGTTTAGCGGCTTCTATCGCTAGCCATCTAGGACTTAATTATCAATGGGATATGACGTTACCGGGCAAGGATTTTACACATTTACAATTAGAACAAATTAAATTATTGCAAGATACGGCTTTGATTTTAGTTCAAGAACGAGCTGGTGTTGGTGAACGAATTATGCTTTCACCTCTGTGGGCTGAACATGACTTTGTGAAGAATAAAGATATTTATACGGTGCCGTCATTGTGGAGTTTTGGGGGGCCTGTGTCTGTTATTCGTATGGCACGTGCTTTTACTAAAGCGCTATTGGAGCAACAACATGATCACTAATTTCTTAAGATTAGAGCAAGATCTTTTAAAAAAATCATTGCTTGTGTTGGTTAGTTTAATGGTTGTTGTTTTTGTTTGGGTTAGCTATCAACAAACAGTATTAACAAACACGTATCAAATCACTTACTTTTATCAATTATTGCTACCAACATTATTAATGGCGGTGTTATGTGGCGCATTACTTGCCCAATCAGGTGTAGTAGTACAAACCTCGTTAGGTAATGCTTTTGCTTCACCTTCCACTATTGGCATTAGCGCAGGGGCGTTGTTGGGTGCGATGGTGATCAATTTAGTGATTGATGAACCTACTATTTGGCAAGTGTGGATTGCAGCTTTTGTCTTTGCATTAGTGATTGCAATGTTGATTTTATTGTTATCACAGGTAATTGGTGGCGGTAAATTACAGCTTATTTTGATTGGTATGGCGATGAGTTTGGCCGTTGGCGCGTTGTCTTCTGCGATTATGATCTATGCAGAGCAGCGTATGGATGGTTTGTTTTTATGGGGCAGTGGCAATATTGGACAAAGTGATGACCAATTAGTGTTCACTATTTTATTACCCGCGTTATTGTTATTAGCGTTACCTATATTGTGTAATCGTCAGCTGGATATGCTCAGTTTAGGTGATGATACGGCTAATGTGGTGGGTTTATCTGTACGTCGTTGGCGCGCCATTTTATTGTTTATAGCCGTGTTACAAGCTTCTTTAGTGACTGCGATGGTTGGTGTTTTAGGCTTTGTTGGGCTGATGGCGCCTCATATTGCTCGCATGTTGGGGTTTAACAAAACACGGCAACAGTTGATTTGTGCCAGTTTGTTTGGCGCATTACTCGTTGTCATCGCAGAACTCTTTTCTCGATCATTACCAGTGTCTGGTTTTCGCTTACCTACCGGCGTTTTAACCGTATTGCTGGGTATTCCTTTTTTCTTGTATTTATTAAGTCGTAAAAAAGGAGCGATGGCGATGCAAGAAAGTGGTTTTGGTTTAGCGGCATTAATTAAATTACCAAAGTCGATAGCCCTTGTGCTGCCGGCTTGTTTTCTGGTTGTCACGGCAATGGTATTTTGGCCTGATGCATTAGGTTTCCAATTTAATGCATGGCGAATGGCTGTTGCAGTGATGGCTGGTATGGGACTTGGTATGGCAGGGTGTGCGTTACAAGCCCTGTTTAGAAATCCGATGGCAAGCCCTGACATCTCTGGTGCAACCTCAGCATCCGTTTTATTTATTATCGGAGCCTTACAAATTTGGCCTGACGCTTCTAGAGTTGACCTGTTTTTCTGGGCTTTAGTGGGGGCGGCTATCGTTGTCTGTATTTTGTTTATTGCAATGCGATATCAATTACGGGTATCGCAACTCGCTTTACTAGGAATCGCTATTTCAGCTTGGTGCGGCACTATTGCTTCGATGGTCCTGACCTTTGGTGCTGGGGCGGCTTCCGTCACTGTATTATGGCTAACGGGTACAACCTATGGTGCTGATGCGCAAATTGGCTGGTTATTACTGGCGGTCACCTTACCCTGCTGTTTCGCTTTATTAATGTTATCGCGACATCTTGACCTTTTTACTCTTGGAGAAGATTGGGGGGTGCGACTTGGGCAGCCGTTAATGAAGTTACGTCTATTTATCATATTGCTGGTGGTGTTATTAACTGCTGCTGCGGTGGCTGCGGTAGGTGCGATCGCTTTTGTTGGATTGTTATCGCCACATATTTTACGTTTGCTCGGACAAACGCGTCATTGGGTATTGCTGTTAGGTAGTGCGCTAGTGGGGGCATGGTTATTATTATTAGCTGACGGTTTAGGCAGAACCTTGATTGCTCCTTTTGAAATAGCCAGCGGCATATTGGTGTCAATCATCGGTGGTTTATATTTTATTTGTTTAATTTTATTAGGTTATAGAAGGAAGTAAGGATGTCAGTATTAGATCTTATTTATCAGCGCAGTTCGTGCCATGTCCATGAAATGGAACATCCCGCTCCGGATCACATTAAGTTAAAGCGAATTTTCCAATCGGTAATGAGTGCACCTGACCATGGCAATATTAAACCTTGGCATTTAGTGGTGGTTGATACTGAACAAGTGGGGGAAATGTGTGAATTGATGTGTCAAGCATGGCTTGAACATGCTGAGCATATAGAACCTGCACGTATTCGCCGTTTAACGAGTTATTTGAAAGACGCGCCGATGGTGGTGCTCGTTTCTGCTGATCTTGTTGAGCCACATGCAGTGTCAAGACGTGACCAAGTGTTAGCCGCCGCCGCCGCTTGTCAAAATATTCTCTTAGCTGCAGAGCAAGAAGAAGTAGCAGCCATTTGGTATAGCACTGATGCGGCAGAGTTACCTGCCGTGCATCGACTGTTTGGATTGACTTTGCAACAAGAGCCCGTTGCTTTTATTATGCTTGGCACTAAAAAACAACAACGTATAAAAAAGCGCAGTGATGTTGCTTCGCATTGTTTCAAGTGGCAGGGGGATAATCAATTAAGTCCTTTATTTGATGCAACGGCGATGACCTTCAGTGAAGCAGAATAAACGCGCTAAATATTCATTATTAAATCTTCAACACCTAACATTTAAAAGTGTGTTCTAAACTATAAACAAGGCAGTTGATCAGAAAAATCGCAATACAAGTTATACCAATCAGGATAAATAAATGACTAGATAATTACTTAGATTGGTACTAGTTAGTTTATCAAGAGTTGAGCTTGTATGAACTGGATAAACAAAAAATCCAATACACTGTATTGGCTTTTTATGTTGGGAGTTATTTATTGGAGAGGCGGTTTAAAGGTTATTCGATGCTATTCGGATCTTTTAAGCATTAATTAACTGTTAGCGATTTAGTTTTAATCTAACCTTGTCTCACAAACTATCAACAGTAACTGAGTTTCTAAGCCCAAGTGCTCATGTACTAAGTCCATTAATTTTAATTGAAGCGACGTAATTTTGATAACACATCAATTAATAAAGTAATATCAAATTCATTTTCACGTCCTGATTTTTCAACGCGTTCGCCTTGCCAATCAATACTATCAATGTCGCCATTGCCAGAGAACTGGGTGATTTTATCTGTTTCATAAATGATGTAATTATCGATGTCACCAGATAGCACATATTGGCGTTCATTATCATCCAACAAGTGTTGGCCACTGCTGTAAGTGCTGGTTGGGTTGGTAACTGAGAAAACGTCCTGCATCAAGGTTGGCATAATATCAACATGGCTAGTCATTCTATACACACTCTTAGGAGTTTTATCTGGCCAAATAATCACTAATGGTACATGTGAACCATTAATTAATTCATCATTGGTACTTTGACCTTTAAAGGATTGGCCGTGCGTTCCAGTGATCACAATGATCGTACTTTGATATTGTTTTTGAACTTTTAAAGTATCGATCAAACGCTGGATCTGAGTATCAATAGTGGCAACCTGGGACTGATATAAAGACAGGTTTTCACTTTGCTCTGGAATCGTTCGATGCGTTGCTTGAGCAAATAAATGATCATTTTTTTGTTCTAAATAAACATAGCTAAACCAAGGTTTATCTGATTGTTGAGCAGCAGCCCATTTAATCCATTGTTGTACGACTTGATTGTTGTTTTCAGCTTTTGAGTAATACACATCAGGTGTTTCTTTTAACTGGCTAAAGCTACTCTGTAAAAATTCAGGATGAACAAAACCAATACTGGAAAATAAACCCATTGAGCGTTGTTGCTCAGTTATTTCAGTCATGAAAATAGGGGCTATATGGTTTTCAGTTACGGAATTCCAATAACTGTTTGGTAAGCTATAAAATAAGCTAAACACACCTTGACTGCTATTATTTGCACCACTGAAATGATTTTTAAAATTCATTCCTTGTTCGCTTAATGCGGCTAAGTTAGGCATGTTGCTGGGATTCAACATATCTGCGCGCAATGACTCAACATTAATAATTAAGATATTATCGTTGACGCTAGTTGTAGGCTGCTCTGCATAACTGAGAGGGGCAAGCGGATACCTCAGTTGTTGCTGATTAGTACCTGCTTGACCTAGGCTATTTTTTTGTAATTTATCTTCATTTAACCAACCCTGTTTGGTCAAAAAAGTGCGCGCAGTCATCGGATAAGATAACGGGTAAAGTGACTTTTGATGAGTGATTGGTCGATATTGCGTGGCATCAGCCCAAATAAAAACCAGATGTGTGAGCACGAAAGCTGCAAATAAAAATAGCGCGATAGGCTTACCGATACGTTTAGACTGAATTTTTCGTACTTTTTTCCATAATAAAAAGGAAAAAATCAGTTCCAATGAGAATGTGATTGGTATTGAAATATAGTGAAGGTTGATTGAATAAATTGCTTCAACTTGTTCCGGTTTTTGTAAAAATTGCCAAATAAGTGGATTTAGATGGAAATCATAAAGCCGAAAAATTTGTGTATCAACAATCAAAAAGGTGATCGCAGTGGTTGCTATCACAATTGAGATTATTCGATAGGTCAAATTATGGGAGACTATAAATGCTAACGGAAATAAGAGAATGCCAAAGACCATCGCGCCGAGAAAACTGAAATGACCAACTAAGCTTAAGAATTGATAAAAAATTCCTAAGCTTGAATCGGCCAATCCTGAATAGGCGATATAACGCAGGCTAATTAAAGAGATGGCAACAATATTGAAAAATGTAAACCAGTGAGCCCAAGCAACTTGCTTGGCTACGTTATCGTGGAATTTATGACCCGTTTCAACCATTGTTATTATTTATCTTTCAAATTAATAGAAGCACTTAATGCTTTTACAAATTTGTCGCTAATGGCTTTACGTTGAGATGTTGGTACTTGGCTATTAATAACATGTGTAATGCTATTTCCGAGAATCATTAGACTCAAATCAACGGACACATCATTGTCATGTAAAACCTCCATTACCTGGTCAAGAATAGTTTCGATTTTTTGGCTAGAGTATTTCGATTGAATTGGCATAATAAACTTCTAATTAAGGGATAATAATTACGATATGATACCGCACTCATATTATTATACCAATCACTTAAAGACTGGAATTTTAAAGTTAATCGGATAATTAACCAAACATATTGTGTTCTCTAGCACATCAGCCTGTGAATTATGAAAGTGAATCCGAACAATAAGCATCGATTTGCTATTTTAAGATCCGCCGTGGTGTGTATAATTTACTAATTCAGTTCACTTGCTTCAATAAGGTCTCTCTATCTATGAACGTTTCTGCTACTAACATCATTTTACATTCTCTTAGTTACAATAGCGAAGGGGTTTTAAATTGTAAAATGCGCGAAGGTGAATTACCTATTTCCCCTTCTATTGAGCAACTGGTGATGGACTTACACCGTGGTTACCAAAGTAAATCAAATAAAGCATTTGCTTATTTCGCAGCCGAAGCAGACAAGCCACAAGTATTTCAACGCGCTTTGAAAGAAGAGTTAGCGGGTGAGTTAGACTTCGTTAGCTTTTCACAACAAGCAGCAACGTGCTTAGTTAATGAATTAAAAGAACATGACTTCGCAGAAGAAGGTGTGTTGTTAATTACTAAGTACAGTTGGACCACCAGTGATTATTTATTGGTGGCTTTATTACAAAATAACCAATCTATTAGTGTTAACGAAAACTTAGAACTACAAGTTAGTCAGCATATTGAAACCAGTAAAATTCAACTTGTGGCCAGAATTGATCTCACTTTATTAGCTCGCGATCCAGAAGCTAATCGCTATATCTCATTTATTAAAGGGCGTGTGGGTAGAAAAGTATCCGATTTCTTTTTAGACTTTATGGGTGCAAAAGAGGGTTTTGATGCGAAAGCACAAAATCAGGGGTTGTTAAAAGCGGTCGATGAGTTTTGTGAAAAACAAGCTCTGCCTACTGAACAAAAACAAGCGGTGCGCGAAGTCACTTCAAATTATTGTAAAGAACAATTAAAAGAAGGTGAAGATATTGACCTATCGAGTTTATCAGAAGAGTTTAAAAGTGCTTCTAGCCTAGAAGGCAGTTTTTATGATTTTGTTAGTGAGGATTATCAACTAGAAGAGAACTTTCCTGCAGACCGAGCATTAATGAGAAAGTTAACCAAGTATACAGGCCAAGGCGGAGGTATGAACATCAGCTTTGACCAAAAACATTTAGGTACTTCGATCACCTATGATGAAGCTTCCGATACATTGACTATTCAAGGTATTCCACCGAATCTTCGTGAACAACTTAAACGCGATGCGTTAATCGAATCTGATAGCAAAACTGAGTCGACACAAATATCTGACGATGGCAAAGCGCCTTTTTAGGGTTGATTGTTAATTTAAAAAAGTGATTAAAGAATGAAATTATTTGTACGAGATTTAACGGTCATTGACTCTACTTATTTAGACCATAAACGTGGTTTTGTAGGCGAAAGTTACCAAGTCGACGTAGTGTTAGATGGACAGTTAAATGAACAATCTATGCTATTAGATTTTTCATTAGTCAAAAAACAAATTAAAGCAATTATTGACGCGGAAGTCGATCATAAACTTATCGTGCCGAAGGCAGCAAAGCAATGCACTATATCGATTGATGCAGACCGAACGCAAGTTGACTATGTACTTGAAGATAATAGTGCTATTCAGCTAAAAAGTCCGCACCAAGCTTATTGTTTATTAGAGTGCGACGCTGTCACTATCTCGGTATTAGAGGCTTATTTAGAGCAAGTATTATTAGTTAAGTTGCCTGAAAATATAACCGGATTATCGATTACGTTGCGCTCAGAAGTGATCTCGACACCGTTTTATCACTACACTCACGGATTGAAAAAGCACAATGGAAATTGCCAACGAATTGCGCATGGTCATCGTTCAAAAATTGATATTTATATCAATGATCAATACAGTGAACTATGGGTTGGTAAGTGGGCCCAACGTTGGACAGATATCTACTTAGCAAGCGATGAAGACCTATTGGATCCTGCGTTATTATCTTTTTCACCTAAAGCGTCAACGGTACCTATGCATTGTTCTGCTTATCATTCTGCGCAAGGATATTTCGAACTATTGATGCCGGCGAGACGCTGTGAAGTACTCAATAATGACACGACGGTTGAAGAGTTAGCTCGCTTTATTTGTGAAACCATTAAGCAAGATGAAGGTCAGAACAATGTGACTGTTTATGCTTATGAAGGGATTGGTAAAGGGGCGATTGCGGAGTTGTAATCGTTTTACCTGTTTTATTGTATGGTGCGGCAAAGACTTAATTGTCGCTAAGAAATTAATTTAATACTAGCTTTAAGGATTTAAGATGGCTGAAGAAACCATATTTAGAAAAATTATTGATAAAGATATTCCTTCTGATACGTTATATCAAGATCAATATGTGACTGCTTTTCGCGATATTTCACCACAAGCACCAACACATATTTTGATCATTCCTAATAAATTGATCGCAACTGCAAATGATATCGAAATAGAAGATGAGTTTCTTATTGGTAAAATGTATACCGTTGCAAAAAATTTAGCTAAGCAAGAGGGGATTGCTGAATCGGGTTATCGTTTAATCATGAATTGTAATGCTGATGGGGGGCAGGAGGTGTACCATATTCACTTACACTTGTTAGGTGGCAAAGCTCTAGGTAAATTGGTGAACTAAAATAGACTGCTTACGTTTTACTTTCATTACTCGCTGTTAATGAGGCTCAATGAAGTCAAACAAGCTCATTATACTTTCACAAATAGATAAACTAATCACATTACTGTAAATAGATGATTTTTTATGTCATGGTAATGAATATTTACAGTTAACTTCAATCATTCTTTTTAGGTGGAATTTACGATGAAAATACAATCTAGTTTTTGGTTAGCAATAGTAGCAAGTGTGATTTTATCTGCTTGTTCAACATCTGTTGAGCGTTTGGATGCCCAACAACAAATTGATTTAAGTGGCGCATGGAATGATACCGACTCTCAATTAGTCGCACGTGAAATGATCGAAGATTCTTTATCCCGGGCTTGGATTTCTAAATTTGTTAAAAGTGAAGGTAAAGATCCTGCTGTCATTGTTGGCCGAGTGAAAAACTTAAGCCATGAGCATATCAATACTAATACCTTTATTGCGAACATGGAGCGTGAGTTAATCAATTCAGGTGAAGTGCAATTTGTAGCAAGTTCTGCAAATCGTCAAGAAATTCGCGATGAACGAGCGGATCAAGACTTAAATGCTTCTGAAGCAACACGTAAAGAAATGGGCCAAGAATATGGTGCTGATTTTATGATGCAAGGCCAAATCAACACTATTATTGATGTTGATGGCAGCACTCAAGTTCGCTTCTATCAAGTTAATCTAGAGCTGATTAGTATTAAAGATAATCGTAAAGTGTGGATTGGTGAGAAGAAAATCAAGAAACTGGTTAAAAACAGTAAACTACGCGGTTAAGCATATTCAATCGACATTCATATACCCGTTAGATAGCCAACGTTATACTAGCACCTGTACACACTCAGCTTGCTGATGTCCTATGTTGAATATAACGGGTATATCTAATTAAGCTCTACTTAGCGCTTATTTAATTTGAAAGTGGTCTCTTTATGCACAAAATAATGTTTGTTCTTTTATGCTTATTATCGGGCTGCGCAGCTCAACATAACAATATTAAACTGGCTAACCAACTTCAACAAGAACCCCCAGAAAAAATCCTCTCAATACTGAGTGAGAAAGAGCCCGATCAATCTGATTTTGCACAGTACTATTTGAATCTAGGCTATTTGCAGTTACTTTCCGGTGAGTTTGAGTTATCAATAGATTCTTTATTAAAAGCAAAAAATGAAATGCTCTCATTACAAGCAACCTCTATTTCGGAGAATGTTGCTGCCGGTACAGTCAATGAAACATTTAGGCGTTACAGCGGCTACCCTACGGATCGTGTGATGGTGCATAACATGTTGGCATTGAGTTATTTATTTAACAACGGCATAGATGATGCTCGTGTTGAAATGCTACAAGCCGATGTTGAAATGAAAAAATTAGCACAAAGTGACTCCTTGAATGGTCAATTGGCCAGTACCCATTTGTTGTCTGCAATTATTTATGAGTTACTGGATGAACGTTCTAATGCATTTATTAGCTATCAATTAGCGGAGAAAATACTCAAAGAACGTAACATAAGCTTACCTCGAGGATTGAAGTTAGGCCTATTGCGCATGAGTGATAAAATGGGCAACGACACGCAATACCAATATTACAGTAAACAATATCCAGTACTGAGTAAATTAAAGCAAGTAAGGCAAAAAAAGCACCAAGTATTCGGTCTTTATTTTGATGGGGTTGTTTCAAATAAAGTGCAACAAAGTCTCGCGGTTCCTAGTTTTAATGGCAAGCAAATTGTCAGAGTTTCGATGCCTGCTTACACAAGTGTTCAGCACCGAGATCAGCACAATCAAATTAATGACAATGAGCAGAAAATCAACAGTGAAGTGGTAGAAAATGTAGATAAGCTAGTACGAGAAGATTTAGATAAAGAATATCCCTCCATTTTATTGTTAACAACGACGCGCGCTATTGCTAAATATCAACTGGTTAAGGAAGCACAAGATAAAGATCCAATGTTGGGGGTACTAGCAAACTTAGCAACGATATTTAGTGAGGTAGCTGATTTGAGAAGTTGGAATATGTTACCTGCAACCATACAGTTTAGTTATCTAGAAACAGATGCTGATCATATTGTTGTATCAACCAATCATCAAGGTGATAGTGTCGTGGAATTAGCCGCGTTAAAGCAGCATGTCATTTTAAGTACAGGATTGTCCGATAAAGTGTTCCATTATGAGCAATGATATAAAATATATTGCGGCTTATAGGACAGGATTAAATTTTTTATTCAATCGTTTTTACTGATTCAATTTTATGGAGTTTTTATGAACAAAATAACCTTCTCGATACCTATTTTATTATCAATGTTATTTATTGCCGCTTGCTCATCATCGAGCGATCTAGGGCAAGATAACAAACAACGACCGGATTGGATTGACCATGCGCAAACTACTTATCCAAGTAATGTCTATTTAACGGCTGTGGGACAAGCATCAAGTAGAACACTTGCGAGTAAAAATGCGGTTGCTAATTTGGTTGAAATATTTTCCGTTAATGTCAAAGCTGAAACACATACATTGACCGAGGCAATCAAAAATGAAAGTGCTTTAGGTGTCACTATGGAGAGTTCGAGCAGTTTACAACGTAATATTGCTACGGAAACAAATCAAGCAATTGCAGGCGTTGAAATAAAACAGACTTGGTTGAGCCCAAGTGGTGAATATTATGCGCTAGCAGTGCTGCATAAGATTAGTGCCGCACAAAACCTTACAGAAGTAATTATGGAAGCGGATCAAGAGGCGCTTAAGCTGATAGAGTATAGTCATAATACCGCACCCAATTCTATTTTAGCCGTTAACGCATTACGTAATGCTAGAGATCTGCAAGCTTCGCGCAAAATGGCTGATTTACAGCTAGCGTATATTAGAGGACGCGGTATCCCTATTGAGGTTTCTAGCCAAGACATTGAACAGTTAATACGTAATAGCTTAGCTTCCTTAGAGGTTAGCGTTGCTGATGATAGCGAGACAGATAGCAGTTTATTACAAGCAGGATTATCAACATTGGGAGTGAAAGTTGTTGATACATCAAGTTTACAATTATCAAGCTCGATTGATGTGACTAAACCAACGCGTCTCGAACAATGGTACTGGTTACGTGGAAGTTATGAACTGAGTTTTTCAGAAAATGGAAAAGTGATTAGCCGTAAACGTTGGCCAATTAAAGTGTCTTCGCAGCAACCAGAGTTATTGGAGCTGCGTTTAAGAGATAAGCTAAACGAGCATATTAATACTTATCTTCAGCAATTGCTGAGCGATTCTCCAACGCTTTAACTTTATTGTATAACTCATGTAAAAGAGGCGCCTCAAGGTTATGTTGTTGTGCCTTTTTGATTAAATAGCCATTAATAAATTCGATTTCAGTCGGCCTATGATAAAAAATGTCACGGTTCATTGATGAAAAGTTTTTTGCTGTTGCTAAGATTACTTGATCGATGCTTTGCTGCAAAGTGAGTAATTCAAAATCAACATGTTCTGCTTTGGCAATGGCAACAATTTCTGCAACTAGAGATTGAATGACAACAGTATATTCAGAAGATTTCAATTTTCCATTTTGTATTTGGTGAATTGCCGTTAAGGGATTAATAACAGCATTGATGGCTAGCTTTAGCCAACATCTTTTAACAATGTCTTCACTCCAATATACGTCTGGCATTGCCTGTTGCATTGGCTCAATAACAGGTATTAAAATATGCTGCAGCTGCGTTGCTGATTGTCCCTTTTCCTTTGTTTGAGCCTTCACTGCCGCTAAATCTGTAAAAGGACCTAGGTAAGTAGGACCAATTCCTGTGTGCGTAATATCGAGTGGTGCATTGAGTAAACTTGCATTTGCCGTAGTCGCACAGATGATTGGATTATTTGGGAAGTGTTTACGGACTTTTTCTGCACAACCATAACCATTATGCATCAAAATAAGCGTTTGTTTTTTATCTATGTATTGTTGCTGTGCTAATAAAGCAGAGACAACGTGCTGTGCTTTGACACAAACTAGAATAGTACTTCTTTTCTGCTCTGCGCTTGTATTTAATAGCCGTTGACTAATGGAAACTGTAAGTAAACTTTGCTTACCAGATAAATCTGTAAACTGTAAGGTTGAATTTGTGGTTTTTGATCTAGAAACAAGGTGACTAACGCTGCCTGACTGTTGTAGTTTTGCCAGCCATAAACAGCCGATTGCCCCGGCACCAATAATTTGAATCATACTTGCCCTTACCTCTATCATGTCATTATTTTCTGCTTACTTTGCCTTATTATACCCGTGCCACCTCAAGATGCTATGTCAGGCGAAACCTCGGATACCAGAGCAAGGCGCAACATGAGGTAATGGTTATTCCCTTTTTGATTGTTGCAACGCAGGGCTGATTTTCGAGGTTGCGCCCCGTAGGGCAAGGCAACTTACACCATCTGCGTTGTTATAAAATCTCTATGTAGAATAACTATACTTCAATTTTATGCCTAGCATCTCGGCACAATTTGCCTTGCTGACTTTGTATCTTGAGGTAGCATGGGTATATATCAATCCCGTTAATTTAATGATCAGTTAGTTAGCGGAGTTGGTATTATACCCGTTACTAATCAATCTTGTACAAGACTCGATGATTGACTAAAAATGACCCAGAGAGCACATTGCAGTCCAAGAGATGGCATCAACCTAAGAGATACCTAAACAAAGTCCAGTAGGGTGATAGATGCTAGCGAGGTTTTCTGGTAAATTTGCTATTAATTATTTTAATTGTTTATTAAGGAACAAAAATGCCTTCATTTGATATAGTTTCAGAAGTTGATTTAGTGGAAGTTAAAAATGCAGTTGATAACACCAGTCGTGAGCTCGGTACACGTTACGATTTTCGTGGAGTAAAAGCATCTATAACGCTTAACAAAGAAGTTGTGAAATTAGAAGCAGAAGCAGAAATGCAAATTAGTTCATTACGCGACATGTTACGAGCTAATTTAGTTAAGCGTAATATCGATACACGTGCAATGGATCCTGAGAAATGTGACCAATCGGGTAAGTTTTGGTCTCAAACAGTTAAGTTTAAAGTAGGGGTTGATCAACCTACTGCAAAGAAATTAGTTAAATTAATTAAAGACAGTAAAATTAAAGTTCAGGTTTCGATCCAGGGTGATCAACTACGTGTTACGGGAAAAAAACGAGATGATCTGCAACAAGCAATGCGCTTGGTAAAAGAGTGTGACCTAGGAATGGGTTTTCAATTTAATAACTTTAAAGACTAACTTTTATTGATTGAGCAGTGAATTAAACAATTTAATACTGTTTAGTTTATTGCTTTTAATCAATCTCCGCTTTACTTTCATCCTTTAAGTACAAGTCGATTAAAAGTAAAGTATGAATGTCTAGTAATACTAAACATTTATACGACTCGTTGATGGCTGCTAAACCATCATAAAAACTATCTTTAATAGGTAGAGAGCAGGTTAATTCTCTGCAATATGCATTTCAATTAACTGTTCGAACTCCCTGTGCATTTCATCATGATTACCTAAATTAAGCTCAATCAATCGTTTTAAATGTGACATCGTTTCTAGCTCAGTTTTAGTAAAGTGAATACCTAAAAGTTGATCTTGTTGATGGCTCACTGTGCCATTTAGTAGTAGTTGTACATCAGAGCCTTCAAGCGCAAGAATGACCTGAACCTGTTGTTGATTTAGATCCGGTGCAAAGGCATTAACGGCAACTAATGCGCCATTAAATGAGATATCTACCAGTGAAGCATCAAAGTCATGTGTAGCAATTTCTTGATCAAAAATGAGTGAACAATGACATTGGAAGTTTATACGTGAAAATTTACGACGTTCAGACATGATTATTCCTTTAGTGGATACTTACCGTGTGTTTATATTGCAAATATATTGTTTATATATGGTAGGCAACTCTTGCTGAATTAGCGATCCACCTTGAACAGTATATTGCTTTAAGGTGTTGGAAATAAGATCTAAATCCAGTTGTGATAAAAAATCATCAGCCAAAGGGAAATAACTGATATGCCAAGGTTCTTGTGCAACACCTCCTTGGTCATACTGATAAGGCCGATAAAAACCAAATTGTTCAATATTATTACTTAGCCATGCCGTTAGCTCTGAGAAGTAACCACCCTCTAAATATTCACTTTTTTGTAGCTGTAAAGATTGTTCAGCGGGCAGTAAAGTGGGGTCATAAACATCTATATCCGTGCCCCAGTGATGACGACTGGCAGAAGGTAATGCGGACCAATGTAATATTTTATATAATTTGTCTATCTCACTGATCTTATCACTCTGTATTGCAATTTCATGTTTATCTAAAATAGGAGTGAGACCTGCATATTTTTTATTCCAAATGAGCAACTGACGCTCAAAACTACGAAACGCGCTGGCAATATGTAATGTAAACCCATCACGTTTCGCGGCCTGTTGAAGAGCGGAAAAGTCAGCAATGACTTGTTTATGCAGTAATCGGTTAGGTGCAAACTCTATAAGATGTGTTTGTACCTGTCCGGTTAACTGCATTGGGGTCATGGTTGTAGGGCTCATGCTAATAAATTTTTCAAGGTCAGTTTAAAAATATCTACAAGCTCATCAAGTTGTTGCACATTGGTTGATTCATTAACTTTATGAATAGTGGCATTAATAGGCCCTAACTCGACAACCTGCGCACCTGTAGGCGCAATAAAGCGTGCATCAGATGTTCCGCCACTGGTGGATAGTTCAGTAGTGATACCGTTGGTTGCTAAAATAGCTTGTGCAACTGCATCGGTTAATGATCCTGGTTCGGTAATGAAAGGTTGCCCATTATAAGTCCAGTGAATTTCATACTCAAACCCTGCTTTATTGAGGATGCTTTCTACTTTATCTGTAATCATATCCGCTGTTAACTCTGTTGAATAGCGGAAGTTACACTGCACAACCGCATCACCTGGCACAACGTTGCTTGCACCTGTGCCTGAGTTGAAATTGGTAATTTGAAAGCTAGTTGCAGGAAAGTATTGGTTGCCTTTATCCCATTCTGTTTGTACTAATTCAGTTAATGTAGGTGCCGCAAGGTGAATCGGATTATTAACGAGATGTGGATAAGCAACATGTCCCTGTGTGCCTTTGAAGGTAATATCTGCCGTTAATGAACCACGTCGACCATTTTTAATAATATCGCCAACATGGTTGGTGCTTGAAGGTTCACCAACGATACAGTAATCAATTTTTTCATTTCTTGCTTCTAACACATCAATAACACGCGTTGTCCCGTTGATAAATGGACCTTCTTCATCACTGGTTATAAGCAATGCAATAGAACCTTTATGATCTTGATGTTCTTCAATGAAAGCTTCGAGTCCTAACATAAAACAAGCGATACCACTTTTCATGTCGGCTGCACCACGTCCATATAACATACCATCAATGATAGTCGGTTCAAATGGAGGGGTTGCCCATTTACTCTCAGGACCGGTCGGCACAACGTCAGTATGGCCTGCAAAACAAAACAATGGTGCTTTAGTTCCTCTTCTTGCCCACAGGTTTAACGTATCTTCAAATTCCATGGTCTCACAGACAAAGCCTAGTTTTTCAAGACGTGAAATTAATAAGTCTTGGCATCCAGCATCTTCAGGTGTCACTGAACGACGGCTGATTAAATCCTGTAACAGGCTTACCACTGGGGAATGAGTCATTGTATTTCCTTATACAGCAAAAAATTGTTGATAGTTGTTAACGTTAAATCCAATGATGGCCACGTTATTGTGGATCACTAGTGGTCGTTTTATCAGTGTTGGTGATGCAAGAAAAAGTGGATTAACAGTCTTTGCGTCAAGTGATGATTTTTGTTCTTCAGTTAGAGCTCGATAACTAGTACTGCGCTTATTGAGTAATTGATCCCAACTTGCAACTTGATAAAACTGTTCTAGTAATTGGGTATCTAAACCATCTTTACGATAATCATGGAAAGTAAACGAGATATTATTTTCATTAAGCCATTTTTGGGCTTTTTTAATCGTGTCGCAATTTGGGATACCGTACATTATTGTATTCATAAGAAGCACTTAAGTATTAGAATAAAAAAGATAGGGGATTGTAACAAGTAAGGAAGGAGAAGAAAAATATATAGCGATGAATATGCCCCCCATGATCTGGATGGTATGTGTATATTGAATAATAAGGGTATTTAAAAAGATTTATTAAAGCGTAATTATGGGAGATCAGTAAATTGTTAATGCTAAAAATGCAGAGAACAAAAGAGTCGCCTAAGCGACTCTTAATAAGAAAACATCTAAATAATTAAAAAGATTATTTAACTATTTTTAATACTACATCTGTTGCTACTTCAACAGTACCAGACATTTTTTGTAGCTCTTTAATCTCATCCATATTTGAGATCACAACAGGTGTTAAAATTGATTTTGCTTTTGCAGTTAAGAAAGCTAAATCAAACTCGATGATAGTATCACCGGCTTTAACTTTTTGACCTTCTTGAGCGATGCGAGTGAAACCTTCACCTTTTAACTCAACTGTATCAATACCGAAGTGAACAAATAGTTCAATACCTGTATCAGACTCTAATGAGAATGCGTGATTTGTTTCAAAAATCTTACCAATTTCACCGTCACAAGGTGCAACCATTTTGTTGCCTGTTGGGCGAATCGCAATACCGTCGCCAACGATTTTTTCAGCAAAAACAACATCTGGCACATCTTCAATTGCAACAATTTCACCTGAAAGTGGTGCAATGATATTAATAGTACTAGCTGTTTGTGTATTGCCTGTTACTGCTTTTTTTAAAGAATCAAAAAAACCCATATTAGTAAACTCCGAATATTTGATAAAGTGCAAGAAAAGGTGATGTTATATCACCTTTAAAATTAATTAGTTAACTAATTCCTTTAGCGCGATTGAAATCGTTAACTAAGGCTTCAATTTCAGCTGCAGTTGCCATTGAAAGAGCTTTATCAGCGAGTTCTTTAGCATCCGCAAAATTAGTACTGCGAATAATTTTTTTCACAGTTGGTATTGAGATTGCACTCATAGAGAACTCATCTAATCCCATACCTAATAGCAATAATGTTGCATGCTCATCACCCGCTAACTCACCACACATACCCGTCCATTTTCCGGCTGCATGTGAAGCATCAATAACGGTCTTAATAATAGTTAACACTGAAGGTGAAAGTGGATTATATAGATCAGAAATTAGTTCATTACCACGGTCTACAGCAAGTGTATATTGTGTTAAATCGTTTGTACCGATACTGAAGAAGTCGACTTCTTTAATTAAATGATGAGCAATCGCAGCTGCAGCTGGAGTCTCAATCATTACGCCAATTTCAATTTCTTCATCAAAGGCAAAATTTTCATTACGCAATTCTGTTTTCAACAGTTCTAAAATATCTTTTAGCTTACGAACTTCTTCTACTGAAATGATCATTGGGAACATGATACGGATCTTACCAAATGCCGAAGCACGAAGTAGAGCACGTAATTGCGGGTTCATTATTTCAGGGCGGTCGAAACAGATTCGAATTGCACGCCATCCTAAGAATGGGTTTAATTCAGCAGGAAGATTTAGGTAGGGTAAGTCTTTATCACCACCAATATCCATAGTACGGATAATACAAGGTTTACCTTCCATTGCTTCAACTACATCTTTATAAGCAATAAATTGCTCATCTTCAGTTGGTAGTTGATCGCGGTCCATGAATAAGAATTCTGTGCGGTATAAACCAACACATTCAGCGCCATTTCTTTTAGCACCATCGGTATCTTTTACAGAACCAACATTTGATCCTACTTCTACTTGATGACCATCTAACGTCATAGCAGGTAGATCTTTTAATTTAGCAAGTTCAGCTTTTTCTTCTAAGAATGCATCACGTACTACTTTAGCTTCAGCAAGTTGTGCTTTGCTTGGGTTAATGATGATTTTATTATTCAAAGCATCAAGAATAATCATGTCACCATTTTTAACGCATTTAGTAATATCATTAGTACCAACAATCGCTGGAATTTCTAATGAACGCGCCATGATAGACGTATGTGAAGTACGACCACCAATATCTGTAATAAAGCCTAACACTTTATCTAGATTAATCTGAGCTGTCTCAGAAGGTGTTAAGTCATTAGCAATTAAAATAACTTCTTCTGAAATGTCGCTTAAGTTAACTAATTCGATGCCTAATACATTTTTAAGTAAACGATTACCGATATCACGGAAATCCGCTGCACGTTCACGTAAATATGGGTCATCTAATTCTTGTAACATTTGTGCATTCTCTTCCACAATCGAGTTGATTGCGAAATCAGCGGTGCACTTATTTTTTTTGATATAGGCGATGATATCTTCTTCAAGCTCTTCATCTTCAAGTAGCATTATATGCCCTTCAAAGATAGCTTCTTTCTCTTCACCAAATGTTTCAAGCGCTTTTTGCTTGACTATTTCTAGTTGAGCTGAAGTTTTTGCTCGGCCATCAACAAATCGAGTAATTTCGTGTTCAATATTGCGTACTTTCTCAGTATTGAGAGAAATTTCGTCTTCTTGTAATAACAACGCTTTTGCAAACGTAATACCAGGGGATGCAAGTATGCCAGATATCATAACCTATCCTTAAAAAACTACTGAATTTGATCTAATAAAAGATGTTTTGAATTAAACTAAAGTTGCCATTAATTCAACTAAAGTATCAACAGCTTTTTGTTCGTCTGCGCCTTCAGCTTTGATATTTACAGATGTACCTTGAGTTAAACCTAAAGTTTGTAGTTTGAAAAGGCTTTTAGCACTTGCAGATTTGGCGCCAACTTCAACAGAAATGTCAGATGCAAATGATTTTGCTTCTTTAACAAATTGTGCAGCAGGACGAGTATGAAGGCCATTTGGCGCAGTGATAGTTACTGTTTTTTGATACATGAGAGAACCTTAATTAAGTTTAAATGGTAATAATAACAATTAATCTAATGCAATTAATTGTTATTAGCTGAAGTAAATTGTAATAACAAACTGATTAAACATAAAAAACGACAAGAAAGTTTAGACATAGGTCAATATTTGTTTGAATAAATAATAGCTTTCAGATTTACTCAATTTTTTATTCAGTTTTGTGTAACTATAACAATCTATATCGATCTTTATGATCCTAAATAAGACGGGTTAGGTCAATGACTTTCTCTATATAGGTGATGAAAATAGGGTATTATTCGTGTATTTGTATGTTTTTTGTCCTACGCGAGCAGTTAGCATCTCGGTAGTAAAAAATAAAGGTACTCAAAGTACCTTTATAAAATCATAAAATAACATTTATGCGACGTTTTATGCGAAATTTTCGCCGTCAAAAAGACCTGCAAAAAGTGCAGTTGATAAGTAACGTTCACCCGAACTAGGTAAAATAACAACAATGTTTTTATCTTTAAATTCAGGCTCTGCAGCTAATCGAGCGGCAGCAACAACTGCGGCACCTGAAGAAATACCCGCTAGAATACCTTCCTCTTCCATTAGTCGTCGAGCCATTGCGATTGCATCTTCATTGCTTACCGCTTCAGCTCTATCAACTAATGAGATATCTAAGTTTTTAGGAATAAACCCTGCACCAATACCTTGTATTTTATGCGGACCTGGTTTGATCTCTTCGCCAGCTAATGTTTGAGATATTACTGGTGAATCTGTTGGTTCTACTGCAACACTAATGATCGCTTTACCCTGTGTTTCTTTGATGTAACGACTAACACCAGAAATCGTACCACCAGTACCCACACCTGCTACAAATACATCTATTTCACCGTCTGTATCATTCCAAATTTCAGGGCCAGTAGTTTGTTCGTGGATTTGTGGATTAGCAGGGTTATCAAATTGACGTAAAACTAAGTATTTTCCTGGTGCTGACGCTGCTAATTCTTCAGCTTTATTGATTGCGCCTTTCATGCCTAGTGCGCCTTCAGTCAATACTAGATTTGCGCCTAATGCTTTTAATAATTTACGACGTTCAATACTCATTGTATTTGGCATTGTTAGTGTGATTTTATAACCACGTGCAGCAGCCACAAATGCAAGTGCGATACCAGTATTACCACTTGTTGCTTCAACTAATTCAACACCTTTAGTTAATGTGCCATCTTTTTCAGCTGCATCAATCATGTTCGCGCCGATGCGATCTTTAACGCTGAAACTTGGGTTGCGGCTTTCAACCTTTACAAATACATTACCTGTAGTCACATTATTTAAACGTACTAACGGCGTATGGCCGATGGTTTGTGAATTATCGCTAAAAATCTTGCTCATAATGATGTTCCTATCCGTTGGGTTATTTAATAATTAGTTATTGATAGCATATCCAATGTTTGTAAATGAGGAAGTGAAATTTTGTTATACCATATAGGTTTTTGAGATAAGTTGTATTTTAGAGGGGTTAGGTAGCCTAAAAACGTGATTCAAAACCAATTAAAGCTTGGCTTGTACCATAACCTGGTAGGTTCTTATTAGAAATCAATACTTTGATTTTACTGTAAGGGGATGTTTGAAAGCTAATACCGGCTCCAAGAGAGAGTTCACTATTATAAATATCGAGCGCTTCGGAGTTTTCAATATATTCATACAAGGTACGGCCAGCAGTCATATTTTGGCGATTATCGTTACTAGGATCGGACAACTTACCAAAGATCTCAAACTGAACTAATTGGTTGTTAGTTGATATGAATGGAACGGAAATTATTTCGTACTGTTTGCTTTTTTTAAAGGTACTATCTTTGATAGACGTTTCGAAAGAGATACGTTGATAAAAGCCACTGAATACAGAATCGAGGTAGTGATAAGTTGCTTCCGAGATGTGATAAAATGAAGAGAAAGGTTTATCCAAAAAATCAACTTTATTCATGCTTAACGGGTAATCAAGTTGCAGTTGATTTTGGTTATTCTCTTGAGCAAAACTAACACTGGGAACGACTAAGCAACTTAGTAGCAATATCGTTAATTTTACTGAAAGTAACTTTATTCCAGACCACTTACTCAACTTGATCGCTCCTTGATCTTCTCATCCTAGAATCGCAATTGCCATACTTTACTATTAAACACAAACTATAGAATAGTTTTGCTATTTTTTAACCATTTTCATTCAAAAACTCTAGATAATGTCCCAGTTTTTGTAAGATTTCTATCTTCTCTTCACTGTGTTGATGCTCGACCGCCAAGATATTAAGGCGTTCTATATAGTCATTAGTATGATCAATCAGATAAGCTTCACGATGCCTAGCCCACTTTTGTTGTTCTTCAATCGTCAACGTTTGTGGGTAATTTCTCGCTTTATATCGCCACCAAAGTGCAGCCAAGTTAGGGTCGTCAAAATTAACTTCATGATTGATTATTTGTTGTGGTGAAAGAGCACAAATAGTTTTTGCTTGTTGTTTATCATTAGCCGTTGGAAAACCACCTGAATAGAGTTTTTGCTCTGGCTGCTGATTTTCATTTATTTTGGCTTCAGTATTAAACACTGCAATCAGCTTATCTACTAGCTGCCTGTTTGCTGAGAAAAAATCCATAGAAAGACGGCATTGTTTTGCATCTACGCCTAACTCTTTAGCCCTTTCTGCGGTCAATGTTTTTGCACTCGCAACGATGGGGCATTTATTAATATGAATAAGCTTAATAGGGGGCCTATTAATACCTTCAGGTAAATCATCCGTAGCAGTATATAAATAGGCTTGTAATTGTTCTACCGTTAATGAGGCCAATTGTGAAATATCTTTGTTTAAATCAAGCACAATGACTGCATTGTTATTCGTCGGGTGCTGTGCGATTGGCAGGATATAAGAACAACAACCCTGTAGCGCAGAAAACATGCCGGAAATATGTACCAACGGTGTAAAAGTACCGAGTTTAAGTTGTTCCAACACTTTATTTTTTTGTCTTAGGCTATAACAATATTGGTATAATTTAGGGTGCGTGTCCTTGATCAGTTTTGCCATGGCAATCGTTGCATAAACATCTGACATTGCATCATGTGCTTGTTGATGAGTGATATCATTTGCTTTAGTTAATAACTCTAATCTAAAGCTTGGCGCATCATTGTCATCAAATACCCACTTTATCCCTTCCGGCCTAAGGGCATAACAGGCACGTACCATGTCAATAATATCCCAACGTGAACAGCTATTTTGCCATTCTCTCTGATAAGGATCGTGAAAATTACGGTATAACGTAAAGCGAGTCACTTCATCATCAAAACGGATATTATTGTATCCAACCACACACGTCTGCGGTTGTTGAAATTGTTGTAAAATATTAAAGATAAATTGATTTTCAAATTCACCATGCTGCAATGCATGTTGAGGCGTTATTCCTGTGACTAAACAGGCTTCTGGTGCTGGTAAGTAATCATTCGGCGGACGGCAATACCACTGATAAGGTTCAGAGATAATATTTAATTCAAGATCCGTTCGAATTCCTGCAAATTGAGAAGGGCGGTCAGTGCCAGGGTTCAATCCAAATGTTTCATAATCATGCCAAAAAAGGCTTGGAGATGCTTGATTCATATTCTTATATCCAAAATGTTCAGTTGTCATATTGTGGCTAATTTGCTCCTAAAAAGCGAATCAATTGAACTGAATGTGATTGAATAGTAGGTATTAACGAAATAATAATCATTTTTCAATACAATTAAGCCAGTGCTTTTTGCATATGATGGTTTTGTGGATGATTCGTGGAAATGGATCTAAAAAGTAGCGATTCTGTTATTAGATGTTGCTAAATGTTATTTTTATGTTGCTTGTTATGATCTGACTTTCATCTTTTGGTATGTTAATTACAGTTTGGTTGTTAAAGCACTCAATGCAATTTATCTTTTTGAATGCATTTCCTAGTCTAAAATATAAAAAATGGGGTAAAAATAATATGTTATGAATGTTATTCGAGTAAGTTTTATACCATTTACTCCATTAACGCTGTGATCAAATATTGTGCATAAAAATGAGTCAATTTAAAGCTGAAATAGCGTCAAATGACTGTTGTCTTTGTATTATTTATAACGCAGCAGTGATGCATTTTAGGCTGCAAGATTGATCGGTTAGTTTGCGGTGTTGGTATTAGATTCAAACATTGTAAGCACAGCTTTAAGCCGATACAAGAACGATTAAAACCCATACATTCGTTGATCGCTATTTATACCAATCTAAGTAATTATGGAGTCATTTACCCAGGTTGCTGTTATACCAATCACACTAATTAACTGATCTATTTTACTTGTTAAAATAACTTATTTCTTCGTTGTAACTTTCATAAAGGAAACAACCATTTAGTTAAATTTACGCCTTGAACTAAGTCATTTTTCCTGCGCAAAATTTAGATCACTTATTTAATGTAATCGGTATTAGTGTCATTTGATATTGCAGTGAGATTAGGTCTGGCTTTTTTTTTACGCAGGGATATTAATGCAGATTGGTTTCGTCGCGCTACCAAGATATAGATTTAACACAAATTACAGATACAAAAAAACCTGCACTAGGCAGGCTTTATGATTCTGACTAATTAAACTTATTTAGAGATAAGTGAGATTAAGTCTAGAACTTTGTTTGAGTAACCGATTTCGTTATCGTACCAAGATACAACTTTAACGAATTTGTCAGTTAGTGCAACACCAGCTTTAGCATCAAAGATTGAAGTCAATGTTTCACCATTGAAGTCAGTTGAAACAACAGCATCTTCAGTGTAACCAAGAACGCCAGCCATTTCGCCTTCAGAAGCCGCTTTCATTGCTGCACAAATTTCTTCGTATGTAGCTGCTGTTTTAAGGTTAACAGTTAAGTCAACAACAGAAACGTTAGCAGTTGGTACACGGAAAGCCATACCTGTTAGAAGACCGTTTAGCTCAGGAAGAACTTTACCTACAGCTTTAGCTGCACCAGTTGAAGATGGAATGATGTTTTGAGAAGCACCACGACCACCACGCCAGTCTTTCATTGAAGGACCGTCAACAGTTTTTTGAGTAGCAGTTGTTGCATGAACAGTAGTCATAAGACCAGATTCAATGCCCCATTTATCGTTAAGTACTTTAGCAACAGGTGCTAAACAGTTAGTAGTACAAGAAGCGTTAGAAACGATATCTTGACCAGCGTAACTTGCAAAGTTTACACCGTTAACGAACATTGGTACGTCACCAGAAGGACCAGTTAAAACAACTTTTTTAGCGCCAGCAGTGATATGCTTACGAGCTGTTTCGTCAGTAAGGAAAAGACCAGTTGCTTCAGCTACTACGTCAACACCAGCAGCATCCCATTTTAGATCTTCAGGGTTACGTTCTGCAGTTACACGTACAGTGTTACCATTTACGATTAGGTTACCGTCTTTAACTTCAACAGTACCGTTGAAACGTCCGTGAGTTGAGTCATATTTAAGCATGTAAGCCATGTATTCAACGTCGATTAAGTCATTGATTGCAACAACTTGAATATCATCACGTTCACATGATGCACGGAATACGAAACGGCCGATACGACCGAAGCCGTTAATACCTACTTTAATTGTCATTTTATTGTTCCTTATGGAGGTTTGATTTTAAACTTGTCATCATTATAAGCGTCCAAAACGCCAACGACTTGATGTTAGTCAAGTTATAAGCTCTGAAAACACATTTTTTGTCTGATTAAATCATTAAAAGTATTTAATTAAAAATTAGTGTGTTTTTTTGAACTGGTATCACAGTAATTAAATTACACGAGCATATTAAGGGCAATTCTAGAGAAAATAAAGAAAAACCATGATTAATGTGCGATTTCAATAAGTCAATACCTAACTGTAATAATAAGATTGCTTTTATTTCACTATATTGGTGTTTTTTATTCTTTTTTTGTCAGTAAATTTCATTTTTTGAATAACGGTGAGTTATTTTATAACTGTTTTTAGTGTGTGTGACTCCCCAGGTACAACCAAAACACCTTGTTTTGAGGTTATTGCTGATTCAATACACATCATTGTTTGGTAACCATCATCAGGCATATCTGCAAAGGCAACTGATCCTGATATCCATGGATTCCAAACTACAACAGAATCATTACCCGTATTATTAACGGTTATTTTGCGTTGATTTTGTAGGTCATTAATAGTCACATCACCGTTGTTAACCGAATAAATAGTATCAATCGGTTCATTAACTGTTAATACCGCCTCTGCTGTTTTTTGTTTGCCATTGTCCAATGAGTCCGTATAAGTTGCGGCTAAACCTTCTATAGAACTTTGCGTTATATCTGCAACACATAGGTAAGAGTGCAACGCGCCGCCATACTTGAAAGTTTCGGTACCAGTGTTTTCGGTAATAAGTGAAAGTTCAACATGGTCCGATAAAGACGCTTTTAGGGTTAATGTGAAGTCATGATCCCAGATCGCTTTAGTCGTTCCATTAGCTGATAGTGTAAACGCTAGATCAATGCCTTCAGATGTTTCACTAACAATAGACATTTCCCATTTACTGATACGAGCAAAACCATGTCCAGGTAATTTTTTGCTAAGACTTTCTTCGGTATTACCAAACCAAGGCCAACAAACTGGCACACCACCTCGAATTGCTTTTTTATCATCAAATAAAGCTGTTTTACTTAAATAAATAAGCGGTGCTTGTTGTTTTACTTGGAAATGAATTAAATGTGCGCCATGTAAAGTAAATGCAGCATCAAATTTAGGGTGATTAATAATAATAAACTCAAAGCCTTTACTGTCCACTTGAAGTGAAATCTGTTCAGAGAGGGTTTTTGTTGTGTTAAGTCTCAAATGTGAAATCATTTTTGTTCCCTATGTCATGAATTGTATGAAGTTCAGTTATGTTTTATCCATTCTACTATATTGTTTATTTAAATTAGTGAGCTAAATCATTAGCGAGGCTTGTTAATATAAAAGTGAACGAAATTTTGATATGGTTTTGAAAAATAAATTATAAACATGCATGAGATTTAATATTTTTAGTAAAATAACTATTTGATTAAGTTATCATCCACTGATGAATTCGTTATAAATTTTGTCTATTTTGTTACATATTCATTTTTAATATTAAAATCTAGCGATAAATTAACCATACATAGGTGTTTTATGAATAGTTCTGCATTAGAGTCGTTTATGCAATTGAAAGGGATTGATCCAAATTTTGTTGATGCGTGGGGAGCGCCTGCAATTGTTCTTGATGAAAATATTAAAAATATTATTAATCATATGGGGTTTGATGCTTCAGATGAACAAGCACTATCAGTGCATTATGAAGAACAAGAAACACAACATTGGCTGAGGTTACTCGCTCCTGTCTCAGTGCAACAACAGGCATCGCAATATCAACTTGAAGTACATCTGCCTATCGATTTTGTTACTGATCCGCTTATTTACAGAATCATCACGGAAGATGGTCTGCAAATAGACACAGCAATTACTGCAACAGATTTTCCGCTGTTAGGTAATAAAGATATAGCTGACGTTGAGTTTCAATTATATCAAGTGACTTTACCAACTGAATTAGCAATCGGTTATCACCAACTCATTCTATTGGAAGAAGGTAACGATGAACCATTAGCCAACATGTCTTTCATTGTTACTCCAAGTGCTTGTTTTACGCCGAAGGCGATGCAAGAAGGTAAAAAGCTATGGGGCACCAGTGTTCAACTATATTGTTTAAAAAGTCAAAACAACTGGGGTATTGGTGATTTTTCAGATTTGAAATCATTATTAACTAAAACGGCACAAAGCGGTGGCGATTTTATCGGCTTAAACCCAATTCATGCACTTAGCCCTGCACAACCTAATAATGCAAGTCCCTATAGCCCTTCATCACGTAAGTGGTTAAATATTCTATATACCGATATTCATGCCGTTCCCGAGTTTGAACATTGCAAAGCGTTGAAAGATAAATTAGCAAGCAGTGATTTTCAGCAGAAATTAAATTCACTACGTGCGGTTGAGTGGGTAGATTACGAGAATGTTACTGCTTTAAAGTTGAGTGCATTACGTGATTTGTTTGCAACTTTAAACGATGGCAAACCAAAAAATAATAAACGTTTACAAGAGCTTAC
>Ga0316197_10000128_pt1 | contig 56168 bp, 55 predicted proteins | sample OudBiesiAoxic_MG_FD_204939 | JGI IMG/M metagenome (GOLD analysis project Ga0316197, IMG submission 204939) | Coastal sediment microbial communities from Oude Bieten Haven, Netherlands - site A oxic | ecosystem: Environmental > Aquatic > Marine > Coastal > Sediment | place: Netherlands... | reverse complement strand
GCCCTCAACCGGCAATAGCGCGACCAGGAACCGTCCGATAACGCGCGACGTGGTCGATGCGGCGAATCACCGACCTGCCGGTCCACCGACGTTCTAACCGGGATGGGTCAGAACTTCATCGTCACTCTTCGTCGCCACGAAGCAAGTCACCCAGGCCGACGGCGAGCGCTTGGTCGGCAGCAGCAAACGCGTGGGCGTAGACGCGCAGTGTCATCGCCGGGTTCGAGTGACCGAGACGGCCGGCGACGGTGCGGACGTCGTGGCCTTGGCCGATCGAGACGGTGGCCGACCAGTGACGCAGATCGTGGAGGCGCCACTTCATGTCGATGCCCGACGCCTTGCGCGCCCGCGTCCACCACCACCCGATGTGATCCGGCGGAACGAGATCAGGACCGACGCCGAACATCCACGGACCGTAGGGCTCGCGCTCACGTCGCAGCTCCCAGATCGCGTTCAAGGTGTCCGGGTCGAGCGTCATCGTCCGCGCGTTGCCGGTCTTCGTCGGCGCATCACGCAACTCGCGCGGCTCACCCGGATGGCGGATCACTTCGATCGCCGAGTCGATCGTCAACATGCCGTCGTCGTCGACGTCGGTCCATCGCAGCGCGGCCAACTCAGCCCGACGGGCGCCGGTCATCGCAGCGAGACGCAATGCCAACGCAGCCGCCGGGTCGAACTCCGCGGCAGCAGCGATTGCAGCTCGAACATCGTCGAGCGACATCACTCCCCTGGGCTGTTTCTTGGTCGTCTTGCGTTGCGCCATCGCCACGACGTTCTGACTGACCCAACCCCATCGCAACGCCATGCCGAACGCAGCGCTCAGCGCGCCATGTTGGTTGCGGATGCCGGCGTCTTGCATCCCGTCGCGACGGAGCCGAGTGTGCCAACGCTCGACATCGGCGATCGACAGTTGTGCAATTGGAGTGTTGGCGATCTTGTCCTGCTTGATCGAGCGCACTCGGCTCTGCTGGTCACGCGACGAAGCAGGCGCCCACGTGTCGATGTTCTGATCGATCCACGCGTCGAGCACGTCTTCGACGTTGCGACCGGCTGGCGACGAACTACCGGGGCCGACCTCCAACGAGGCGGCCATCCGTTGCGCGTCGCGCTTGCCGCCGCGCACGGTTCGCGAGATCTGTGTCGGGCGTCCGCGGGCATCGTTGCCCGTGAAGACGCGGACCTCCCACACGCCTGGCTTCTTCTCGCGGATCGTCGCCATGCAGACGACAGTACGCCAGGGGTGTCACAGTCCGCCAGCGGAAATCACTAGGGATGAAACTAGGGATGGCCGGTCAGCGACCGAAATCGCCGATCGTCAAGATCCTCAAAATCACTCGATACGCAGGCCTGATATCGTCCGGCTGATGACGAGCTGCTGGATCTGCTCGGTGCCTTCGAAGATGTCGTGGATCTTCGCGTCACGGTGCCAGCGCTCGACCGGGTACTCGCGGGTGTAGCCGTAGCCGCCGAGGATCTGGATCGCCCGCTCGGTCACCCAGGTGGCCGTGCGGGCTGCCTTGAGCTTCGCCATCGAGCCTTCGGCGTTCTCGAACGTGCCGTTCTTGCCGAGCCAGGCGGCCTTGTAGATGAGGCCGCGGCTGGCCTGGATCTCGGTCGCCATGTCGGCGAGCATGAACGCGATCGACTGGTTCATGATGATCTTGCGACCGAACGCCTCGCGCTCCTTGGCGTACTCGAGCGAGTACTCGAAGGCGGCGCGGGCCACACCGAGCGCCTGCGCACCCACGGCCGGGCGAGTTGCCTCGAAGGTCTGCATGGCGGCCTGGGCGTTGCCCTTCTCTCCACGCTTCACCCGGGCGATGCGCTCGTCGAGCTTGTCCTTGCCGCCGAGCAGGCAACGGCCGGGAACGCGAACGTCATCGAGCACGACCTCGGCCGTGTGCGACGCACGAATCCCGTGCTTCTTGTACTTCTGCCCCTGCGACAGCCCCTTGGTTCCGGGCGGCACGACGAAGCTGGCGTGGCCCTTCGACCCGAGCTCGGGATCGACCACAGCGACGACCACGTGGATGTCGGCGATGCCACCGTTGGTGATCCATGCCTTCGTGCCGTTCAGCACCCACTCGTCGGTCTTCTGGTCGTAGACGGCCGATGTCCGGTACCCACCGACATCAGATCCGGCGTCGGGCTCGGAGGCGGCAAAAGCCCCGAGCGCGAGCTCGCCCTTCTCGTTCGAGTAACACTGCGGCACCCACTCCATCAGCTGTTCGGAGGTGGCCGACGATGCGATGCCCGCCGCAGCCAGGCCCGAGCCCATGATCGCCATACCGATCCCGGCATCGCCCCAGAAAAGCTCCTCGATCGCGATCGGCATCGAGAGTCCAGTGGGGTCGTTGAACATCGCCTCGGCCATGAACTCCCAGCCGTACAGGCCGATCTCACGTGCCTGCTCCACGATCGGATACGGGAACTCCTCCTTCTCGTCCCACTCCTCCGCCGCAGGGCGAACCACGTCTTCGGCGAAGCCGTGCACCCACTTCTGGAGGGTCAGCTGATCTTCGTTGAGGGCCATCGAGAATTCGCTCATACCTCTAAGTTACCAGCGGGTAACCACCGTGTCTACCCGTGGGTAACTTCGCGCGTCTCCGCACGAACGAATCACGTCGGACCGATTCGCTCCAGGCGAGACCCAGGCGCTGGTTCAGCGACGAACCGTCGTGCCGTCCTTGGTCGTCTCGACGGTCCATCCATCGGCCTGGAGTTCGGCACGGATCGCGTCGGCAGCTGCGTAGTCCGTGTCGGCACGCGCCTGGTCGAGCGCCGCCGCTTTGGCCGCCACCGCGTCGGAGACCTCGCCTCCGCCCGCCGACAGCTCGAGGCCGACCGCGGAGCAGATCTCGAACACGGCGGCAGCGAGCGGCCCAGCCGCGTCGTTGCCGGCATCGATCGCACTGTTCGCCGCGCGGACCGTGTCGAACACGAGCGCCATCGCCTTTGGCGTGTCGAGATCGTCGTCCATGGCCGCACGGAACGCGTCCAGGACGGCCCGATCGGGATCGACCGCCGCCAGCCCTGCCGCCCGTGCCGCAAACGCGTCGAGACCCGCCAACGACGCGACAGCCTGGTCGATCGCCGCCTGACCGAGCTTCACGGGGCTGCGGTAATGCGACTGCAGCAACACGAGGCGATAGGCGCGGGGGTCGTAGTGCTCGATCAGATCGAGCAGGTTCGACACGTTGCCGATCGACTTCGACATCTTCTCGCCCTCGGCGTCGACGACGAACCCGTTGTGCATCCAATGCTTCGCGAACGTCTTCCCGAGCGCAACAGCCTGCGCGCGCTCGTTCTCGTGGTGTGGAAAGCGTAGGTCCTGGCCTCCGCAGTGGAGATCAAACCCCTCGCCGAGCAGGTCGAGGCTCATCACGACGCACTCACTGTGCCACCCGGGACGCCCGCCTCCCCACGGAGCGGGCCACGCAGGCTCGTCGGGCTTGGAGAACTTCCACAGCACGAAGTCGGCCGGATGCCGCTTCTGATCCGCACCGAGCACCTCACGATCGCCGCCGCCGGCACGCATGTCGTCGAGCGTCTGGAACGCGAGCAGTCCGTAGTCATCGACGGATTCGACGTCCATGTACACCCCGTCGTCGGTGATGTAGGCCTTGTCGAGCGCGACGAGTTCGCCGATCATCTCGACCATCTGCTCGACGTATTCGGTCGCGTGCGGCACGTCGGTCGGGCGCTGCACGCCGATCCCGTCCATCGCCTGGAACCACATCGCCTCACACTTCGTGGTGATGTCCTGCCAGGGGCGGTCCTCGCGCTTCGCCCGGTTGATGATGTGGTCGTCGATGTCGGTGATGTTCGACGCCAACCGCACCTCGAGGCCGGTCCACTCCAGATAGCGGCGAAGGATGTCGTAGCTGAGCGTGGCTCGGCCGTGACCGAGGTGCGCCGGGCCGTAGACCGTGGGCCCGCAGAGGTAGATGCTGACCTTGCCCGGCTCACGAAGAGCCAGTTCACGTACGGAACGAGTCGCAGTGTCATAGAGGTGCAGCACGCGTCCGAGTGTACGAGTCCTCCCCCGAGCGTTCGTACTGCGTTTTCGGCGGTCGACGCACCCGAAATCACAACGCAAACGGATCGGGCTCGGCGCGAGGTGCGGTCGATAGCCTCGTGCGCCTATGACATCACCTGGGACGGGGATTCCCGACAAGCCGACGCTGGACGGCATCGAGTCACGCTGGGCCGACCAGTGGGACGCCGATGGCACCTACCGCTTCGACACGTCGGCCGTACGGGCCGACGTCTTCTCCATCGACACCCCTCCCCCGACCGTCAGCGGCTCGCTGCACATGGGGCACGTGTTCAGCTACACCCACACCGATCTCATCGCCCGCTACCAGCGGATGCGTGGCAAGCAGGTCTTCTACCCGATGGGGTGGGACGACAACGGCCTGCCGACCGAGCGGCGCGTCCAGAACTTCTACGGCGTGCGCTGCGATCCGCACGAGCAGTACCAGAAGGGCTTCGAGCCACCATTCCGTGGCGACCCACCGAAGAAGCACCAGGCCGTCCCGATCTCGCGCCCCAACTTCCTCGAACTGTGCGACGAGCTCGTCGAGATGGACGAGAAGGTGTTCGAGGCGCTGTATCGGCGGCTCGGTCTGAGCGTCGACTGGACACAGCACTACGCGACAATCGACGAACGGTCGCGGCGAGCCAGCCAGCGGGCCTTCCTGCGCAACGTCGCACGCAGCGAGGCATACAGCCAGGAGGCACCGACACTGTGGGACATCGACTTCCGCACTGCGGTCGCCCAAGCCGAGATGGAGGACCGCGAGCGGCCCGGCGCGTACCACAAGATTCCGTTCGAGAAGGCCGACGGATCTGGCCAGATCGAGATCGACACGACCCGCCCCGAACTGCTCGCGGCGTGCGTCGCACTCGTTGCGCACCCCGACGACGAACGCTTCGCCCCCCACTTCGGCACCGAGGTGATCGTGCCGCTCTACGGGCAGAAGGTCGAAGTCAAGGCCCACGAACTCGCCCAGCCCGACAAGGGAACCGGCATCGCGATGATCTGCACGTTCGGCGACACCACCGACGTCACGTGGTGGCGCGAGCTGCAGCTCGACCTGCGGGTCATCATCGGTCGGGACGGCCGGCTGCTGGCCGACGCGCCGGAGGGTGTCGACCCCGAGGCATACGCCCTGATCGCCGGCAAGTACCCGAACCAGGCGCAGCGGGCGGTCGTCGAGCAATTGACCGAACAGGGCATCCTCATCGGCGAGCCGCGCCCACTGCAGCACCCGGTGAAGTTCTACGAGCGCGGTGAGCGCCCGCTCGAGATCGTCACGTCACGCCAGTGGTACATCCGCAATGGCGGCCGCGACGCCGACCTTCGCACCGCGCTCGTCGAGCGCGGCAACCAGATCACGTTCCACCCCGACCACATGCGTCACCGCTACGAGAACTGGGTCGAAGGCCTGAACGGCGATTGGCTGATCAGCCGGCAGCGGTTCTTCGGCGTGCCGGTCCCGGTCTGGTATCCGCTCGACGCGGCAGGTGAGCCGCAGTATGACGAGCCGATGATCCCGAGCGAGGATCTCCTCCCGATCGACCCGTCGACCGATGTCCCCGACGGCTACCGACCTGATCAACGCGATCAGCCGGGCGGGTTCACCGGCGACCCCGACATCTTCGACACCTGGGCCACGTCGTCGCTCACACCGTTGATCGCGGGCCACTGGGAAGAGGACGACGGACTGTTCGAACGCGTCTTCCCGTACGACATGCGGCCCCAGGGCCACGACATCATTCGCACCTGGCTCTTCTCGACGATCACCCGCAGCCATCACGAGTTCGAGGTCGCACCCTGGAGGCATGCGGCGCTGTCGGGCTGGATCCTCGACCCGGATCGCAAGAAGATGTCGAAGTCGAAAGGCAATGTCGTCACGCCGATGGACCTCTTCGACCAGTACGGCACCGATGCGGTTCGCTACTGGTCGGCGTCGGGCCGTCCGGGCGTCGACACCGCGTACTCCGAGGACCAGATGAAGGTCGGGCGCAAGCTCGCCAACAAGCTCCTCAACGTCAGCAAGTTCGTGCTCTCGTTCGGCGACGTCGACATGCACGCGCCGCTCGCCGACACGGTCACCGATCCGATCGACCAGTCGATGCTCGCCAAGGTCGATGCGGTGATCGACGAATCGACCATCGGCTTCGAGGCATTTGACTACGCCCGCGGCCTCGAGCGCACCGAGACCTTCTTCTGGTGGTTCTGCGACAACTACGTCGAACTGGTCAAGAACCGCGCCTACGTAGCGATGGGACCCGAGGCAGCCGCTTCGGCCCGTCGCGCGCTGCGCGAGGCGCTGTCGTCGCTGCAACGTCTGCTCGCGCCCTTCCTCCCCTTTGCGACAGAAGAGGCCTGGAGTTGGTGGCACGACACGAGCATCCACGCCGCGACATGGCCGGCGCCGACGAAACTCGGAGGCGACACAACGCTGATCGATTCGACGATCGAGGCGCTCACCCTCGTGCGGCGAGCCAAGTCGGAGGCCAAGGTGAGCCAGCGCGCCGACGTCGAGGCGGTCGAGATCTCGGCGCCGGCGTCGGTGCATCCGGCGCTCGAGGCGGGACGAAGCGATCTCGCCGCGGCCGGAACGATCGCCAACGTGTCGATCGTGGCGTCCGGCGACGGATCGTTGACCTGCGACGTCACGATTGCACCGCCCGCTCCCGTCGACGGCTGACCGTCCCCCGCTCGACCGGTTCGTCATACTACCGTCACGTAGTTTGCGGTTGAGTGACGATCGACACCCAATCGCCGCTAACCTCCTGGTCATGCGTGCGCGAGTTGGGGACGTTCGACTCCGAATGGGAGCGGTTGTCATTGCCGTGTCGTCCCTCATGTCGGTCGGCGCGATCGCCTCGGCCGTCCCCTCCGACGACTCGACCCCGGTCACCGACGAGTCGACCACGGTGCCAGAACAGACCACCACGACCGTCGACCCGTTCGGGCGCCCTGCCACTGGCAACCCGTTGGAGAACGGCTCGCGTCCCGGCACGACCGTTCAGACCAAGACACCACCGCCGCCACCGACCACGACCACCACGACGACGCTGCCGCCACCCCCGCCGACGGTCCCGTCCTGGGTCCTTCCGGCCAACTCCGGATCGGGCCGCCGCGCCGTGTACTCGAAGTCACGTCAGCGGGTGTGGGCGGTCGACAGCAATGGCACCGTACTCAAGACCCACCTGGTGTCCGGCAGATTGAAGTGGTGCGACCCCCGAGTCGGCGAATACCGCGTGTTCTCCCGCTCGCGCTACACCAACTCGATCCAGAACCCGGCGGTCAAGTGGGGCTACATGATCCGCTTCACGAAGGGGTGCGAGGGCGACAACATCGGCTTCCACGAGATCCCCAAGAAGTACGGTGTCCCGCTGCAGTCGATCTGGCAGCTCGGCACACCTCTGTCGGCCGGCTGCGTCCGTCAGGCGACCAGCGACGCACAGTGGATGTGGAACTGGGCGTGGGTCGGCACCAAAGTCGTCGTCCTCCCCTGACCCGCAGTTGACGACGATCTCCGGTCATCGCCTCTCGCGCCGATTGAGGCGCCGTTGGACTGGCTATCGTCTCGTCGGTCATGGAAGCTGAGCACGTGCACGACGACGAGCGACCACCGCTCCGGCGCACCTGGCCGCAACGGCTCCTCATCGCCGCTGTTGCGTGCACCGCGGTGGGCAGCCTCGTGGCCGCCGGCCTCGTCTGGTTCGCCCAACAGCAGCTCGAGGACCGACAGCTCGTCGCACTCGATCAGCCCACCGAGGTCGAGACCGTGGGCGCGCCCGATGATGCCGGTTCGCAGGACGGAAACGACGGCGCGACCGATGACCCCTCGGCCGATGCGTCCGAGCCGGCCCCAACCATCGATCCGAACATCCCGGTCGAGACGTTCCCGCCGGCCGAGCCCGGCGCCCGCAACATCTTGATCACCGGCGCTGACAACAACGCCTGCCTTGACCCCGACTCGCGGTTCGCTCCGGCCTTCGGTGATCGCCAGGGTGCGGGCGAGCGGAGTGACACGATCATGATGTGGCGCGTCAACCCAGCGACCAACCAGGTCGCGGTGCTGTCGTTCCCACGCGACCTGTGGCTGAAGATCGACGGCCGTTCGAGCAAGGGCCGGATCAATGAGGCCTACCAACGCGACGACCCACAGCGGCTGATCAACACGATCCGGCAGAACTTCGGGATCGAGACCGATCACTTCGTCCAAGTCGACTTCTGTGCCTTCAAGGAACTGGTTGACGCAGTCGGCGGCGTGGCGGTCCCGTTCGAGACGCCGGTGCGCGACGGGGCCACCGGACTGATCGTCGAAGAGGCGGGGTGCTTCACGTTCAGCGGCGAACATGCGCTCGCATACGTCCGTTCGCGCAAGATCGAGTATCTCACCGAGGACGGCCGCTGGGAGCGAGATGGCACCTCCGATCTGGGTCGCATTTCACGCCAGCAGGACTTCATCCGCCGGGTGGGCGACGAGCTGCTGTCGAACGTCTTCTCACCGACGGTGGTCCGCACGCTGTTCGACGTGAGCAAGGACTACATCGTCACCGATACCGAGCTGACCCTCGATCGGATCCAACAGTTCGCCGGTGTGCTGCAGACCTCCAACCCGGCCGACATCACGACGTATCAGATCGAAGCACGCGGCACGACGATCCAAGGCAACTCGGTGCTCGAACCGCAACTCGGTGGCGACAACATGCAAGCGGTGCTCAAGTTGTTCCGCGGTGAGGTGACCCTGGCCGACCGACCTGAGCAGGTCATCGATTTCGACACTGGTGAAGTCACCGCCCCCGACACCACGGTGCCGGTGGTCGACCCCGACACGAGCACGACATCGACAACAGCGGTCAGCGACAGTGTTGCGACCACCGAGCTGCTTCCGTTCGACACGATTCCTGAGGTCGAAACCGTCGACATCGTCTACGGCGTGGTGCCCGACTCCAACGTTTCGTGCACCTGACCACGTCGGTCAGGTGTCGAGCACGCGGGTGAGGGCGGCGGCGGCGTCCGACGGTCCGGTCACGGTCGTGATGCGGGCGCCGGTCATGCGAGCCAGGAATTCGGCCTCGTCGCTGTCCTCGTCAGGCGCCACGATCACCAGCTCGTCGAGCCCAGCAGCAGCACCGATCGCATCCCCCTCGACCGTCGCCCGACAGTCGGAGAGGAGCACCGTGATCTTGCGCGCCGCCGCCGATCGCGAGAGCTGATCACCCGCCGCCCTCAGCGCGCCCGCAACGTCGGTCGTGCCGAACCCCCGAAGTGCGAGCACCGCATCGACGACCGCTTCGTTCGACTTGTCGGCGTCTTGGGATTTCGCGGCCACGACGTCCTTGCCGAACGACAGGACCGAGTAGTCGTCCGGCGCTCGCCACGCAACGGCCGACGCCGCGACGGCGTTGGTGGCCAGAGGTTTTCCACCCATCGACCCGCTGCGGTCGACCAGCAGACAGATTGCCGTACCCGGCGTCGACCAGGAACGCACCCGCAGGTCGTCGGGGTCGACGGCACTCCCGACGCTGCGCGCCGTCAGGACGGCGTCGAGGCTGGCGTCGAGGTCGAGATCACCACCGTCGGGCCGGTATCGCTGGGTGGTCAGCCTGCCGGTCCCCCGCGGGCGGGCCGGCCCGCGCTTGGCGACATCGAGGAACAGCCGGCCCGCCAAGCGTCGTGCGAGCTCGCGCAGTCGCTCATCGGTTGCGCCCGTCAAGTCGGCGAGCATTGCCAGCATCTCGTCGGGATCGTCCTCCATCGCCTGCTCGACCGCGGCCTCGTCGATCTCTCCCACTTCGGGGGAGATCTCGTCGAACTGTGGCTGTTGGGCGAGCTCGCGGCGTGACGTGGTCTTCTTCCGCGCCGAGGCGACCTCGTCGTCGGCTTCGTCACCCTCCTTGGCGGGCGGCGACTTCAGCGGGAGGTCGTGGCCCCTGTCGGGGCGTTCGCTTTTCCCTCGGCATCGCCTCCGCCGTCGCCGGTCGAGCGATTGAACACCGACTCCCACAGTTCGGTGATGATGTCCTCCGGCGTCCTTGTCGTCCCTTCCCGGACCCGGATGCGGCCCGAGAGCGCAACCAGCGCCGCATCGAGCGACACCTTGGGCGCAAGCACGGGAAGCTCGCGAAGCTCAGCCAGTGAGTTGGCCACGAACACCATGTCGATCGCACCGCGCACCGACGATCCGACGCGTACATCGACATGCTCACGCGTCGAACGCACCAATTCGACGGCCAGATCGATCCAGTCGACATCGCCGACCGGTTCGTCTCCGGACGAGATCGCCCGACGCACGATCATCGTCTCGTCGTCCATCGACTGATAGCCGACAGCGATGCGGCACATACGGTCGTAGACCGCTCCCGAGATCCTCGCGGTTCCCACTGCGTCGAAAGGGTTCATCGCCGCAACGAGCCGGAACCCCGGCGCAGCCTCGAGACGACCGAGCCGTGGCACGGTGATCTCGCGCTCGCTCATCACCGTGATCAACACGTTCAACGTCTCTTCGGGGACCCGGTTGAGTTCCTCGATGTAGAGCAGCGAACCGTCACGCAGCGCCGAGGCCAACGGGCCCGGGACGAACACGTCGGGGTCGTATCCATCGCTGAGCACCCGGGCAGGGTCGAAATGCCCGACGACGCGGGCGGGTGTGAGCTCTGCGTTGCCCTCGACGAATTCGAACCCGATCCCCAGCTCACGCGCAACGGCACGCAGCAGGGTGGACTTGCCGGTTCCGGGTGGACCTTCGATCACGATGTGACGATCGGAGGCGATCGCTGCGACCGTGAGTTCGATCTCGCGAACTCGACCGACGACCGATCCCGACAGGCGACCGACGAGCTGGTGGAGTTCGCCGTCTGCGACCGCTCCTGGCCGTATGTCACCCATGCAGGATGACTCCGCGGATGTTCTCACCGTCGCGCATCGCGCGGTATCCCTCGTTGATCTCGTCGAGGGAATAGGTCTTCGTGATCAGCTCATCGAGCTTGAGCTGGCCCTCGCGGTACATCCCGAGCAGGCGCGGGATGTCGGCCCGCGGATTGAGCGAGCCGAAGATCGTCCCCTTGATCTCCTTGTTCCACATTGCGAGCTCGAACAGGTTGACGGACGACTCCGTTTGCGTGATCGGTGCGACCCCGGTGACGACGATCGTCCCGCCCTTGCCGGCGAGTCCCGTCCCCAGCTGCATCATGTCGCCGTACAGCACACCCGGCGTCATGATCACCTTGTCGGCCATGTGACCCCACGTCATCTCCTGGACCTGGGGGAAGGCCTCCTCCATCGACGCGAACACATGCGTGGCACCGAATTCCATCGCCTTCTCGCGCTTGAACTCGACCGGATCGATCGCGATGACGTGTCGCGCACCGGCGATCTTCGCGCCTTGGACCGCGTTCATCCCGATGCCACCGATTCCGACCACGACGACCGTGTCGCCCGCTTGGACGTTGCCGCGTTCGGTTGCCGAACCGAAGCCGGTCGCCACGCCGCACGAGACCAGTGCCACGGCCTCGAGCGGCAGGTCCTTCTCGACCTTGATCACCTGCGACTCGGCCACACACGTGTGGTGCGCGAACGTGCCGAGCTTGGCCAGCATGTTCAAGTCGGTGCCGTCCTCGAGACGATGGCGACTCGTCTCGTCGGTGATCATGCCCTTCCTGAAGGTGCCACCGCCGGCGTCACACAGGTTTTGACGTCCGGTCGAGCAGTAGCGACAGCGGCCACAGGACGGAACGAACGACGCCGACACGTGATCGCCGACCTCGACGCTGGAGACCCCGGGGCCGACCGCCGCGATGACCCCGGCACCTTCGTGACCGCCGATCATCGGCCACATGTTGTCGATTCCGAGGCTCTCCCAGGCTTCCTCGGGTGGGACCATGTCGCCGGTGATCATGTGTTCGTCGCTGTGGCACAGCCCGGCAGCCATCCACTCGACCACGACCTCACCCGCTTTGGGGTCGTCGACTTCGATGTCGACCACATCCCAGTCCTGACCCACGCCACGCAGTACTGCTGCTCTCGTCTTCACACTGGTCCCCTCGGTTTCGTGCGCACCGGTCGGTGCCTGCGCGAAACCTAGTACCCGGTCAGCGCAGCGCCGAGATCGAGGTGTCCCTCGAGTCCGACGGCGCCTGACTCGTCGGTGATGTTCGTCGGTGCCAGGCACCAACGAACATTTCGCTCACCCCGTAGCCCGAACGTTCGTGGAGCGCGATCGCCGCCGCCGCGCCGGTCGGGGGCGATCCACATCCGCTTGATCTCACCGACATCGGTTCGACCGTCTGCAGCGCGGCGCAGCCGATCGTCGTCCCACGGTCTCGAATAACGACGAATCGACCGGTCGGCGGCTCGAACGAAGCAGCCTCCACCACCATCGCGTCGCCCGGATCGGACCCGGTCGGGAATGTCGCGTCGAGCTCGGCGAAATCCTCCGTCATCGCCGCCTGTGCTTCCGCGGACCGGAGGTCCACGTCAGCGAACGCGACACGCTCACCGCTCGGCCGGGACGTCACCACGTCAGACCAGTGCGGACAGCTTGGCGGCGACATCGTCGATGACCGGCGGACCGCCGTGACCGAACGCGGCGGTGGTCGGCGACAGCGCGGCAAGCTTTGCAACCGAAACCGCTGCCGCGTCGAGGTCGCTGCTGAAGTCAGGGTTCGCTCCGGCGAGGCCCCCGTTGCCGTCGCCGTTGATCGCATCGCCGGCAACGAGAATCCCGGACCCGGTGTCGAAGAGCGAGATGCTCCCCGGCGTGTGGCCGGGCGTCGCGATGACACCCATACCGAACACCTCGTCGCCGTCGTTCAGCTCGGCGAGCGTGAACGCCGACTGGATCGAGCCGATGTCGGCTGCGCCGGCGTAGACCGTGGCCCCAGCGAGGTCGGACTCCATGCCACTCAGACCGCCGGCGTGGTCGCCGTGGTTGTGCGTGAGCACGATGTGACGAACCGCCGATGGCGCAACCGACATCGCAGCAAGGCCCTCGAAGATCGCGTCACGGCTCCCCGAAGTTCCCGTGTCGACGATGGCTGCCTCACTGCCCCGTACCAGCACGTACGCCGACACGAACCCGAGCGAGACGTGTCGAAGCTGCAGCCTGTTGGCTTCCGCCGGCGCCGCCTCGGACACCGACGACGCCGGAGCGGAAGCGTCCGGTGACGTCTTGATCGGGGTCGAGGCCGGCCCGGTGGGCTGAACGTCGGTCGCCGCCGACGACGGCGGCGCGTTGCCGGAACCGGATGATCCACCGCAGGCACCGAACACGATCAAGCCGATGCCCGCAGCACCGAAGTCGGTGAGCAGGGTTCGACGGGAGAGTCGGGTGATGCGACTGCGCATGACGCGACCGTATGCCGGGCGGACACGACGCTCGGCGCACGGCGCATCAGTTGTGAAAAGCTTCAGCCAACCCGACAACGGCGAACGACAGGTGGTGGATGCGGCCGATGCCGCCGACGATCAGTCGTAGACCATCACGCCGCGGATGTTCTTGCCGGCGCGCATGTCGTCGTAGCCGTCGTTGACGCCGTCGAGTGTGTACGTCTTGGTGATCAGACCGTCGAGATCGAGCTGGCCCTCGCGGTAGAGACCGAGCAACTTCGGGATATCGGCGCGCGGGTTACCGGAACCGAACAGCGATCCGACGACCTGCTTCTCCATCAGCGTGAGGTCGAGCAGGCTCATCGATGCCGACATCTCCATCGCCGGGTGGATGTTGGTCACGACGACGCGACCACGCTTGGCGGCGAGCGCCAGAGCTTCGATCATCACCTCACCGGAGCCGACACCCATGGTCATGATGACCTTGTTCGCCATCGTGCCCCACGAGGCGGCGCCGAGTGGCTCCATCGCTTCGGCCATCGATGCGGCCGTGTGCGTTGCTCCGAACTCCATCGCCTTCTCGCGCTTCGACTCGATCGGATCGATCGCCCAGATCTGCTTCGCACCGGCGAGCTTGGCACCCTGGATCGCGTTGGCGCCGATTCCGCCCACACCGACGACGGCCACGACATCACCGGGAGACACCTCGGCGGCGTAGACCGACGAGCCCCAGCCGGTAACGACGCCACAACCGAGCAGGCAGGCACGGTCGAGCGGGACATCCTTCTCGATCTTGATGCAGCTGGCCTCGTTCACGACCGTGTCGTGGGCGAAGGTACCGAGCATGCACATGAGGCCGAGATCCTTGTCCTGACCGTGGTGACGTGATGTGCCATCGGATGCCTGCATGCCGAGGCCCATCAGCGCACCGAGATCACACAGGTTCTGGTGACCGGTGGAGCAGCTCGGGCAGCGACCGCACGACGGGATGAACCCGAACACGACGTGGTCCCCTTCCTCGAGCCAGCTGACGCCGGGACCGACCTTGGTGACGACGCCGGCGCCTTCGTGGCCACCGATGATCGGCAGCTCGAACGGCAGGTCACCCGTGACGAGGTGTTCGTCGGAGTGACACATGCCCGAGGCGGCGAGTTTGACGCGTACCTCGCCCTCCTTCGGGTCGTCGAGCTCGATGTCCTCGACGCTCCACGGCGTGTTGGTTTCCCAGAGAATTGCTGCCTTGGTCTGCATGAGCCAGAGAGTAGGCGCGATGTGACCGACATCACGTACGCGAGCGGACGCGCCGAACGCGGAATTCAGGCCGACCACGTCGAACCGACGACCCGCGTCACGCGATGGGTCTGACCCATCCCGTCACGCGTCACGCAACGGGTCTGACCCATCGCGTCACGCGGCGGCGAAGTACCCCTCTGGCACACTGGGCCGTATGGAATCCGACGACCTGTTCGCCGACGCATTGTTGGCGATGATCCGCGACATGACCGACGCCGAGTTGCACAACGTCGCCGAAGTCGTCCGCCAGACACAGATCGAACGGGCGATCGGCGGCGGCGACGAGGATGCGATCATCGCCTCGGCGTTCGAAACCGCCTTCGGCCGTGACGGCCTCGCCGTGCTGCCATGGGTCGAGGGCAACGTGGTCGTGTGCCCGGGCGGCATGGTGTCCAAGTCGAAGGCGAGCCACAAGTGTCGATTCGTGAGCGTCGACGACACCTGGATCTGGGAATCACATCTACTGCTGCGCGAAGACAAACGCTCGTCGCCCGGCACCGAAGAGGGATTCCGTGCCGTCGCACTGCTGCCGCTGGTCGACGGCACGGGGATCGACGTCGTGAGCGGCAGAGCCCGGAGCGGGCAGCACTCGGTGGAACATGTCGTGAGCTACGAGATCCGTGGCGGCGAACTGGTCGAGGTGTCGCAACGCACCGTCAATGCCCGGCACTGAGCGTGCGTGTGCGTCAGCCGACCGGCGTGACGCGCACCTCGATGTAGTCGGTCGCCGAGGTCCACGCCTCGATGGCAGCCCGCACGTCGTCGGAGGTGATCGTCTGGATCAGGAATGGTTGATTCGTGAACTCGTCGAACGACGCGCTTCCGTCGGGATCGACCAGCACCGCGAGGACCTCGTCATTGATCTGCACGTTGTTGATGAAATCGAGCTGCTCGGCGACCGTCGCGCTCGCATTCCTGAACTCCTGCTCCGACGGGCCGTCGGCCCGAAGCGAGGCCAACTGCTCCAGAACGGCTTCCGACACATCGTCTGCGAGGTCGGGAGCGGTCGACACCGAGATGTACGTCTCGACCGTGGGCGTCTCACCGCCGCCGAGATCCACTGCCGCGAACGGTGAGTACGAGTCGCCCAGTTCCTCGCGGATGAAGTCGGTCAGGCGGTTGCCGATCACCTCCCGGACGACGCGAGCGAGGATGTCGTCGCGGCGAGCCGACGAGGCCGCTGCCGTGTAGAGGAACGACACGCTTGCCGTCTCGCCCTGGCCGGCCTCCGCCTCTGCGACAACCGCGCCGTCGGGGGGAGGCGGCTCGTCGAAACTCAGCGGATCGGCGGTTCCGGTCGACGGCAGGCTGCCGACGTACGCGCGGGCCAGTTCGATCGCTTCGTCCACGTCGTAGTCACCACTGAAGGAGAACGACCAGTCGCCGGCGTCACCGAACCGTTCGCCGGCGACACGCTCGATCCCCGCTGCATCGACCGTTGCGAGTGTTTCGGGAGTCGGGAGGAGGAACCGCTGCTCGCCGTACCGGGCGTTGAGCAGCGCATCGACCGCCGCGTAGCCCGCATCGATCGACGGATCCAGGGCGAACGGGAGCTGATTGTCGACATATCGATCAACAGCAGCCTCGTCAGCACGAGCATCGGTCATCAGGAGATGGACGAGCTGGAACAGGATCTCGAGGTCGTCGGTGGCGGCGGTGCCGAACATGCCGTCGGTGAACGGATCGATCGACGGTGCAAACGAGACCGACTTGTCGTCGAGGAAGGCGTCGAGTGCAACCCGATCGAAGTCGCCGGCACCACTGTCACCGATGACGTCACCGAGCGCCGACGCGTCGGGGACGTCGGCGTCGGCGACCGCCGCGAGCCCTCCCGGACTCCGCGCCTCGAAGAACACCTGGCGCTCGACGATGGTGGTCGTGTTGAGTGACACCTGCGCTCCGTTCGGGAACTCGAGCACGACCGGGTCGAGCGCGTCGGTGAAGGGATCGGCCGCGAGGTACCCCTCCGACACCTCCTCCACCGGATCCGGGCGGACCATGAGAACGTCGCCGAAGGCCTCCTCTTCGACAGGCGGCTCCAGCACGCGATCGTCGGCTCCGTCGATCACCCCAGCAAGCTCCTCGACCGTTCCCACGAGGCCGATCTCTTCGTCGGGCACCGCGACGAATGCATACACGCCGGCTTCAGCGACACGTCCGCTGAACACGTCGGCAACCGACTCCGGTGTGGCCGCGTCGAGCACCGCCTCGACGAACGCGAACTCCTGCTCGGCGGTGACATACCACTCGTCTTCGAGCACGTGCCGGACGTATTCGTCGGCGAACGAGACGTCCTGTCGGGATCCACGGCTCTCGAAATTCTGCTCGGCCGAGCTGCGACGCGATCCGACAGCGCGGTCGAACTCTGATCGGGTGAACCCGAACCGCTCGACGCGCTCGAACTCGTCGGCAACGGCCTGAACGGAAGCATCAACACCGTCACCGCTGACATCGACGGTGATCTCAGGTGCGTCGAGGCCCCGCACGAGCGAGGCGGAGGATGCACCGGCGCGCTCGAACGGGGCGTCTCCGCGGAGTGCCCTGTTGTCGAGGCGCGTCGCGATCATCTGGAACGCGAGTCCCTCCAGGATCGAGCGTTGCTCGTCGACCTCGACCGACTCGGGAACCACTGGTTCAGCTGGCAGCGGCAAGGCAACTCGGACGAACCCTTCAGCCAACTCCGGATCGCCGACGACATCGACCCGAGTCGTCGTCGCCGGCTCGACGAGCACGTCCACCCGAGCGGGACCGTCGCCTCGCGACGTCGCATCAGCGAATCGGTCGACGATCCATGTCTCGACCTCGTCGGGATCGATCTCGCCGACCACGATCACCGATGCGAGGTCCGGCCGATACCAGTCGTCGTAGAACCGGCGCAGGTCATCGGCCGTGATGGACCCGATGGCCTCCTGTCCGCCGATCGGGCTCCGACCGTCGTAGTCGCTTCCAGCGAGATGAAACGACGCGAACTCGTCGAACACGCGACCGTTCGAGGTCTGGCTGCGAGATCGCCACTCGTCGAGCACGATGCCCCGCTCGGCCTCGACGTCGTCCGGGTCGATCGTCGCGAACGAGAGCCAGTCCTCGAGGATGTCGAGTCCGGTCTCGACGATCTCGTCGTCGTTCGGGACCGTCAGCTCGTAGACGGTCTCGTCGTAGCTCGTGCGCGCGTTGATGTCGGCCCCGAACCCCGCGCCGAAACTGCGCAGAACATCGATGAGCTCGTTCTTCGGGAACCGTTCGGTGCCGTTGAACAGCATGTGTTCGAGGAAGTGGGCGCCACCGAGCTGACGTTCGTCCTCGAGCACGGACCCAGCGTCGACCGCAAGTCGTAGCTCGGCCTTGCCGCCTGGGTTGTCATTGTCACGGATCAGGTAGCGGAGCCCGTTGTCGAGTGTTCCGGTCACGGTGTCGGGGTCCGGCGTCGACAACGTGGGTAGCCCAGCGGAGTTCGGGGAGGTGCCGGGGGGCACGGTCGAGGCCGTCGGGCCGGAGGCGTCCGTGCCGTCGATCTTGGCGGCTGAGTCGCTGGTCACCCCGCTCTCGGGTGCGCACGCAGCTGCCGTCATCGCCGCAGCGAACAGCAACACCGAGGTCCGTCGTCCAATGGCCCGCCCGTTCATCAACGCCGACCCTACGTACTCACCAGGGGTGATGGGTGTCGGCACTCCGAGCCGGCCCGGCAGACTGGCCGGGTGGAACTCCCTCCTCCCACCCCGCAATCCGTGGCCTCACCGCTGCGGATCGTCGGACTCACGAAGCGGTTCGGCGACAAGGTGGCGCTCGACGATCTGACGCTGACCGTTCCTCACGGCGCGTGCTACGGGCTGGTCGGCCCGAACGGGTCGGGGAAGTCGACGACCATGCGCACCGTCGTCGGGCTCGCACGTGCCGACAGCGGCACTATCGAAGTGTGCGGAGTGCGCACCGACGTCGACATCATCGGGGTCCGCCGGACGATGGGCGCGATGCTCGACCCACTCCAGTTGTTCGACCGGCTCTCCGCTCGCGAGTTCATCTCGACGATCGGCGAACTCCGCCGTCTCGATACCGGCGTCGTCGCCGCACGGAGTAACGAGATGTTCGACATCTTGGAGATCGGCGACGACGTAGATCGCCCGATCGCCGGATACAGCCACGGCATGCGCAAGAAGACGGCGCTGATCGCGGCACTGATCCACCGCCCCAAGCTCGTGATGCTGGACGAGCCGTTCGAAGGCGTCGACCCGGTGTCGACACGCACGATGCGGCTGATGCTCGACCGCTTCCGAGCGGGTGGCGGGACGATCATCCTGTCGACGCACGTGATGGACGTCGTCGAACGCGTCTGCGATCACATCGGGGTGATCCGCAGCGGTCAGATCGTCGCGTCCGGTCCGATCGACGAAATCCGGGCGGGGCGACGCCTCGAGGACGCATTCATCGCAGCCGTCGGCGCGGAACACGCGCGTGGCGCCGACCTCGAATGGCTCGGATGACCACCACCCCCGGCGAGCGGGTGACGACGGCAGAACTCGCTGCCGGTGAGGTGATCACCCTGTTCGCACGGTTGCGCTGGCGCCTCCTCCGCGGTGCGATCCGCCAAGGCGGGACGCAACGTGTCGCGGTCACGGTCGGCCTCGCCGCCTCGGTGCTGGTCGGCGTCGCGGGAAGCGTGATCGTCGCCGTCGCCGCTCGGACCATCGACGACCCCCGTCCGGGCCTCGTGGTCTTTCCGGTCGCACTCGTCGTAGCCGTGGTCGCCCTCGGGGTGATCACGGGGACAAGCCAGCCGGTGGATCCGCGGGTGATCGCCGCCGAGCCGTTGCCGGACCGGCAGCTCGCACTCGGTTTGCTGACCGCATCGGCATTCGGACCTCCCGGCATCGCGACGACTCTGCTCGGCATCGGGCTGTTCGTCGGCGTGGTCGACGATCTCGGCGCCGTCGTTCCCAGCCTGACGGCGTTGGCTGTATTCCTCGCCACGCTGCTGCTCGTGTCGCGCACCACGATCAACGTGCTCGGCCTGTTCACCAGTCGGTACCCGCGGTGGGGTCAGGTGACGATCGGGCTCGTCAGCCTGGCGTTCTACGGGCTGTTCCAGGTCGCCCCACAAGCGTTCGCTCGGCTGGATCCCGACCAGCAACGATCGGTCGCGTCGATCGTCCGACTGTCGCCAGCTGGCCAGGTGGGCGAAGCCTTCGCCGCCGCCGGGTCAGCGCCGCTCGTTGCGCTCGGACATGCCGCACTGGGCGCCATCTGGCTGCCGGCGTTGGCGTGGGTGTTCGTCGTCACGACCCGGCGAGTGCTGTTGTCGTCGGGGTCCTCGGGTCATGCCGGCGCGTCGACACGGTCGGAGTCGGGCCCGCTCGCATCCAGGGTTCGGCGCGCGTGCGGCCGAGGCGCGGTCGGAGCGATCGCCTGGCGGAGCGTGCGAACCAGGATGCGCCATCCGCGTACAGCCCTCGAGACGTTCATCGGCGCGGGCATCGGTCTCGCCATCGTGCTGGTGCCCGCGTTGACACGCGACGAGCCCGGTGCATCGGCTGTGCTCGTCGGCGGCGCCGTGCAACTCTCGGTGCTGTTCATGGCCGGGAACAGCATCGGATCCGACGGTCCGGCTCTCGGCGCCGAGATCCTCTGCGGACTCGAGCCAGAGGTAGTCGTACGCGCCAAGGTCCGATCCGTGATCATCGTTGCGTCACCCCTCGCGGCCGTCGGGCCGATGATCGCCGCCGGGGTGACCGGCGAGTGGCGGTATCTGCCCGCAGGGATCGCCCTCGGTATCGCGGGACTCCTCGCAGGGGCGGGCGGCGCGATCGTGCAGTCGACGATCGTCCCCATCGCTGTGCCCGAGTCCGACAACCCGCTCGCATCGGGTGACAGCGGCAACGGGCTCCTGGCAGCGATGGTGCTCGTCGTCGTGCTGATCACCCTCACCGTCGTGACGCTGCCGGCTGCCTTGGCACTCGTCTGGGCGCTCACGACCGATTCGGTCGTCCTGGTCACGGGGCTGGCCGTCGCAACGACACTCGCTGGGTGGGGCGTGATGCGGTTCGGCCAGCGAGTCGCCTCGCAACGCTGGCGACGGCACGAGCCCGAGATCTACGACGCGATCATCCCCGCGACTTGACCTCGTCGCCCAGTGCGATCGCACCGGGCTCGGCGACCAGGCAGCCGATCGCAAGGAACGTCGATCGTTCGGCATTGATCGTCTTCAACACCTGGAGATTCCGCTCGATCCCCGGCTGCGGTCGTGACACCATCACACATCGGTCGACCTGCTTGGTCACGTCGAGCAGAACGTCACCGATCGAGATCAGTCCACCAACGAATTCGTCCTCACCCGACCCATCGACGATGACATTCGTCCTGAAGCGCCGACGATCCCAGTCGCGGAGTGTCGCCGTCGAAACGAGCGAGAGACGCGTCTTGGCCGAGTCGTGGAAGGCACCTCCGGGGCCGGTCCAGCTCACCCACTTCGCATCGTTGTCGACGTCGAGTGGCACCTCGTACACGCCGCCTGCGTCGAGATTGTGTTCACCGGCGGCGCGGAGCTCGACGTCACGACCGAGCCATGCCGACAGCTGAGCATTCCCGTCGTCACCGACTTCCGATCCGTCGGGCAACGTGATCACGAGCTCGTCATCGGTGCCGAGTCGCGCCGCAGCGAAAAGCAGCTCCGGTGTCCGCCGAGCGGTCAGCGTCGTTCCCGTTGCAGAGTCGTAGACCGACCAGCCCCGGTCGCCGGCGATGCCGAGGTCGGTGACCTCTGCGTCGAGCAACGTCTCACCGCCCATCGACTTCACGGGAAATCGCCAGATCTCGGTCACGCGCATCATCGAGACGGTAGCGCTGCCCTCGCCTACCGTGTCCGCGATGTCGATGCCCTCTGCCGCTGGATCACCGCTCGTCTACGTTGCCGGACCCCTGTTCGACGACGGTGAACGGTGGTGGATCGAGCGGGTCGAGCAGACCGGCATCGATCGATGTGAAATCGTCGTCGCCAGCCTCAACGGTCTGACGACCGACGACGGAACCGCATGGGAACTCGGGTATGCGTACGCGACCGGGAAGCACCTGATCGGTCTCAACACCGACTGGCGACGCCGATTCAACGACGAAGTGGTCAACTTGATGATCGAGTGCTCGTTGCACGAGCTGGTCCACTCGCTCGACGAGCTGACCTCATCACTCACGGCTTGGGGCCCGCTCCGGACCTGATCCCGCGAACCGCATCATCGGCTTGCTGCCCGCCCACCGGTGCCGGGTACTCTTGCGTGATGGACGAAACCAACGCCATCGAAGCGCACGACGAGGTCGTCGAGGACGAACTGCTCGTCGAAGACGAGCTGCTGGTCGAAGAGATCTCGATCGACGGGATGTGCGGCGTCTACTGACGCCGGTGACGTGCTCGACTCCTCGCTCGACCTGCACCCGCAGGTGGCGCTCCGGCCGGAGCCCTTCGGCGCGCTGGCGTATCACTACGACACACGCAAGCTCGTCTTCTTGAAACACCCCGACGTCGTCCGGGTCGTGCAGTCGCTCGCCGACCACGACACCGTCGCCGACGCCCTCGCCGCCTGCGAGATCGACGAACGACGCTGGCCGTCGTTCGACAAGGCACTCACCTCGCTCTACGAATCGGAGATGCTCCATGAGCGCAGCAGCTAGCGCACCCGCACTCGTCGAGCAGCTCAAGGGCGGCCTCGATGCCCCGATCTGTCTCACGTGGGAACTCACCTACGCCTGCAACCTCGAATGCGTCCACTGTCTGTCCTCGTCCGGGCGCCGCGACCCACGCGAGCTGAGCACCGACGAAGCCAAGGCGGTGCTCGACGAGTTGCACGACCTGCAGGTCTTCTACATCAACATCGGTGGCGGTGAACCGATGATCCGCCGCGACTTCTTCGAGCTCGTCGAGTACTCGATCAGCAAGGGCATCGGCGTCAAGTTCTCGACCAACGGCGCGTTCATCGACGCCGACAAGGCCCGCCGACTCGCAGCGATGGACTACCTCGACATCCAGATCAGCCTGGACGGCACCGACGCGGTCACCAACGACGCCGTCCGCGGTGACGGATCGTATGCAACGGCGATCCAGGCGATGGAGCACCTTCGTGATGCCGGGTTCGGCGAGTTCAAGATCTCGGTCGTCGTCACCCGCCACAACGTCGACCAGCTCGACGAGTTCAAGGCGCTGGCCGACACCTATGGCGCCCAACTGCGGATCACCCGTCTGCGCCCTTCGGGCCGCGGCGCCGACTCGTGGCACGATCTCCACCCCACGCAGGCGCAGCAGCGCCAGATCTACGACTGGCTCCTCGCGCACGGCGACAATGTGCTCACCGGCGATTCGTTCTTCCACCTCAACGCTCTCGGCGAAGAACCGCTCCCCGGCCTCAACATGTGTGGCGCCGGCCGCGTCGTGTGCCTGATCGATCCGATCGGCGACGTCTACGCCTGCCCGTTCGTCATCCACGACGAGTTCAAGGCCGGCTCGGTTCGCGACACCGGAGGCTTCGGCTCCGTCTGGAAGCACAGCGACCTCTTCACCGAACTCCGCGAGCCCCAATCGGCCGGAGCGTGCGCATCCTGCGGGAGCTACGACGCGTGTCAGGGCGGCTGCATGGCTGCGAAGTTCTTCGTCGGCATTCCACTCGACGGTCCCGACCCCGAGTGCGTCGACGGCTACGGGGAGGCAGCGATGCTCGCCGCCTCGGCCGGCGATGTCACGCCGCCGAAGCCGATGATGGACCATTCGAAACCAGCCCGGGTTCCCGTCACGATCACATCGCGCTGACTGGACGAAGCGCGCTGGAGGTCGCCGGGTCGGCGCACCGTTCCATGGGTCCCGAAAAGCCCTCCGCCCGTTGTCCGGATCAGCCAGTTCACCTGCAAGGATCGTCACCGTGCCCGTGGTCCTGATCGCCGTCGCCTACCTCCTCGGCACCTTCCCGAGCGCGACGCTCATCGCCCGCGCGAACGGGATCGACATCTCGACGGTCGGGTCGGGGAATCCCGGCGCCTCGAACGTCACCCGGGCGCTCGGGTGGCGCAAGGGCATCTGGGTGTACGTGCTCGATGCGCTCAAGGGCGTCATCGCGACGGCCATCCCGCTCATCGTCGACGGCCGGCCGCTGGCCTACTGGTGCGGCGCGGCTGCGATCCTGGGCCACATGTTCCCGGTGTTCCGCAAGTTCCGTGGCGGGAAAGGCGTCGCAACGGGTTCGGGCGTGCTGCTCGCGCTGCACCCGATCATCGCCCCATTCGCGGTTGCGCTGTGGTGGCTGGTTTCCCGGGTCACCGGCAAGGCGGCAGTGGGCTCGCTCGTTGCGATCGGTCTCGTCCCGGTCGGCCTCGCCCTCCTCGGACGGCCTGCGTGGGAGTACGCGGCCGTCGGTGCCCTCAGCGCGCTGATCCTCGCGAAGCACTGGCGGAACTTCGCCCGGATCCTCCGTCGCGAGGAACCGGCGTTGAGCAGCACCCGCTGACCGGCGATTCGACGGCGACGCCCCCGCCCGGTGACAATCGGATCGATGAGCGCGATCGGCAAGTTCGACATGACCGGCAAGGTCGCCGTGGTGACCGGCGGTTCGAGGGGCCTGGGACGCCAGATGGTGCTGGCGTTCGCCGAACAGGGTGCCGATGTCGTCATCGCGAGCCGCAAGATCGAGAACTGTCAGGCCGTCGCCCGTGAGGTTGAGACACTCGGACGCACTGCACTGCCGATCGCCTATCACGCCGCTGAGTGGGACGGTGCCGACGAGGTCGCCGAGGCCGTGTACGAACGGTTCGGCCGTTGCGACGTACTGGTCAACAACGCCGGGATGTCGCCGCTGTATCCGAGCGTCGACGCGATCAGCGAGTCGCTCTTCGACAAGGTCGTCGGCGTGAACCTGAAGGGTCCGTTCCGTCTGTCGGCGAACATCGGGACACGGATGGTCGAGGCGGGTGGGGGTTCGATCATCTTCGTGTCCTCGATCGCCTCGACTCGCCCGAGTGCCCAGGAGATCGTGTACGGAGCAGCCAAGGCCGGCGTGAACAACCTGACGTACGGCCTCGCTCGCACGTTCGGTCCGACGGTTCGTGTCAACTGCATCGTGCCCGGGCCGTTCCTCACCGACATCTCCAAGGCGTGGGACATGAATCAGTTCGAGTCAGCAGCCCGTTCGGGCTACGCGCTCGGTCGAGGCGGTGAACCCGACGAGATCGTCGGCGCCGCGCTCTACCTCGCCACCGATGCGTCCTCCTACACGACCGGGACCACGATCGAGGTCGACGGCGGACCCCGCTGATCCCGCGCCCTCGCGCTGGGCCCTTCGGTTTGTGTGACCGAGTCCGACGCCCGATGTCCTGTTCGGACACACAGATCCCGACGCGAAGGTCAGGTTTCGAAGCGCCGCATCAAGCGCCAGTACATCCGACGAACACGACGAGCGTCGGTTCACCCGACTCCGCAATGACGAAGTAGCGACCCGTACCGGGCGCGCAGACATCGACAGCATCGAAGTCGGCCATGAGGACCTCGAACAAAGTGGGACGGGCGCTTCCGAAGCAGCGGGCGACGAGCTCCCGCGCAAGCGGCGACACCGCCCCGAATGTCGGTCGGTCGACGACTCCTTCGGTGATGTCGAGGACGGAATGGGTGCCCTCGTCGCCATTCCGGCCGAGTGCATCGGCGATCGTCACCGGCCGCGGCGCGCAGGTCGCGAGCGCCCCGCGCCCCTGCGCCCCGATCAGCGCCGGTTCATCGCTGAGGTAGAACGTGCGGGCTGCGAACACGTCCAGACGAAGCTGCTCGAGCGTGCGCTCGACGTTCCCGCTGAACGGTCTGATGTGCTGCCACGACGTCGCTGCCATGACAGATGTTCGACGCCGGGCCGATGCTGCTTGAACAAGTAGACCCACTCTTGAGACTCCGTGGTACGGGCCGCGCGCTGCATGACGATCGGCACAACGCCGTGCCCTACGATCGGCGCGATGGAGATGCATTTCGCCACCGTGTGGGAATCGATCGCTGACGCGATCCCCGACCATGTCGCCATCACACATGCCGACAACTCGCGTACCTGGAGTGAGTTCGACGATCGCAGCGCGCGAATCGCCCAGGCGTTCACCGATGCGGGTCTCGGCCCCGACTCGAAGATCGCGCTGTACATGTACAACTGCAACGAGTACATGGAAGCGCACTACGCGGCCTTCAAGATGCGGGGAGTCGCAATCAACGTCAACTACCGCTACCTCGACGAAGAACTCTGGTACCTGCTCGACAACTCCGACGCCGAAGCGATCGTTTTCCACCGATCACTCGCAGAACGCGTCGCACGTGTCGTCGACCGGCTGCCGAAACTCAAGCTGAAGATCGTTGTCGACGACGGGCCGGGTGCGGACGTGCCGGACGCCGTCGACTTCGAACAGGTCGTTGCAGATACCCCACCGATGGAGCGCATCGAACGCAGCGAAGACGACCTGTACATGCTGTACACCGGTGGCACGACCGGCATGCCGAAGGGTGTGATGTACCAGATCGGTGGACTCACCGAGGGATTCATCATGCAGGGCTTCCCGATGGTCGGCCTCGAGCCGCCAGCCGACGCCTCGGAGGTTGCACAGATGGTGAAGCGTGCGGTCGAGTCGGGCCCTCGGATGGTGTCGATCCCGTGCGCCCCTTTGATGCACGGAACGGGGTGTTGGCTCGGCTGGTTCATCCCGATGTGTGCCGGTGCCGAAATCGTCACCCTCACCAGCCGCAGCCTCGACGCACACGAGGTGCTCCAGAAGATCGAGGACCACAAGGCGACCTCGCTCACGATCGTCGGCGACAGCTTCGCGAAACCGCTCGTGCGGGCGATCGACGAGGGGAAGCCCGGCGGCGGGTCCTACGACCTGTCGTCAGTCGGCATCTTCCTGTCGTCGGGCGTGATGTGGACGACCGAGGTCAAACAGCAGATGCTCGAACGTATCGAACAGGCCGTCCTCGTCGATGCGATGGGCTCGTCGGAGGGTTCGATGGGCACCCAGATCACGATGAAGGGCGTGTCGATGGACACGGCGAAGTTCACACAGATGCCCACCACCAAGGTCTTCACCGACGACGACCGAGAAGTCACCCCCGGCTCGGATGAGGTCGGCATGGTCGCGGCCGGTGGCAACGTGCCACTCGGCTACTACAAGGACGAGGAGAAGTCGGCGCGGACATTCCGCGTGATCGACGGGGTCCGGTATTCGTTCCCCGGCGATCTCGCGATGGTGGCCGAGGACGGCACACTGATCTTGCTCGGCCGTGGGAGCCAGGTGATCAACACCGGCGGCGAGAAGGTCTTCCCCGAAGAGGTCGAGGAAGCGGTCAAGCGGGTCGACGGCATCGTCGACTGCCTGGTGGTTGGCGTGGAGAACGAAAAGTTCGGGCAGGCGGTGACTGCGGTCGCATCCACCGCAGAGGGTGCCACGGTCGACGAGGCAACCGTGATTGCAGCGGTCAAGCAGGACCTCGCCGGGTACAAGGCCCCCAAGTCGGTGGTGTTCGTCGCACAGATCCCGCGCGCACCCAACGGCAAGGCCGACTACAAGTCGGCGCGCTCGCTCGCAGAGGGTTCGTCCAGCTAGTGCCGCGTCGGGCAACGTTTGCACGGTTGACGCGGTGACTCCGGTCCGGGGGCTTTCGTGACCACCAAGGCCCGGGGATTACCGGGCTGTGAGTATGACCTCATCAGGAGGCTGCCCACTGTGTGGCCGTGTGGCCCATCACAGTCCTGTCGTCGCAGCTCCTTCCCAGACTCTCGAGCATCGACGAGTGGGTGATCGAATTCGACTGGGCACACGAAAAGGCCAGCAAGGTCGGCGCTAAATCTGACGAGCTCGACGCCATCCAAGCCGCCCGAGAAGTCATCGGTCGCGACGCACTGAACGCGCCGCGCACCCACGACGGTCATCGAGAAGCCCTGCGTGTGCGCACCATTTCGCAAGCAGGAGCAGGAGTCGCCCTGGACCGGATCCAGAGTTGTACGGCCCTTGAGTCGCAGGTCTCGAGCAGACCGCGCTGCCGGTTTGCGCACCCGGTCAGGTTTGGCCGGCGGCGGCGACGAGCGAGGGTGCCCGGTCGAGGTCGTAGAAGTCGCCGAACAAGGGAACTTCAGCCCGTCCGCTCCGGCACGAACCAGGAATCGACCATGCCCACGGTGACGTCGCCGTGCCCATCGCACCACATGTGGATACTCGATGGCGAGGCAGTGATCGATGACCCGAACGAACGGGCGAAGCGTGCGACACTCACGGCCAGCTCGAGACGATTGGGCAACGTTCAGGCAGCACACCGCTGAGCGACTCGAGGTCGTGCACGTCGCCGGTCGAGATCGGTTCAGAGCGGCGGACGGCCACCACGCCAAGGTGGCCGCCGAGGGGTCGGGGTCAGATGCGGGTGATGACGGGGGCGCCGGCCGATTCGGGCTCGACCCCGATCTCCTGGTGGGGTGGCTTGATGCCGAGACGGTTCAGCGCTCGTAGCGTCCAGAGTCCGGCGATGAGCGAGGCCACGGCGCCGAGCCAGATGCCCGCGCTGGCACCGAACTTCTCGGAGATCCAGCCGGCGATCGGGCCACCGATCGGTGTGCTGCCGATGAAGACCACGGCGGTCAGTGCCAGGACCCGGCCCCGCATCTCCGACGTCGCGCGGAGCTGCACGACGGCGTTGGCACCGGAGATCATCACGATCGTGGCGATGCCTACCGGGATCACCGCGATCAGGGCGAGGACGAAGTTGGGGGCGAGCGCTAGCAGCGCCATCGACACGCCGAGCCAGATCGCCGCCCAGGCGAGCAGATGCGTCGACACGTCGCGTCGGCGGGCGATTGACAGCGCACCCACCATCGACCCAAGACTCATGACCGAGTAGAGCCATGTGAACGTGGTGTCGTTGCCACCGAGAGCTCGCTCGGCGAAGAGCGGCAGCGTGACCTGGAACTCGAATGCCAGGGTCCCGACCACGGCGAGGAGCAGGATCGGCAGTCGCAGCTTCGGCTCGTGCCAGACGTAGCGGAAACCCTCGCGGAGCTGGCCGCCGCTCTTGGCGATCTTCGGCGACGAGCGGATCTTGCTGCGGTCCATGCGGGCGAGGGCGACGAGCACCACGAGGTAGGTCACGAAGTTGACGATGAAGCACCACTCGACGCCGACCCCCGTGATCAGGGCACCCGCTACCGACGGTCCGACGACGCGGGCGCCGGTCATCAACGATGAGTTGAGGGCCACGGCGTTGGGCACGTCGTCGGGACCGACCAGGTCGACGACGAGCGTCCGTCGCACCGGGTTGTCCATTGCGGTGACGAAGCCGAAGGCGAGCGACAGCACGTAGATCGCCCAGATGTTCAGCCGGTCGGTGAGGATGAGCCCGGCGAAGGCTGCAGAGATCACGGTGAACGCGACCTGCGTCCCCAGCATGAACCGATGGTGGTCGACCCGGTCGGCGATGACGCCTCCCCAGGCACCGAACACCAGGACCGGCAGGAACTGGGCGGCGCTGACCAGCCCGAGGGCGAAGCCGTTGTCGGTCCGCTGGAGCACAACCCAGATGATCGCAATCATCTGCATCCAGGTGCCGGCCTGGCTGGTGAGCTGGCCGAGGAAGAAGAGTCGGAAATTGCGGATGCGCAACGAGCGGAAGGTGTCGCCAGCGGCGATGCGGAGCCTCGTCATCCGTCGAGCCCCGCCCGATCGGTGACCTCGAGGAGTCGTTCGAGCGGCTCGACCGCGGCAACGAGTGCAGCGAGATCGTCGGGGGCCAGATCATGGAGGCGCTGCCGCAACCAGACATCGCGACGCTCGCGAGACTCGGCCAATTGCCGGTGGCCGTCCGCAGTGACGTCGACGCGGGTGACCCGCCCGTCGTCCGGGTCGGCGGCACGCGCGACGAGACCCATCTCCTCGAGCTTGGACACGATGCGGGTGATGGTCGGTGGCGAGATCTGTTCGACGGTCGCGAGCTCGCCCAGGGTGAGCGGCCCGCGCACGTCGATCATGGCCAGTGCCGACTGGAGACTGGGGGTGAGTCCGGTACCCGCCTGCTGGCGCTGTTTGCGGGCGAGCCGGACGATCGCGAGCCGAAACCGGGCGACGTCGATCCCGGACGCCGGGATGCGGGTTGTCGGAGAGCTCGCTGCCATTACTTCGTCATGCTAATTAGTCATGCGAATGATTACACCGCGGCCGCCGGGAAGATGGCCGTTGCCGCGCTGAGCAGCTCGGCGGCTGCCACCACAGTCACCGACCACACCCGGTCAGCCGGCCGGGTGGTCAGGTGGTCAGGCTCACGTTCAGCCTCGTGTCGGAGCGCATGATTCCGCCACGATTGCCGATTTCGATCGAGCCGTAACGTTGCGCGAACACCGGCGGAAGCGCGCGATCACCCTCCAACGACAGCCAGAGCCGAAGCAAGTGGCGGCGTGCCCCGGGGTCGTCGTGATCGACGAACGCGGTTCGATCGTGAAGCAATGAGTGGTTGTGGACGAACTGGATGTCGCCAGGCGCGAGCTGCATCTGCAGATGCACGTCGGGCTCGTTCAGCACCTCGTCGAACAAGTCGAGCGCCGCGATGTGTTGGGCATCGGGATGTGGCGCATCGGCGAAGCGACTCGCGGAGTTGATGTAGGTCCGCTGATAGAGCACCGTCAATTTCTCGTCGTACCACGAGAGCACCGGGATCTCGAACCACGGCTGACGCCCCTCGGGCTGCTCGTCACGCCAGTCGGTCGGCAGCGGATCGAACAGGCGCGCCGCCAAATCGGGGTTGCGCTCGAACACGAGTTGGTATGCCTTCTCGGCGCTCGCCAACATCGACAGACCACCCGACTTCGCTGCGCTGAGCGAGAGCAGCCCGACGACATCGGTGGAGTCGGTGTGAAACGACTGGCGCTCGTGCGTTTGATAGATGCGAGTCGACGGATCGTTGAGATCGCGTCCGACATCGAGAACATGACCCAGCAGGTGACCGGCGGCGTTCTGAGAACGCGGCTCGCCGATGAGGCGGCCGAGCATCATGAACGCTCCGGCGGAGGTCACGAGGTCGAGCTCCTGGACCGGAAATCCGGTCATCAGCGTGAATCCGAGACCGTCGAGCAGGTCACGGCGGACGTCGGCAGCGAGCGACTGGACCGAGGCCGGTGCCACCGTCCGCAGGTCGAGATTGGAGAGGTCGGCCTCATCGAGGGCAGCTGCAGCCTCGATCAGATCATGGAGCTGCTCGTCGTTCCAGGTCCGTGTCCACCGTTGCGGGTGCACGGCCAGTTCAGCCCCCGACCACGACTTCGACGTCGCAGGGGGAGATGATGGAACCGCACTCATTGCGCCTGACCCTCGAAGGCATCCAGGATCTCGACGCCCGACGCGCTCCACACGTGGTCATGGCTCATCACGGAGTCGAGGGCCCGCTCGAGCGCCTTGATCCGATGCGGTTGACCCGACATCCACGGATGAATCACCACGGAAAGCACGCGACCACCCTGGTCGGCGCTTTCCGCATACAGCACCTTCATCGCGTCCTCGACCTGTTCGGCGAACTCGTTCTCGGTCTGCTTGTAGTGGAGTTGGACCGTCTGATCGTCGAGTTCGTAGTTGAGTGGCATCGAGTGGAGCGCACCGGACCCCGTGGTCATCGGATAGGGCATGTCATCGTTGAACCAATCGCAGACATACCGTCCTCCGTGTTCGGCGACGAGGTCGAGCGTGTTCATCGATGCTGATCTGGCCGGCGACCACCAGCCGGTGACCGGTTGACCCGACATCTCGCGCAAGACGCCGAACGACTCGGCCACGAGCGCCGACTCCTCGTCACGGCTCAGACCGCTGTGGTGCAGCTGACCCATGTCGACTCCGTTGGCGATGATCTCCCAGCCCCGGTCAGCAACGTTGGCGAGCAGCGACGGGTACCGCTGGGCCAGCCTCGAGTTGAACGAGACCGACGGTGTGATACCCAATTGGTCGAGCAGTTTGAACACCCGGAAGACACCAACTCGGTTGCCATAGTCGCGCAGCGTGTAGTGACGGAGGTCCGGATAGGGCGTCACCATCCCACCGGGGGCCCGGAACGGGACGGATCCCTGGTTCAGCGGGAAGAACTCCAACGCAACGGTCACCCACACGGCGACACGCGCATCGGTCGGCCACGCAACCTTGGGGCGCCGGGGCAGGATCGACCATTCGTACCAGTCCTGGTCCATGCCGTACCCACGATGGGGATACTGGAAATATGACTCGGGGAAACCCATGGTCATGATCCTCCGTTGGCCGCAGCGATCGAAGCAGCCGCACTGTCATAGTGATGTTCGTAGTAGTACTCGGCGATCTCTCGGCCGGTCGTGACCCAGACATCGTCGTGGCCGGTGATGTATTCGAGCGCTTCTTCGAATGCCTCGATTCGTTGCGGTCGACCGACGGCGAACGGGTGCGTGGGAATGCACATCACCGTTCCGGACTCAGCACCCTCGGCATACAGCTGATCGAAGTTCGCCTTGAGCATCTCGGCGTACCGTCGTGGTGACTGGTTGCTCACGTTGTAAACGATGATGTCGTTCATCTCCAACGAGTACGGCACCGAGATCAGTCGGCCATCACGCACCTTCACCGGCTGTGGCTGATCGTCACAGAACAGATCGCAGGTGTAGAGGATGCCTGCTTCGGCGAGCAGGTCCATCGTCGAATGCGTGTGTGTGAGCGCAGGAGCGAGCCAGCCCGAGATCTTCTGGCCGGTGTGGCGCTCCACGGTCTCGAACGCGTCGGCGATGATGCGACGTTCGTCGTCCTCGCTCATCCCGTAGCAGTAGCGCGTGTTGTAGATGCCGTGGGAGAAGAACTCCCAGTTGCGATCGGCACACGCCTCGATGATCTCGGGATGGTGCTCACAGACCGCAACGTTGAGTGACACGCTGCCGCGCACCCCGTACTTGTCCATCACGTCCATCATCCGCCAGTGACCGGCACGGTTGCCGTAGTCGCGAAGCGAGTAGGCGAGCACGTCCGGCTCTGGTCGCGACCAAGCCGGCCGGGCCGCAAGAAACGGGGGCTGGAGCTCGTAGAACTCCACGTTGGGTGCGACCCAGAAGGCCACCCTGGCCCCGTTCGGCCACGTGAGTTTCGGACGGTTCTCGTAGGGCCAGTAGTCGTAGAGGCCCGGATCGGCGCGCTGGTCGGTGCTCATCAGCTCTGCTTTCTTGACTCGAGGTAGGACGACGTTTCTTCGAACGACACCACATCGGCGTACTTCAGCGCCATGTCGGCCAGGTTCGCGAAGTGGGGAATCTCGTGCTTGTCGGCGACGCACTCCTCCACCACCATCGTGCGATAGCCGCGGGAAAGACTGTCGACAGCGAGCGCACGAACGCACCCGGACGTCGAGCCACCCGTGATGATCACGGTGTCCACCTGGTGCCACACGAGAAGTGACTGCAACGGCGTCTCGTGAAATGGGGACGGCATCTTCTTTTCGTAGATCACGTCGTTGACGCGATCGACGTCGAGCCGATCATCGAACTCGGCCCGCCGAGAATTGCGCTTGATGTTCTGCAACGAATTCTCGGTGTCGGTCCGCGTTCCCCAGATCCCGCAGTCCTCACCCGATTCCATGTAGGCGACGTAGCTCCAGACGACCGGCCACTCCAGCCCGCGCATCGCTGATGCGAGTTGATTGACGTAGTCGAGCTGGTTCGGGTCGTTCTCGTACGCAGTCGGGAACTCTCCGACGCAGGTGTACGCCTTCTGCAAATCGACATTGACCAGCACGGCCTTGTTGCCGAAGCCGAAACGTGGCCTGGTCGGGTTCGCCTTGATCTGTGCGAAGTACTCGCGTGGGGTGAGGTCGGAGGTCTCCATCGGTGAGTCGATCCTTCAGGTTCAAATGGCTGGTTCGGGCAGATGCGTCAGTGCTGTTCGGTCGGAACGACGTGGGGATGTGTTCGGTCGACCACGGAGGTGTTGGTCAGCACGTAGAAGCCGAAGTCGGTTCGGCCGGCTGGGCTGCGCTCGCCCGGGATCGGGTGCTCCTCGAACCAGGCCAGGTACGCGTCGTATGCGGCGTGATCCGCGAAATGCATCTCGACGATGCGGTAGAAGGTGGTCGAGTCGGCACTGGTCGTCCCACCAGCGCTGGTGGCCGTGATCGGCCGGACCACATCGTTCAACTCGATGCGATCGAGGTGGGGATTGGCGAGCAGGTCGGGGAAGTGGATGTCGGCGAGCCATCGCTCGTACTCCTCGACGCTCAGGCCATCGACGATGTCATAACCGAGAATCGCTTTGACACCGGGCGGCCGGCTCATGCCTCTTCGCCCCGGGCGCGAGCAGCGATCATCGCTTCCCACTCGTTGCGGGCGGTGAGCCCGACGACTTCGTTGACATCTTGGAAGGTGGCCATGCGATCGAGTCGACCAGCCGTCGTTCCCTGAGCCTTCAACTCTGCCAGGACGTCGCGGGCTGCCGGAACGACTGCACGAGTGATCGAGCCCGGACAGATCACGCAGTGGAAACCGAGTTCGCCCAACCGATCGGCCGGAAGGAGCGGCGTCTTGCCGTACTCGACCATGTTGGCCAACAACCGGTAGCCCGAGAGCTCCTTGCCGACCAGCGCCAGCTCGTCTTCGGTACGTGGAGCTTCGACGAACAAGATGTCGGCGCCTGCTTCGCCGAACAGTTTGGCGCGCTCGATCGCATCGTCGAGGTCGATCACTGCTGCCGCATCCGTTCGGGCGATGATCAGGATGCCGTCCTCGCTACTCCGCGCTTCCCGCGCGGCGTAGATGCGCTCGAGCATCTCTGTTCGCGACACCACCTGTTTGCCGTCGAAATGGCCACATTTCTTGGGGAACACCTGATCTTCGAGCTGGATCGCGGCGACTCCTGCACGCTCGTAGAGGCGCACCGTCCGCGCGACATTGTGGATTCCGCCGTACCCGGTGTCGCCATCGACGATCACGGGGACGTCGACGGCCTGACAGACGTTCTCGGCGATCGTCAGCATCTCCGTCTGCGTGAAGATGCCGAGGTCGGGCACGCCGAGCAGTGAGTTGGCCACACCCGCTCCACTGAGATAGACGGCGGGAAATCCGGCATCTTCGATCAGGCGGGCGAACAGGCTGTTGAACGCCCCCGGCGCGACCACCGGCGATTCGTTGTCGAGTAGTTCCCGAAGTCGCGCGGCAGGCGTGATCATGAGACAACTCCAGACGGCCGCGCCAACTTGGCGGCCAGATAGTTTTCCATTCCACCCATTTGCAGGATCTCGCCGATCTCATCGGGCAACGCGACTGCGCTGAGTTCCGCACCCGTGTCGAGATTGACGACCTTGCCTGCGGCCAGGTCGATCGAGACCCGCTGACCTTCTTCGATCTCGCCCGCACGCGCGCACTCGACCGGTGCGAGTCCGACATTGATGCAGTTACGGAAGAAGATCCGTGCAAACGACGTGGCAACGATTGCGGTGATACCGGCCGCGTGGAGCCCGCGAGGGGCCATTTCACGACTCGATCCGGTACCGAAGTTCGATCCCCCGACGATGATGTCGCCGGGACCGCACTCCTGGGCGAAGCCCGGGCGGATCCCGTCCATCACGTGTTTCGCGATCTCGGGCAGATCCCGGATGAGGTACTTGCCGGGCACGATCACATCGGTGTCGATGTTGTCACCGAACTTCCAGACTCGGCCCGTGAGCACATCGGAGGAAACGACGTCGTCGGTCATACTGAAACTCCCAGCAACTCGCGTGCATCGATGATGTGACCCGCAACCGCTGCGGCGGCCACGCTGAACGGCGACCCGAGGTACACCGAGGAGTCGGGATCGCCCATGCGGCCGCGGAAGTTACGGTTCGTGGTCGAGATCGACACCTCGCCGGCGGCGAGCAGCCCGCTCCCGATACCAGGACAGGCGCCACATCCGGTGGACAAGATGTGGGCTCCTGCGTCCATCAGCGTCTGGGCCGTCCCGTCTTCCATCGCCTGCCGCAACGCTGCCCGAGACGCTGGCGCGACCTGGAGCAAGACCCCTGGATCGACCGTGCGGCCCTTCAACACGCTGGCGGCCATTGCGAGGTCCTCGTACTTGGCTCCGGTACACGAGCCGATGTACGCACGGTTGATCTTCGCCTCACCGAGCTGCGAGATCGGGATCACGTCGTCGTGCCGATTCGGACGAGCGACCACCGGTTCGATTGCGGCACCGTCGTATTCCCACCTGTCCGAGTAGATGGCGTCGTCGTCGCTTCTCGGTCCCGCCTCCACGGTGATGCCCAACGCCGCGAAGTGATCGATCGTGGTCTGATCCGACGGCACGACACCTGCCTTCGCCCCGATCTCGGCACACATGTTGGTGAGCACGCTGCGTTCCTGCATCGTCATCGCCTCGACTGCCGAGCCCACGAATTCGAGCACCTGGTACAGACCCGCGTCCATGCCTCGGTCACCGATGATGGTGAGGATCAGATCTTTCGCCGTGACTCCGAAGGGAAGCTCACCGGTGACCTCGACTCGGATCGTGGACGGCACCCGTAGCCATGTCCGACCCGTGGTCACGATCCCGAGCATGTCGGTCGAGCCCATGCCCATTGCCAGGCAGCCGGTCGCTCCGGCCGTGCAGCTGTGAGAGTCGGCACCGACATAGAGCATTCCGGGACGCGCATAGCCCTTCTCGATCATCAGCGTGTGGGAAATGCCTTGCGCGTCATGAAACTTGTCGATGCCGAACTCGGCGGCGAACTCACGCGTCGTCTTCTGGATGTTCGCAGCGAGCAGGTCGTTGGCAGGTACGTAGTGATCGCTGACGACGACGATGCGATCGGCATCCCAAACGCCGACTCCGAGCTTGTCGAGGACCGGCCAAATCCGGCGCGGACCGCTGGAGTCGTGCATCATCGCCAGATCGACGTCGACCCACAGCACTTCGCTCGGATGAACGACGTCGCGCCCAGCGGCCTGCGCGATGACCTTCTCGGCGATGGTCATGCCCATGTCAGACGCCTGATTCCTGCGCGCTGTCGGATTGTTGGCGGGTCGCGTCGAGCTCGGCTCGGAGCCGTGCAACCTCTGTCTGCAACGCTTCGAGTTTTGCCTCGTCACTGTGGTGAGCCGCAGCCGCAATGTGCGCCGCGTCGTCGTTGGCCGGCCAGTGTGTGTCGTCGGCATCCGCCGGGGCGTCCATCGGCGCCCGTTCGAGCACAGCGTGCAGGAACGCCTTGGTCCGCTCGTGCTGTGGATTGCTGAGGACCTGTGCGGCGCTCCCTTGCTCGACGACCTTGCCGTGGTCGATGAACAAGACCCGATCCGAGATGTCGGCGGCGAAACCCATCTCGTGGGTGACCACGAGCATGGTCATGCCCTGCTCGGCGAGCCGCTTCATGACCAGGAGGATTTCACCGGCGAGCTCCGGGTCGACGGCCGAGGTGACCTCGTCGAACAGCATGATCGACGGCTCCATGGCCAAGGCTCGAGCAATCGCAACTCGTTGCTGCTGCCCGCCCGACATCTGAGCCGGATAGTGATCGGCACGATGCGACAGCCCGACCGATTCGAGCAGCTCGCGAGCTGTCTTCTCTGCGACGGTACGACTCACACCCTTCACGGCCATCGGCGCCTCGACGATGTTCTCGAGCGCGGTCATGTGCGGGAAGAGGTTGAATCTCTGAAAGACCATCCCCAGTCCCTCGCGGATCGACCGCAGTTCCTTCTTCGACGCGAATTGGATCTTGGCCTTGCCGCGGTCGCTACAGATCACACGGCCGTCGACTTCGATGTGTCCGCCGTCAGCGCGCTCGAGCACGTTGAGAGACCGGAGAATCGTGGTCTTGCCGGAACCCGATGGTCCGATGATCGACACGACATCACCACGTTCGACCTCGAGGTCGATGCCCTTCAAGATCTCGTTGTCCCCGAATGACTTGGTCAATCCTTCGATTGTTACGAATGCCACGGTTCAGCTCTTCCTCATGTCTTCAGTCGAAATACTCGTTCGAGCCCGCTCTGGGCGAACACGAGCACAGTGGTCAATGCGAGATAGATCAGCGCCAGCGCGAGCAGGGGCTCGACGGTCTGGAAGCTGCCGGCGATGATTCCTCGGGTGATACCGGTCATCTCCGACACCGTGATGACGGTGGCGAGTGAGGTCTGTTTCAAGGCATTGATCGCGTTCCCGGTGAACGGTGGGGCGATGATGCGGACACTCTGCGGCAAGATGATCTTCCGCATCTGATGGGACTTGGTCATCGCGAGGGCGTCGGACGCCTCGGACTGGCCCTTGTCGACGGAGATGATGCCCGAGCGGATCGCCTCACTCTGATACGACGCCGTCCACAACGTGAGCCCCACCACAGCAGAACGGAACGGCGAGAACGTGAAGAAGTCACCGAATTCGGGCAGTGCGAAGAACACGTAGAACAACAGCAACAGCAATGGAATCCCGCGCAACAACCACCCGTAGACCGCCGAAAACCAGCGGAGCGGGGTGATCGGTGAGAGCCGCATGAGAGCGAGCACCAGGCCGAGCAGCGTGGAGAACAGCATCGTCCACAGGAACAGCGAGAGCGTCATCTGCAAGCCCTCGAGGATTTCTGGAAACACGTCGAGGAAGAATTGAACGTCCATCGTGTGTCGCTATCCCTTCACCGCGTAGCGACGCTCGAGCAGCACCTGGAGGCCGACCAGCACCGACGTCAACACCAGATAGACGACACCGGCAGCCGTGAGGATCTCGATCGGTTTGAACGTCGAGTTCGCCAACTGTCGGGATCGGCCGGTGAGTTCGTTCAAGCCGATCACCGTCGCCAGTGAGGTCGATTTGAACAGCAGTGTCGCATTGCTCACATAGTTCGGAATCATCACCCTGATGCCCTGGGGCAGAATGATTCGTCGCATCGACTGAGCTCGACTCATAGCGAGCGCGTCACTCGCTTCCTGCTGCCCGCTGTCGACGGCGAGAATTCCGGCACGGATGATCTCGGCCGTGTACGCGCCCGATGACACACCAAGCCCGAGGATCGCCGCCTGGAAGGACGTCAGGTTGAACTCGCGTCCGACCCAGAAGAAGGCGAAGAAGAGGATCACGAGGGCCGGCAGACCCCGAAAGATCCAGACATAGACGCCGGCGAGCCAACGCAACGCCCTGACGTTCGACAACCTCATCAGCGCGACCAGGAGGCCGATGAAACTCGCCATCACGAGCGACCAGGCGAACAGCTGGATCGACGTCCACGTCGCTTCACGCATCAGCGGCCAGGACCGTCTGATGATGTCGAAATCGAAGTCACTCATGCTCTCGTGTGTTTCACAATCTCAAGTCGAAGACGTCGGATAGAGGTGCAGTGGGGCGGCGGTGAGCACGATGCCCGCCGCCGCCCCACAACCGATCAGCAGTCGCCCGTGGGCAGCGTCTCGTACGGCTCTGCAGCGTTGATGTCGTCCGGCACCGGGACGCAGCTACCGAACCATTCGACCTGGATCTCGGCGAGCGTGCCGTCGGCGATCATCTCGTTGAGCACGGCGTCGAAAGCGTCCCGCTTGGCCTCGTTGCCGAGCTGGAAAGCGAACGACAACGGGTGGGCGACGATCGTCGGCCCCGCCGTCGCGAGTTCGTCGTCGTTCGCCGCGGTCCACTCCGCGAGCAGTGAGTCCTGGGACAGCATGTCGACACGGCCCTGCTTGAGCGCAGTCAACGCTTCACCGGCGCCGGCGAAGCCGAGGTAGCTCGCATAACCGAGTTCAGCCTCGTTCTCGAGGATGTACTTCTCCTGGCTGCTCCCTTGGATGCCTCCGACGTTGAGACCGGTGAGGTCGTCAAACCCGGGTGCATCAGCGTCCTCGGCGCGAACCTGAGCGATGAAGCCAGCCGAGGTCATCGGGCGCGAGAACAAGAAGCTCTCCTGCCGTTCCACCGTCGGCCAGATGCCTGAGTCGGCGATGTCGTACAGACCCTGCGACAGTCCCTCGAGTTCGGCCACGAAGTCCACGGTCGGCAGTTCGAGCTCGAGCCCGAGGCGATCTGCAGCCACGCGGGCGATGTCGATCGTGTAACCCTCGTTCTCCCCGGAGTCAGGGTTGATCGCGGTGAACGGGGGGAAGTTGCCGGTCGTCGCGACGATCAGCTTGCCCTCCTCAACCAGCCCCGGCACGCCTTCGGCAGGAGCGGCTTCGTCGGCGGGAGCCTCCTCTTCGGCGGGAGCCTCCTCTTCGGCGGGAGCCTCCTCTTCGGCGGGAGCCTCCTCTTCGGCGGGAGCCTCCTCCGTTGTGGACGATGCCTCGTCGTCGCTACCACATGCCGTCACCGCGAGCGCGAACGCCAGGGGAACTGCAACCAATAGTCCACGTCTTCTCATTGTTTCTCTCCTTGCTGGAACCCACAAAGGGTTGTTGGTGTTTCTCATGCTTCGCACTCGGCGGATCGCCGAGCGGCCCCTGCCGCCGAAACGGTTGAGATCGCTTGCCACGCCGCTGCCGCTTCGGCAGCGACGGAGCAGAGTGTTGTGCTGAACGTGCGCATGTGGTCGAGCCGTTCGGCCGGGCCGTAGAGACTGAGCACGGCGATCGTGCGTCCTTCCGACGTGACGAGCGGGGCCGCGACCGCTGCGGCTCCCACGACGGTTTCCGATGCGCTCCAGGTCACTCCATCGAGACGCGCTTGATCGACGCGTGACCGGAGTTCGGCGGTGTCGACGACGGTGTTGCTCGTGAGCGGCTCCATGCGGTTCCGTGCCAGCACCTCGTCGAGTTCGTCGCTCGTTTCGCCTGCCAACAACATGCGACCCACTGCACCGGTCCAGATCGGAGCGCTCCAGCCGGGACCGCGGGCCCACCGGATACCCCGCAAACCTTCGATTTCGGCAACACAGATCCGCTGATCGCCCGAACGGACGTGCAGGCTGGTGGTCTCCTCGCTCAGGGCCACGAGACGATGCAGATACGAAACGATGAAGTCGGAGAGACGAGCAACTCGACCACTCATCGACGATGCAAGCATCAGTTTCGGCGTGACGACGAACGACTTCTGATCTGACGTCCGGGCGATGACCCCACACGACGAGAGGGCGCCGAGCATGCGATGAACCGTGGCGCGCGGAAGGTCGAGATCATGCGCCAACGAGCTCGGGGTGCATTGGCGATCCGATTTCGCGATCTGGAACACCACATCGAATGCTCGCTCCACGGACTGCATCTCGTTCACCTCCCCACTCGGTCGAAGCGTCCACCATGCGGACGCGCGTTCGCGAGTCGGTACATTAAGTGTTGGACATGACGAACATCAAGTCAGACACGTGCTGTTCAGATGCTCGAGACATCGACGCGACAATTCGGCCACCTCGGTGATCGCAGTCACCGGTGCGACCGGATTCGTCGGGGTCAACCTGCTCCACGAAATCGCCGGCCGAGGCGAGCAGGCAATCGGTTTCGATCTCTCGCCGCCTCGTCCGGAGGTACACACGGCACTTGGCGCGCTGCCGACACCACCACGCTTCGAGGCACTCGACGTGTGTGACGCTGCCGCTGTCGAGCACGCGTTCAAACGGCACAGGCCTGACATCGTCGTGCACGCCGCCGCCATCACGCCATCAGAGCTCAGGGAACGAACGGAGGCTGCCCGAGTCGTTGCGGTCAATGTGGCCGGCACGCAGTCGGTTCTCGATGCCTGCGCGCGATCAGAGGTTCGACGCGTCCTGTACGTCTCGTCGGGAGCCGTCTACGGCCGAGCGACGTTCGGCACCGCTCTGCTCGACGAGAACACCCTGGTCGAACCGTCGTCGCTGTACGGGATCACCAAGCACGCGAGCGAACAGCTGGTACGACGTCACCGAGAACTCCACGGCACCGAGATCGTGATCGCTCGTCTCTCTGCGCTCTTCGGGATGTGGGAGCAGCACACGTCCGTACGCGACTTCATGAGCCCGCTTCGCCAAGCAGCCATTGCTGCGTCTCGCGGTGAACGCATCCGGTATCTCGCCGACCAACCGAGGAACTGGATCAGTGGATCCGACGCCGCCTACGCCCTGGTCGCCCTGGCACTGGACGAACGGCTCGCGTACGACTGCTTCAACGTCTGCCCGACCGAACGGTTCGGCCTGGATCGCTGCATCCACGCAATCCGGCAGCGATACCCGTCGGTGGATGCCGCCGTGGTGGGCGACCCCGACCAGGCGACGCTCACCTACGACGCCGACCCGCGACAGCGGCGGGCCGTTGTCGCGACCGATCGGCTGATCGAGGTGCTCGGAGCTTCATGGTGGACACCGCCGGACGTCTCGATCGAGGCCTATCTGTCATGGCTCGATCACGTGCCTGACTGAGTCTGAGGAGCGAGACGCCGAAACGCCTCGGATTCCTCATCATCGCTTCCACCGATCACCTGGATGCAGACGTGATCGGCGCCGGCATCGCGATGCGCTTCGATTCGTCTGCCGACCGCCTCTTCGTCACCGATCACATAGAGCGCGTCGATCAGACGGTCCGTACAGTCACCCTCGAAGTCGGCATCGTCGAAGCCGAGACGTTTCAGGTGATTCCGGTAGTTCGGCCAGGCGAGGAACCGCTGCAGGTTCACACGGGCGCGGTCCCGTCCCTCGCGCACATCGAAGCGACCGTCGAGCAGGACCACACCCTGTTCGACCGCAAGGAGCTTGTCTTCACCGAGCACCTCGCGAGCGCTCGCGGTGTGCTCTGGCGTGGTGAGGAACGAGTGCGCCCCATCGGCGTGTGTTCCCGACACTGCCAGCATCTTCGGACCGAGAGCGGCAACGACCGTCGGTGGCGTCCACACCGGCACACCACCGTCGAAGGCGGCATCTCGCATCGTGTCGAGATACGCGCGCATCACATCGAGAGGATTCTGATAGAGATGACCGCGCCCTTCCGCGGTGCTCCGGTGGCTGATGCCGACGCCGAGAACGAAGCGGCCCGGATACGCGTCGCCGAGTGTGCGCGATGCGTTGATCATCGCGACCGCATCGCGCACCCAGGTGATGGCAATTCCTGTCGCGAGAGTGACTCGTGACGTCCCGCCGAGAAGCACCGCTGCGAACGTGAGCACGTTCTTTCCGGCCGGGGATTCGGGCACCCACACGGTCCGATAGCCGAGCTCGCCCAGCTCCTCGCACATCTCGATCGCCTGGCCGGATGGACGGCGTTGCAGCCTCCCGCTCCACGCTCCGACGGGTCCCAGGGGACGGAGAGGATCGATGGAACCACGTGGACTGTCCATGGGTGAATTGTGCCCGACATCATGCTGTGGCGCGGTCTCGTCGGTCGATCTCTCAGAATTGACGCCGCAGAATCGTGACGTACTATGCACCGATGAACGCGCCCGACACCGCAGCCGGACCCGTTGATACGGACGTCGTTGTCGCCGGGGCGGGTGCAGCCGGCCTTGCAGCCGCGATCTCGGCCGCCGACGGCGGCGCAGCCGTCGCCCTTCTCGAAGCAAGCCAAACGTTCCGAACCGGGTCCAACACGTCGATGAGCACGTCGATGATCCCCGTCGGAGGCTCGAAGTGGCAAGATGCTGCAGGCATCGACGACTCGAAAGACCGGCTCTACGACGACATCCTCGCCAAGACCCATGGCTCGGCCGATCCCGTCGTTGCGAGGGCCCTCGTCGAGGTCGGCGAAGAGTTGGCCGACTTCCTCGCCGATGACTGCTCGGTTCCGCTCGAACTGGTCCTCGACGCGCAGTTCCCGGGCCACAGCCGCAAACGTCACCTGTGTGTCCCGGATCGCGCCGGACGCACGATGCACCGCCATCTCCTCGAAGCGGCCGAGCAGCGCGACGCGATCACGATGGTCGTTCCCTCGCGGGTCGTCGGCCTCGAGCCGATCGGTGACGGTCCCGAGCCGATCTGGAAGGTCACCACTCGGACCCCCGACGGCGAGGGACAGGTCATCACGACATCGGCGGTCATCCTTGCGACCAACGGGTTCGGCGCCAATCCCGAGCGCGTCGCCGCGCACATCCCCGAGATCGGACAGGGCCTGTACTTCGGCGGCGACCACAGCCTGGGCGACGCCCTCGACATCGGGGAGTCCCTCGGCGCCGACACTGCGTACCTCGACTCGTACCAAGGTCATGGTTCCGTCGCCACACCACACGGCGTGCTGCTCACGTGGACCACCGTCATGAACGGCGCGTTCCTCGTGAACCAGAGTGGGACGCGGTTCGGCAACGAATCCACCGGCTACTCCGAGTACGCAGTTCAGGTGCTGGCTCAGCCGGATGCGATCGCCTGGGTGATCTACGACCAACGCATCAACGACGACGCACTTCCCTTCGACGACTACCAGCAGCTCATCGAATCGGGTGGGATCCGTTGGGCCGACGACGTCACCACACTCGCCGACGCGATTGGTTGCGACCCCGCAGCGCTCGAAGCATCTTTCGCCGAAGTCGAACGCGCCTCGACGGGACAGGGCGAGGATCGATTCGGTCGCACATCGTGGGGCCCACCACTCGTAGCTCCGTTTGCCGCCGTCAAGGTCACCGGCGCACTGTTCCACACCCAGGGCGGACTCACCGTCGACGGTTCGGCGCGGGTACTCCGCGATGGCGATCCCATTCCCGGGCTCTACGCCGCGGGTGGTGCCGCCGCCGGCATTTCGGGTCACGGGGCCGACGGCTACATGTCCGGGAACGGATTGCTCTGTGCACTCGGGCTCGGTTATCTCGCCGGCCGACACATCACCGCGGAAGATCCGGCTCGATGACCGAGGCCGACGGCTCCGATCCCGTCAGGATTCTCGTCCTGGCGCCATTCCCACTCAACGACGAGCAGCTGGCGCTTCGTGCTGCCCAACTCGAGGCTGCTCCGCTGCCGGAGAGAGTGGTCGTCGACTTCAAGCCGACAAAAGCAGCACCCGCCAACTATGTGTCGCACCACGACTACGTGCTCGCCGACATCTCGATGCTCGAGTCGGGGCTCAGCGCCGAGGCCGACGGCTACGACGCTGTCTGTATCGACACCGTCAGCGACTCCGCAGTCAGCGCGCTGCGATCCATGCTCGATATTCCCGTCATCGGGCCGGGTCGGACCCAGTACGCGGTTGCCTCGATGCTCGGACGACAGTTCGGCATCGTGACGATGTGGCGGCAGTGGTTTCCGATCTACAGCCGCGTGCTGAACGAGATCGGACTGGCCGATCGATGTGCCGGTATCCGCTCGATCGACGTCGCTCCGGACAACCGGACGCTGATGGCGGGAAAGGACCATGCGTTTCCCCTGCTGATCGAGGCCAGCAAGGCCTTGATCGAAGACGGCGCCGACGTGATCTGTCTCGGGTCGACCACGATGCACGAGGCCCACCGACATCTTCAGGACCACCTTCCCGTACCGGTGATCAATCCAGGCCCACTGTCGTACTTCATCGCCGAGGCCCTCGTGGCACTCGGACTGACGCACAGTCGACGAAGCTTTCCGCGATCGCTCGCTCCGAAACCCGACATGATTGCGGCGATGCTCGACGCCGCCAACTCGGCCGAAACCGCGGCGACCCACCCGGCGGAGACGTCGTCATGAGCCGGGTGCTGATCTTGGTGCCGTTCGCGATCGATGCCGCCGGAGTGGAACGCCGAGCAGAACAACAGCGCGAAGTGAGCCTGCGCAACGACGTCACGTACGAGTATCGAACCGTCCGTGCCGGGCCCACGAGCTTTGTCAGCCCCCACGACTGGCTCCTGCTCGACCTGGCGATTCTCGACGCCGGACTCGGCGCACAAGCCGAAGGATTCGATGCGGTCGTGATCGACACCGTGAGTGATTCGGGCGCTGACGCGCTCCGATCGATGCTCGACATCCCGGTCATCGCTCCCGGCCGCGCCTCGCTGATCTTCTCACTGACGCTCGGACGCCGATTCGGCGTGCTGGCCCAGTGGGAACCGGCGCTCGCCCGATACGAGAAGGTCCTCGACGATTGGGGCCTGAGAGACCGGTGTGCCGGACTCGAGCACTTCGACACGCCGCCCGACTTCGACACCCTCCTCGATGGCAAGGAAGGCGCGATCATCCCCAGGATGGAAGCCGCGTGCCGACGACTCGTCGCCCGAGGAGCGGACGTCATCTGCCTCGGCTCGACGACGATGCATCAGGCGCACAGCCACCTCGCGTCAGTACTCGATGTCCCCGTCGTCAATCCCGGCCCACTCTCGTACAAGCTCGTCGAGACACTTCTCGCTCTCGGCCTCACACACAGCCGCTCGGCGTATCCGCTCCCCCAGCAGCCCAAGCCGGCCATGGTGACCGCGATGTTCGACGCCGCAGCTGAGCACGAGCGTGCGGACGCCCCTGGAGGCAACGATGTCTGACACGGCCTCGCCGACAGGGATCGTGCGCACCTTCCTCGAGCTGATGGAAGCTCGTGATCTCGATGCCGCGGCGGCGTTCCTCGATCCGGCGATCGTGATCACGTTCCCCGGCGGTCGCACGTTTCATGATCTTCACGACCAGGTCGCCTCCTCGGCGGGCCGGTTCGAGTTCGTTCGCAAGACCTTCGACCGCATCGACGTGGTCGAGACCGACACCGATGCCGCGGTCGTCTACGCGTTCGGCACACTCGCAGGCAAGAACCTGCAGGGCACCGACTTCGCCGGCATCCGCTTCATCGACCGGTTCACGATCGTCGACGGTCTGATCGTCGATCAGATGGTGTGGAACGATCTCGCCGAGTCCGGCGTCATCTGACCGACCCGCGACCTCGAAGGAGCCGGCTCGCCTGCGGCGTCAGGAGAACGACAGCGCGAAGATGTTGTCGTAGGCGAGGCCCCACGGCGGGCGCAGGAATCCCAGCGCTCGAACGTCTTCGTACCAATGGGCGAACGGGTTGCGCTGCGAGAACGTGCCTCCGCCGATCACCCGCGCCAGCCGACTCAGCGTCGCTTCAGCCAGTTCGGCCACCGACTCCTTGGCACAGAGCGCCGCAATGGGCACATCGGAACGGCCGGCTTCGAAGGCTCGCAACGCTCCCTCGTACGCCTGCACCGCCAGCCAATGATCGTTGACGGCGCGAGTCCACTCGACCTGCTCGTACGCGCGCATGGCGTCCATCTTCGGTTCCAATTGGCTCTTGGCGACGACCATCGCCTCGTCCAGCAGACCGACGATGACGGCAACGAACGTGATGGCGCTGAACGCGCCTGCCGGCGCCAGGATCTCGCGCAGGGAGCCGCTGTGACCGAACCGCACGCCGGGGGCCTGTTCGAGGCGCATCGCGTGGCTCTGCGTGGCAGCCATCCCCACACCGTCCCATTCCGAGATCAGGGTGAAACCACCGGATCCATCCCAACGTCGATCCGTCGTGTCGAGCACGAAGACCGTCGGGGCGTCCTCACCTGCCGGAATAGCCGTCGTGATCATCCGGTCGGCGATCCCCGAGCCACTGCCGAAGTGCTTGTCGCCGGTGACCGAGTACGACCGGCCCGCGATGAACTCCTCGGCATCGCTCTCGGTCGCCAGCGAGCGTGTCCGCGCGATGTCGCCACCGCTACCAGGCTCCGACGTGATCGTGCCCCACTGCTCCCCGGCCAAGGCGCTCGCGAACACCGCTTGCCGTTGCTCCTCCCAGTCCGGCTGAGACGGATCGGGATTCAGCAACCAGAAGCCCACCACCGAAGGGTGCATTGCTGCAACCAAGGCGACCGCCGGATCGGCCGTCGCCAGCGTGCGCAACACGTCGCAGACCACTCTCGACGATGTGCCCACGTCGCGCCAGAGCCCGCCCGCCTCGGCGGGAACCACCATGTTCAGAAACCCAGCCTCCCGCAACGCATCGAAGTCAGCTCGCTCGAGGTGCCGACGCGCCTGGCGCTCCGAGCGCTGGGGCATCCATGCATCGACGATCGTCCTGATGCCATCGGGAACTGAACTGACTGCTGATGCCACGGAGCCACACTATGGCGTCCCGAAGAGATACTTCGGAACGAGACGCGCCGTGAGTCACGCCCGTACGGCGACCGCACTCGGTCGTCGGATGGTCAGTGGTGATCGTCGACCAGCCCGTCGATCTGCCCGACGGACCATCCGAGTTCGGTGAGTACCTCAGCGGTGTGTTCGCCGAGACGCGGGGCATGCCGCTGGGGCAAGCCCTGGTCGGCGCCCCGACTGGCGAATCGGATCGGATCGCGCGTGACTCGGTAGGGGCCCTCCGTTGGATGGACGTCGTCGTGGAGCAGGTCGACGGCGCCGAAGTGCGGATCGTCGGCGATGTGCTCGAGGTGGAGCACCTCCGCCGCCGGAACGGAGTGTGCGTCGCAGAACTCGAGCAGCTCGGCCGTGCGGCGGTCAGCGACGAGCCCGTCGAGCATGCCGTAGAGCTCGTCGGAGTTGGCGATGCGCGCACTCTGCAACGCGAACCGTTCGTCGTCGATCAGCTCGGGCTGACCGACGAACTCGAAGAAGTCGCGCCAGTTCGCTGTGCTGTAGGGGAGCAGCACCACCCAGCCGTCGACCGTGCGGCGCGGGCGGCGATTCGGGGTAGTGACGCGGGCGTAGCTGAACTGCCCGATCGGTGGCTCGAAGGTGTTGCCGCCCAGATGCTCGACGAGGTTGAACGACGCCATCACCTCGGCCATCGGCACCTCGATCGCGTCGCCCTCGCCGGTCAACGCCCGTCGATACAGCGCTGCGGCGATCGCAGGGACGATGTGCAGACCGCACACCTTGTCAGCGATGATCGACGGCATCAGCTGCGGGTCGCCGCCCGAATACGTGAAGAGGTCGCTCACCCCGGACGCCGCCTGGATCACATCGTCGTAGGCGGCCTTGTCGGCGCTCGGACCGTTGCTGCCGAACCCATTCGCGACGCAGTAGACGATGTCGGGCCGGATCGCTCGCACCGACGGTTCGTCGAGCCCGAGCCGCTCGAGGGCCTGACGCCGCATCGTCGACACGAACACGTCGACGGTGGCGAGCAGGTCGCGCATTGCCTGCCGGCCAAGGTCGGACTTGAGGTCGAGCACGACGCTGCGCTTGTTCCGGTTCATGTTGATGCTGAATGCGCTCATCGCCGGGCTGCGCATCGGCTCGTACTGCCGGATGATGTCGCCGCTGGGGTCCTCGACGCGAATCACGTCGGCACCGAGATCGCCGAGCATTCTCGTGGCCAACGGGCCCATGACGACCGACGTGAGATCGACGACGCGCACGCCTGCGAGCGGCCCAAGGGATTGCAGCGACGAGGACTCGGCTTCTCCGGATGGCGACATCGCGACAGTCTCACGCCCGCTCGCCAATTCCGTCGATTCGAGTCGCACGTGCGGCTCCTTCAGAGAGCTTCGGGGGCGGGGGATCTCTGGTACGACCACCGCCGGCGCCACACCGCGCCGCCGGGTCGGACATGCTGCGGTCAGTTGGTGATTTCGACTCGAAAGGCCGTGACCGCAATGCTGGTCGGTGGAAGTTCGGACGCGATCTCCGAGCAGATCGTACTCGTATAGATGGCGGCCGCCGGGCCCGTTGCGGCCGGCGCACACTCGACCGTGGTGTCCCAGACGTCCATGGCGAAGAATCCACCGCCAGATGTGGCGAACTGTTCGACGATTGGCTCGGCCGCACCGTCGGGCCACGCTTGCATGACGACCCCGCCGCTGACGGCGCCGTGGGTGAAGTGCGTCTCGAGCGGGGACGAAACAGGGTCGCCGGGGGCGAGCTCGCTCACGTCGATTCCGCAGGACGATGTTCCGGTGACCACTCAGTTGTCCTCACTGCCGAGGCTGACGAGAGCTGTCGTTACGACAAACGGAGAATCCAGGGAATTGATCAGAATCACCCGGTTGTTGATCGGGTCACCGACCATCGCGCTCCACCCGACCAAGGGCCGGTGTACTGGGCCGTCGGCGGGATCGAAACAAGGTTGCCAGCCGAATGTGCCGGGATCGAAACCACAGATGTTCTTCCCCTCAGGATCCAAGACGTATGCGGTGTCGGTTCGTTCCCAGCGTGCCGGTCAGTGACAGGGCAAACGTTGCCTGACGCGGCACGAGATGTACTTGGCCGGCGCTAACCCGCTGGGTGCAATTTCTCCACGAAGAAGTCGAGGACGCGCGCGACGCTCTCGTCGTCACGCTGCTCGGTCAACACCGAGTGGTCGGACTTGGCGTTGCTCGGAAGTTCGATCGCGATGAAGGCGTCGCCGAGCTTCTCGCGCAACGTCGCGAAGCGGGTACCCACGGCGCGATCCTCGCTGAAGCGGAGTCCGAGCACCTGACACCCGTCCTGCGCCCGCTGAATCACCGACTCCTCGTCATCGGGTGACAGATGCAGATTGGCGGCGCGCTCCGATCCGATCGGGAGCGGCATCGATGGCTGCGACAGCACCGGCGCGAGCATGATCTCGTCGACCATCATCCCGAGGGCAAACCCGCCCGAGAAACACATCCCGACCGCACCCACGCCGGGGCCACCGACCTCGTCGTGCAGTCGGTGGGCCAGCGCCCGGAGCCAGGCGATCACGGGTGAGGTCTTGTTGAGCGCAAACGCACTGAACTCGCGAGCGACGCACAGTTTGGCCATGTTCACGGCGATGTACGGGGTGCTCGGGGGCTTGCCGGGCGTGCCCATCAGGTCGGGCAGGACGACGGTGAAGCCGCGGGCGACGACCTCGTTGGCGAACTGGGCGACCTTCGGGGTGATCCCGGGGATCTCGTGAATCACCACGACACCCGGCCCGGTTCCCTTCCGATAGGTGTCGTGGGCGATCCCGGCGGAGGTGAACTCTCCGCGCTCCCAGCCGGCCAGCACGTCGTGTTCGCTCATCCGACCAGTCTCGCAGGACTCGGGCGTCAACGTGACAGAGCCGCGAGCGCTTCGGATGCGAGTCGTTCGGTGCCGAGCTTGAACCCGTTCATCGTCTCGGGATCGATCTCCTGGTCGCCCATCGCGCCATGGAGGAATCGGGCGTAGACGCCCTCCGAGATCACGGCCAGCCGCCAGGACGAGAACGCAATGTAGTACCCGATGTTCGAAAGGTCCCGCCCGGTGCGCTGCGCGTACCGTTCGAGCAGGTCGGCGTAGGTCGGGAAGCCGTCGATGCCCGTGGGGTCGTTCGGGCGGGCTTGTTCCTCACCAGGGTCCGACCAGTACACACCGAGGTAGCCGACGTCGGCGAGCGGGTCACCCAGTGTGCAGAGCTCCCAGTCGAGAACTGCGGTCACGCGCCCCGCGTCGATATCGACCAGACAGTTGCCGAATCGGAAGTCGCCGTGCGCGATCGACACGCCGCGCTGCGTCGGCAGGTCAGCGGCGAGGCGACGCGCAACTTCGTCGATCGCCGACAGCTCACGCGTCTTCGACTTCTCCCACTGCGTCGTCCAGCGTCGCACCTGTCGCTCGACGTACCCCTCTCGCTTGGCGAGGTCGCCCAGGCCGACCGCATCGACGTCGACGGCATGAAGGTCCGCGAGGACGTCGATCAGATGCTCCCCAGCGCTGCGTCGCTGCTCGATGCTCATCGGTGCTGCCCGCTCGGCGCTGTCGAGTACGACACCGTCGACATAGCTCATCACGTAGAACGGAGCACCGTTCACGTCGACGTCGGTGCACACGCCCATCGTGCGCGGAACCGGAACGTCGGTCCGCCCGACCGCCGAGATGATCGTGTGCTCGCGCACCATGTCGTGCGCCGAGGCGAGCACGTTGCCCGTCGGTGGCCTGCGGAGCACGAATACCTCCCCCGCTGCGTCGGTCACCTTGTACGTCAGATTCGACCGGCCACCGGTGATCAATTCGAAGTCGTACGGCCCGGAGATCCCATCGACGTGTTGGTCCAGCCAGGCGGTGACCCGGTCGATGTGAATCGGTGGTGCAGCACTCATCGGCCCGAACGTAGACGGTCTGGCATGGCGCGCTTCGGTTCGGTCGCTCACGGGCGCTCGCAAGGCAAACGTCAGCTCGCTGATTCGGGAGCGGATCGTTCGTGTGCGGCGTCAGCCGGGGCGGCCGACGCCGGAGACCTTGCCCCAGTTGACGCTGGCGATCTTCACGACGCTGCCGGTGTTGGGAGCGTGCACGAGCTGCCCGCCGCCCAGGTACACACCCACGTGGCTGATCGGGCTGTAGTAGAAGAGCAGGTCGCCGGGCTGCGCCGAGCCCTTGTCCACGTGGGGCATGGACGCGTACTGCGCACGCGACTGGTGTGGCAGGTAGACGCCCGCCTGGCCCCATGCGTACTTCGTGAGGCCCGAGCAGTCGAACGCCACGCCGGGGCTCGACGTTGCGTAGCGGTACGGCACACCCTGCTGGCCGAGCGCGGCGTTGACGGCCACGCTTGCACGCGAGCTGGGAGGCGGCGCCGCTGCGACGGGTGCCGGCGCGCTGCTGCCACCCGAGGTGGTGGAGCCACCGCCGCCACCGGAATTGGTGCTGTCGGAGGTGCTCCCGGAATCGCTGCCACCGCCACCGGAGTTGGTGGTACCGCCCGAGTTGGAGTTGCCACCGGAGTTGCTGCTCGCCTGGTTCTGCGTGGCTTCGATCTCGGCCTGGAGACGGGCGGCGGACTCGGCGGCCCGGCGCGCTTCTTCCTGGGCGATGAGTTGGCCGAGCTCGGCTTCGGCGTCGATCCGAGCCTGCTCGTACTTGCCGGTGAGCTGCTCCGTCTCCTCTTGGGCCTTGACGAGCGACGCGGCGAGTGCTTCGGCTTCGGCGACCTTGTCGTCGAGGACCTCACGGTCGTCTTCCAGGTCGCTGACGAAGGCGTCGAGTTCGTCGGTGCTGATGTCGCCGGCGCTGAGCGCCACACGGGCGAGCTGGTCACGCTGGAGCACGTCGTTGATGTCGCCCGTGTCTTCGAACAGCGGCCCGAGCGGGGTCGTGCCGGAGCCGACGAACGAACGCACGGCCATGTCACCGAGGTCGGCGCGCAGCTCGGCGAGCTCGGCTTCCTTGACGGCGATGTCGGCTTCGAGCTCGACGATCTCGGCATCGAGGGTCGTCTTCGAATCCACGGCTTCGACATAGTCGGCCGCAATGTCGTTCGCCTGCTCTTCGAGGCGTTCGAGTTCGTCGACGATGCTCTCGACGCGGGCACGCTGCTGGTCGACCGGGCTCGCCGCGGCAACCTGCGGGTTCATCGCCGGAACGACGAGCGCAACCATCAGCGCGATAGGGGCAACACGGATCAGCTGCTTCACGAGCGGAAACTCTACCGAATATGACGAAGGTGTTGCGAAATGACGTAGAAATTCACATTTCCCATCCCGTTCGCCGAAATCGTCCGAAAAACAGCACTTCAGCGACTCGACCGCTCACGAGCCGCTGCGGGCGCTCGGCTCGCTCATTCCCACTCGATGGTTCCGGGCGGCTTCGACGTGATGTCGTAGACCACACGATTGACACCATCGACTTCGTTGATGATCCGCTGGCTCATGATCTCGAGCGTCTCGTAGGGAACCCGGGCCCAGTCGGCGGTCATGGCATCGTCACTCGTCACCGCACGAATCACGACCGGATGCCCATACGTGCGCTCGTCGCCCATCACGCCGACCGAGCGGACATCGGCGAGCAGCGCGGCGTAGGACTGCCAGATCGCCCGCTCCAGGCCGGCCGCGTGCAGTTCGTGGCGCACGATCGCATCGGCTTCCTGGAGCACGGCGACTCGCTCGGGGGTCACCTCGCCGATGATCCGCACACCGAGGCCAGGACCGGGGAACGGCTGACGCCACACCATCTCGTCGGGCAATCCGAGTTCGGTGCCCAGTGCTCGGACCTCGTCCTTGAACAGATCCCGGAGCGGTTCGATCAGCTCGAGTTCCATGTCGTCGGGCAGGCCGCCGACGTTGTGGTGGCTCTTGATCACCGAGGCGGTCCCGTCGGTTCCGCCGGACTCGATGAGGTCCGGGTACAGGGTCCCCTGCACCAGGAACTTCGCCTCGCTCAGCCCTCCCGTGTGCTTCTCGAACACACGGATGAAGCGTTCGCCGATCGCCTTGCGCTTCGCCTCCGGCTCGGTGAGCCCGGCGAGCGCCGCGAAGAACGACTCCCCTTCGTCGGCATGGATCAGCTCGATCCCGAGGTTACGACGGAAGGTCTCGACCACCTGCTCCGACTCGCCTTTGCGCATCAGCCCGGTGTCGACGTAGATGCAGGTGAGCTGCGCGCCGATCGCCTTGTGCACGAGGGCAGCAGCAACCGATGAGTCGACCCCACCGGACAGGCCGCAGATCACGCGGGCATCGCCGACCCGCTCGCGGATCTCGGCGACCTGTTCGTCGATCACCGACGACATCGCCCAGTCGGGGCCGATGCCGGCCCGCTCGTGGACGAAGCGTGCCATCGCCGCCATGCCGTACGGCGAGTGGACGACCTCGGGGTGGAACTGCACGCCGAAGATCTTGCGCTCGTCGTTCTCGAGGACGGCGACGGGGGCCCCGGCCGACGCGGCGGTGGCCACGAACCCGTCGGGCAGTTCGGTGATGCCGTCGAAGTGACTCATCCAACACTCGTGATGTGCGGGCGCGTCGTCGGGAAGGATCAGCGAATCGCCGCTGCGCTCCAGCTGCGTCCGCCCGTACTCCCCTGCCATCCCGCGGCCGACAACGCCGCCGAGTTGCTGGGCGATCAGCTGTGCGCCGTAGCAGATGCCGAGAATCGGGATGCCCAGGTCGTAGATCGCCGTGTCGAGCTGCGGGGCGCCGTCGACGTGCACGCTGGCCGGACCACCGGACAGGATGATCGCCGCCGGTGCCCGTTCGGCGATCTCGGTGGCAGAGATCCGATTCGGAACGATTTCGGAGTACACGTGCAGCTCGCGCACCCGGCGGGCGATCAACTGGGCGTACTGGGCGCCGAAGTCGACCACGAGTACCGTGGCGCGATCGGCGTGAGCGGCGGTGTGATCGGTGGAGGTCTGCGCTTGACTCAAGGCATGCATCGTAGAGGCACGGTCCGCATCGGGACGGCACTGGTTGCCGCTGGTGCCGCGTTCCTGATCGTGCTCCTCGGCTCGGTCGTCATGACGAATCCCCACTCGTTCGCGCTCGCCACATCCACCGAACCGGCACCTCCGGTCACCATCAGCGACTTCTACCCCGAGGACAGCAACCTCAGCGACTGCCTCGGGTTGGTCGAGCGGCCCGGCTGCGGCAGCGAGGCTCGCGGCGGGTGGCGACAGGCGGCCGTGTTCGTCATCCTCGCGGCCGGGATGGCGTTGATCATCTGGCGGATCTCGGTCGGCGTCCGGCGCAACCGCAGCACGCCACCCAGTGACGATCGAACGCCGGGCCCCGACGAGTCACGCGTATGACACCGGACGAGTTCCGTCGCAGCGGACACGAATTGATCGACTGGATCGCCGACTACATCGATGGCGTCGGTGACCGCCCCGTCCAGGCGACGGTCGAGCCGGGCGACGTACGCGCCGCCCTCCCCGAACACCCACCCACCGAGCCCGAATCGTTCGAGGCCGTGATGGCCGACGTCGAACGGGTGATCATGCCGGGGGTCACCAACTGGCAGCACCCGAACTGGTTCGCGTACTTCCCGGCCAACAACTCGGCTCCCTCGATCCTCGGCGAACTGTTGTCGGCGGGCCTGGGTGTGCAGGGCATGAGCTGGGTGACCTCGCCGGCATGCACCGAACTCGAGACGCTGATGCTCGACTGGATGCAGGAGTTGCTCGGTCTGCCCGATCGATTCCGCTCGACCAGCGACACCGGCGGCGGGGTGATCCAGGGTTCGGCGAGCGAGGCGACCCTCGTGGCAATCCTCTCGGCGCGATTTCGGGCGACGGACGGAGCGGTCAACCTCGACGGCGACACCTCGAAGCTGGTGGCCTACGCAACATCCCAGGCGCATTCGAGCATCGTCAAGGGGCTCCGCATCGCCGGTATCGGGACCGACCATGTCCGAGTCGTGCCCCACGACGATGCGTTCGCAATGCGCCCCGACGCGCTGGCCGAGATGATCACCGCGGACCGAGCAGCCGGGCTCGTCCCGTTCTTCGTGAACTCCAACCACGGCACGACATCGTCGACGGCGTTCGACCCCACGGCGCTGATCGGTCCGATCTGTCGGGACGCGGATGCGTGGCTTCACGTCGACGGAGCGATGGCCGGCATCGCCGCACTGGTTCCCGAGTTCCGCTGGGTCAACGATGGCATCGAGTTCGCCGACTCGTACTGCACGAACCCCCACAAATGGATGGGCGTCAACTTCGACTGCACGACCTACTGGACCAGCGATCGTTCGTCCCTCCTCGGAGCGCTCAGCATCCTTCCCGAATTCCTCCGCTCGGCCGCCGCCGAGACCGGCGCCGTGATCGACTACCGCGACTGGCAGGTCCCGCTCGGCCGCCGGTTCCGAGCTCTGAAGCTGTGGTTCACGATCCGCTGTGAGGGCACCGAATCGTTCCAGCGCACGATTCGTGACCACGTCGCCATGACCCAACAGTTGGCCGCGTGGATCGAGAGCGACGACCGGTTCGAGATCGTCGCACCCCACCCCCTCAGCCTGGTCTGCGTTGCGCTGACAGCGGGCGACGCAGCAACCGACGCGCTGATCGAGTCGGTCAACGCGAGCGAGGCGGGTCACTTCACCCGCACCGTGCTCGAC